>Ga0209536_100008991_pt1 | contig 14883 bp, 13 predicted proteins | sample DeeMarSeWOR28_12_FD_187461 | JGI IMG/M metagenome (GOLD analysis project Ga0209536, IMG submission 187461) | Marine sediment microbial communities from White Oak River estuary, North Carolina - WOR-2-8_12 (SPAdes) (version 2) | ecosystem: Environmental > Aquatic > Marine > Intertidal zone >...
GAGGCTGGTGAAGTTGGCCCGCCCGCATGGCTGGAAGATATCGGAGAGCTCCCGGAGGAGGAAGCACGCCCCGCGGCCGAGTTAGGAGCTAAGCCATATGAGTCCGACCTGCCTGATTGGCTGCGCCAGATTGCCGCTGGCGAGCCAATCTCGGCTGAGGTAGGTGAACCGGCTGAGCCGGTCGCTCAGGCCGAGCCGCCTGAGGAGCCCCCTGCCGAATGGACGCCCGAGCCGGAGGCGGAGGAAGCACCGGGCGAGATTGAGGTGGAGGAGACGACTGAGGAGGTTCTGGAGGTCGAAGTGGACGAAGCTGGGTTACCCGACTGGCTGCGCGAGCCATCCACCGAAGCCGTCGAGTTTCCGGAGCCTGAGGCCGGTCCTTCCCCCGAAGCGCCTGAATGGCTTACCGAATTAGAGACCGAAGACATGCTCCTGACCGAGTCCGACCTCGAAGAGCCCGTGGAGCTGGAAACCGGCGAGATGCCCGATTGGCTCAGCGAGATAATGGCTGGAGAGGCTGCTCTCACCGGAGAGTGGGCTGCTGAGCCAGCCCAGGCTGAGGCGGAGGAAAAGCAAATCCCCGACTGGCTGCGTGAATTCCGGAAAAGAGAGGCTGAAGCGGAGGCCGAACCGGCTGTTGAGGCCGAGGAACTCGAAGCACCGGCTGTACCTGAGGAGGAGCTTGAATATGAAGCGCCGCCCGAACTGCCGGAATGGCTTCTTCAGTTGCGCGCGGGTGTCCCCGAGCTGGAGGTCACCCCACCAATTGAGCAGCCCGTTGAAGCTGAGATTGAGGAGATACTACCCGAAACTCCCATCGAAGAAGAAGTTCCTGCTGCGGCTGAGCTGCCCGAGGAAGAGGAAATACTTGCCGCTGAGTTTGTAGAGGCCGAGATGCCTCCCGTCGCGCCCCTTGAAGTTGAGCCTGAACCCTTGGGGGTTCCTGAACCTGTAGAGGTTCCTGAACCCATAGAGGTTCCTGAGCCTGTCGAGGCAGCTGTGCCTGAGTTTCTCGTCACCCGAAAACTGGAGGCCCTCCAGGTTGAAGACCTGCCTGAGGACCCTGGAGCCCGCTTGTCACTGGCTCGGGCCGCTTTCAACGCAGGCGATTGGTCGGATGCCTTGATGATCTACCAAAAGATGGTCAATTCCTCTGAGATGCTGGACAGCGTCATCGAGAACCTGCAGGCCGGCGTCCGCCGCCACCCTGACGACCCGGCCGGCTACCAGTTGCTGGGCGATGCGTGCATGAAAGATGGTCGCTTGGGCGACGCTTTGAATGCCTATCGGAGGGCATTGTCCAGGCTGTAAGCTCCAACTCTGATAATCTGGTTTCGTGAGGGGCCTGTTCCCCACACGAGACCTCCAGGCACACGCCCTGAGATGAGCGCCGGGCATCTGGCCCGGCCTCTTCTTGGTTCACAATCTAACTTGAAGATGCAATAGGAGAGACTCGTGGAACAAACCCTGGTCATCATCAAACCCGACGGCGTACAACGCCAGCTCATAGGACCCATAATCACCCGTCTGGAACGACGTGGCCTGAAGATCGTGGCCATGAAGATGATGCAGGTCTCGACTGACCTGGCGCGGGAGCACTATGCTATTCACGAAGGCAAGCCCTTCTATGAACCCCTGATCCAATACATCACTTCGTCACCTGTCGTGGTGCTGGTCGTCGAGGGGCCGAACGCTATAGAGGTTACCCGCAGCACGATGGGCGCCACCAACCCCGTCAGCGCCGCACCCGGCACCCTGCGTGCTGACTATGGGCTGGAGATCGGACGCAATCTGGTTCACGGTTCTGACGGACCAGAGACAGCCGTCGCCGAAATCGCCCTTTGGTTCGACCAGAGTGAGATTCTAAGTTACGAGCGTGACGTAGACCGCTGGATCCTCGAGTAGAGGGGCCAGGCATTCCCTGAGCCAGGTTTCGTCACCCCTTGGGGCCAGGGCCTTCACGGCGCGAGGTCTCCCGGGGAATACTTCACCCTACTCTGTCTACGACACGCCAGGTCTTGAACCCAGTGCGAAACTCCATAGACTTCGCCCAATTTCAGCGCATAGCCGTCCTGACCGGAGCCGGCATCTCCGCAGAAAGTGGCGTACCTACCTTTCGGGGCGAAGAGGGCTTGTGGCGTCAATATCGGCCTGAAGAACTGGCCACGCCGCGCGCCTTCGCTCGGGATCCTAATCTGGTTTGGGAGTGGTACGCTTGGCGGCGTGGGCTCATCAGCGCCTGCCAGCCCAACCCTGCGCATGTCACGCTGGCTGACATGGAGGCCAGCCTTCCTGACTTCACTCTGATTACCCAAAACGTGGATGGTCTGCATCGTCTGGCTGGCAGCCAGCGTGTGCTTGAGTTGCATGGCGACATCTGGCGCATGCGTTGCACCCGGGAGGGAACCAGGCTGGTAGATCGTACCCACCCGCTCCCCGAAGTCCCGCCCCGTTGCGTCGATTGCGGGGCACTCCTCCGACCCGATGTGGTCTGGTTTGGCGAGACTTTGCCCGAAGATGTCCTCCAGGCCGCCTTCGCCGTCTCTGCCGCCTGCGACGTCATGCTTGCTGTCGGTACCTCAGCCGTGGTTCAGCCCGCGGCCACCCTGCCCCTCATGGCCAAACAAAACGGGGCGGTGTTGGTGGAAATCAATCCCCAACCCACCCCGCTTACCGGCTACGCCGACCTGAGCCTGCGCCAATCAGCGGCCCAAGCCCTGCCTGAGCTGTGGGCTAACTGGCAAGAACAGCTTCAAAACTCGTAGTGTGTGTTGCCAAGCCAGCCTCTATCACTGCATGCGCACCACCATCGGCGCCTCTTTCCACAATCTCTCCAGGTCGTAATAGGCGCGCAGTGCTGGGGAGAAGATGTGAGCGATGACCGCTCCATAATCCAGCAGTAGCCAGCCCGACTCCGGCGTCCCTTCAACCCGCAGCGGCCGCTCGCCGAACTCTTTTAGCTCCTCGACAATTGCGTCCGAGATGGCTCGCAGCTGGCGTGCGCTTTGCCCGTCGCACAAGACGAAGTAATCGGCGATCAGCGCTACGGGCCGCAGATCGAGCATCACGATGTCGGATGCCTTCTTGTCTGCGGCAGCATTCACAATAGCATGGGCAAGTTCGTTTGCTTCCAGGTATCCTCCCTCCTGTCTGTACCATTCCGCTTCGTTGCCCGATTATGCCACACCACAGCGCCAAGCGCAAGCCCGATCACAAACCCAGCCGAAGTAGCTCCATCCTTGGTGTTATGCAACAATCCTGGCGAATGTTGCGCTGAGGCGCCGTTAAGAACTACCCCGCCAATCTGCCTAGATTCTTCAAGAACTGCTTCACCCGCATTATACCTGCCAGTCCCTGTAAGGGGCCGGCCCCTATAAGGGGCAGGTCCCTATGAGGGAATATGAAGAGGATCGTGCCTATGGGGGCCGAATGCAGCTTACCCAAATCACTGTGACAGGGTACTGGTACATCTCGGCTTAAGTAAACCTATAGCTTAATTGCTCTCGCCGGATCACGGATCCGGCGATCTTCGGCCTGGGGCCACCACCCTGGCCTGTCCGCCAAGGCAGGCAGGTGCACCGTCCCGGCACGGGGCGGGCAGGACGGGCGGATCCGCTAGGAGCGAGGAACATAGAGGCCGCAACTGTGGTGATGTTTGCGCCTTGATGTTCTAGTGCGACCTGGGCAGTGGAATCGGGATTTCCGACATCTCGCCGACCGGGGTGCAGCGCATTGCCTCAATGGCCTCAGGGGGCAGTTCCATAAGTCGAACCACGACCGCCCGTGCTTGCGCCGGGTCTCTACTGGTCAGCGCCTCCAGCAATCGGTGCCAATAGGAGGTCTCTACCGCCAGGATTGTATCCGGGCTGGTCTCCTCATCTTCGGCCCAGTTGCGCAAGTTGCGCAAGTTCAGCAGCGGTTGGGCCAGTTGTTGAACGACCCGGTTGTGGGTTGCCCCAAAGATGGCCTTCATGACCTGCTGGTAGCCAGCCAGAAGTCGCTCCAGCTCAGCCGTGGGGGTCTCTTTACCCCACCACGTCGCCTGGTGGTCGGCCAGGATCTCCAAATACTCCTCGGCCATGTGTCGTATATCGGCAAGTTCCTCATCGCTGGCACTCCCCGCCGCCAGAGCGATGACTTCGGGGAATAAGATCTGCTCAAACTGTTCGACGTCCCAGGCGCTGGCCCCCACCCGGCGTAGGGCCAACAACAGCGCCTCGCCAAAGGCTTCATTCTCCGCTTGGGTCACAAACACGCCCCGTCCGTGCTGGACCTCAACCAGTCCGCGCGCCATGAGTATCCGTGTGGCGTCGCGCACGACCGCCCGACTCACCCCAAACTGCTCGGCCAGCTCGGGTTCGGTTGGTAAAACCGCCCCGCTCTCCAATTCGCCGGACAGGATTGACTCCTGAATGGTCTCAGCCATTTGCTCGGCCATCGTTTGCTTTTTGACGGGTTTAGAGAAGATCGCTTGCTTTGACATGTGCCTGCCAGTCCCTAACCTTGATTCTAATACGCGTCATCCTGAGCTTTGCCACGACGCCACAGCGTCACTCGTTGTACAAGAACCATGTCATCCTGAGCTTTGCCACGACGCCTCAACGTCGCTCATTGTGCAAGAAACAGGTGGAGCATAGTCATGTCATTCTGAGGCGAAGCCGAAGAATCTCGCCCTCAAACACCTGAGCCCCCCAATCCGAAACATGAGAATTTTCGCCTTCGGCTCAGCCTGCCGCCCTGGCGAGCCGGCCGGCAAATGACACTATGCATCGGCCAGCGATTCGTCCATGCGTGGCTGCCCTTTGGTTTGCCGCATATCTACGCCCAAATACAGACTCAATGATACCACCAAAACCATACCGCCGACAATCCAGGCTGCGCCAATCGACGCATTTTCGGCCACGTAACCCAGCCCCACCCCGCCAATCATGGCACCCATGTAAGTGGCTAGGGAGGCGATCGACAGCATCGAGGAACGGTGTCGGGCCGGAATCTCCCGGTTCAGCAGTGTCTGGTGAGGCGAATTGATGACCCCCATGTTCAAGTAGGCCAACCAGAACAGCGCAACAGCGGATGGCGCGTTGGTTTGCAGGGCCAACAGGATGATCGCTGCCCCCCACGTGCCTTGAAAAACGGCGCATACCAGGCCGTAACGCCGTTTCAGCCAACGACTGGCCGGCGTGGCCAGAAGATTGCCGGCCATACCCACCAGAAAACTACCTCCCAGCACCAGGCCGAAGAAGGGGCTGTTTCCCTCACCCCCGCCCAGAAGATCCGCGAAATACGGTTGCCAGAAGCTCTCCAGGCCGATCAAGGCCAGCCCGCTGGCCATGGCTGCACCCAGCAGCAGCAAAATGGTTGGATTGCGCTGGCTGAGCCTAAAGCCGGTACGCACCATAGCTGGTACTTCACGAACTCCCTGTTTCCAATCCGCGGCTCGCGTGGAGGTTTTGTCTTCCTTGACCAGTAGAATTGTCACCGCCACCAGGACTACGTTGACGGTGATGGCAAAGGGGATCGGCATCGAGTAGGGGGTGAGTACCGCACTTCCGTCTGCTGGCAATCCTTCGAAGAGCCGGGGGATGTAGCTACCCAACAGCGTACCCACGCCCAGCGAGAGCAAGGTGTAGGTCCCTGCTTTGGCCAGGGCCGGCTGGAGATCCACCTCCGGGTCTGCCGCTTGCAGCGCGTCGACAAACCAAGCATCCATCGCCCCCGACGAAAGCGCCCGGCCAATTCCATTCAGGATGAACCCGGCCAGGAACAGGGGGAGTGAGAACGCAAACAAGATGACACTGCCGGCCACGACGAAGCAGCTATACGCCAGCACCGCCACCCGCTTGCGGCCAATGGCATCCGCCAGCCCGCCGGTGGGCACCTCTAGAAGCACAATCGTCAGCGAGTAGATCCCCATCAGGCTTCCCACTTCGAAGAGGTCTAATCCCCGCGCCTGTCCCAAGAGAATGATCAAAGCCATCGGCAGGCCGGTGGCCAGCCAAAACAAAGAGATAACCAGGTAGTAGGTCCGCTGTATATGCCGGGTTGATTTCATAGGGAGCTCTCCTCATGCGTAATAATGTCATCATATGACCTTATGATATGATATCATTGTAACACAATGGGTGAGCTTTGTCAATACCCCACGCCCGAACGCAGGCAACCACCTAGGCCAGGCATCCCGTAGGCCGTGCATCCCCATGCCGGCCCTGGCCCTGGACAGAAACCATTGACGCTATCCATACAACGTGATATACTGGCTGAGATCAATCACGGAGGTAGCCCCATGGCCAGATTCATCGTCATTCACAGCGCAGCCTCGCACATGACCCAGGACCAGGCTATCGATAGTGCCCGACAGCTCATAGCCTCGCTCCCGCCAGATACAGAGTGGTTGAACTCTTGGTGGATCCCCGGCGAGGTGCAGCGCCTATTCTGCGAATGGGAGGCCCCTCATGCCGAAGCGCTGCGCGCCGCCCTGAAACCTGTCACCGGTCTCTTACCCATCGAATCCATCCACGAGGCGCAGCCGATCGATCCGCAGTGGTACAAGTAGAGCTGGCCATCCCCACGCCACCACGCAGGCCAGCTATCCCATTGCCGCGCATCCCGTGGGCCGAGCATCCCGTAGGCCGAGCATCCCCATGCCGGCCATCCCCACGCCACCACGCAGGCCAGCCATCCCGTAGGCCGAGCATCCCCGCGCTACCACGTAGACGGCCATCCCGTAGGCCAAGCATCCCCATGCCACCACGTAGGCCAGGCATCCCCACGCCACCACGTAGGCCAGGCATCCCCATGCCGGCCGTAAGTGGCCGATGTGGATCTCAAGACGGGCAAGGTGTTTGTCACGGGCAAGGGGAGTAAGGAAAGGCACTGTTACCTGGGGACAACGACACGCCGGTCATTGTGGCGCTACCTGGCTGATCGAGAAAACGATCCCGACGCACCGTTATTCACCACCCACGATGACAGGCCACTTCAAAGAACCTGGCTGAGAAAGGTGGTGGCCACTTTGGGGGATAGAGCAGGAGTATCCAATGCCCACCCGCATAGGTTCCGCCACACCTTTGCCGTTCAGTTCCTACGCAACGGTGGGGACATCTTCACCTTGCAGATGTTGCTGGGCCACTCGTCATTAGAAATGGTCAAGTATTATGCCAGGCTGGCCGCCATAGACGCGGAGCAAGCCCACCGCAGAGCCAGCCCGGCTGACCATTGGTTGCGGTGAGAGCCCGGACCGTTTGGTACACTTCGTGCCAGGGAGGGAAGTGTGGGGACACCTCTCAAAATTCGTGGAGCGCGATCGGTCCGAAGTCCAGAATCTCACTCTCCTGGATCAGCCGCTCGGCTCGATTCTCTCCGTAGGCGGATTCCAATGAGGGTTCGCTTCGCGCAAAACCTTGTACATCTTCCAGAAGAACAGGTCAAGGCTCTGCTGCCTGACCGCCGTCACGTCGGTCGTGAACGTCTCGTAACTCATCCCCTGGCAAAAAAGCAGGGCTCCACCGGGTCCGACTGGATAGAGCCCCACTTGCCAAGCAGACTATCCCCTACGGCGCGACTGGGGAGATTGGGAAGATGAACGACGGACCACCACTCGGGTTGATCACACGGACAGCATCGCTGCCTACTATTGCCTGACGCTCGATAGTCCTACCGATCAAGGTACCCCCCGTCGAGTTACAGGTCAGGCTGGTGTCACCCAAGCGGAAATGGAACACCAGATCCATTTGACGCGTCCTTATATCATCAGGTCGCGAAGATCGCGTGCTTCCCAACTAGTGCCCCATCAAATTGGTTTTGATAAACCAAATGAAGCCCACATGGGTACGAACTCTGGTATATTCCCCAGAGGGGACCTGCGGGCAAAATCATCCTGAAGGGGTACTAGCCAGGTCCCATCTGGACGCCGAGCTGCTGAAGCAGAACTGGTATCTCAAAATAGATGCGCGCTCGCTTAACCTGATCGTTCTCCAGATCATAGACCACGCACAACGGCACGCGGAAATCCCTACCGGTAGCTGGGATGCCGGCAAACTCGCCAATGTGCTTACCAACCACATCCCCCTCCCAGACGGCCTGTCCGTCAGCCACAATCTGGTTCTTGTTCTCTGCCTTGGCGTCAAAAGCTACATTATAGAAATAGTGAAGCATCTGGAATACTGCCTCGGGCCCACGGGTCTCTTCCCCGGTGGCCATCATGGTGAAGACCACGTCATCAGCCATCGCGCTGGCATCCGCGTGCCCTGACCAGTAACCGTGCATCACTTTGCGTGTGCTTTCTACGGACATCTCTTGATCTCCTTTCGAAATCTGGTGGTCTCACTTCCATTAATGCGAACCAACAAAGGCCGAAAATCCAGTCCGGCCTCACTACGTCTGCGATAGGCTTGTGGCATCGGCACCTCCTGAAAAGACTCAGGGGCTTTGCACGCTTGGTGTGGCAATCACCTTTTTACATTGTACATTAGATTTATTAATTCTTATATTCGCTAACAGACACACCTGATAATTGACAACAGAAAGGAGCCGCTAAACCAAGACCAAGTGAACAAAAGAACGTGGGTGAGGTAGTTGGAAAGAGATAGGAATGGCCCAGCATTCTTCGAGGATGCGGTCAAGGTAGAAGCGCCCTAACTGGAATAGGCTGTACATAAATCGGTCAGTTCGGGCTACAAGCGCTAGCTTCTTATCCTGAATGACCCGGACCCCGAGATAGATCATCCAGATGTAGGCCAGGAAGACAGCAATGACAAAGCGTGCCATACGCTCAGGATGACGGATGCCCGATTTATCCAAGCCGAAACCTCTGGATTTGGCGTCGGAAAAGAGGGTCTCGATTTTGAAACGTCGCCGATACCAAGTTTGAGCCTCTTGCAGGGTCTGGGCGCTGCTCACTAGATAGATATGTTCAACCTCTTTCTTGTTCCATAGGAAGGCGATGTTGACTGGCCCAATCTCTTGTTGGGTGAAATAGAGGCTGGTTAGCAGTTGACTTTCACCAGGTGGCGGTGCAATCTCTGCCAGAGGGCGCTGAACCTGGCTTTGAATGGCTCGAACTAGAATATTCTTGGCAGTTCTGAGCGCATAATCCCAGTTTGGATGCGCTGATAGCCAATTCACTAGCTCAGTCCCATCAAATTCAGCGTCACCGGTCAAGATAACGGAGGCGTTCTCAGGCAAAAGGGCGATGAGTTGTTCCAGAAGTGCTAACTGCTTCTCGGCGCTACTGTGTCCCTTCTTGCCTTTGTAGACCATCCACACCAGGGGAATGACCCGTTGTTTGTAGACCAAGCCGATGCTTAACAGCATACAACCACGCCCCACCTGGCTGCTATCGATACTCAGCCTGAACTCAGCCAGTCCCAAGCTGGCAATCACGATCTGGATGAATGGCATAAAGTGGGTTTCATAGCCCAAGTGCCGGTTCTTGACAAAGCGATGAATCTGTTTCACACGGCTCGGTAACTTAGCCTGAGCGCCAGACTTCGATCCAAGTTGCTCAAAGTTAGACGATTTACTGCGGATCAGACCAGTTATCATCAGCGCCAAGGCAAAAATGTGACTGTCGTACACACTACCTTGAAGGACTTGCTTCAAATATTCCGTAACTGCTTGGTTCATCCGACGCGCGTCGCTCACAGTCGCCTCCAACGTATGGGAAATGGGAGGCAAGTTTAAAACATATCACGGTCTTTGTTTAATCTTACACCTTGATTTAGCGGCTCCCTTTTGTCAAACTCGAGGGGTGTCCGTTAGCAAATTCGGGCTTTAGGAAGTACCAGGAGCGGAGGCCCCCAGGATGATTGAGTCAGGCGAGACCCAGTCAAACAACACCGGAGTTCTGTTGCAAGTTCTCGGGGAAGTCGACCCCAGGCGCCTGGTGCCAAGCCTCACCAGTGGCCTGGTGGTTGGTCTGATCGAGATCATCGTGGCCATCTCGCTTGCGGCCTTGATCTTCGCTGGCGAGCTATCCGATTTTGTCGCCAACGGCATTGGACTGGCCTTATTGAGCGCGATCATAACCAGCATAGCGGTCGCCCTGTTTAGCTCGCTGCCGGGAATGGTTGGCGGTAACCAAGAAGCGCCAGCGGCTATCCTGGCTGTGATTGCAGCTGCTATCGTGAGCACTATGCCAGCGGAGGCAAGCGCGCAGGAAGCTTTTGTAACCGTGGCAGCCGCCATCGGCCTGACCACTGTGCTGACTGGTACGTTTCTATTGGCCCTGGGCCATTTCAAGTTGGGGGATCTGGCCCGCTTCCTACCCTATCCGGTTGTCGGTGGTTTCCTGGCTGGGACAGGCTGGCTGTTAGTTACTGGGGCCATTGGCATGATGACCGATACCGCCTTCAGCTTGGGGGAACCTCCGGCACTGTTGCAACCGGAGATTCTGGTGCGCTGGCTCCCCGGGCTGATCTTCGCCATCGGCATGCTGCTTATTTCGCGACGCTTTGATCATTTCCTGCTGATGCCGGCCTTGGTGTTAGGAGCAATCGTCTTGTTTTACGTCGCCGTGGGGTTGTTCGGTTTCTCAACGTCGGAGTTGAGCGGTCAGGGCTGGTTGTTGGGTCCTTTTCCGGAAGAGAGGCTCTGGCTACCTTTTTCTTTGGCCGATCTAGCCCACGTGAAATGGTCGGTGATATGGGGACAGGCCGCTAACATAGCGACGATACTCATCGTCAGCGTTGTGGCCCTCCTGCTTAATGCCAGTGGGCTGGAACTGACCACCAAGCAAGATGTTGAACTGAACCGCGAACTGCAAGCGGCCGGGGTGGGCAATTTCCTGGTCGGCCTGACGGCGGGCATAGTTGGTTTTCAGCAGCTTGGCCTGTCCACCCTGAATCATAAACTGGGCGCAACCAGTCGTCTGACAGGCTTGGTTGAGGCCGGCCTATGTGGCTTGGCACTTTTCCTGGGCGCCTCGTTTTTACCCTTTTTCCCGAAGGTGGTTGTGGGAGGTTTGCTTCTGTTTCTTGGCCTATCTTTCCTGTTCGAATGGGTCTATCAAACCTGGTTCAAGTTTCCCAAGATCGACTACTTCATCATCATCCTGATCCTGGTTGTGATCGCCACAGTGGGCTTCCTGGAGGGTGTGGCTGTCGGCATTGGGGCTGCAGTCATCATGTTTGTCGTCAACTATAGCTGGATCAACGTGGTGAAACACGAACTGTCCGGCGTTACCTTCCGCAGCCGGGTCAACCGCAGCAGCCGCCAGCGGCGCATCCTTCAACGGCAAGGCCATCAACTCTACATCCTGCAATTGCAGGGCTTCATCTTTTTTGGTACCGCCAGCAACCTGCTTAACCAAGTACGCCAGCGTCTTCGCAAGCCGGATCTACCGGCGGTACGCTTTGTCCTGTTGGATTTCTGCGAAGTCACGGGCCTTGACTCGACCGCGATGCTCAGCTTTGCCAAGATGAAGCAGCTGGCAGAATCACAGGACATCATCCTGATTATTACCAGCCCCTCAGCCCAGATTCGACGGCAACTCGAGATAGGAGGCCTCAGGGAAGAAGGAGGAATTGTCCGCATTTTTCCGGACCTGGATCACGGTCTCGAATGGTGTGAGACGCAAATACTGCTGGCCGAAGACGGCAAGGAGGAGGATAGAAGCTTACAAGAGCAACTGGAGGAGTTGCTGAACGGGTCCGCAGACATGGCTAAGCTGTTGAAATACTTTGAGCAGCAAAAAGTCGATGCCGGGCACTACTTGATGAAGCAGGGAGACCCACCTGATGATCTGTTCTTCATCGAGTCAGGCCAGGTAACTGCTCAACTTGAAATCTCGGGGAGCGAGCCAATTCGGCTAGAGACAATGAGGGGTGGACGCGTCGTCGGCGAGATTGGCTTCTATCTGGGCCAAGCGCGCACGGCTTCGGTTGTCGCTGATGAGCCCAGCGTCATCTACCGCTTGTCGTCCAGTTCGCTACAGGATATGGAGAAACGCGATCCTGAGGTCGCTTCGATATTTCACCAGATAATCGTGTATCTTCTGGCCGAGAGAGCTGCCCATCTCATTAATGCCGTCGATGCGCTGCGGCACTGATAACAGGACAAAAGCGGGGGGTGACACCTATCACCGCAACCATTAGACATGTGCTGGCTGTGCCAGCCATGGGTGCATACTATTTCGATGACCTGACCGCCCTACAGGCGCAGCCACTCTCCGTCGCCGAACGCTACACCGCCGCGCCGGTGACGCCTGGTTACCGCCAGGCGCGCGAGGTGGCCGAAGCCGTGTCGGTGGGCCTGGTTCTAGACGTTCCTTCGATAAGCTCAGGACGCGACCCTTCGACAGGCTCAGGACGCGATCCTTCGACGGGCTCAGGACGCGATCCTTCGACGGGCTCAGGACGCGATCCTTCGACGGGCTCAGGATGCGATCCTTCGACGGGCTCAGGACGCGATCCTTCGACGGGCTCAGGGTGCCGGGAGCTGATCGCCTGGGGTGACTGCGTGGCGGTCGAGTTCAGCGGCAAGGCCGGCCGCCACCCCCTCTTCCGCGCCGAGGAGGGCCTGGAGACCATCCAACGGACGGTGACCCCAGCGCTGCGCACCCGAGAGCTTAGCAGCTTCCGGGAGCTGGCCGCCGAAGTGGACGTGCTGGTCGAAGAGGTGGAGACCACGCAGCAGCTAACCGATCCTGCCCGTCCTGGCTCCGCCACGCGGGCCGGGGCCAGTCCTGGCTCCGCCACACAGGCCGGGGCCAGTCCTGGAGATGAGACCGGGGAGCAGCCCAACAAGCTCTCGCGCCGGGAGCTGTTCCGCCTACTTCGCCCATCCGATCCCGCAGCGCAACAGGTGACCGTGCAGCGTCCGCTGCACACCGCTGTCCGCTATGGCGTCAGCCAGGCGCTGCTGGCAGGGGTGGCCCTGGCGCGCGGGAAGACTATGGCCGAGGTGGTAGCCGAGGAATACGAGCTGCCCCTGCCCACGGACCTGGTGCCCATCCACGCCCAATGCGGCGCTGACCGCCACGCCGGGGCTGATAAGATGATCGCCCGCCGGGTGGCCTCGCTGCCTCACACCCTGGTAGACAACATCCCGGAACACCTGGGGGAAGACGGCCAGGTTCTGGTCGAGTACACCCGCTGGTTGCGCCAGCGCATCCCCCAACTGGCCGGCGACGAGTACCGGCCCACCATCCACCTGGACGTGCACGGGGCGCTGGGCCAGATCTACGAGAACAACCTGGGCAAGATTCTGGGCTACATGGTCCGCTTGCAGAAGGCGGTGGGTCCTTATCCGCTGCGCGTCGAGAGCCCGTTGATTTTGGACACCCGTGAGGCCCAGATTGAAGCCATGAAGACGCTGCGTGACTACATCCGTTTCCGGGGCATGAGCGTGCAACTGGTGGCCGACGAGTGGGCCAACACGTTGGAGGATATTCAGGCTTTCATCGATGCTGAGGCCGCCGACATGCTCCAGATCAAAATGCCTGACCTGGGGAGCGTGCACAACTCGGTGGAGGCAGTGCTGGCGTGCAAGGCTGGCGGTGTGGGTGCCTTTCTGGGCGGCAGTTGCGCCGAAACGGACCTGTCGGCGCGGGTGGCGGTTCACGTGGCCCTGGCCACCCAGCCCGACTTGATGATGGCCAAACCGGGCATGGGCGTAGACGAAGGGATCACGCTGGTAAGCAACGAGATGGCCCGTACGCTGGCCTGGATCGAGGTTAGGCATCAGGCAGTTGCCTGATGCCCTGATGCCTGGACGAGTTAGGGATAGTGGGGCAGGAGGCCCGAGCGATGCATTGCACCATGGTGGACCAGGTTGGGGAAGTCGGTGACTGCCTGGTAGAGATGCCGAACGGGCGGTCCGGACGGGCCTGCCGCACCACGCTGCGCGAGGAAAATGGTCTCTTCTCGCGCCTGATTGAGTCAGTCCACCTCTCTCGCCCAGAGCACTATTTCTCCGTCTACCAATCTGGCTGCAATCACAGCTGCCGCAAGTGCCACTCCTGGGAATTCTCGCAACGCTACAGCGGAACCTGGTACACCACAGATCAGATCGGCGACGTAGCCCGCGCCTACGAGAGACACGTCACAGTCTGGGAGCCTCGCGAGCGGGCTACTATGTTCCACGGGGCGGCCATGTGCCGGGGATGCGGCTCATGCGTTCTCCACGGCGAACCCGGCCCGCGCTGTCCCGGCATGCTCCACCCCGATCAGATTGTCCTCAGTCCCCAGGGGCTGGGACCAGCCCGCAATATCGTCGCCTTCACTGGCGGAGACATCGCCTGCCGCGCCGATTATTACGCCCAGGTCACCGAGCGGATCAAGGAACGCACCTGGAACACTTGGGTGTTGTTAGAGACCAACGGCTGGGGGCTGACAGAGGCCAATCTGGACCTGCTGGCCAGCGCCGGCCTGGACTCCTTCTGGCTGGACATCAAAGCCTACGACGAGGCGGTCTACCGGCGGCTGTGCGGAACCAGTAACGAAACGGTACTGCGCGCTCCAGCCGAAATCCTATCCCGAGGCTTCACCCTGGAGGTGCTGACTCTCTTCATCCCCGGCTGGGTGGAAACGGAACAAATCGCGGCCATCGCCTGCCTGATCGCCGACCTGGATCCCGAGACGCCATTCACCATCCTGGCCTTCTTTCCAGCCTACCAGATGCAGGGCACGCCGCCGCCCACCCTGGAACAGATGATCGAAGCTTGCGAGGCAGCCTGCGAAACCGGGCTGCGCCAAGTCCGGCTGGGCAACTGCGGCGTCTTTGCCCGCAGCGCCGAGCAGCAGGAGACCTTGGTGAACCGTTTGGGGACGGAGAGGATCGGGTAAGACAGATAGTGACGTGTAATGACATTGCCGGATAGCAGATTTCAAAACCAGGAGATCTCTTGATGAAGGACCCTTTTATACCCCTCGCTTTGCCACACTT
>Ga0209536_100008992_pt1 | contig 14881 bp, 11 predicted proteins | sample DeeMarSeWOR28_12_FD_187461 | JGI IMG/M metagenome (GOLD analysis project Ga0209536, IMG submission 187461) | Marine sediment microbial communities from White Oak River estuary, North Carolina - WOR-2-8_12 (SPAdes) (version 2) | ecosystem: Environmental > Aquatic > Marine > Intertidal zone >...
AAGGGGTCAAGGGTTCAAGGATTCCAGTGAAACACTAAAGCATCACGAAAGGTTGAATTTCTGGTAAAAGTCTTGTGGAGCTTGCGCCAATGGATATGGAATATAAACCAATTTGCAGCGCAAGCATGACTTTGCTTGATATCGCCGACTACCTTTGGTTCCTTTGCGTCCGGTTGGTAAACCAATGATCCAAACAGTGACATAAAGGTTTTGTGCTTAATTGAAAAATGACCAACACTTGGACCCTGGACCCCTTGGATCCTTGAACCCTATGCTCCAACTAAATTGGAGAAGAACCAAAAATAGTTGGCAGGCCCAAATATGATTGACATTCATTTATCGATTGAATACTGTCTTGGGAGAAAAATAGCGCATCATCTTCTCCTCTCTTCATATTACTAAGGGTTCAGCAATCTGATTTCAGTTTGACCCAAAAAATCATCTGCCGCGCGCAAATTATAAAAAATAGATTAACGAATGGTACTTCGACTGACATACAGGAGGGCCGATAAGTGAGTGCCGAGGTTTGCATGCCTGCCCGGGGACTGGCCATGGCAGCCGTCCAAGGATACATCTGAGCCTTACCTTCGATCACCGGCTGGTCTGCGGCGCACCGGCCGCTGAATTTCTCAAAACCGTGGCTAAATATATGGCACAGCCAACCCTGATGGTGTCATAGCAGGTTTATTCATGAATGATGTATTGGTGATTGGCGGCGGACCGGCCGGATACGTTGCAGCCATCCGCGGTCCCAGCATCGACAAGAAGGGTTTGGAGAAAGCCGGCATTTGCCTGCAACCCAAGATTTCCGAAGCAATCGTGGAAGCGGCCCGGGATGCCCCGGGCCGGGCTTTATATCTTCCCGGACTATAATCACAATGGGAATTTTATTAATCCTGAAATCCAGAGAAAGGAGGCTTTGAGAATGAATGTGACCAAAGAACAACTGACCAGCATGTATGCCACCATGCTGAAGATCAGGCTTTTTGAGTTGAAAGTGGAGGAGCTGGTCATGGCGGGCAGGCTCGGAGGCTTTTGCCACCTTTATGTCGGAGAAGAGGCCGTCGCCGCAGGCGTTTGTGCCCTTTTAAGAAATGAAGATTACATTACGAGCACTCATCGCGGCCACGGCCATCTGATCGCCAAGGGCGGTGATGTCAGGCTGATGATGGCGGAACTGTTCGGCAAAGCTAACGGATATTGCAAGGGCAAAGGCGGCTCGATGCACATCGCAGACCTTGATCTTGGCATTTTAGGCGCCAACGGCATTGTCGGTGGCGGTCCGCCACTGGCTGTCGGCGCCGCGCTGGCGGCTCAGTATAACAAGACCGACAATGTGTGTGTCGCTTTTTTTGGAGACGGCGCCTCGAACCAGGGAACGGTCCACGAAGCCATGAACTTTGCCGCTGTCTTCAAACTTCCCGCAGTTTTTGTTGCCGAAAACAATGGTTTTGGTGAAATGACCTGTCAGGCCGATCACCAATGCATTGAATCCATTGCCGAGCGCGCCCAGGGATATAACATTCCCGGCCTATCGGTGGATGGCAATGACGTCATGGCCGTTTATGAAGCCGCTTCAGAATCCATAGAACGGGCACGCCGGGGAAAAGGCCCGACGGTAGTTGAATGCAAGACCTACCGTATCAAGGGCCATTTCATCGGAGATCCTGAGGTATATAGAAGCAAGGATGAGGTAAAATCGTGGCAGACCAAAGATAAGGATCCCATTCAGAGGTTTAAAACACTTCTTTTAGAGAAAGAAGTGCTCACCCCCAAAAAAATAGATGAACTCGATGCGTCAATTCAAGAGGAGATCGAAGAAGCGGTTGTTTTTGCAGAGCAGGGCCCGGATCCTTTACCGCAGGAACTCACCACAGATGTGTATGCAGACTAACCATAAGATCAGCATTCATAAGCATGGAGGATTAAATCATGGATACGATTACAATGCCCATGGCTGGGGCAATCAATAACGCTATTCGCCTTGAAATGGAAAGGGATCCGAGTGTTATTTTGCTGGGAGAAGATATTGGGGCCCCCGGGGGTGTCTTGGGCGTAACGGCAGGACTTTACGAAAAATTCGGAAAAAGCCGGGTCATCGATACGCCCATCACCGAAAGCGCTTTTCTCGGCGCGGCCGCAGGTGCGGCAGCAGTTGGCCTTCGCCCAATTGCAGAACTTATGTTTTGTGATTTTATCGGCGTGGCTATGGATCAGCTTTTCAACCAGGCAGCCAAAATGAGATATATGTTTGGCGGTAAAGCGAAAATACCGATGGTGGTAAGAACCATGTGCGGCGCTGGATTGCAGGCTGCAGCCCAGCATTCACAATCTCTTGAGGCTTGGTTCATGCATATACCCGGCATAAAGGTGGTGCTGCCCAGCACACCATATGATGCAAAAGGTCTTTTGATTTCATCCATTCGTGATGACAACCCCGTCGTGTTCATGGAACACAAAGCGCTTTATGCTGTCGAAGCCCAGGTGCCTGAGGGTTCCTATACGATTCCGCTTGGCAAAGCAGACATCAAAAGAGAGGGGACCGATGTGACCATCGTCGCAACGGCGATGATGGTAGGCCGATCTCTATCCGTAGCTGAAAAACTCGCTGCCGAAGGAATCAGCATCGAGGTTGTCGATCCTCGAACGCTTTCTCCACTTGATGAAGAAACGATTCTGGATTCAGTGAAAAAGACCAACAGGCTGGTGATCGTGCATGAGGAAGTTAAGTTTGCCGGATCCGGTGCAGAAATCGCTGCCCTGGTGGCCGAGAAGGCGTTTGATTACCTTGACGCTCCGATTCAGAGAATAGCGGCGCCTTTTTGCCCGGTGCCTTTTGCGGCCGTTCTCGAGGCAGAATATATCCCCAGCGAAGAAAAGATCACCGAGGCAGTCAAAACCGCTATCGGCCGATAACGCGAAATGGGCCAAAGGTGGGCCTATCTGCTCATCTGCGTCATCACGCTGTCAGCAGCCTCCAGGGTTCGGGTAACGTCTTCCCGGCTATGGACGATCGAGGGATACCAGCGTCCACCTGCCAGGGTAAGCACGCCCTTGTCCTGCAACCCGATCCACCAGAGAATATATTTGTCGAAATCCAGGCCCTCCAGATCCTCGTCCGTATAAGCGATCTTATCCTTTTTCAAGCCGAACATCGTAAAGAATACGCCCGGAGCACCTTGTATCAGCATCGGCATCTGATGCCTGGATGCCAAATCGGCCAAACCGTCGGTCAGCGCATTCTGGATATCCGCCATCTGCCGGTAGGCAGAGCCATTGTCGCGTTCCAAAATTTCAATGGTCTTGCGCGCGGCTCGCATGCCCAGGGGATATCCGTTAAACGTGCCCGGCCCCAGCACCCGACCGTCTTCCAACAGATTCATGATGTCCGCTTTTCCAACAAGCGCCGAAAAAGGCAGCCCGCCTGCGATCGCCTTGCCCAATGTGGCGATATCCGGAGTGACGCCGAAATATTCCTGGGCACCACCCAGGCCGATGCGAAACCCGGTAATGACTTCGTCAAAGCTGAGAACAATACCCCGGGATGAACACAGTTCTCGGAGGCGCTCCAGATAACCCGGTCTGGGCATCAGGCAGAAGTGATTGCAGACCAGAGGTTCCAGATGAATCATGGCAACCTCCCCGCCGTATTTTTCAAGTGTTTCCTCGAGCACTTCCAGATTGTTCCAGGGCAGCATAAAACTCTCCTTGACCGCGCCGGGCGATTTTCCCTGGGTGTAACAGTAATCGGTGAAGGGATCGGCATCCGGATTGTCAAAGGCAAATGGTTTGCTGTTCGGGTCAGGGTTCAATACTCCGCCAAGCACGTTGTCCATCCATCCATGGTAATGCCCACAAAATCGAATGAAATACGGCCGGCCGGTATATGCTCTGGCCAACCGGATGGCCAGCTGCACGGCCTCGCTGCCGGTAATGCAGAATTTAACCTTCTCGGCACAGGGGACATGCGCGATCAATTTTTCGGCCACGCAAACATCGTCTTCGGAAAAAAGAATACCGGAGCCGACGGCTGAGGAATAGCGGTCCAAAAATTCTTTGAGCGCCTGAACATACTCGGGATGACGGTGTCCGAGTATGGTCGGACCCATGGCGCCCATGTAATCGATGTATTCGTTGCCATCGACGTCCCAGACCCGGCTTCCTTCCGCCAAATCCACAAAGAGTTTGTGCTGGGTGGTATAAAGCGGCACACGAAAATTGGAATGCCCTCCCGGGTATAACCGGTTAAAACGCTGTGTCAGTTCTTCACTCTTGATACTTTTCATTTCTTTCTCCATTTAAAATTTTAACATACCTGCTTTTTTATGAATCTGATGAAACCACCGCATAATGATCTCAACTGTATCCTCAGCCTTTAATTTTTGAGTAAATCGTCACCTTCAATTTCGTTTTTATTTGCCTGATTGTCAATCCTATTTTTTGTAAAAGATTTCCTTGACTTGAAAGCTTAAATTGATGTTACTGTAGCCGCGATCATGTGTTGATAACCTCGGATATTGTCGAAAAAGAATATTTTTATTACTTTTCACAAATTTGCCTACACTAGACTTATGGAAATTTCAGTTGTCACCCCGGCGCATAACGAAGAGCTCTATCTCGGCAAATGCATCAGTTCAGTCAGGACCGCAGCCCAAAACGCCTTTGCACAAGTTGAGCACATCGTTGTGCTGAACCGCTGCTCGGATCAAACCGAAGCGGTTGCTGTCTCCGGCGGCTGCCGTGTTGTAAAGGAGGACGCGCGCAATCTGAGCCGAATCAGGAATGCAGGAGCTGCTGAAGCCCGTGGCAACGTAATTATAACACTTGATGCCGACAGTTGGATGTCACCCGGTATGCTTTCGGAAGTTGTCCGGTTGCTTGAGTCGGGAAGATTCATCGGTGGAGGCGTCCGCGTTTGCCCCGAGCGCTGGTCGCTTGGAATCTTGTGCAGTCTGATGGTTGTGCTTCCGTTCGCACTATGGCGGCGCGTCAGTGCTGGAATGTTCTGGTGCTTCAAACACGATTTCGATGCCATTGGTGGGTTCGACGAATCCCTTGTTTGCCTCGAAGATCTGGACTTTGGCAAAAGACTCAGGGAATGGGGCAGAAAGAAGTCGAAAAAATATGGAAAGATCAGCAAAGCATACCTGACGACATCCTGTCGTAAGTTCGATCAATTCGGAGATTGGTACTTTGTTCGCAATCCTAAAATCGTTTACGACATATTCAAACACGATCCGCAGGCTGCGGAGACCTTTTACTACGATCCACGCAGCGACATAACCAAGCGATGAACCGGAGCTTGCCGGCATTGTCCAGAATCCGCATGCACGTCGAATCGTTTAAATATCATATGATATTATATATTTTGACATATAATGAGCCATCCGATAAATTTAGGTGTCTTAAACATTTTTTCGCTTTTTCAAAAAAAGCTGAAAGACGAATTGCTGCACTGGCAATTTGAGGACCCGTAGACTTGAATTTTAGGGGACTGGTCATATCTTGTGAATTGAAGTGGCAACATGCAAAGGTAACCAGGTCTCAAAAGGCTGCCGAATGAATTCAGAGCCGTCGGGTATAATATTCGACATTAAAAAATATGCCATCCATGATGGCCCCGGGATACGCACAACGGTATTTTTCAAAGGTTGTCCCATGTTCTGCTGGTGGTGCCACAATCCCGAGGGGCTGTGGAGTGCACCAAAAATAATATATGATTTCAAGCGTTGCCTTGGCTGCTGCGATTGCGTGCAAGCCTGTCCGGAGGGTGTAATTTCGGCAACCCCTGCCGGTATGTCAACAGACCACCGGCGCTGCAAGGGCTGCGGCGTATGTGCAGATGTCTGCCCTGCTGGTGCCCGTCAAGTGACCGAACGCAGGGTAACCGTCAGCCAACTTGTCGAAACCATCAAAGAAGATGTTATCTTATATGACGCATCGGGCGGCGGTGTCACTTTTTCGGGGGGAGAGCCGTTGCTGCAGGCTGATTTTTTGATTGAAGTGCTCAAGGCATGCGCCCGCTGCGATATTCATCGGGTGGTAGACACATCCGGGTATGCTCAACGCTCTATCATAGAGGCTGCGGCCCGGGAAACCGATTTGTTTTTATTCGATTTGAAGCTCATCGATGCCAGGCGTCACGAGAAATTTACCGGTGTGCCCAATAAAATTATTTTAGACAATCTAACGTTCCTTAACCACTTAGGGGCCGATATCACCATCCGAATCCCCCTGATCCCGGGCATAAATGATGATGATGACAATCTGCTGGAAATTTGCAACTTTCTTTATCCTTTCGATAGCATCCGCGAGGTGCATATCTTGCCATATCACGATTACCAAAAAAACAAATACAGCAAGCTCGGCATTCCATACCGGGCCGACCCAATCGCCGCACCGAAGCAGGAACGGATTTCAGCGTTTGTAAAACAATTTGAGCAGACAGGCTTTCGAGTGAGCCTGGGAGGATAGAAAAATGAACGAGCGTATAGAGAAGCTGCGCAAAGAAAGCTTCGAGGCTGCACCCTGCATTTCAATCGAACGGGCACTGCTGATGACCGAATTTTATAAAGCGCACGCCGGAAAGTATTCCACACCGGTGATGCGGGCGCACGCGTTCAAACATCTGTGTGAGCATAAAACAATCTACATCGGTGAGGATGAATTGATCGTTGGGGAGCGCGGACCTTTTCCTAAATCGGTTCCAACCTTTCCGGAGCTGACCTGCCATAGCAAGGAAGATTTCGAGGTCCTCAACAGCAGGGCGATGACTGCATTCAAGATTTCAGAAGAGGACATCCAGACCTATGGAAAAATTGTCGAGCCCTACTGGAAGGGACGCAGCATGCGCGAACGCGTTTTCAGCGATGTGCCGGTTGCCTGGAAAGATGCCTATGAAGCCGGGCTGTTTACAGAGTTTATGGAACAGCGCGCGCCGGGTCATACCTGCCTGGACGGCACCATTTATCGCAAAGGCATGCTGGACTTCAAACATGAGATCGCCCAAAGTCTCGCCGGCCTTGATTTTTTAAACGACCCGGAGGCAACCGAAAAAGCGGAAAACCTGAAGGCCATGGATATTGCTTGCGATGCAGCCATCGTGTTTGCGGAGCGTCACGCAGACCTTGCGGAACAAATGGCCCGCTCAACCGGCGATCCTGCCCGCAAGGCTGAGCTACAGAAAATAGCCGAGGTGTGCCGTTGGGTGCCGGCGAATGCGCCTCGAAACTTTTGGGAAGCCCTGCAAATGTATTGGTTCGTTCACCTGGGAACGATCACCGAGCTCAACGGCTGGGATGCAATGAACCCGGGACACCTCGATCAGCACTTATACCCGTTTTACCGGGCAGAACTCGAGAAGGGTGAAATCGACCGCGAAAAGGCCAAGGAATTGATCAGCTGCCTGTGGATCAAGGTCAATAATCACCCCGCACCTCCGAAAGTTGGCGTGACGGCCAAAGAGAGCGGCACCTACAACGATTTTACCAATATCAATCTGGGTGGCCTGCAGCGCGATGGCGCCGATGGGGTCAATGATGTATCGTACATGATCTTGGAAGTCATTGACGAGCTTCATTTGCTGCAACCCCAGAGCAACGTCCAGATCAGCGAGAAAACACCCGACAGATTTCTCAAAGCCGCCTGCAGAGTAATTCGAAAAGGTTACGGCTACCCGTCGGTCTTTAACGCCGACGAGGTGGTGATGGAACAGATTCGGGTGGGAAAAACCATTGAAGATGCGCGCGAGGGCGGCTGCAGCGGATGCATCGAAACCGGCGCTTTTGGTAAGGAAGCATATGTGTTGACCGGATATTTGAATGTTCCCAAAATCCTGGAGCTTGTGCTGAATAACGGTTTTGATCCGTTTTCAAACAAAAGAGTCGGCCTGGAAACCGGCGACCCTGAAAAGTTTAGTGATTTTGGCACACTTTATAAAGCCTTCCAGAAACAGCTCGAATACATCGTCGACACCAAGATCCGCGTCAACAATTATATCGAGCGGATGTTCGCCGCGCATGCCCCTGCGCCCTTTTTATCCGTAGTTATCAATGACTGCATCAAAAAGGGAAAGGATTATTACAACGGCGGCCCCCGTTACAACACCAATTATATTCAATGCTGTGGTATCGGCACGATCACAGACAGCCTTTCGGCGATCAACACACATGTTTACGAAAAACGGACCGTCTCGATGGAAAGCTTGCTGCACGCTTTGCAAAACAATTTCAAAGAAGACGAAAAACTCCGCCTGTACCTTCAGAATAAAACGCCGTTTTTTGGAAACGACGACAACAGAGCCGACGGTATCATGCAGAAAGTATATACCTCGCTGTTTGAAGCTATCGACGGAAAACCGAACACCAAGGGCAGCACCTATCACCTCAACATGCTTTCAACCACCTGTCACATATATTTTGGCAGGATGCTGGGCGCAACACCAAACGGCAGACTGGCAGGAAAACCCATATCGGATGGAACTTCACCTTCTCACGGGGCCGATCGAAACGGACCGACGGCGGTGATCAAATCACTCGGGAAAATGGACCAGGTAAAATCAGGCGGCACGCTTTTGAATCAGAGATTCCTTCCCAGCGTACTGGCCACTGAAGCCGATATCACCAAGCTGGCACATCTCATACGGTCCTATTTCAAGCTCAACGGGCATCATATCCAGTTCAATGTCGTTGATACATCGATGCTTCGAAAAGCCCAGGCTTCACCGGATGAATACCGCCATCTGCTTGTGCGTGTAGCCGGATACAGCGACTATTTTGTCGATTTGGATATTGATCACCAGGAGGAAATTATCGCAAGGACGGAAAACAGTGGCATATAGCCGGCATCCCTTTTGGATCTGGCCACCGGTCTGATATTTCGCCCCAACTAGATCTCTTTTGCCCTTTTTCTCAATTCAAATTTCTGGATTTTGCCGGTTGAGGTCTTGGGCAACTCACAAAATATAATACTTTTGGGTCTCTTGAATCCGGCCATATTTTCTTTGCAAAAAGCAATCAACTCGGATTCGGTGGTTTTTTCGAATCCGCGATTGAGTTCTACAAAAGCACATGGGGTCTCTCCCCATTTCTCGTCCGGTTTGGCAACGACCGCTACCAGAGATACCGCCGGATGCTTGTCCAGGACATTTTCAACTTCAACCGAAGAGATGTTTTCTCCCCCCGAGATGATTATGTCCTTGGATCGATCCTTGATTTGAATGTAACCATCCGGGTGCATGACGGCCAGATCTCCGGAGTGAAACCATCCATTCTCGAGAGACTTTTCGGTTTCTTCCTTATTTTTGTAATATCCTTTCATAACGGTATTTCCACGAATCATGATTTCACCCATGGTTTGGCCATCTCTGGGCACCGGTTGCAAAGTTCGGGGATCCAGTACATCAATTTCTTCCATCATTGGATATCTGACTCCCTGGCGGGCTTTGATTTCGGCCTTTTCCCCGATGGACAATTCGTCCCAATTCTCGTTCCATGCACATTGCAGTATATGCCCGTAGGTCTCGGTCAAACCGTAAACATGCATGACTTCAAAACCAAGTTTTTCCGTTTTTTCCAAAATAGAGCTTGGCGGCGGCGCACCCGCAGTCATTGCATATACTTTATGATCAATTTTTCTCCTTTCATTATCGGGTGCATTGGCAATCAGATTCAGGACAACGGGAGCCCCGCCGAAATGGGTAATTTTATGATCCGCGATTAAATCATAGATGTCTTTGGCAACCACATATCTGCAGCAAACAATGGTTCCCGCCAGGGCTGCTATCGTCCACGGATATCCCCATCCGTTGCAGTGAAACATCGGCACGGTGAAAAGATATTTCAGATGATTCGGCATGTTCCATGCGATAACGCTTCCCATTGACATTAAATAAGATCCGCGATGATGGTAAACTACACCTTTGGGCCTGCCTGTTGTTCCGGAGGTATAGTTGAGTGTTATCGCCTGCCACTCATCATTTGGCCTCTTCCAGCGATAGCCGGCATCTCCCTTTTCGAGAAATTCATCATAAGTGTATTTGCCGAGGCGATCTGCTTGGCCCTCCTGCAAATTCGCGTTTGGATCTTCAATATCAATTAGCAAAATTTCCCTGTTAACCTTGGATAGGGCTTTTTTAACAACGGGGAAAAACTGAGTATCGACAATAAAGGCCTTCGCGTCTCCGTGATCCAAAATGTATGCGATTGTATCTGCCTCAAGCCTTGTGTTTATCGTATTGAGAACGGCTCCGGTCATAGGGACCGAGTAGTGTGCTTCAAGGATTTCCGGGGTATTCGCCGCTATCATTGACACCGTATCGCCGAAACCAATACCGTGTTTTTCAAGGGCGCTGGCAAATCTCAGACACCGGTTATATGTCTCGAGCCAGGTGTAGGTCCTATCCCCGTATATCACGGAGGTATAATGAGGATAAACATCCTTTGTTCTTTCAATAAAGGACAAAGGGGAAAGCGGCACAAAATTGGCTGCGTTTTTATTGAGGTCGATCTCATAATTGCACTTTTTTGAATTCACAGCATCCTCCTTGCTCTCCCTGCATGTTTTAAAAGACGGCCCCTTTTCTTGTAAAAAATTCTTGTTTTTTGGCGCTGGCGCAGAACCGGTCTCGTAAAACCCATTGAAAATTCGAAACCGGTTCTGAGAGGCTGACTAGACGCGCAGGACTTTTTTATCTATCTTGCCGACAGGAGTCAGCGGCAATTCATCGATGATTTCGATAATTTTGGGCACTTCATATGGCGAGCATTTGTCTTTGGCAAATGCGATGATATCTTTCTGCAAAGCATCCTTGTCGCCGTCAAAGTTATATTCCGGATCCAGCTGCACGAATGCTTTGACAAGCTCGGAGCCCGGGCGATCCGGATTGTCCACCCCGATTAAAGCCAGCATGCCGATTGCGGGATGTTTGGCGATAATATCCTCGACCTTGCTGGAAAACACCTTGAAACCGCCGACAATAATCATATCCTTGGTGCGGTCAACAACTCGGATAAAGCCGTCTTCATCCATAATGCCGACATCGCCCGTGTGCATGTAGCCGTCGGCATCGATGGCGTTCTTGGTTTCTTCCGGCTTGTTGAAATAACCCTGCATGACATTAGGTCCCTTGACGCAGATTTCCCCGGCTTCACCGATGGGTACCTCCTCGCCGCTTCCGGGGTCAACCAACTTGCAGTCAACATTAAGAATAGGCATCCCCACGGTTCCCAGCTTTTTTCTGCCTTTTGAAGGATTCATGGTCGCAACCGGAGATGTTTCCGTCATGCCGTAAAGTTCCAGCAATTTGCCCTCCCCGATGATACTTTCCAGTTCTTTCTGGGATTCGACCGGAAACGGTGCCGCTGCGGATATGCAGGTTCCAAGTTGTGAGTGGTCCAATTCTTTAAACTTTGGATTGGCGAGCAACATTTGATACAGGGAAGGCACATTGGCCATATTTGTGGGCTTGTATTTTGCCATCTCCTTGCAAATGTGGTCGGTATCGCGGGGGTTTGGAATCAGCACCTGGGTCCATCCAAAATAAATAGCACATTCACATACCGTGAGCCCGGCGATGTGAAACATGGGAAAACCGGACAATAACACTCCGTTGCCCCACTCCCAGCCGAGCCATTTATTGACGCTCAGCAAGTTATGCGCCGCGTTGCGATGACTCAACATCGCGCCCTTGGGCGGACCCGTGGTTCCTCCGGTATATTGAATCCAGCCGGGATCATCAGGGGTGATTTCGGATTCAACCGAATCGGAAGGAAACTTGTGCAAAACGTCTCTGTGATAGTCCAGTACGGTTTTGCCGGCCAACGGGGTAAGCTTTCCGGATGGAATTTTCTTGAGAAGTTTGCCCAGTACCTGTTTGATTTTGGGCAAAAACCCGGCCACACTCGTGGCGACGATAAGCTTCAACTGGGGTATCTCAGGGGCGATTTTAACGATGTGGCCGGCAAATATCGCATCCAGGGTCACCAAGGCCACCTTTTTCCCGGTACTTCCCAGGTCATTGAGCTGATATTTGATCTGCTCGGCTGCCAGCAGCGGTGAGACACCGGAAATGGCACAGCCGGCTCTCAAGGCACCCACGAGGCTGATGACGTATTCGGGTATATTGGGCAGGTTGATGCCGACGACATCTCCTTTTTTGAATCCGTTTTGAATCAGCATGGCGGCGAATTGATTGGCATACTTGTCCACCTCGGCAAAGGTGATGTCGACACCCAAATATCCTAACGCGGTTTTATCCGGGACCTTCGCAAAAGCCTCTTTAATCATTTCGACAAAAGTGGTTTCAAACTCTTCGGGTTCAAGATCCTCTACCCCCTCATCCCAGTTCTTTTTCCAGAATCTTTCAGCATACATGGCTTCCCCCCTTTCTTTGTCGGTTGCTTAACTTTGAGTCCTAAACCCTCAATCCTCTGATCATGAGATCGCCCCTGCCGACCTTAGCGCTTCGACCTCATCTGCGCCAAAACCGAAATCGGCAAGCACGGCTTCGGTATCCTCACCGGGCTTGGGCGGTGCTTTTGGCATCTCAGGTGCCGTGCGGGAAAAGCGTGGCGCAGGAGCCGGTTGAAGCACACCCTCGACTTCAACGAAGGTTTTTCGGACTTTGTTTTGAGGATGATTCGGAGCCTCATCCAGCGACAACACCGGTGCAAAACAAACATCGGTGCCTTCCATGATTGCGCACCATTCATCCCGGGTTTTGGTTTTAAAGATTTCCGTAATCCTGTCTTTCAAAGCCGGCCAATTTTTCATGTCCATCTGGTTCTGAAAAACGGGATTGTCGATCTGGGCATGCTGCAGCAGCAGGGCATAAAATTGGGGCTCGATCGAGCCGACCGAGACATACTTGCCGTCAGCAGTCTCATAGGTGTCATAAAAATGTGCGCCGCCGTCGAGCAAATTCACGCCACGCTGGTCCGCCCAGAATCCTGATCCGCGAAGCCCGTATATCATAGCCATCAGAGCGGCAGAGCCGTCTATCATGGCCGCATCAATGACCTGCCCTTGGCCGGATTTTTGGGCCTCAAGAAGGCCGCAAACGATACCAAACGCCAGCAGCATACCTCCGCCGCCAAAATCACCGACCATATTCAGGGGTGCGACCGGTTTTTCCCCCTTGCGCCCGAAGGTGTGGAGCGCACCGGATAGCGAAATATAGTTGATGTCATGACCGGCCACTCTGGCCAGCGGCCCTTGCTGTCCCCACCCCGTCATTCGCCCGTAGACCAGCCGGGGGTTTTTTTGCAGACAAACATCCGGCCCCAAGCCCAGTTTTTCCATCACACCGGGCCGAAAGCCTTCCTGCAAAGCGTCAACCTTTTCTACCATTCTGAGAACAGCCGCAACACCTTCAGCTTTTCGCAGGTCAATGGCAACGGATCGGCGGTTTCGCGTCAGCACATCATATTTCGGCTCCGTTCTGGCGCCCTGTCCCTTGCGCTCGATGCGAATGAGCGTTGCGCCCATATCCGAGAGCATCATGCCGCAAAACGGGCCCGGACCGATTCCGCCTACCTCCAGAACTTTAACTCCATGAAGTGGTCCCATTCATCTTCTCCTCATCCGGGTAAAAAAGCCCGAAGTGCGAAGTCCGCAATACCGAAACAGATACCAGATTGTTTAGGATTTCGAGATCCGGACTTCGGGATTTTTGTCAAAAAAGTGCACACCTATCTCAAAAAATGAAGCACCTTGTCCATATCTATATTCATAACGGGCCCAATGGCTCATCCCAGAATACGTACTTCTACCTTGCCCTCCAATGCCTGCTTAAATCTGGTGGCGTCGTTTTGCCCACCGACAATGGCACCATAGTGCATGGGTATCGCTATTTTCGGCTCGATCGCCAGGGCAGCCGATACGGCTTCATCCGCTGTCATGACATAGGTGCCGGAAACCGGCAGCAGAGCGATATCGACATCGAAATCCTTCATCTCGGGGATAAAATCCGTATCGCCGGCATGGTAAACCTTAATCCCGTCGATCTCGACGATAAATCCCAGCCAGCCCTTACTTTTGGGATGAAAATCTTTACCGATATTGTAGGCCGGAACGGCTTGCACGTTTATATCTGCGATGGCAAGAGATTCGCCGACGCCGATGATGCGGACATCCCCTGAAAGCTTTGAAGCGGAATCTTTTTCGGTGACGATCACCGAACCGGATTGCTGAATTTTAGCCACATCTTCCGGCGAGCAATGATCAAAATGCTCATGGGTAATCAGGATGAGGTCGCCATGCGGGCCGGATTTAATTTCATAGGGATCAAAATAAATGGTCTTGCCGGCATCAATTCGGAACCCATCATGCCCCAGCCAGATAATTTTCTTGAGAATGTCCTCAAGCATTGCTTTACCCTCCTTTTTCAGCCTGCCGTAAGATTGTTGGCCGATTTGCCAATTTAACCCGTCGTAAAAGGACCCTCTGCAACTTCAGTATTCAACCCTGCGATAACGGGGGGTGAACGGCTAACGGGCAAACCTTTTAGTGCAGGCGGAATTAAACGTCTGCTTAGCAGCTATTTTTTTCCTTTTCGGTATTCGGCGATTTTCAAGCAGCACCTAAAGCCGTCTTCAATATAGTAGATTCCCCAGAGGAGGGCTAATGTGCGCAACCACCTCAATAGACGCTAAATTATTTCCTATTCGGAAATAAGCGGCTTCAATTGGTGCCGATGATAGCGATGGCCGCCACATTCTGATTGGGCATACCCCCCAGATTATGGGTCAGGCCCAGCCTTGCATTTTTGACTTTGCGCTCCGGGGGCACCCTGTCGAGCAGCTGCTCGTACATCGCATAGATCATGCGCAGGCCGGATGCGCCGATCGGATGGCCGAAACATTTCAGGCCGCCGTCCACCTGG
>Ga0209536_100008993_pt1 | contig 14881 bp, 20 predicted proteins | sample DeeMarSeWOR28_12_FD_187461 | JGI IMG/M metagenome (GOLD analysis project Ga0209536, IMG submission 187461) | Marine sediment microbial communities from White Oak River estuary, North Carolina - WOR-2-8_12 (SPAdes) (version 2) | ecosystem: Environmental > Aquatic > Marine > Intertidal zone >...
GCGCCGCCTGTACAGCGCCTGCATTCCAGTCTTGCCAGGCAACCGGGTCACTTCCATGCAGTGCCAGATAGGGAGAAGGGTGATTATTTAACTGATTGGTGAGGCCCGCAGCACCGGCGTGCAGCGAAAAGAGCAAGGAAAGGGTGGCAAAGAAAGCTGTTTGCCAATATCGAACATCTGGTTTCATACCCGGTTCGACGGCTGGCTAGCGCTTTTTGTTCCCTTTTCGGTCACGCTTTTCCCCGGAAAATGTAGCAGATTCCTCCAGCGCGGAATCCAGTTCGGCATCCATATCGACTGAGTCGTCTTCATAATCGTCATTCTCCCGGGGCTTAATTCGCTTGGACACTAGCAGGCCGATCTCGAACAACACCAGCAACGGAATCGCCAACAGTGTCTGTGATAGCGCGTCTGGTGGCGTCAGCAACATGGCAAGGACAAAGGTCCATAGCACGACGTAGGGTCGCTTCTTGCCCAGGGTGTGAGGATTAACGACACCGGCGCGAGTCAGCAGCACCAGCGCGACCGGCAACTCGAACGCCACACCAAACGCAAAAAACAGGGTAAAGACAAAATCCTGATAGGCCTTGATATCGGGCGTGAATTGAACTCCTTCCGGAGTGATCTGCGAAAGAAAACCGAACACCAGCGGGAACACAACAAAGTAGGCGAAGGCCATGCCCGCATAAAACAATAGGCTACTGGAAACCAGTAACGGCCAGACCATGCGTTGCTCATGGCGATAAAGCCCGGGGGCGACGAACGCCCAGATTTGATACAGGATAAAAGGAATGGTGATCACGACCGCAAAAAAGAAAGCAAGCTTGATCGGGGTAAGGAATGCCTGCAACGGGTGGGTCACAATCATCTGATTGCCTTCCGGCAATGACGCCAGCAACGGTGCGGCCAGTTGCTGATAGAGCTGCTCGGAGAACATGGCCAACGGCACAAACACCACCAGGATGGCGATGATGGAGTAAAGCAGGCGATCGCGCAGTTCCAGCAGATGAGTGATTAGCGTGCCTTCGGCATTGTCACCCTGTTCGGTATCGCTCATCGTCGTCAGTCACTCAGCCCTTGCGTGAACCGCGTTTCGCGGTTTTCTTTTTCGCGGCCTTCCTGGCCTTTTTTCTTACTGTTTTTTTTCCGCCAGTGGATTTTTTCGACACTTTTTTTCTGGTGGCCGCCTTCCTGGATGATTTTTTCCGACCCGGCAGACCGATGCTGTTGCTGACGCCCTCGCCGTCGGCCAGCTGGCCGATTCCCTTATAAACGCTGTTTGAGGATTCCTCGATTAGGTTGCGGGCCTGGTTGAGCTCATCTTTCAGTCGCCGCAGCTCTTCGATCTCGCCACTATCGATCTGGCGATCGATGTCTTGCTGGACATTGGCAATAAAGGCTCTTAGTTTGCCTACCCACTTGCCTGCGGTACGGGCCGCCTCAGGCAGTCGCTTCGGACCCAGAACGATCAGCGCCAGCACACCAATCAGCGCCAGCTCCCAGAATCCGATATCAAACATAAATCAGGCTGGCGACTTACGCCTTGTCCTTGTCTTCTACCTTGGCCTCGCTATCGATGACGCGGCCACTCTTGTCTTCCACTTCCTTCTTCTCGCCTTCCTGCTCTTCTTTCATGGCGCCCTTGAAGTTCTTGATGGCACCGCCAACGTCACCACCGAGATTGCGTAGCTTTTTGGTGCCGAAAATCAGCAACACGATAGCCAGAACAATCAGTAACTGCCAAATACCAATACCACCCATAATCCTTCTCCAACTATTTGCGGCAAACACAGATACCGGCGCGCCTGCCTGTTATACCAACCTGAACTGTTCGTTTACTGCTGACGCGAGCGTTGCGCCTTTTCCTCAAGCCCGGACGTACCAAACCGTCGGGCCAATTCTTCCAGCACCTGATCCGGGTGCAGTCCCTGATCTACCAGAAGCACCAGCGTATGAAACCACAAATCCGCGGTCTCATAGATTATTTGCTCGGCATTGCCTTCCTTCGCTGCGATTACTGTCTCAGTTGCCTCTTCACCAATCTTTTTCAGAATGGCATCCAGCCCTTTTGCGTACAGGCCGGCAACATAGCTCGAGTCCGGATCCGCGCCCTTTCGCGCTTCCAGCACTGCGACAAGCTTGTTGAGAATATCAGACATTTCAGTTTTCCCGCATCGACCCGAATCAGGACTTTTTACCGTAGATTTCCTCTTCAGACTTCAGAACCGGTTCGACAACTGCCCACTGTTCATCCTTAAGTACCTTGAAAAAACAGTCGTGACGGCCCGTATGGCAGGCGATTCCTCCGATCTGGTCTACCTGCAGCAGGATAACATCATTGTCACAATCCAGCCGGATTTCGTTGACGTTTTGCACGTGGCCAGACTCTTCGCCCTTGTGCCACAGCTTCTGGCGCGACCGCGACCAGTACACCGCGTGACCCGAGCGCGCGGTTTCTGCAAGGGCATCCCGATTCATCCAGGCAACCATGAGCACCTTGCCGCTACCGGATTCCTGGGCGATCGCCGGCACCAGCCCCTGGTCGTTCCACTGAATTTGATCCAGCCAGTTTTCAGTCATGCTTGTCTCAATTGCGCTTGGTTGTTGCTACGTCAGGCGTCCTGACGTACTTCAATATTGTGTTGCTTCATGTAGTCCTTGGCCTCACCAACCGTGTATTCGCCAAAGTGAAATATGCTGGCGGCCAGGACTGCGTCCGCGTGACCCTTGGTAACTCCTTCGGCCAGATGCTCGAGATTGCCAACACCGCCCGAGGCGATCACCGGAATCGGCACGGCTTCGCAGATGGCGCGAGTCAGCGCAAGGTCAAACCCGTCGCGGGTGCCATCACGATCCATGCTCGTAAGCAGAATCTCACCGGCGCCGTAGTCTGCCATTTTTTTTGCCCACTCCACAGCGTCGATACCCGTCGGCTTGCGCCCTCCATGCGTAAAGATTTCCCAGCGGGGGTTGTCGCCATCGGCCACCTGCTTGGCGTCGATAGCAACCACGATGCACTGCGAGCCGAAATGATCAGCCGCCTCCTTGACGAATTCGGGGTTGAACACTGCCGCAGTATTGATTGCAACCTTGTCCGCGCCAGCATTTAGCATGCGTCGTACGTCTTCGACAGTACGGATTCCCCCGCCAACGGTAAGCGGAATGAATACCTGGCTGGCAACTTCTTCGACCACATGGATGATGGTTTCACGATCGTCGGAACTGGCGGTGATGTCGAGAAAGGTTATCTCGTCGGCACCTTGCTCATCATAGCGCCGTGCAATCTCTACCGGATCGCCCGCATCGCGTATGTCAACGAACTGCACGCCTTTCACCACGCGACCGTTGTCGACGTCGAGACAGGGAATAATGCGTTTTGCCAGTGCCATGGAGCGGTCCGTTCTATCGGGTTACATGAAAGGGATGGCCACAGTGGCCGGCTGCCGGATTCGCCGGGTCAGTCGCCGTTTGCCAGCTTCTGCGCTTCAGCGAAATCCAGGGTACCTTCGTAGATGGCGCGCCCGGTGATGGCACCCATGATTCCCTCGTCGGCAACCTCGCAAAGCTTGCGAATATCATCAAGGTTAGTAATGCCACCGGAGGCAATCACGGGAATTGATATAGCCTGGGCCAGATTCACCGTGGCCTCAATGTTCACGCCGCTCATCATGCCATCCCGGCCGATATCGGTATAAATAATGGCCTCGACGCCATCGTCCTGGAAACGCTGAGCCAGGTCGATCACATCGTGACCCGAAAGCTTTGACCAGCCATCGATGGCGACCTTGCCTTCCTTTGCATCCAGCCCAACAATAATGTGGCCGGGAAACTCGGCGCAGACATCCCCGATAAAGTGAGGCGTATTTACTGCCTTGGTGCCGATAATGACAAACTGTACTCCGGCATCGAGATAGGTCTCAATGGTTTCCTCGTCACGAATACCACCGCCAACCTGAACCGGAAGATCGGGAAAGGCTGCGGTAATTTCCTTGATGACTGCGGCATTCATCGGCTTGCCTTCAAACGCGCCGTTGAGGTCAACCAGATGCAGTCTTCGTGCCCCGGCTTCGAGCCAGCGACCGGCAGTGGCCACCGGATCGTCGGAGAATACCGTTGCCTCGTCCATGCGTCCCTGGCGCAGGCGAACACACTTTCCATCTTTCAGATCAATTGCGGGAATGATTAACATCGTTACTACCTGCTCTAGACACTGCCATCCCAGTTTACAAAATTTTCCAGCAGCTTCAGACCAGCATGTTGGCTTTTTTCCGGGTGGAACTGCACGGCAAAAATATTCTCATGCGCCGCCGCCGAGGTAAACCGTACCTGATACTCGGTAATGCCCGCGACATAGCTCCGATCCGAGGTATCGGCAAAATAGCTGTGAACGAAATAAAAGCGGCTATCCTGGGGAATCCCTGCCCAGAGCGGGTGATCACACACCTGTTGCACCTGATTCCAGCCCATGTGCGGAACTTTCAGCTTCTCGCCAGTAATTGAATCCTTCATGTTATCCGGAAACCGCTTTACGACGCCCGGCAGTATACCCAGGCCGCGCGTGCCGCCACCCTCTTCGCTGGACTCATACAGGGCCTGCAGACCCAGACATATCCCGAGGAAAGGTTTCTTGTGCACCACGTCTTCGAGCGCATCCAGCAGACCCTGGCGGGTCAAGGCGGAGACACAACCCGCAATGGCACCCTGGCCGGGAAAGACAATTCGATCGGCAGAACGGATGCCGTCGGCCTCGGTCACCAGCTTAACCGTGGCTGCTGGTGCAACATGCTCGATCGCCTTGCACACCGAACGCAGGTTACCCATACCGTAATCGATCACTGCAACCGTGGTCATATTGAAATACTGAGTCTTGGCTAATTGAGGTCAGTACCCAGCGCGACAACTCGCGGTGGGTGAATCTGGTTCAGAGACTACCCTTGGTCGACGGCACAACGTCTCCCATTCGTGGGTCCGGCTCGAGCGCCATACGCACTGCGCGACCGAAAGCCTTGAAAATCGTCTCGGCAATGTGGTGGGCATTGGCACCGCGAATACTGTCGATGTGTACCGTGGTCAGCGCGTGATTGGAAAATCCCTGGAAGAATTCAACCAGCAAATCCACATCGAACTCGCCGATGCGGGCCCGCGGGTAGCTGACATGGTATTCCAGCCCGGGCCGCCCGGAGAAATCGATGACCACCCGGCTCAAGGCCTCATCCAGCGGCACGTATGCGTGACCGTAGCGACGAATGCCTTTTTTATCACCGACCGCCTTGGCGATTGCCTGGCCCAGTGTAATACCGACATCCTCGACGGTGTGGTGCGCATCGATGTGCAGATCGCCAACTGCCTTGATTTCGAGATCTATCAGGCCATGGCGCGCGACCTGGTCAAGCATATGCTCAAGAAAGGGGACACCGGTCTCGAGCTTCGAGACACCGGTGCCGTCCAGATTCACCGATACGGTAATCTGGGTTTCGTTGGTATTTCGACTAATGCTGGCGGTACGCGCACTCACGTTACTGTCTCGCTGGGTTGATCAATTCGACACTGATACTAGCAGATTAACTTCGTCAGCCGAACTATCACACCAGTGCCTGGAGTGCGTGAATAAAGGCTGTGTTTTCCTCTTCGGTACCGACGGTAACCCGAAGGCAATTTGCCAGCGCGGGATCTGCCTTGTCGAGATTCTTGATCAATATACCGCGCTCGCGCAACCCGTCATGAATCTCGGCCGCAGTTTTTCCGCTCACACGAAACAGGATGAAGTTGGCAAAACTGGGCCATGTTTCAACTTCCTCGATCGCCGCCAGTGCCGCTGCCAGATCGCCACGCGCAACCCGAATGCGCGCAGTCTGCTCGTTCAGAAACTCGATATTTTCAAGCGCGAACTCGGCACTCGCTTGTGTCAGGCTGCTGATGTTGTAGGGCAGCCGTACTTTGTCAAATTCCTGAAGCCAGGCCGGATTGCCTGCGAGCAATCCAAGGCGCAGGCCTGCGAGCCCAAGCTTGGACACGGTGCGCATCACAACAACATTGTCATATTCGGCAACGCGAGCCATGAAGCTGCGTTCGGCGAAGGCATGGTAGGCCTCGTCAATCACCACCAGACCCTCGGCCGCCTCAATAATCGTCTCGACATCAGTGGTCGCAAACAGGTTGCCAGTAGGGTTGTTCGGGTAGGCCAGGAATATCACCGCCGGCTGGTGCTGTTCGATGGCCGCCAGCATGGCATCCAGGTCCAGCGAGAAATCGCTTAACTTCAGCGGGATGCCGACGAACTCCACACCGACAAAGCGCGCCGTCATTTCATACATAACAAAAGTAGGCGTCGGTGCCATGGCCATGGCACCCGGCTTCGCCAGCGCCATCAGGATCATCTGAATCAGTTCATCGGAACCGTTGCCCAGCAACAACTCCATGTCCCTGGGTACACCCATGGCCTGATGCAGACTGGCACGAAGACGGCGGGCACCGGCATCAGGATAGCGATTGATTGCTACACCCTGTAAACGTTCAGCCCACCTGCGCTTGATTTCTGCCGGCCAATCGTAGGGATTTTCCATGGCGTCGAGCTTGATCAGGTCGCCCGGATCGGCCACGCCATAGGCCTTGAGCGCCAGTATCTCGGGACGCACCAGTGACGCAACGCGGGCTTTAACAGGATCGGTCATATGTCGGCAAATGGAAAAACGATTATCTGTGATGACACCAAAGGGATCGCCGGCGCTGCAAGCGCCCGCATCGGATCAATCCTTTACCCGATACTCGGCCGAACGCGCATGCGCGATCAAGCCTTCACCGCGTGCCAGCACTGATGCGGTACGGCCCAGTTGATCAGCACCGTCGGCTGTACACATAATCACGCTCGAGCGTTTCTGAAAATCATAGACGCCAAGCGGCGAGCTGAAACGCGCAGTACCAGAGGTCGGCAACACGTGATTCGGACCCGCGCAGTAGTCGCCAACTGCCTCCGCAGTATATCGCCCCATGAAAATGGCCCCGGCGTGGCGAATTCGTGCCGCCATTGCCTCCGGGTCCGCCACGGACAGCTCAAGATGCTCCGGCGCAATGGTGTTCACCAGATCTATCGCCGCGTCATCATTTGCGACGGCAATCAGCGCACCGCGACCCTCAAGCGACGCCTTGATAATATCGCGCCGCGGCATGTCATCAACCAAGCGCTCCATTGCCGCCTTAACCTTCCCGGGAAAGCTGGCATCAGTACTGATCAGAATCGATTGCGCCAGCTCATCGTGTTCAGCTTGAGAAAACAGATCCATCGCGACCCAATCGGCATCAGTCTGACCGTCGCAGACAACGACGATTTCCGATGGACCGGCGATCATGTCGATATCGACGGCCCCAAAGACCAGCCGCTTGGCAGTCGCCACATAGATGTTGCCGGGACCAACAATCTTGTCCACCTTCGGGATGGTCTCCGTGCCGTAGGCAAGCGCCGCGACGGCTTGCGCGCCGCCGATGGCAAATACACGATCAACGCCGGCAATCGCTGCGGCAGCCAGCACCATGTCGTTGACAACGCCGTCCGGCGTCGGCACCACCATGATCAGCTCACCGACACCGGCAACTTTCGCCGGGATAGCGTTCATAAGCACCGAAGACGGGTACGCGGCCTTGCCACCGGGAACATAAAGGCCAACCCGGTCGAGTGGCGTTACTTGCTGGCCCAGAACCGTGCCGTCGGCCTCGGTATAACGCCAGGACTCGCCCTTCTGGTGCTCATGGTAGCGACGTACGCGCTCCGCCGCCTGCTCCAGTGCGCCGCGCTCATCGGCAGCAAGCGCATCACGTGCGGCCAGTAACCGGGATTGTGGAATTTCCAGCGAGGCAACACTGTTGGCCTCGAAGCGATCAAATCGGGCGGTGTATTCAAGCAGGGATTTGTCGCCGCCACGCCGCACCGCATTTACTACTTCGCGCGCGACCGCCTCGGCCTCGATGTCACTCGCCTGCTCACGATCGAGCAGGGCATCAAGTTCACTTTCAAAATTTTTGGCCGACGAATCGAGTTGGCGGATATTGATGTTGCTCACGCCCTGGACTCCACCGCGGCACGCATGCCAGCAACCAGCGCTTTCACCGCACTGGACTTCATTTTCATCGCTGCCTTGTTGGCCACCAGCCGTGAGCTGATATCGGCAATGTGTTCGACTTCCACCAGACCATTTGCCTTCAGTGTCGCCCCGGTGCTGACCAGATCAACGATTCGGTCAGACAGGCCGGCCAGGGGCGCCAGTTCCATCGAGCCATATAATTTAATGATGTCTGTCTGTATGCCCTTGGCAGCGAAATGGCGCTTGGTGATGTTGATGTACTTGGTGGCGATTCGGAGGCGTGTCCACTTCTGCGGATCATCACTGGCGGCCAGGCCCGCTGGCTCGGCCACCGCCAGGCGACATTTTGCTATCTGCAGGTCGAGCAACTCGTAGAGACCGCTGCCCTCATACTCCATCAACACGTCCTTGCCGGCGACACCGAGATCCGCCGCGCCAAACTGCACGTAGGTGGGCACATCTGCAGCACGAATGATAACCAGCTTCACATCGGGCCGGGTGGTATCCAGGATCAGCTTGCGACTGGCCGGATCATCCACCGGCTCAACACCGGCTTCGGCCAACAATGGCAGGGTGTCTTCGAGTATGCGGCCCTTGGACAGGGCAATGGTAAGGCTGTTGCTCATGACTGTTTGAACCCGTTTGTATTACCCGGGTCAGGCGCTCTGGCGCTCCCCGGGTTTTTTCAGACTGGTACTGGTGGCGCGACGAATTTTTGCGCCAAGTCCCGCCAGTTTTTCCTCGATACATTCGTATCCACGATCAATATGATAAATGCGATCAACGACAGTTTCATTTTCGGCGATCAGGCCGGCCAGTGCGAGGCTGGCCGAGGCGCGCAAGTCGGTGGCCATTACCGGCGCCCCATGCAATTTTTTTACACCTCGAATCACTGCCGTGTTGCCTTCAAGATCGATATCGGCACCCATGCGTTGCAACTCCTGCACGTGCATAAAGCGATTCTCGAAAACGGTTTCGATCACAACACCCGTACCTTCGGCAATCGTATTCAAAACCACGAACTGCGCCTGCATATCAGTTGGAAACGCCGGGTAAGGCGCTGTACGGATCTGCACCGACTTCGGCCGTTTGCCTCGCATGTCGATATCGATATTGGTGCCATCCACATTGATTGTCGCGCCGGCTTCCTTGAGCTTCTCCAGTACCGAGTCCACCAGTACGGGATCTGTATCACGCACCCGGATCTTACCGCCGGTAATGGCGCCGGCCACCAGATAGGTGCCGGTTTCAATTCGGTCAGGGATCACCGAGTGCTCGGCGCTGTGCAGCTTTTCCACACCGTCGATTGTGATGATATCTGTGCCCGCGCCGCTGACCTTCGCGCCCATGGAATTCAGACACACTGCCAGGTCTACCACCTCGGGCTCACGGGCAGCATTCTCGATCACGGTGACACCATCGGCCAGTGCGGCTGCCATCATCAGATTCTCGGTACCGGTCACCGACACGAGATCCATAAATATCCGCGCGCCTTTTAGCCTGCTGGCCCTGGCCTTGATGTAGCCATCGTCAATGCTGATCTCGGCCCCCATTTCACGCAGACCTTTGATATGCAGATTGACCGGGCGGGAGCCGATTGCGCAACCGCCCGGCATGGACACCTCCGCCTCGCCGAAACGGGCCAGCAACGGGCCCAGTACCAGGATCGATGCGCGCATGGTTTTAACCATGTCGTAGGGGGCGACCACCGAGGTCATCTGGCTCGCATCGGCCTCGATTGACATCTTCTCATCCACCACCAATCGCACACCCATCTGGCCGAGCAGGGTCAAGGTGGTAGTAATGTCCTGCAGGTGCGGCACATTCTTAATATAGAGTGGGCCATCGGTCAGCAGCGACGCAACCAGTACCGGTAATGCTGCATTTTTGGCGCCCGAAATACGCACTTCCCCGTTAAGGGGGACGCCTCCGGTGACGATTAGTTTATCCATGAGCGGTGTCTCAAAGTGGTTTCGCTGAAGGCAAGCAATGCACGATGTTGCGCCCATTTGGCGGGAAAACCGGACATCGGTTGCGAATTTCTGGTCGCGAACTCGAAAGAACCGTACGGTATGCGCTGCGCCCAAAAAAAACAAGGCTGCCGGTCGGGCAGCCTTGTCAGATTACCGATGTGGAGACAGCTTTTTTAGTTGGTCGCGCTCACCAATTTCTGCAGCTCACCATTCTGATAAAGCTCGGTCATGATGTCGGAACCACCGATAAACTTGCCGTCGATATACAACTGCGGGATCGTGGGCCAACTGGAATATTCCTTGATGCCCTGACGAATGTCCGGATCGGAAAGCACATCAAACGAACCGAATTCAGCACCACACGCCTTCAGGATCTGGACGGCCTGGCCAGAGAAACCGCATTGCGGGAACTGCGGCGTACCTTTCATGTAGAGCATAACCTTGTTTGATTTTACCTGCTCGTCGATCTGCTTCTGGACACTCATGCTGTTACCTCGTCTGTTCCGGTTTGCACGCCAGCCCGGCGTGCCAACGTAGTCTGATTATCAGGATTGTTGCTGCGCGTATTGTTCGGGGGTTAGCGTGCGCATGGAAAGGGCGTGAATCGCCTCGTCCATGTTATTGCCAAGCGCGCGATACACCATCTGGTGTTGCTCGACCATGCTTTTACCGGCAAATGCCTCGCAAACGATGACTGCCTCGAAATGCCGACCGTCCCCGACCACGTTGGCCTGGCAACCTTCCAGGCCCTGTTCGATCAATCGTTTAATGTTTTCTGGATCCATCTCGACACTCTATATCGGGCTATTTTGCGACAAATTCAAGGCCAATTTACCATAGTCAGGGCGGTGCCGGCACAAACGCACAACTTCACTGGGGAATCAGTCACGCAGGCGATAGCCCCGGCCTAGCAGGGTCAGGGTCAGAATCGCCAGTAGCGCCTGAAATACCAGCAACACTACCAGCGAGAATGCCGGGTCCACATCCGAGACACCGAAGAAGCCGAAACGAAACCCGTCGATCATGTAGAAAAACGGATTGAAGTGAGACAGCTGCTGCCAGAACGGCGGTAGGGAATGAATCGAGTAAAATACACCGCTCAGAAATGACAATGGCATGATGACAAAATTCTGGGCCCCGGCGAGCTGATCAAATTTCTCTGCCCAGATGCCGGCAATCACGCCAAATGTCGCCAGCACGGCGCCGCTCAGTAAACCAAACAGCACCAGCGCAACAACGCTGTGTACGGGTAGATCAACGAAGAAGACTCCAACCGCCAGCACCCCGAGACCGACTACCAGCCCGCGCACCACGGCGGCCAACATGAACGCCAGGTAGACCTCAAGATACGACAGCGGCGCCAGCAACAGAAATACGATATTCCCGGTGACCTTGGATTGAATGATGCTCGACGAGCTATTGGCAAAGGCATTCTGGATTAACGACATCATCATCAGCCCGGGAATCAGGAACGCGCTGTAACTCACGCCCTCGTAAACCTGCATGCGGCCTTCAAGCACGTGAGCAAACACCAGCAGGTAGAGAAGCGAGGTGACAATCGGAGCGCCCAGCGTCTGTAACCACACCTTGCCAAAACGCAGCACCTCTTTGTAGAACAAGGTATAGAATCCGCGCAGATTCATTTTCGACCCTGCCCCACCAGCTCAACAAAGACATCCTCCAGATCGGCTTCTTCCGTATGCAAATCGGTTACTGCCACACCGGTGCCACGCAGTTCGTCGAGCAAATCTATTACAGAGTCGGAGTCGCGATCCAGCTCCAGCTCCAGACGATTGCCTTGCTGAAATCGCAGCTTATTGGACAAGCCGGCGGGTACTGTTTTAACGGGCTCGGCGGTCGTAATACAGACGCGCAGTCGGCGCCCGATACCGCGTGCCAACAGGCCCTGCTTGGTATCCAGGGCAATCACCTTACCGTGGTTGAGAATTGCGATGCGCTCGCACAGGGACTCGGCCTCCTCCAGATAATGCGTGGTGAGCACGATGGTGTGGCCTTGCTCATGCAGTTTACGAATAAATACCCACAACGACTGACGCAGCTCAACATCCACTCCGGCAGTCGGCTCGTCAAGCACCACGACCTGTGGTTTGTGGACCAGCGCCTGGGCGATCAGTACGCGGCGCTTCATGCCGCCCGACAATGTGCGCATGTTGGCATTGGCCTTGTCCGTCAGCTGCAGCTCCGACATCAGCTCGTCAAGCCAAGGATAGCTCTCGGCGCCAAGACCGAAATAACCGGCCTGGATTCGTAGCACCTCTCGCACCGTAAAGAACGGATCGAACACCAACTCTTGAGGCACAACACCCAGTTTCATCCGTGAATTGCGATAGTCGCTGACAACATCATGGCCCAGTACCGCGACAGAACCCTCGTTGGCCCGGGTCAATCCGGCAATAACATTGATTAATGTGGATTTGCCGGCGCCATTCGGGCCGAGCAGACCGAAAAATTCTCCACGCTCGACAGTGAACTCAACCCCATCCAGCGCCTGCAGGTCGCCAAAACGTTTGCGCACACCGGCAATGGTTATCGCGGCAGTCATGGTAATTGTTTTATTTCAGAAGGATGGAATCGAGACGGTTAATACGAATAAACGTCTCGACCTGGTTCGGCACGTTGGTATAACGCAGGCTTCGTTGCGCGGCATGGAGTGTGTTCCACCAATCGAGCAACAGGGCAACACCGGCACTGTCTGCACGGGATACCCCGGAAAGGTCGACTCGAATCTCGCCGTCGCCCTGCTGCAGCCAGGCACCGGCTTCGGACACCAGCGGCGGCACTGTCTGGAATGTCAGCGGACCGGTCACCACGACCTGGCCAGCGCTGGTCACGACGCGGGTCGCGGCGTCAGTCTTGATTTGATTTTTAAACAATTACCTAGGCACCGGCGCTGGCCGCGTCCCCGGACCTGGTGTTGAGATCCGTCAGGTATTTGATCAGCGAATCCAGACTCTCTTTTTGCAGGCGCGACGCATATACCTTGCGGTAGTTGGCCACCAGGCTTACGCCCTCGATGGTCAGATCAAACGCCTTCCACCCAGGGTTCAGATTATAAAAGGTATAGTAGAGCGCGATATTGGGCTCACCGCTGCTTTGTTTAACCTCTGTTTTCACGATCACGATCTTGTCGTCAGCCTTGCCGGCAAACGGCAACATGATGATTTCCTGATCCGTGTATTTGAGCAAGGCCGTAGCGTAAGTGCGAACCAGCAACTGTCGAAACTGCGCGGTAAACTGGTCTCGTTGCGCATCCGTGGCCTGGCGCCAATGAATGCCTAGCACCCACTGGGACATCTTGCGAAAATCAAAATACGGCAGGATTTTTTCATCCACCATTTGATACAGATTTTTCTTGTCGGACTGGTATAACGCCTTTTTTTCTTTCAGTAGCGCAAGAATTTCCTGGGTGGCATTGGCAACCAGTGTGTCCGGTGTCGACTCGGCGTGAACCAGCGGCGCCAACATCAGCATGCATGCAATTAATCCCGCTGAAAATTTCCGACGTATCATCATGTATCTCCTCAAACCGATACCAACTACTTGTTCTTGCTCTCGCTCGACCCTTCGGTGAGCCTGACCATTACCTGACCAATCAGATTCTCCAGCACCAGCGCCGACTGGGTCAGCTGAATCACATCACCGTCTTTCAAATACGACTCGCTGCCGCCAGGCTCAATGCCGACATACTGCTCGCCCAGCAATCCCGACGTCAGGATAGAGGCCCCGGCATCATCGGGTATATTCTTGTAGCGACCGTCAACCGCGAACGTTACCAGTGCCTGGTAGCGCTCGGGGTCAAACTGGATACTGGACACACGGCCAATTCGCACCCCCGCCATGGTGACAGGCGCCTTTACTTTAAGGCCGCCGATATTGGAAAACCTTGCTTTCAGCTCATATGCCTGCGAGACATCGGTGCTGCCAATATCGCCGACCCGGAACGCCAGTACCGCGAGCGCGGCCAGCCCGCTGGCGACGAAAATTCCCACCCACAATTCGAATACCCGTTTCTGCTGCATATCAAACTTCCCCAAGGGTCAGTGATGTCAAAATGAAATCCAGTGCCAGCACCGCAAGCGATGAATAGACCACCGTATGATTGGTGGCGCGACTGACCCCTTCCGAGGTCGGGACTGCGTCATAACCTTCAAACACGGCGATCCAGCTGACGGTAAAACCGAAAACCACGCTTTTCAGCAGTCCGTTAAGTATGTCGTCGTAAAAGTCGACGCCATTCTGCATTTGCGACCAGTAAGAACCACTATCCAGACCGACCAGCCCGACACCAATCAGATGTCCACCAAGAACGCCGACGGCGCTGAACATCGAGGCCAATAGCGGCATCGCGATTAGTCCGGCGAGAAAGCGCGGCGCGATTACTCGTTTGATCGGATTTACTGCCATCATTTCCATGCCCGCCAGCTGCTCGGTTGCCTTCATCAGGCCGATCTCGGCAGTAAGCGCTGATCCGGCGCGGCCTGCAAACAGTAGTGCCGTGACCACCGGCCCAAGTTCCCGCACCAGTGTTAACGCGACCACCAGCCCCAGGCTATCCTCGGCGCCAAAGGTAACCAGCGTATTGTATCCCTGCAGCGCCAGCACCATGCCAACAAACAACCCCGACACCAGGATTATTAACAAGGTTAGTACGCCAACATTGAACACTTGCTGAACAACCAGCGAAAAGCGCGGAACCAGATAGGTCATGCCAACGATGGTTTCATAGAGAAACAGCGTTGCGCGACCAAGGCGGGCTACGATAGACAGCGTACGTTCGCCAATGTTGCGAAACAGGTCCAGGCCACCACGGTG
>Ga0209536_100008994_pt1 | contig 14880 bp, 14 predicted proteins | sample DeeMarSeWOR28_12_FD_187461 | JGI IMG/M metagenome (GOLD analysis project Ga0209536, IMG submission 187461) | Marine sediment microbial communities from White Oak River estuary, North Carolina - WOR-2-8_12 (SPAdes) (version 2) | ecosystem: Environmental > Aquatic > Marine > Intertidal zone >...
AACTATTATCAAAACACCTCGGGATTATTGCGCTGTATTATCGACATTAAATACTGAACCGGAGTCGACAATAGCCGAATGGATCGAAAAAGAAGGTTTCTCACTCTCACATTGGCACCAAGAATATAAGCAAACGTTTGCTGTTAGTCTGGCCGTACTGGCATCCCAGGCATTGGAAAGCAATCGGTCTATTTTTATTAAGGTGGTTAGTTGATCACATAACATCAATACTTCCATCCAGACGCACTATTCTGTATCTCTCACTAGAGTAACCATTTGACCGGAGATGCATTATGAAATTTATATCAATCACACGAAATAATTTCCCCTTGTGGCGACAATTCCGTGAGGCAATCTACGACACCCTTGAAGACGAATATCATAGTCGAGAGATGGAAATTTTATTAAAAAGTGATGCTTGGCATTGTTGGTTTGTGACAGATGAACACAATGAAAAAATCGGCTTGGTGGAGCTATCGTTGCGCAACATTGTAGACGGTTGTCTAAGTACCCCGGTAGTTTATCTTGAAGGGCTGTATTTAAAACCTGAATATCGAAATAAAGGCTTGGGCACCCAACTCATAAAAAAACTCATGAATTGGTGTTCAGACCAGGGTTATTCAGAATTAGCAACGGATACACAAATTACCAATATAAAAGCTCAACAGTTTTATGAGAAATTGGGATTTGAGGAAGTGGATCGGGTTGTTGAATATCGGATTGATATAGTCAAAATATAAATTTATATATGGAGCTGGAGTTTAAATCGCGACGGTAGAACGAGCCTCCTGAACCAACTAGTGTAAGCCTTTGAGTATATTTCCTATGTCTTGCTTACGAAATTAAATCCATTGGCCTCACCATCAGTAATAACGCGTACGTGGTTGCCGCCACTGATGATTACCAGCGTCAAATAATTCTAGCCTTGTTTGCTACGACGTGCGAATCCTAAACCAGCAATGCCAAGACCAATCAACGCAAGACTAGTGGGTTCTGGTACGCTAATGGCGGGGGAAATTTCTTTTATTGTATCTTGCACTAGGTAGGTACCGTAATAATACCGATTAGTGCTGGGGGGATTTACGCTTGTGCCAGGAAGACCGACCATAGAAATTTGGGCACTATGTAAAATGGCTGCGTAGGCTAGATTGTAACCGCTTGTATCACCTATCTGACCAATTGCATATTGACTGTACTGGTTCCTGAACGTCGTACCAAGCACGTTAAATAGTGTGGCAAACTGACTTTGTCTGCTCAAATAGCTGCCACCGCGTTCTTCGTAGTAGTTATTATATTTTAGCGGTAGCGCAGTAAATATTTTGTTGTACAAGTGATTGATTTCCTGAACCGTTGCATATCTCCAATCAGGGTTATTTGATAATGCTGTTGTGACATATTGCCCTTGTGTTTGGTCAAGGTGCAACCAGTTTAGATTGGTATCATCATCAGTTGTGTATACACCATAATTAATAAAGGTTGAGTTGGCATTAGTTGAAACAACTAAAGCAAGAGCCCCAATAATCAAAACGCGCAATATAGACATATTTACTACTCCGTTAATTTTATGTAGTTTTATAGCTGTTTACTTAGACCGTTTTTTCTTACGAACAATACCTAATCCAACTAGTCCTAAACCTAGTAATGCAAAGCTGGTGGGCTCTGGTACAGATACAGAAGGAGTCTCCTCGATATTGAGCACTAGCGAAACATCCGTGACAAAAAAATCGCCCAAATCGGCTTCAATAGAAAAATCCATTACCCCAGTGGCAATAAAAGAATCTAAAACATTACTCTGCAAGAAATAACTAATAGTTCTATCAAGTGAATAGTCATAATAAAATTCTACTTCGAAATCTCGGATTCGTTGTTCATGGGTGTAACTGGTTTTTGTACACGTAACATATATAGGATTACCGTTATCATATCCACTGTTACAAAGACCAGTTCGTTCGCCATGATAGTCGAGCGTCTCCGCATACCCATAACCTGAGCCATAACTATTTTGATCGCCCCGAATGAAGTTACGCGAGTATTGTGTATTGGTTGCAGTGCTGATGATATTTTGCATATCTCCATCACTACTAATTGATATGCCCGCTTGCTCAGATTCATTCGCATATCTGACTTCGCTATAGTTTTTGTATAACCGATACCACTTTTTAAAATATGTAGACGAATAATAGTACCAAGGGCTCCAGCCTGAGGAATCCTCATCTCGATAGTATGCTGAAAAGCCGCCATCACTTGAGTCATCTGTTAAACTAATATCAAGCCTAGCCCATGAAATATCATAAGGGCTGGTAAAAAGCTGACTATCCAATGAAGCAGATAAATTAAAAGTACCCGAATATGAAGAACTTTCATTTATATACTGGGATTGCGCAATAGAGTCATCGATGGTGATTACAACAGCATGACTGTTTTGAGTAAAAACCAGAGTGGCGGCTAAAACCATAATTCGCCGTATTGACGAACAAACTAAACAGTTTTCTTTCATACATCACCTTGTATAAATCAACAAACCGCGTTACCACGATTTAAACAAGAACATTAGTTTGTATTTAACCGGAGAATAATAAGAACTACGAGGATGAATACCGCGAAGTCTTGCTACTTTACACATTTCTTTATTCTTGGTTATTCTCTATACATAAAGCAGCTTTAGTGCCAATTCTATATTAGTTTATTATTTCATTAAGTTATCGATATTCTGTGACGTGGGATTTAAGTTGATGTAAATAATCCCGACAAAAATACACACTATTTTTAAGACTATGATTTTATCACTGCGCCCATCACTTTAACCGCCAACCTCCATAACTAAGGCACTGTGGTTTTTGAGTATCTTCTAATTTCTTTATCCCAAGAATATAGTAAGTAAGCACTTTAAACTCAACTTTTTATACCATAATGAAAAGTAGCACTAATATGTGGATTTCGAATCCAAGTTAGCCACTACTCAAGATAAATGAAGGTAGGGCGCTATTAGCCGCGACTTGCGGCATTGTACAGCCCTTAGCAAGTCGCGCCCCATAGGGGCGCTCCTGCAACGGCTAATAAATTGGTAGTAATTACCGCTTAAAAGCCCTTGGAAATACCGATGGTGAAGCCGGTTTCGTGCATTATTGCCAGACCGAAATTGACGTCAATCGCTCCGGCATCGATCCGGGCACCGGCGCGGATTCCGAGCACGTCGTCGTATTCTGCATCGTACTTAACCGTGTTAAATCCATTGTTGTATTTGACCTCGCCATCGCTCATGACAATCAACTCCGCACCGCCATACAACGTGATGTTGTCTATCGCTTTGGTGGCTACCAACCCGAGACTAAGCGCGGATCCTTCGGCCGAAAGGCTGGTGTTACCAATGCTTCCATAGTCTTCGTCTACAAGAAGATATTGCGCGTAACCACCCAACATAATGCCACTCTGAAGCGGAAACACGCCACGTGCTCCAAAAGCGATTGCCGTACCGGAGTCATCGTCGGGGTAGTATTCCGCCTCGGCTTTTGTAATCAGGGCGAATCCGGCGTATATGTCTACGGTATCATTAATACCATATGCGCCTGAAATACCAAGAAACGTGCGTTCCACTTCGATATTGTCGCTAGTATTTTCGATGTCATAGTCTACCTCTGACGTTCCGAAAAATGCGCTGCCGTACACCTTTCCGGCGGCGCTTTTTACACTGGGATCAATAAACAGTTCGGCGGATGCCGGATTGAAAGTAACACCAATTAAAACAGCAACCGCGGCGGCGAATAACGATTTTTTCATTAGATGCTCCTAATTTGATTTTCGAAAAAAATTATGGCTATTGTCACATTACTTACCATCACTACCATCTTTACTACAAATATATTGAGCTGCCTGTAAGACAAATAGCCGCAAATTATACAGAAACCCATTCCTATCTCAATCATCACTTTCATTGCATTGTGGCACTACACCGTGACTTGCTTGTTACATAGGCCATCTTGACAAGTCGCGCTCCAGTGGCGCGTCCCCACGCATCTATATCTATGCACTAGATCGCCGGACTGACTCTATCCAACACATCCTCTTTTTATTTGATTTTGAGATAGGTTCCATTTATTTACGCTTTTAAGGATTTACCCGCGATTAACTGAGCCGCTCCCAGAGTCACCGTATACACTCTAGTCGCGATAATGGGCTCTTTTTTTTCAGCTACCTTTGCAATGACTGGGCTTGCTGCCTAAAAAGGCAATGTTGTTTTGTGTCAATTTATGTTTTACAAATCCCGATATGATGCGCTGACACACATCTTCGAGTTGATTCACCAGAGCTTTTACATCTTTGTAATTTTGGTTGATGATTTGGAATTCGATATTGCCCGATACATTGGTGAGTATCGAGTATCCCATACCTCCGCCTGACCCTTTGAGGGTATGGGCCATACGCCTGAGTTCCGACCAGTTTTCATTGGTTGCGTGCGCTTGAATATCAGCCAACTTGTTGGGCAAATCGTTGACAAATTTTTCCACCATATCGATAAATTCAGGCTCTTTTTCCAATAGTGAAGAAGTAATCGGTATGCCGTCACCCTCGTCGCTTTCATCTTTTTGCAAATACTTTGCTGTGGTAGTGTACAAGTGCTCTCGATCCACCGGCTTGGTGAGAAAACCATCGCTGCCGGCCTCGATACAATTATCGTAGTCTTGTTTCATAGCATTGGCCGTGAGGGCTACAATAGGTTTAGTGTAACCAATCTCCCGTAGGTGCCGAATCGCCTCCATGCCGCCCATAACAGGCATCTGCATATCCATAAATATGAGATCGTAGTTCTCGTTGAGGGCTCTATCTATAGCAATCTGACCGTTCTCTGCAACGGTTACCTTAGCGCCTATTTTGTGCAACAACATAGAGATTAAGCGTTGATTGTCGGCATTGTCTTCAGCCAATAGGATTCGGCCCTTTAACTTTGTGGTTTCCGTGGATAGTTCCATCCCTTTTTGGGGTTTTGGAATATCTTCGACTTTATGCACAAATTCAACGTGCTCCGTAGAACCAGCATCTGCGGTGAATGTGAAGCGACTGCCAACTGCTTCGATACTTTTAACACTTATTTCCCCACCCAACAGAGTTGCCAATTCCCTGGACAGAGACAAACCCAGTCCTGTACCGCCGTATTTTCTTGTGGTAGATGAATCTGCTTGCGTGAAAGGTTCGAATATGGTGGAACACTGCGCATCGCTCAAACCGATACCTGTATCGATCACATCAAAGCCCACTTGATGATTGTCTTTGGCGTACCAGACGGATATGCCGACACGCCCCATCTGCGTGAATTTAATGGCATTGCCACATAAATTGATCAGGATTTGCTTCATCCTCAGTTCGTCACTGACGATTTGTTTGGGTAGAGGCAGTTGATATTCAATGGTAAACGGCAATTGTTTTTCTCTTGCTCGTTCACTCATAAGAGTTTGCACATCGTGCAGCATTTCAAACAACGAAAATTGGTTTAACTCCAAGTCCAGTTTATTCGCTTCCGTTTTAGACAGATCTAAAATGTCATTAATAATATCCAGCAAATGTTTACCGCTGCGGATGATGGTTTTCGTCGCGGTAACCCTATCTGCCATGGTTTGGTCTTTGTCCAGCGAGGCTTCTGCGAAACCAATAATGGCGGTCAGCGGGGTCCGTATCTCATGACTCATGGTAGCGAGAAACGCGGATTTAGCACGCGTGGCTTCCAAAGCTTTTTCCGAGGCAACCGCCAACTCTTCATTCTTATGCAAGAGCTCCACATTTTTCGTAGTGATGAAGTTTGATATATAGCGCACTACCACCATAGCAGCGAAGACCACTGCAATTCCAAAATAGAATACAAACAGCACTGATTGATCATACTGCTCCCTGCCGTTATAAACAGCTTCATTGGCATAAAGATTTTGAAGTTCGATAAGCTGGGATAGTAGGTTTAGCAAATCAGATTGTTCGGCTTTCGCTTCTATTAAAATAGGCTCTATTTGACGCTCATCTGCACTGCTCAACAACAAATCAACTGCCTGGTTATTTAACGGTTGGGCGGACCGAGTTATTTGAGAGATTTGTTTGTGAAGGCTTTTTTCCGTTTCATTCATTGGTAATTGCAAGAGATGATCACGCGCAATACGATAAGGGCCGGCGTGTGCATAGTAATTCATGCGCTCTTGCTCCAGTTCGAACACATCATCGATAGAAAGCATGAGATTTAAACTGCTTTGCCGCAGCAAAATGGCGTTTCTCATAGTATTCGCCAATTCGATTTTTTTATTGTTGACCTGGACGATTTCCGCCATGGTTTCATTGGAGGAACGAACTTGATACATCCCGATCATACCCAGAAGGAATAAAATGAGTACGCTGCCGCCGAAGCTAAAATGTATTAAGCGTTTTATGGATAGTGGCGACATGAGGGATGTGAAATTTACGATAAATCAACAGACTAGCTTGACCAGAAATACCTTTGATAATCCGTATCAATATCGGCCAAATGAAAGGCAGGCTTGAACGGCGATTTTACGGTTTAGTCCCCCGCCTGAAAAATCGCCGTTACGCAATGAAAGCGGCGTTTATTCCTCGTAAGAGATAATACGGCCGTTTAATCCCACCACTACCAGCCGACTACCGGAATAAGCAATACCTTTTAAAGTGCCGTAATACGCGGGGGTTGATGATACCGACCAAGTCGTGCCGTCGACTGACATGAGTATAGTGCTCCCCGCACCCACTGCGACAAATTGACTATCCGCCCAAATCACCTCGTATAACGAATTTGTGGTCCCGGAGGCACGAGCCGTCCAGTTAATACCGTCAGTGGATGATAGTATGCTGCCGTTGTTGCCGACGGCGACAAAAACACTGCCGGACCACGCAACGGCGTTCAGATTTTCTGCCGTTTCAAGAGTTGGTTGCGCCCAGGTATTTAAATCCGGCGAGGTAATAATGGTTCCTGAATAACCCGTAACAACATATAGTGTGCCGGTATAGATAACATCGGTTAGATAACTCGAGGTACCGGTGGTGGTCGAGTAAATGTAGTCGTGGCTCAACCCGTCACTAGAGACACGTATACCACCCGAATCACCTACACTCACAAACTGACTACCATCCCATATAACGCCGTTATCAACGGCAGTAGAGCCGATAGAAGTGCGGGATGACCAGCTCAGATCCGCTGCACTGGACATGTAGTAATCCTGCGCCGCGGCCAACAGACGAGTGCCGGAATCGGCAATATCATACATGTAGTCACCGTCATCGCCGGTACGATGAAATATCCATGTAATTCCATCGCTGGAGGTTAGTACTTTCCCGAATCCTCCTACCGCATAAAATTGACTGCCGTTCCAAAGGATGTTTTGCAGATCCATACTGGATGAAAGTGTCTGCCAGGAAATACCATCCGAGGACGTGACGATTTCACCTTCATCGCCTGCCGCAATAAATTGGCCGTCGCCCCAAATGATAGTCCGCAATGCCGCACCTTCCGCTACGCTGATCCGTTCAGTCCAAATGCTGCCATTGGTAGAGGTGACAATACGACCATTGAGGTCAACCGAGGCGAATAAGCCAAGGGTGCTAGACCAGGCGACGTCTTCCACCAAACCGCCGGTGCTAATCGCGCTGCTCCAATTCACTCCGTCGGTGGATGTGAAGTAATTCAAATTTGAAGCCGCCACATATAATGTACCGTTCCAGTCCACATCAATGAGGTAGTCACCCGTGCCGGTGCTTTGCGCGTCCCAGGTAACGCCATCGTCCGAGAACAACACAGTACCACTATCGCCCACCACAACAAATTGGTCGTTAAGCCATTCGACTTTATTTAGTTCAATGCTACTTAGTTCAACGCTAAGGTCAGTATGGGACCAGTCGGTGCCATTGGTGGAAGTATAAATACTGCTTTCCTCTCCCACCGCGACGATGAGACTGCCTGACCGCGCCACGGAATTCACTTGATTGTTCGGATCAGGCAAGACAGGAAATGACCAATTCACCCCATCGGTGGAAGTGTAAAACCAACCACCCTTGGAAGAACCCACATACTCACTGCCAGTCCAAACCACATCAATCAAATTGAGTGGTCCAAGGTTATTGACCGTCTGCACATCCCATGAATTTCCGTCTGTCGATTTCAGGGTATAGTTTGACGAACCGGAAGGATCACCCACCGCGAAATATCCCGAACCAGTGTTTATAACCGCGCGTATGGACATATCGGCGCCGTATAAACGTTGCGTCCAACCACTGGTGGCAGGGTCGCCTAGGGAGTCACCATTGTCATTGGCGCCGTCACTAGTAGATCCACCGCCTGCACTTCCACCGCCACCGCCTCCGCCGCAAGCGGTTAAGACAAACATGCTCGATAGAGCGATTGGTATTACGACGTATAACGGGTTTGATAACTTTAGGAATTTACAAAATTTTGTAGATAACTTCATGGGAATACAACTGACAAAGATTTGGTGTTTAACCCAAAAGGTTAGAATTCCGTGTAAAACTACGTTTTTAATAATGTGTTCCAGGGATATCGTCTGGTTGAGAGAAAAGCAATAGAGGGAAAACAACAAGTTCAAAGCCGATGCGATGCTGGATTTCACTAAATGTGAAATCCATCACAGTTCGCACCGGCCGAATATTTACTGGATGGCTATGAGGGTAGCCGAAAAATTCGACGCAAGATGGTTAGTCGAAAAAGTCAGCGTTTTACTAAAAATACTACTAATTGACGAACATACTTACATTTTAAAATATATTAATAGTTGTTTCCGCGGTGCCTTCTTCCGCGGTGATGGTCAGTGTCGCTGTAGAACCTGAGGTACCACCTATTAGCACGGTCACTGTGCCTTCGCCATATTGGTTAGTCACGCCACTGGTGGTAACGACGGAAACTTGAGCACCGTCGCCGTTAATCACCGATACGTCGAAAGGATAATAAGGCACAATGACGGTATCACCGCCGTCTTTGACAGTCGGATAAATCATAATAGATTCACCCGGGGCACCGCCTACCTGCTCAGGTGCTTTTACAGTGAAACCGGCCACCGGCGAAAAACAGAATTGATCATCCACGGTGACCACGTTTTCATTGACACTGGCCACCACATACACTCGTGCGGAACCAAGTACGCCCGGTATATCATCAGTTGGATCATTTGGATCTCCAATACTTGGGGGGGTACCGATTGGCTCAGAGCGCGCATCATAGAACGGTGCCGGGCCGCAGCCAGTATTTAAGACGGAGGCGCTGCTAGGATAAGTCACTCTAAAAGTAGCTCGCCCATCTCTTGTAAAAGTCTTGTCCATGGTCGAATTACCGGATTCATCTTCTCCGGAAATTTCCGCACCCAATGCAGATATACCTACTAAATATTCAGTAGGACCAAGAGGCCCAGTACCGTCATAAATGTTGTTTGGATAGGCTTGGGAATAGTTGCGATTGACAGTAAGCGTGGTGGCATTTATCGCGCTGATAGTACGGTCCTTGTCCTGTTCATCCGCATTCAGCAGAAACACACGATCGCCAGACCTGATAAAGCGATAAGCGTTGTTTCTAACAGCATACATAGAGTCCAAACCCAAATTATTCGGGTTCTCGCCGTTTCCAAAGAAAGGATCCGGATCTGTTATAGTATTCCCGTCAGCACCGCCGGAGGCCGCTTGCAAGGTACCAAAGCCACCCTGCGCGATAACCGTATCGATTACAGCCAAGCTTACCTCTGTACCGTCCGCCACGGCGTGGCCGTTTGCATCAGTTACAATCACCCCACCTTGCCAACTGTAGAAACCGCCTTCTTGCACCTCGATAGCGTCGTCAGTTTTATAACTGAGCTTAATCGTATGGGGTATAACTGATGGTCTTGGCGGAGGTGCAGGAGTTGGCAATGGACTAGGGGTGGGATCCGGTGTTGGATCAGGAATTGTACCGCCGGTATCGGCTTTTCTTCGATTGGAAGATTCATCGCCGGTATTACATCCCCCCATTACGGCGACCATAACAATCAACAAAAAAGTGACAATAGTAAATTTATTTAAACCAGAAAAGAAAACTATAGTTCTCGCCATTCTTACCACCCCGATTTTTTTGTTTAAACTATGTTGAAATAACGCATCCAGATTTGAATAGCTATGTTTTATATGATTTAGATATACGTAATCATACTACGTCTATTGTAAGCCGCGCGCTACAGTGATCGAATTATAAGCGACTACAGGGCTAATTGGTATATATTCGCCTCAATACTTTAGTTACTGGCTTTACATATCATTATTGAATATATGATATCGATTCTATTTTGGTCTTTTGTAAAAAAGGAAAAAGAGACGACTCTGCGAAGGAATAATTTGGGAAAATGTTCTCAAATTACTCTTAATGAAAAAGCGTTAAATAAGCACCTCTATTTTCCCGCACAACTCTTTTTATATGTTGTCATTGCACGTCATTCCCATTGACGCTTTAAAATATTTTATTTTTAATCTACTTATTACTTAAATGCATATTACTGCACTTGCTTATATGCGCTTATTATTTGACAACCCGTAGATACTATGAAGGGGCCTGTTGAGTTTTCATAACACACCTCCTTCTTTGTGTTTCCTCACTTAAAGTATAGGAGGTTTGCTCAACGGGCCCCTTCATAGCATCTACGAGCTCTATTAATTTTTCTCTGATAACATCTAATGCTATAAGCTATAGACTAAAGACTAAGTGACATCCATCTAAATGGCGGTGAATGAATCCATAAACTACCCGGCGTCTGCACCTGAGGAACCGATAGCTGGAGACTTTGATTATATTAGTGTTGATCCTAGTGAGGCGGGTGACAAGTGGGCGTTTGATATGTACGTATTGTTTATGTTTGTTGTTTCTTTGTTTATAAAAGTACGAACAATTAAGGAGAGATAAATGAAACCAAGGATCATAAACTGGACTTACGTAGGACTTGCGTATGTATTGCTGAACAACACACTTACAGTAGCGCTTGCTTTCCAGCCCCCAGGAAACGTTACACCCTATTTTCCTTCAATAATTATTATTTTGGCAGTAGTGGCAATCATTGGATTATTAAAAGCTGCGCCTTGGTCGAGAATTGTTGCCTTAGTCGTTTTATGTATACAAGCACTTAGCACGATTTCTGCGAGTATACATTTCGCAATGTATGCTGGAGGCAGCTTAACTGACATATTTGTGTCGTCACTCATATTTGATGTATTCCTTTTGTTTTTAGCGTACAAGTTGTATACAAGCGAACCTCTTAAATACTATTTATCTAATGCAACTCATGCAACCTAGTTGTCCGACACGTAAAGAGATCGAAAAGACTAAAGAAAGACTAAGGAGAAAGACTAAGGGACATCCATCTAAATGATCTAAATGTGAATATTTACCTTGCCCAAGCACCTTATCAACCAGTATGGTTGGCGGACAATTGGCCAAGGAGTTTAGGATGACCCGTGCACGTCGGGAATTGATTTCGCTGGAAGCTACGCCCTACTACCATTGTGTGAGCCGATGTGTAAGGCGGGCTTTTCTTTGTGGGAACGATCAATACTCAAACCAGAATTTCGATCATCGTCGACAATGGATTCTAGATCGGCTTAAACAACTTACTGATGTATTTGCCATTCAAATCGCAGCTTATGCGATCATGTCTAATCATTACCATGTCATCGTTCGAATTAATCACGACCAAGCACTGGAATGGTCCGATCATGAAGTCGTAAACCGCTGGTGCCAATTGTTTAACGGCGCTGTCATTGCGGACCGTTGGAAATCTGGTGAGCCGCTCACCAAAGCAGAGGAAATCGTCGTAAAATCCCTGATCGGCACGTGGCGCCAACGGCTGTATGATTTAGGCTGGTTTATGCGTTGCCTAAATGAACATATCGCCCGGTTCGCCAATCAGGAAGACGGATGCAAAGGCCGCTTCTGGGAAGGAAGGTACAAATCCCAAGCTCTTCTCGATGAAAGGGCGTTGCTCACTTGCATGACGTACGTTGATCTCAACCCGATTCGCGCCAGCCTCGCCAAAACACCAGAAAGCAGTAATTTCACCAGTATTCAGGAAAGGATTAAAGCCTTTGCACAGCCAAAATCTACGCAAAAACGTCAGTCAAAAAAATTGCCAAAACTCTACATATCTCACTTAATGGAGTTCGGTGGCAATGAGGCTACGAAAAAGCCTGAGAACTCCATCCCCTTCCACGCGGATGACTACATTGCCTTGGTAGATTGGACGGGACGTGCGATCCGTGACGACAAGCGCGGCTCGATTCCGAAAAGTCTACCATCGGTTTTTGAGCGCTTGAATATGACGCCGGAGGATTGGTTAAAAGCCGTTAAAAGTGCTAGTCATCGCTATGGACTGGCCAAAGGCCCTATCGCCCGCCTTAAACAATATGCCCAACGGCTTGGCAAACAATGGATACGGGGACAGTCCTATTGCAAGGTTTTCTATCAATTTGCGCCGGATTAAAACCCGCCTGACGCTTTACATCCCAACCCAATTTTACGACGTTCAACGATTGCGTTTATCCTCCCCTATGCCACTTTCTGTGTATTATTTCTAATTTTTCGCATTCTTCCAACTCGCGACTAATCGATGCAGCTCTTTTTCCAATATTCAGTTGGCGGCTGATATGGGTATTGAATCTGTTTTTTACTCTTTATTATATGGATGTCCTGTTATTCCGTTATTCCTAGGAAGCGTTTGGACTCACCGAAATGGCATTAATGATCCGGCAAGCGACTGAACGACTGCGATACCTTGACTATCTGGATAACTTAATTCGCAATCCCGACACTATTGAAAAAGATGTGCATAAGGCGCTAGAGAAGAGCCTTTGGATATTGGGCGTTGAGTATTCATTAATGTCATCAAACATAACACTCAAAAGAGTTGTTAATGACTACCTCAACGACAAATATAAAGGCGATAATGCCGCAAAACGGCCTGACTTACTATTATCATGCAACGTCAATAGAGCGCATTTGTTAATAGAGTTCAAGCGACCTTCTCATGCGATAGCGTACGAGGACTATCAACAAGCTACTCTTTACCGTAACGAGTTATCCCCTTACCTTAGCAGCGACATTGACATTAAAATAATGGTGATTGGCGGTTCGCGGAACTATATAAACGAGAGTTACAAAGAACGCAATGTTGAAATACTGACATTCAACGAAATAGTCAGCAACGCTCGGAATGAATTAGATTGGTTACTAAAAGAGTTACAAAGGCAATAAATATAAAAACACCCTAGCTAATGCCACGTTTTTTATAAAGCGATAAAAACAACAAAGCCCGGCATTACCGGGCTTTGTTGTTTGAGTGGGTGTCTTCACTAGGATTGTTAAAGCTTTGTGTCAGGTTACGCTATCGTTAATCCGACCTACGGCCCTACCCATCAACAAAACCATCCTCCCAGTAATTCTTACCAAGTACATAAGGACCAATATTAAAGTCGTTAGGGTACTCCGAAAATCCAGGCATGTTTCGTAGTTGATTGACTGCCTCTTCAGCCTCACTCTTGCTCGAATATATACCGATGATTTTGAAATCATCAATATTTTCAGAGTCACCTTTTATATGCGTGACAATGTATAAGATTGTTTCTTCCATTAATCACCTAAGAGCATAACCCATCCGCGTAACAGGCGTCGCTAAACCAATAAGAATCTGGAATCTGATCTAAATCCATCCCTGGTATAGATGGAAGTTCTGTGGTTGGTTTAAAATGTCTTGATCCCCATTTTTTAATTTGATTATACGGCGAACCCGGACCAGTGTCGTATTTGCCTGGCCCATACTTGTCGTCACAAAGACGCTTAGCGAAATCCGTGGGCCGTTCATAATTAAATGGTTTTTCTCCTCTAGCCCAAGTAGGGACATTGTCGGCCGGCTTCCTAATCTGCTTATTTGGAATTTTTTGTTGTTTACCTTGGAAATAGTCTCGCCACATTTGACTATTTCTGGAAACATTTTTCGGATGCCATGGACTATCTCGAAAAACTGGATTCCTTACAGCGTTTGATAATCCACCCTGTAATCCATAAAGGTCAATCCAATATAGTGGATTGCCATCCACATACGCGTAAGTATTGTTTCCTCCAGCTAATCCAATAGGATCACTCGTGATATACCGCCCTGACTGAGGATCATAATACCGAAAGTAGTTGTAATGTTCTCGATCCGATGCAATTCGCCGTACCGGTAGCGATTTTCTCTAATGCATTTAACCACTTAAACGTCGATTTTACCAGGCAACAGGCGGTTTCCAAAAAAATTTCCCTGATGCGTTTTTTGAGTTTAGCAGAGCCTAATTAACTTACTAGTGCGGAAAAAGAAAAGCCTGGCAATGCCAGGCTTTTCGAAATTTATTTATTGTCCCATAGTAGTTTCGTTAACACACTATGTCCGGTTACGCTATCATTAACCCGACGACTGGCTCTTTTTAGTACGACGTACACTTGCAGCTTTTAATTCCGACATTAGGCCAGAAAGATCCAGCATATCTTCTTTGTCTTTATTTGTAGCACATACTACTGCGCGATCCCCTTGACTACTTTCAAGTACTGAGCCAGATTTTGCATAGCTCCGAGCAAACTGAAAATACCAGGTATCTTCTTCATCTTCATCCGATAGATTCATTCCAATAAAAACGAATGTTTCAATACTAGGGTACAACATATCTATGTTTGGATAGGTAATCCGATAGTAAACATCGCCTTTAGTAAACATGAGCTTTTTCACCTTTTAGTTTAGAGTCGACTATCCGCCATTCTGCCCACTATTAGGGCAATAGGCGATATCATCTTCATCAAAACAATTGCAATTCGGTGTGCGCTCTTCAGACCTAATTATCTCCCCT
>Ga0209536_100008995_pt1 | contig 14878 bp, 8 predicted proteins | sample DeeMarSeWOR28_12_FD_187461 | JGI IMG/M metagenome (GOLD analysis project Ga0209536, IMG submission 187461) | Marine sediment microbial communities from White Oak River estuary, North Carolina - WOR-2-8_12 (SPAdes) (version 2) | ecosystem: Environmental > Aquatic > Marine > Intertidal zone >...
GCCATCAGAAACTGGCGAATCATCGACAAAAAAAGCGCTGAAATAAAAAATACCAGCAGCAACAATACCCATTTATTAATCGCTTCTTTGTTCATGGCAGAATCCTCGAAAAGCGGGCTCGTTTTAAATCGGAATATAATCAACTTGTATCGATCATTGCAATATTTTATATGAAGACTTATCTTGGTTTCTAAATATACTATGCAAGAGGTATATCATGCCCCGATGGACGGGTGGTTTCATCACCCTGACAATATTTTTTTTAATCCTGCCAAAGGCCTGGGCGGGCACGTTGGATCAGCGCGGAACCGGCTTGATGTTATTGCTTTCGATGATTGTTGCCGCACTAATTATCGGGGGGCTGCTGATTTTCTTGCTCCGGCGCTTAAAGCGGGCCAGAGGCGACCTGCTTTCCTCAGAGCACGGATCCACCCAAAAATTTAACATTTTAATGAGTTTAGCCGGCTGTTTCATTATGCTGGTGGTTGTCCTGGCCTGGTTCGCGCTTGATAAGGTCAAAGAGAAAATTCAAACCGAGGTGGGCAACGCCCTGCAAATCGTTTTGCAAACCACTCAGGAATCGCTGAATCTGTGGGTCGAATCCAACAAGTTTCAGCTGACCCGTCTTGCCGAGGATCCACGATTGGTTTCTCTAACCGAACGCCAGTTAAGCGTCCCCAACAATAAAGTATCTTTGTTTGAAAGTGAAGCTTTAATGGAATTACGCGCCTTTTTCCGGCGCAATAGAGACCGGGCTGCCCTAACCGAATTTTTTGTCATCTCTCCGGATTTTGTTAATATCGTTTCCATGCGCAACCGGCATATCGGGAACAAAAACCAGATCGCCAGCCAGGCATTGGATCTTCTTAACCGGGCATTTCAGGGTGAGGCCGTCATGGTGCCGCCCATATGGTCCGATGTTGCTTTAAGCCCGTCTTCTGAAACTAAATCCAGGGCCGCTTCCACCATGTTCTTCGCCGCTCCGATAAAAAATAATCAAGGGACGGTTATCGCCGTTCTCGCCCAGCGGGTCGATCCCTCCAAAGATTTTAGCCGGATCATTCAGCTGGGAAGGATCGGCAAAAGCGGGGAAACGTATTCCTTTAGCCAGTACGGCAAACTGCTTTCTGAAAGCCGTTTTGTTGAAGATCTGATTAAAATCGGACTGATCAGTGAAGGCGAAAACAGCATTTTAGGGATCAGCGTTCGTGATCCCGGCGGTGATATGACCAAAGGCTTCAGGCCGTCGATTCCCAGATACCAGCAGCCGCTGACGCTCATGGCCGAGGAAGCAACAAAGGGAAAATCAGGTCTGAATGTGTCAGGATACCGGGATTACAGGGGTGTGCGGGCATACGGCGCCTGGTTATGGGATCATCAGCTGCAAATCGGGCTGGCCACCGAAATCGATGAAGCCGATGCCCTCGGCCCCTATTATACCACGCGCACGGTGATACTGACGGTGCTGGGACTCACGGTTTTATTAGCCCTGAGCTCTCTGGTATTTGCGGTGGTCATCGAAGAGCGCGCCAGCCGAGCTTTACAAAAATCACACGACGAGCTCGAAATTCGCGTCGAGGAAAGAACCGCCGAGCTTTCTGAAAGTGAAGAAAGATTCTCGCTGGCCGTAAAAGCCGCCGGCGGCGGGCTCTGGGATTTAGAACCGCAGACCGGCAAGACCTGGTATTCGCAGCGCTTCAAAGCCTTGCTGGGCTATTCCGGCGATGAAACTGAAGATGAATTCCCCGGCTGGGAAAACAGCCTGGACCCCGATGAACACGATGCAATTGTGGCCAAATTACAAAACCACCTGGACAAACGTGCGCCCTTCAATGAAGTGATTCGGCTGAGATGCAAATCCGGCGAATACCGCTGGTTTCGAACAATGGGTCAGGCCCTGTGGAATGACAGCGGCCAGGCCTACCGCATGGCCGGTTCCATCGTCGATATTACCGAAGGCCGAAACGCGCAAGAGCAAGCCCGTAAGCTGTCACGGGCAACCGAGAACAGTCCGGCTTCGGTGGTGATTACCGCCAAAGACGGCACCATTGAATACGTCAACCCCACTTTTTGCAAAGTCACCGGTTATACCTTAGATGAGGCTATTGGAAACAACCCCAGGGTCTTAAAGTCCGGCAATCTTCCAAAATCATTTTATAAAGAACTCTGGGAAACGATTAATGCGGGCAGAACCTGGAAAGGTGACTTTATTAACCGCAAGAAAAATGGCGAGGAATTTTGGGAAAGCGCCTCGATTTCACCCATCAAAAATGATGAAAGCGAAATCACCCATTTCGTGGCCGTCAAACAGGACATCACCGAACGCAAGCAGATGGAGGAAGAACTCATCCGCGCCCGGCGTGCCGCCGACGAGGCCAACAAAGCCAAGGGTGATTTTTTAGCCAACATGAGCCATGAGATCCGCACGCCCATGAATGCGGTCATCGGCATGGCGCACCTGGCGTTGAAAACGGATCTGTCGCCCAAACAGCGCGACTACCTCAAAAAAATCCAGTCATCGGCCAATGCGCTTTTGGGCATCATCAATGACATTTTGGATTTTTCCAAGATTGAAGCCGGCAAAATGGACATCGAGACCGTGGACTTCAACCTGGAAGATGTCATGGACAACCTGGCCAACCTGGTCACAGTCAAGGCCCAGGAAAAAGAAGATCTCGAGGTGCTGTTCAATGTCAACTGGGAGGTGCCCCGTTTTCTGGTGGGAGACCCCTTAAGACTGGGGCAGGTGCTCATCAATCTGGCCAACAATGCGGTCAAATTCACCGATTCAGGTGAAATCGTAGTCTCCACCGAGCTGCACAAACGAAATGAGGACCGGGTCACTTTAAAATTTTCGGTCAGAGACACCGGTATCGGGCTGACCGAGGAACAGGCGGATAAACTGTTTCAGTCTTTTACCCAGGCCGACACCTCGACCACCCGCAAATACGGCGGTACCGGACTGGGATTGGCGATCAGCAAAAAGCTGGTCAACATGATGGGCGGCGAAATCTGGGTGGAAAGCGAATACGGTCGGGGAACCACCTTCAGTTTCACCGTTGACTTTGGCCTCGGCAAAGAACGCGTGAAAAAACGCTTTGTGACTTCGCCGGATTTGCGCGGCACAAAAGCACTGGTGGTCGACGACAACGTCACTTCCCGGGAGATTTTAAAAGACATGCTCGAATCCTTTACCTTCAAGGTCACGGTGGCCGCATCCGGACCGGAGGGGATCAGCGAGCTGGAAAGCGCCCCGCAAGATCAACCTTTCGAGCTGGTGGTCATGGACTGGAAGATGCCTGATATGGACGGCATCGAGACCGCCGAGCGTATCAAAAGTCACCCCGGATTGAAAAAAATCCCGGCCATTATCCTGGTGACCGCCTACGGCCGAGAAGACGTGATGCAACAGGCCGAGCAGGTGGGGCTGGACGGCGTTCTGCTAAAACCTGTCAGCCCTTCGTTGCTTTTTGACGCCGCCATGCAGGCATTTGGAATAGCCGCATCTGAGAAATCAAGGGTTGGCCGCAAACAGCATAAAGACGCCGAGGGATTGAAGCATATCCGCGGGGCCCACGTGCTGCTGGTGGAAGACAATGAGATCAACCAGCAGGTGGCCAGAGAAATTCTTGAAGATGCCGGGCTCAACGTCAGCCTGGCCGGCAACGGTCAGGAAGCCATCGATGCCATCCACAAAAATGAATATGACGCGGTGCTCATGGATGTCCAGATGCCGGTAATGGACGGCTATACAGCCACTCGCAAAATACGCGAGTGGGAAACAGAAGTCAGAGGACAGAAGACAGAGGACAGAAAAGAAGGCTCAGCACTCAGTTCGCAGGCCTCAGCACTACCCATTATAGCCATGACGGCCCATGCCATGGCCGGCGATGCCGATAAAAGTCTAGCGGCCGGCATGAGCGATCATGTGACTAAACCCATCGACCCCGACCAGCTGTTCGGCGCCCTCCAAAAATGGATCCAGCCGGGCAAAAAACGAGTTCAGGTGGAACCACTCCAAGATTCCGCAAAAGAAATCGCCACGGGTGTATCTGCGCCGGCAGCCGAAAAATTTCCGGTCTCCCTGCCGGGATTTGATCTGGAAGACGGGCTCAAACGACTGCGGTATAATGAAAAACTTTATCGCAAACTGCTGCTGGACTTTGGTGCCAAATATGCCGGCGCCGCCGATGAAATCCGGCAGGCGCTGGATGATAAAGATTTTGAGCAGGCCCACAGCCTGGTTCACAATCTCAAAGGGCTGGCCGGAAACCTGGCGGCCACCGATCTTCAGGCGGCGGCGGTCGAAATGGAAAAACAGGTAAAAGGCGGGCCAAAGAAGGGGTTATCCAAACAGAAGTCAAATCAGATATTCGGTGATCTGGAAAAGGCGCTGCAAGCCGCACTTGCGTCTGTCCGGGTTCTGGGTTCTTCTGTTCCGGAAAAACCCGCCAAACTTTCTAGGGCAGCGCTGGCGGAAATTCCTTCGGAACTGGCAAAAAAAGCCGCCGATCGGATCCGTGATGCAGTTGAAATGGGGGATGTCACGCGCATAAAGTCGATTGTTGGCGACCTAAAATCCAAATCCGATGCCTTTGCGCCTGTTGGTGATAAATTTATTCAAATGGCCGCGGATTTTGATTTCGATGGAATTTTGAAACTGGCGGATCAATTAGCTGGAACGGTGAAGATCACCTGAGCTTGCAATTCGTATAAATCGTTCTGCCTGAAAACGGCAGGGCAGCAGAAAATCGGGATACATTTTATCTGAAAACTTCAAGCGGAAGCGAACTGATCCGGGCAGACCCCGATGCCATACACACGCTTTATTGCCGTTTTACCGGATTTATTCCAAAGGTGTCGCCTTTTTACCGGGACCGACAGGTGAAGTTGTGCTTCCCTCTTGAACCTGCTGCAAATAGATGCCCGCTTCCCGGGCAATTTGCGCTTCATTGGCTGAGCTGGCAATTTGCTCAGCCCGATTCAGCCATTTCAGAGCGTCATCGAACAGGCCCTGCAGCCCAGCGCTGCGCCCGGCTCTGAGGTATCGTATCGATGCCTCCTTTGCTCGTTCTGCCTTTTCGCTGGCGTTGCCTGCTAAAGCCAGGGCTTTCACCATTCCTCGATAATCAAGCGCTTCACGGCGCAGTTTCGCCGCCGCGTCAAATGCTTCAACAGCAGCGTCCCAGTTTTGTTCTGCCACGGCCAGATGCCCCACCAGCTCCTGACGATCTGCGCGCAGCCGGGGGTGTTCCGGTTGTCCGAGGGCGGCGATTGCCGCGCGCAACTGATCCAGATCGCCCTGTTTGCCTGCGATCAGGCCCCTCAAAAAATGGGTTTTGCGCTTAATGATTGAAGAAGCCTGAGTCGCGGGGGATAGGATTTGCTCCGTCATCTTCCAGGCTTCATCCGAATCCCCGCTGCTGTGAAGGAGGGTGGCTTCCAGTAGAAGAAAATCGGCCGAGTGATCACGATCCGCCAGCGCCATCTCGTTGTTGGCGTCCTGAATCACACCCAGCGCCTCCTCGTAGGATTGCAAATTCATCAAACAAATTGCCAGATTGTATTGGGCATCAAGGATCGCTGCGGTATCGTCACGCACGTAGGCACGATCCAGCGCCTTGCGGTAAAAACTGGCGGCCTGCTGCAGTCGACCCTTATCAAAGGCCAGTCGCCCTGCCCGATTAAACCGCTCAAGATCTGCATCTGTGGCCGGGCCCTTTTGCTTCGGTGGTGAAGATCCGCAACCGCTCACAGTCAAAATGACCGCAGCCAGGATTAACCCGATGGGCCCAACCCAATAACGCGTGCGAAGATAAGAGATCATGGGTTCACCTCCAGCGGCGATATTCGGGTAGCTGTCTGCGGCGGTTGGCCGGAGCCACCGCCCAGCAGCCAGTGAGACTGAAGTTGCTGGATCAAACGCTCCAGTTCGGCCATCACCTGTTGCACCTGCAAAACGAGTATCGGAACCGCATCCGTGGTGTCTCCGACATTTTTGACAATCTCCGGCAGTTGCGGTGTCGCCTGGCGAAGATCCTTCATCACCATTTCCATGGACGCCAAGGTCTTTTTGAGATTGCGGGTAATTTCCGGAATACCACCGGTTTCGATATCGAATTCTTTGGAAAATTCCGAAACGTTTTGAATCGTTTTTTTCAAATCATCAAAAATCGGGCCCATCCGGGCGACCAGGGCTTCCAGGTCCCTTATGAGTTTATCTTCGGTGAGCAGGCGCCCGATCGCCCCTTCTCCCCGGTCAATCCGATCGGCGATGGAACTCAGATTTGCCAGCAGCTGCTGAACCCCCTTGTCGGGATCCTGCAGATCCTTGGCAACAGCCGTCAGCATAAGGATTGCTTTGTGGGCATCGTCGACAACCGGTAAAACCTTGGCCCGCAGCTCATCGATCAATTCAGCCAGCGTGTCAGATGTCTTGCGATCCGACGCGACCGTTAATACGGCATATTCCCAATCAAGCGGCGCCCCCTTGCCCCGGGTAATTTCAAGGTAGGCATCACCGGCAATGCCGAACGTCTTGCGTATCGTCGCTTTTGAATCGCTGCGAATGAATACCGCCATGTCGCTATCAATTCTTACATTCGCGTGTATCTTCTGATCGGGATTGATGACGATATCCCGGATCTCCCCGGCTTTGGTTCCCAGAATCTCGACTGTCGAACCTTCCGCCAGGCCGAAAAGCCCTTCATCAGGCAGCACCACCTTGAGCGTTTCCCCGGGGTTAAACCACTTTCGAATCTGACCGGAATAAATCAGCCCGGCGACAAAAATCAGCAGGGTGATCAATACAAACAACCCGACCGTTTCATTCGTATAGCGGAACTTTGCTTGCCTCAGCGTCTCTTTCACATTGTCACCTCCATCAGCTTCCCGGCGACCAGTCGATATCGCTGGGTTACCGGCAGGGTTGGATCACGCCAGATCAAATTTTTTTGTGTTAGCCAGATGACAGCAGCGCCGCGCTCACGCGCTTCTCGCACGGCGGTCATCAATGCAGATATGATTTCAGCGTAAATTCCGGAAGTTGGCTCTTCTAAAAGAATCAGCAGGGGTCGACCCAAAAATGCCCGCACAGAGGCAGCGCGCCGCAGGTCGGCGGTTGTGAAATCGCCCGGCAGCCCCAAAGGGAGTCCGGGAAGACCAAATTGCTGTGCCAGCTTCCCGGCTTCATCACGAAGTCGGCTGACAGGGCTGCGGGTATGGTGAAGTTGTGAAAGCAATATATTTTCCATCAGCGATAAGTGGTTGATCCAGTTTCCGGTCCTGAATACACGGCCGATTCGCCCCCGCAGCGCATTGGCCTGGTCGGTGGGCAGCTCCGGCCAGTTTCTTCCCAGAAAATATACCCTGCCGCTGATCGGTTGGATGATTCCGGCGCATGCATCTGCAAATGTCGCTGTTTGCTCCAGGCGGGCCAGACGGATCAAAAACAGATCCCCGCTGCAAACACTCAGGCTGACTTCACCAGACTCAGCGGAGGCTCCGGTTGTACTTGCGAAAATCGTATTATCGAACCGTACAATGACGCGTTGCCTTTGAAGAATCACTGCCATCAGATTTAACTTTCATGACAATAAAATTGTCAGTGCAATAGATATGATCAAGGTAGCCAGCGCCGATTGGGCAAAACCCTGCGGCATGATATCCAGTACCCTGGCCGAAATATCGGTGAGCGACAGCGCCGTCTTACAGGATATCAGCGCAACCGCAAAACCAATGGTAACGGTCTTCAGGGTAAACAATAAATAGGTTTGCCTGCCCATTGAACCGATGGCGCGATGAATAAAATCAAAAAAAGTGAATTGTATCAAGCCAAACAGCGTGCCTGAAGCAAATCCCGCTAACAGGGCCACCGCCACAAAAGCCGTCGTCAGAGAAAACATACAAACGCAAAATGCCAGGACCCGCGGCACCACCAGATAAAGAAACGGATCGATGCCCAGGGCATCCAGCATGTGAACCTGACCTTCGGTTTTCATCGTGCCCAACTCGACCAACAGGGTTGATCCGCTGCGTCCGATCATAATCAGGCCAACCAGCACCGGCGCAATTTCACGTACCAGAACAGTGGACAGAAATCCGCCGAACAATGCCGTACTGCCAAAGACCTTTAACCAGTGGAGAGCCTGGGCGACGATGCCAAATCCCACGAAGATCCCGCTCACCAGAATAAACGGCAGGGCCTGGGCCCCGACCTGATAACACTGCCGCATAAACTCGATGCGGATCGAACGACGCCAGGTGATCGGGCGGCAACTTTGCCAGATGACGGCCACGGCATCGCTGATAAAGGTAACTGGCCATTGCCATAGGCCAATGGTCCACCGACCGATGGTGGCCAGCAAACGCCTCAACTTTGGCGCCGTATTTAAGGTATCATCTTTTTCCGATGGTATGACGTGTTCGTCGTTCATATTCGTCCTGTCAGAAGATAGGTCGATGTCTCGCCGATGTTGGGCAAATAATAGCTGCCCCGCATCTGAAAAAGATAATCGGCGCGCAGACGCCGATACGTGGTTTGCGAAACCTGGATTCCACCCGCTATGCCGGATTCTGCCATCTTTGATGCAAACCGGGCTGCCTCGCCCCAGATATTGTATGTTTTCACCTCCCGGCCCACCGAACAGCCCATAACGGCCCCGGTGTCAATTCCGATGCGGAACTCCATGGGGGTGTTCAGTGATGCAAACAAGCCGTTACAGCGATTCTGGAGGTTAAGCGCCAGATCGGCAATCAAATGGGCATGGTTTTTAGAGCCGGGCTCGATTCCCGCCGCACAGACGATCTCATCCCCCATAATTTTCATATATTCGATGCCCTGGGATGCGACCAGCTCTTCCAGATAGCCGACCATGAGCTCAACCATCGTCGTTGATTCGGTATCCGTAATACGCACGGCAAGCGATATGGGATTTGTAAATCGCAGGGCCAGGACCGTCGTATCCGAAAAAACATCAGCAGCCATTTGATCAGGATCAATGCCACCGGCTGTCAGACGATCCATAAACGAGGCGAATCGAGCTGTTCCGACCGTCGAATTAAGGCTCGACCGTTGTTGGGCGATATCGGGTGCGACAGGATGGCCTTCGGGTGGGATGTCCCCGGCGGCCGGGACGGGTCCCGTCGATGGGACAACAGGTGCTGCTGCAGTTTCGTTATCTTCTTGCGGCTGTGTAAATGCACGGATGCATCTTTGATCCACTGACAACCGAAGCGCCAGCATGTCGGCAATGGTATGCGCAAAAGAAATTTCTTCGGCCGACCAGCCGTGATGCAGTCGATCGTGCTCGAACCACAGGGCCCCAAATGTCTGCCCGTGATAACGAATCGGTACCGCCAGCAAGGATTCACAGCCCAGCGGTTGCATGTACACCCGATACAGCTCGGCCAATCGATCATCGGTTTCCGCATCAGGGGCACTGATCTCTTCGCCGTTCTGCAACAGATCGAACAACGGCGCAAAGTCGGCCCGCGCAAGCACAGTCCCCTGCGTATGGCCATAGCCTTCGCGATCGTAACTGTCGATACACTTCAAGAAGCGGCCGCCATCATCAAGATTCCACAGGCTGCTGCGTCTTAAATTGATGGCAGTGGCAACAATCTCGGTTAACTGCCCAAAGGATTCCGTATCCTCGGCATCAAACATGGTCGCTTTAGATGACAGCTCGGAAAAGGCCCGGCTCTGGGCCTCGAGTTCATGCTGGCGATCGAGGACCTGCTGGGCATTGCGTTCCGCCCGCAGCCCCTGGAAAACCAGCAGACCGGCCATAATTACTGCCAGGACGACTATACCGCAGGACATCAGCAAAATGGTACGATTGTTGCGTGAAACAAAGCCGACAAAGTCTTCTTCCGGTACAAAAACAAATACCGATAAATCCAGCCCGGTTTGTTGAGGAAGCATGAAAGCGGTACTGAGATAGCGCCGGCCGCCAACGATCAAATCCCGATGACCATAGCCGTCGATGCGAAAGCGGTTGTAAGCGCGATCTAAAACCGGGTTTCCCAGTTCTTCCACCAGGATGGGTTTGTATACATCGCCTTCCCTTTTCACCATTTTTTTGATCTCCGGATGGGCAACGATGTAACCGTCTTCATCGATAATAATGGCCTCACCGTTCTGGCCGATTTTTAAGGTCTCCAGAAACGCGCTGACCTCTTTCAATTCGATATCCAGGCCGAATACACCCAGGCGTTCATCGTTTTTTTCCATAACCGGCAGTGAGATCGTCACGCCGTGGGTCTGACTGGTAAAAAATATGTAGAAATCCGACCATTTGGGCTTTTCTCTGTTTACCGCCCCTGTGTACCAGGGCCGACTCCGGGGATCGTAGGAGTCATCAACGGATGTTTGCTCATCAACCACGTTGCCTTCCGTATCGCGACGGATCCAGGTTACCTGTGTCGCTTCTGCGGTGCGCTCGATGATTTTGGTGTGCAGGGATCCGTCCGGCATGCGGGCTATCATTAAAAAATTGCCCTGGGGGTCAGCAACAATGAAATTGGCAACCTGCGAAAGATTGCCCAAAACCCTGAAAGCAAGCGGCTCCAATAAATCCCGATTGTGAATATCAAATGACGTATTTTCTAAAAAATTAGCCGTGAGCCGAACCGTATCTTCTACGGGCCTGATAAAAGCCTGTAGTTCTCCGGCGATGCGCCGTTCGATGGCCCCCAGCACTTCATTCGACAGCGCCAGTGCATCCCGTCGATTGCTGAAGTAGGAATATGCGGTAATCGCCAGCAAGGCCGCCAGCATGACAACAACAAACCCGATCGGGCTTGCCAGTCGAAAGAAGTGACCCCGCAGAGATTTTCGGCTGCTGCGGTCATCGAATCTGATCTCAACCACTTCTTCTCTTCGCAATTTTAGTCCCTCCAACGATATTTATCTAAACATGTGCGATGTATCGGACCGTGACTTTATTCTCGACTCAATCTTCTTCAAGGTTCATCGGACCTTCAACATATAGCTTAAAGGTATTTATAGGATGACTCTATCAGGTTGGTCAAACGATTTATATCCGAAAATGCAAGTCGGTTAAGTCCTGATTTATGCAAGGTATTCGGAAAAATTAGGTACGAAGCAAACCGGTGTCAATTTCACAAAACAGTCAACGTGATTCATGAAAAAGACCCGGTTAAAATCGAACCGGGCATTTTGGCTTTTAGATATTGAAACTCAGATTAGAGTTCGATCCCCAGCCGTTCCCACACGGACTCATCGTCTTTGATCTCCGCGGCTTTTAAATGCGGATACGTGGTGACCAGAAAGTAGGCCAGCGGCAGAACTCCCAGAATGATGACAATGAGGTCCGGGATAACGCGCAGGGTTCCGAGCATGACGACAGCGCCCTTCTCGAAGAAATCCGCGCTGCGCGCCACCCAGAGGCCGTCGGTAAAGGAGATCCAGGCCTGCATGGCCCCGATCGGCAGCAGGGTGCCGAAGGCCAGCAGAAACAGCCCGCCGTTAAGGCCCCAGAAGGAAAGCTTCAGGATGCCATCTTTCCAGTGGGCCTTGTCCACCAGGCCGCGCCAGGAGAACAACAAAAGCGCAATGGAAAGCATACCGTAAGTCCCGAACATGGCCGTATGACCGTGGTGCATGGTCAGGTAGGTGCCGTGCTCATAAAAATTGATAATGGGCAGATTGATCAGGAAGCCGAAGATGCCGGCCCCCAGAAAATTCCAGAAGGAGGCGGCCACCAGAAAATACATCGGCCACTTATAACTGAACTCCCTGCCTTCTTTGCGGATCTCCCGGTACTCCATCAATCCGCGAACCACCAGGGTCAGCAGCGGAACAGGCTCCATCGAAGAGAATATGGCTCCCCAGCCGACCCAAAAGGCTGCACCGCCGTACCAGTAATAATGATGGGCGGTTCCGATGATGCCGCTGATAAAGGTCAGGGCCGCGGTAAAATAGGCCACTCTCAAAGCGGCCTGGGCCGTGGCCAGTCCCATGGCCACCATCAGCAGGGCAATAACCGCAATACCGAAAAACTCGAAGATGCTTTCCACCCAGAGGTGAACCACGAACCAGCGCCAGTAATCCGCCATGGTCAGGTGGGAGCCTTGGCCGTAAAACAGCCCGAAGCCAAAAAAACCGACCACCATCACGGCGCTGAAAACGTAAAACCAGATCAAGGCGCTGAATTCATCCTTGTGGCGCTTCAGATGACCGCCGACAGCCCGGTATACGATCAGCAGCCAGAAAATCAGGCCGACAAACAGCAGGATCTGCCAGAGGCGTCCCAGCTCCAGAAATTCCCAGCCCTGATGGCCCAGCCAGAACCAAAGATTCCCCAGCATCCCTTTGATACCCAGAACCTCTCCGGTCAGGCTGCCCACTGCGACAATCAAGACGGCGCCAAAAAGCAGTTGCACCAGAAGGCTCTGCCGGGCGGGTTCTTTGCCGCCGATAATGGGTGCCAGGTAGATGGCGGACGCCAGCCAGGTGGTGGCGATCCAGAAAACCATCAACTGCAAGTGCCAGGTTTTGGCCCAGCTGTAAGGGATCAGGTCCGCCACAAAGTCCACAAAAAAGCTGCCCGGGTGGATCGTGTAATGCGCCAGCAGCCCGCCGAAGCTGGTCTGCAGTAAAAATAACAGAATTACCACCACAAAGAATTTAGCGGCCTGAAACTGGCTGCGCGTCAGGGGCATATCGATCAATTTCTCAGCCAGGGCCGTGCCTTTGGCTTTTCCATACCATAGGCCGTAGCGATGGATCCAGTAGACAAACAGCGCCAGAACCACCAGCAGGGCCAGGACACCGGCGATGGAATAGAAAAAGGCGTCGGTACTCGGGACGTTACCCACCCTTTTGTCCGGCGGCCAGTTGTTGGTATAAGAGTAATCCTCTCCCGGGCGAAGGGTTGAGGCCACCCATGCCGTCCAGAAGAAAAAGCGTGATACCTGCAGACGCTGTTGCTCATCACCAATGGTGCCGGGCAGAAAACCATAACGGACCTCACCTTCCTTGAAGGTTTTTCCCCAGTGTTGCACAACACGCTCAAGACCTTTGACCTGAGCGTCGCTGAGCTTGAGCGTATCGCTGGTGGCATCATAGCGGTTGGGTTTGATCTCGGCCCTGGTTTTGACATCGATGATCTCTTTTTGCAGATCATCGAGCTCGGCATAATTTTTGCCGTAATCGGCCATGGCCAGGTAATCACCGATGGCCTCGGCAATGATATGCAGCGATGTGGCCGAAAATTCCGACCCCCTTTGGGAGCCGTGACCCCAGACCGCCCCATGATCCATCAGGCCGTAGCGCTGATAGACGTCCTGGCCGGCAATGATATCGGTTTTCTCAAAAAGTATTTTGCCGCCGGAGTCGACGACCTTTGCGGGATAAGGCGGCAGGTCATTTTTCATGGCGACGCCGCCGCCCAGCAGGACGGCCATGGCAACAAGAAAACAGAGAATTGCTGCCCATTTTAATGTTTTAAGTGACATTTTCACCTCCTCTTTTAGCGTTAAAATTGGTTTGAAAAATTCACGCACCCCTCAGATACGATGTTCAATATTACCCCACAGCGAAAAGCGGTTTGACTTAGATCAAGGGCGAGGATGTTTTTTAAAAAGACTTAAAACGAATACTTCAAATAAGCGCTTATTCTGTTTATACTTCGATTACAGCTTTAGCCAGATTACGACCGGTACGATGTCAGGCTTTAATTAAAGGAACCAGTGGTCAGCGGGATGAGGAAAAGAATTATCAGATCGGCTTCCTTAGAGATCCTTGATTAACGCTCCATAAATTTTACTTTTTCTCATATTTTTCATTCGGCCGATTTTCAATATTCGGCGGTTATGACAATAATATGAACTTCCCGGGGGCCATGCGCGCCGTGAACCATGGTGGCCTCGATATCGGCGGTTTTACTGGGACCGGATATGAATGTCATGCAATTGGTTATGCCTTCTTTGCTCGCCTGTGGATCCCATTTTAACAGGGCGTAAAGTTCTTTCAAATCGGCGATGATCCGGTTGAGTTCGACGACAGCAATGTGGATTGCCGGTACCAGCGAAACCGAACGCGCCTGGCCCGGTCGCGTCCGCATGACCAGGGTGGCGGTGTCCGCCATGCAGAAATCAGCTGAAGTGATTCCAATATAGGCGTCGATGATGCCCTGGCGCAGACGTTCTTCATCGGTCTTTTGCAAATCAGCAAAAAAAACCGGTACCCCCTGTTCAGACAGGGCGTCGGGCAGATTCAGACTTTCGATCAGCGGATGCTGCCAGGCCACCACACGCTTTTTATCTCCCCATTCAGGATCTTTGTCCCTTACAACTTCGGCAATCGCCGCAGTGACCGCGTTGATGTCCACACACTTCCTAACCGTTAAATGAATCGGGCCGGCGGCTTCGATCAGGGTTTCGAGCAGTTTTTTTCTTTCCTCAGCGGTTCGGTTTATGATGCGCTCCAGAATAGCGCGGGTATCGGCAGACATCTCGCGGCTGAACAATTCCGCCTTCTGGCGGGAATCTGCAAACGGTTTTCCCAACGCCAGTTTGATGCGGTTTATAAATTCTTCCTGATTGGCTGTGCTCATTTGATGCCTTTTTTCCAGCGGCTGATGAAAGTTTCTGCCGCCAGACGCCTTAAATCGCGCGTTTTCGTCCAACCCTGCACCGGCGGCGGCAGCCGGCGAATCATGCCGTCTCTTTGAGTCAAAAGTTTCTGACCTGTAGCTGCCAGTTTAACGGCGACATCATATAATCCCCGATTGCGAATCATCCATGACCAGGCCTGAAATATTAACTTTTCTTTGCGGTCCGCCGGTGTCACCCCCCAGGCCGTGTCGCCCTCGGCCAGTTTTGTGCGCAACGCCAGAAGCATCCGCGGCAG
>Ga0209536_100008997_pt1 | contig 14875 bp, 13 predicted proteins | sample DeeMarSeWOR28_12_FD_187461 | JGI IMG/M metagenome (GOLD analysis project Ga0209536, IMG submission 187461) | Marine sediment microbial communities from White Oak River estuary, North Carolina - WOR-2-8_12 (SPAdes) (version 2) | ecosystem: Environmental > Aquatic > Marine > Intertidal zone >...
GAGCCTTCGGTTTTTCTCCAGTGGGCGTATCAAATTTAAGAAATACCTTGTCAGGAAGCTGGCTTTAAAACGATGCTGAGTAGTCGGTAGGGCGGTAGCGTGCTTGAGACTGAACAAAGTAAGAAGAAAGAGAATAATGATTTTTGGTAAAGCGTTAACTGCTAGTGTGCTAAACCAAGTGGTGAGTAGTGGTACAAGCTTTGTTTACGGTTTGTATTTAGTTCGTGTTTTAACACAAGTAGAATTCGGTTTATATGGTATTGGTTTGGCAGCATGCTTGCTGTTTGCAGGATTTGGGAATGCGTTATTTCTTACACAAATGGTAGTTCATATACCAGAAAAGCAAGTGGATGATCGTTCCTTCTACGCGGCGCATATATTGGTGCTCGTAGGGTTATTCTGCCTTGTGACGCTGATAATCATAGTTGCAATCTCCGAAGTTGGAATTTTTTTTGGATGGATTTCTATACCGATGTCCAAATTACTATTTGGGATAGCCGTAGCCGCAGCCGCAAACCTTCTTAAAAACTACTTTGTGCAACTGGCATACAGTATGAAAAATGAGAACAAGGCCCTAGCTATTAATCTTGTACATGCATTCACACTGATTACATTAATATTATTACAATACGGTGATTATTCTATCAAGGACGCGGCAACGGCATTTTTAGTAATAGCTGCTGCAAACTTTATGGCATCACTCTTTGGGCCTTTAATTCTACATCTTCCAATAAAGAGAATAAGTCTAACTAGATTAAAATCAGACTTAATAGAGGTGTCCGTTGGTGGCAAATGGGCGCTAGGTGGAGTAACTGTTACATGGTTGCAATCCCAAGTTTATATCTATGTTACAACTATATTAATTGGTCCAATCGGTGTTGCGATGGCAAATGCCGCTCGAATGCTTATATCTCCTTTTATGTTTTTAGTGCCAGCATTTTCCCAGTTGTTATTACCTCGATTGGCTGAACTCCGTAGTACCAATGAAATGAGAATGCATCGTATAGGACAATTCTATACATTAATATTACTTGGTTTAGGTATAATCTACATCTTGGTATTATGGTTGGGAACTGCGTATATCATTCCTCTATTTCTTGGTTCGAAATATTCTGTTGATGAAATATTACCGCTTGTTGTTGTTTGGGGCTGTGTGCTTCTCTTTCAGTTAGCAAGAAATGGAGCCAGTATTATTATGCAAGCAATGAAGGAATTCCGTAATTTAACGATAGTAAACACCGTAACAGCAATAATTACTTTAGCTATATCGGCATCTCTAATTGTACCGATGGGTGTATTGGGAGCAATCCTTGGCGTCAGTATAGGCGAGGCCTTACTAGCAATACTGCTTTGGTATCAAGTGCGCTATAGGTAGAGAAATGAAAAGTATTGATGTATGTATTGTAACTTACAGACGGCCGAAACTATTGCAGGCATTGTTGCAAACATTAATTACGCAAAGTATTGCCGGCGAAGTCGCTTTACGTGTGATCATAGTCGACAACGACATAAAGAAAAGCGCCCAATCGACTGTAGAAGCCATAAAAGCTACTTTTCCATTTCCAATAGTCTACGAAGTTGAGCCAAAAAAAGGTATTACGTTTGCAAGAAATCGTGCATTGACGTTTGTTAATGCAAAATACTTCGCTTTCTTGGATGATGACGAGACTGTTAATCAAAATTGGTTATCTTCGCTGCTGAAGACAATGCATGATTATGATGCAGATGTCGTGTTTGGATCAGTAAAAAGCATTCTACCTGATAATGCGCCAAACTGGGCCAGAAATCATCCGTGTTTTCAACGACCGATCAAGGGAACAGGTAAAAGAGTATTGAGTGGTGGGTGCGGAAATGTATTGGTGAGAACAGAAGCAATTGGTAATGGTAGAATGAGATTTAATGATGCTTATGCGTTAACCGGAGGTGAAGATACAGATTATTTTTATCGATTATATTTAGAGGGTAGAACTATGGTTTGGTGTGAAGAAGCACTAGCTTATGAACATGTCCCTGATGAACGCTTAACTACCCAATGGGTTTATCGAAGGGCGTATAGAGGCGGGGAGTGCTATGCACGCGTTTTTGCATCTAGCGAATCATTATTGAAAAAGGTAATTCGAATAACAAAAAATTCTACTCGTCTCGTACTAGGCTGTATGGTATTGCCACTGGTTTACATGGTCTCTAATCAACATTATGTTCGGCTTCGTACATGGATTTATAGTGCGTCAGGTCAGTTGAATGTACTTTTAGGTGGCTCTTGTTTTTATCAGGAATACGGACATCCGACATACAAGGTAGAAAGAAGTACAGTAAAGCGATTTGAGGAATCCGATTAATTATAAGACAACTAACCATGCTTAATATGCGGAATACAAAAAGCCTTTCTAAAGATAGGATGTCGTCATTTTTTAATATTAAGTGTAATCTTGGTGCTGTACCTTTCTTGGTAGTGTTAGCAATTCAAGGTATTCCAATCGGTCGAGAACTTCGTGTTAGCAAGTATTTGTTTACGGCTGAACGTTATCAAGCAGTGCTTGAAGATATAAGTACCACGGGCATACAAAGAACGCTGATCACTGCAATAATTTGGGGCATCATTTATATAATCGCATTATTCTTTATTTTTAATTATGCTCAATCGTCGTTTTTACGCGCTCTCCATCGTCAATGGCCAATTACCATGCTAACTATATTGGTCCCAATAAGTATGTTATGGACAGGAAACAACCAAATAGTTCTAATGAATAGTGTTCATGCAATTGGTGCATTACTGGTCGCTTTTGCAGCATCGATAGTCTATTGGAACAAACCGGACTTACTTGTTCGACATATAGCATTAGTGTTAGGTATAAACGTGGCTATTCATGTTGTCTCAATTTTCTTAATTCCTCAATACACTATATCATACGATGGTCGATGGATCGGAATGACGACCAATGCGAATACTTTAGGGATGCTTGCTGCACTAACCATCTGGGCTAATATGGCAGCAATACTTATTAGTTCTGATTGGAGACGGAGTTTTAGCTTGATTTTGATCGGGTGTTCGATATTTACGCTATATGGCACAAATAGTATAACGGCAACAATTTGCGCTTTGATTACCGTGATTTTTATGATCATTGTTGCGCGTTTTCGAATTATTGCACGACATCCATTATTAATTCTAATTTTTGTTGCGCCATTCATCTACATTATAGGGATCTTATTCGTAGATTTATTTATCCAAGAATTTCCCCAGATGTTTGGTCGAACATCAAGTTTAACTGGACGGGTATATATTTGGAATGAAGCGCTTGTCTTGATTCAAGAAAAACCATTGTTAGGCTGGGGTTTCGATAACAATTTAAGTGTAATCAAAGAATCAAATTTACCGACTTTTCATTTTCATAATGGCTATCTTGATATAACTGTAAGAGGTGGTCTAGTTTCTTTGTTTCTGATACTGACTACGTTTTTTTTTATTATTAGATATATGACTCGTCATGAGTGCAAAATGCAGATTATTCTCTTTTCGTACCTTGCTTTTTTCGTAGTCTATAACATCACAGAGGTTTCGTTATTTGCATCTAGAAATGTTGCCTGGTTAATTTTTTTAGTACTTCTATTTTGCGCCGCACCCCCAAAGAAAACAAGTCGGCACATTAAAATAGACACAGCTTAAACAATGAAATTATTTATATGAACAATGAAAGTTGTAATAGTCCAGCGTAGATTAACTCATTATCGTGTTCCACTATTTGAAAAACTGCGCAAAACATTGGCAAGTCGTAAGATTGATCTCGAATTGCTAATAGGTGAAGGAACACCAGATGAACAGAAAAAACGAGATTCGGGTGAAATTTCTTGGGCTATTAGAGTTCCTACTCATTATTTTGTAGGTGGAAGGTTAAATTGGCAACCTATCCATAGGTATATTGGTAATGCGAATCTTATTATTGTAACTCAAGAAAATTCACAAATTTTTAATCATTTTCTAATATTAATGCCACGCAAATTTAAACTTGCATTCTGGGGTCATGGAGCTAATTTACAGAGCAGATACCCAAATGGGATAAGCGAGCGCTATAAACGCTGGACAACGAAAAAAGTTGATTGGTGGTTTTGCTATACACAACAAAGTGCAACCATAGTTGAATCAACAGGATTTCCTACGAATCAAATAACAGTGCTCAATAATACCGTGGATACCGTGGCTACTCGAAGCATTTTAAAATCAATTATACCTGATGAAAAGCGTAAATTACGACATTCACTAGAGCTAAGCGAGGGACCAATAGGAATTTATATTGGTTCACTATACAAGAATAAACGTTTAGAATTTTTGTTCTCTGCCGCAGAAGCAATCAGGAAAAAGGTACCAAACTTTCAGTTGCTTATTATTGGTGATGGCCCCGAACGATCAACAGTACATACATGGTGTAGTTTGCAACCATGGGGACATTGGGTTGGGGTTAAATTAGGTCGTGAAAAGGTAAAGCATTTATCATTGGCGAAAATCATGTTAAATCCAGGATTGGTTGGACTTGGTATCCTTGATGCTTTTGCCTGCCAATTACCTATTGTTACAACTGATTGTGGGATACACAGTCCAGAAATTGCATATCTGGAAAACGGAAAAAATGGAGTGATGACACAAAATGACTTGGAAAGTTATGTAGACGCATGTGTAAGATTGCTTCACAACCCTGATGAATTAAACAACTTGCGCGCGGGATGTGTTAAGAGCGCAACTGAGTATACCATCGAAAATATGGTGCATCGATTTGCAAATGGAATAGTTTCAGCTTTATCTTAAACATTTGGATTAAATCTTGAGCCTAAGAAATAAGTACGACAGTTTTTATAACTCTCCCCACACGAATCAGATGCTTCATGATGTTATCTTGCGGGGTTGGCCAAGAAATCGCGTAGAGGCAATTCTATTTTCTGCGGAAGGCGGCGATACAATTATGGATGTGGGTTGTGGAAATGGACACCTTTTGTATATGTTACGACACAAATACAAAAGCCTCGTTGGAATTGAATATTCCCCACAACGACTAGAACAGGCGAAAGCTAATCTATCTAATCTTCCCTTCGTTCCCATACTAGGAAGTGCAGAGCATATGAGCGTGATTGAATCTGACAGTATAGATTGCATTGTTTCTGCTGACACAATTGAACATATTCCTGATGTCTATGCAGCATGTTTAGAGATGTACCGTGTATTACGTCCAGAAGGTAAATTAGTGATAAATACACCAAACGTTGCATTTGTGAAGAAACGATTTTTGTTGTTATTTGGAAGATTCCCATCTACTTCTCAACCGAACGAGGGTCTTGGTAGCGATATTTTATTTGATGGAGGCCACCTGCACTATTTCACTTTTCGTTCTCTTAATATGCTGCTTGAGCGAGCAGGGTTTGAGATTGAGCAAAAGATTGGTTTTGGTAAATTTGGTCGCATTCATAATATTTATCCATCAATATTGAGTGGCGGCATTCAGCTCGTTGCTAAAAAGCCTATGGTTTTAAGTTGAAAATACTGCTGGTACACAACTTTTATGGCACCGGCTCCCCCTCTGGCGAGAACCAAGTGTTTGAAGCAGAGATGGAACTGTTGCGCTCACGAGGTCATGAGATAGAAGTATTTGCTCGTCACAGTGACGAGATTCGGGATAAAGGTGCATTTGGAACGGTACAGGGCGCTTTGGCTACACCATGGAATCTAAGGATGGCAAATACACTGCGAAAAAAAGTAGAATGTATGCGACCGCATATAGTGCATGTACACAATACTTTTCCGCTCATCTCTCCAGCTATTTTTTATGCCATTGGTCACAAAGCTGGACGGGTCCTGACACTGCATAACTACAGGCTTTTTTGCCCGGCGGCAATCCCTATGCGTGAGGGGGGAGTCTGTACTGAATGCCTGAATTCACATTCGGTATGGCCGGCGGTCAAACATGGTTGTTATCGGGACAGCCGTTTAGCAACATTGCCATTGGCAGTGAGTGTAGGACTACACCGACGCTTGGGGACCTGGAAAAATAAAGTTGACGCTTTTATTACGCTTTCGGATTTTCAACGAAAGCTTATGTCAGAATCCGGCTTGCCGGCGACTAAGATATATGTGAAACCAAATTTCTATCCTGGCCACCCGTCTGTGATGCCATGGCAACATCGTCAGCCATATATAGTCTTTGCCGGTCGATTGACCGCGGAAAAGGGAGTAATCAGCTTGTTACGCGCCTGGAAGGAATGGGGTGAGACAGCACCGGAGCTGCGAATTTTGGGTGATGGCGAACTTCGCTCAGAACTAGAGCGTATGGCCTCGGGTTTAGCTGTACATTTTTTTGGGCATGTTAGCGCCAAAGAGGCATTGGCACAGATTGCAGGTGCGCGCTTGCTGGTATTACCTTCTGAGTGGTTCGAGGGTTTCCCAATGGTGGTAACGGAAGCGTTTGCCTTTGGGACACCGGCAGCAGTTTCTAACATCGGACCATTACCATATATCGTACAGCATGGCAGCAGTGGTGTTGTATTCAGCCCAGCAAATTCTGAATCTATGTTATGCGAGATACGCAATGCATGGGAGAAACCGGGTTTATTAGAACGACTTGGGCGCGGGGCGCGAATGGAGTTCGAGAAGAAATATACGGAAGAAGCGAATTATAATATGCTGATGAATATTTATGATGCAGCTATCATGGGAAATCAGACGAGCGCGAACGGATGAATGATGATGTTACAGAAAACATTATTGGATATGAAGTTACAACACAGAATAAAAAATGCTGCATTGAAAAGATACAAAAGTGGTTAAGCGAAGATAGCGGGACACATTATTTTGTATGTGCAAACCCTCACTCTATCCAGGTCGCCCAGAATGATGAAAAATTTAAGCATGCATTGATGAACGCTGATCTAATCACACCTGATGGTGTGGGCGTAGTTATGGCATCAAAAATACTCCATGGCAGCTTAAAAGAGAGGGTTACAGGTAGTGATATTTTCTGGGGTTTAAGCGAGTTGCTAAATAGGATACAAAAAGGTCGCTATTTTTTTCTTGGTTCAACTGAAATGGTTTTAGCTCGAATTATCGAAAACATGTCCAAAGAGTTTCCCGGAATAAATGTTGTGGGAACTTACTCGCCGCCGTTTAAGTCTGAATTCAGTGATGATGACAATAATAAAATGATTAATACTATTAATGCTGCAAATCCAGATGTTCTCTGGGTTGGTATGACTGCGCCAAAACAGGAAAAATGGATCTATGATAATAAGGATAAACTAAATGTAAAATTTATTGGTGCAATTGGTGCTGTATTTGATTTTTATGCAGGAACTGTTGAACGATCGCATCCTGTTTTTCAACACATGGGTCTTGAATGGCTCCCCAGGTTAATTAAAGAACCTAAAAGGTTATGGAGGCGGAATTTTATTTCTAATCCAGTATTTATGTTTAGAGTATTAAGACAACGATGGAGAGCCAGTGAGACGAAAGGGAAGAGACAGTGAGGGGGGAGAGATGAGGAGTAAGATGTAAGAACTAAGGAGTGAGAATGAGTTAGCTTCTAGTTCGATCCTTGTTCACGTTGAAACATTTAAAAGTTACTTGTAGCCCTTCTGGAAGATTCAATTATAGCTTTTCAGCCAAGTTCGCTTATTCGTGTCATATCGATCATTTCAATAGCTTGCCATCAGGTTTGGTGGTGTCAAACTGTAATTAAAAATTAAAACCTACTACAGGGCGAATGATCTCCAACAATACACGAATGGTTATGTCTTCTCCTGTACCGCCGTTGATATGGGATAACATCGATTTGGGATGCTAGGTATAAATTTCATCCGGTAACGCCATCATATGAACGCAGGCCGCGGCCATGTCGACTAGATTTAAAATTCTCTCCGCAAAGGGGAAACTTACTACAGTTACAAACAAGATACCGCAGTTTTGGGTATGACTTTGGACAAGTTCTCCCTTAAGCCTAAAAGACTATAATATATTTGAGGGAGATAACGTAGTGCTTGTTATATGACAAACTATTCGTTACTTGCCAGGTTATTTAATGAATTATATCCACATTATTAATGTGGTAAAGTCCCAACTTAATAATTTACTTAGCTACTGATTTATATTATTTAACAATGGATTAGCAGCAATCGCGATGCTGCCGTTTTAAGCGGTCTCTTTGAATCTTTCGGGATAATTGCTTGTTTTATATGAATAATAAGAAATTTTGCGCCGGCTTGGCATTGCTTGTTTCCATTCTGTTCACCGGATGTACCATTGTGCCGGGTGCCCATCTGCCGACATCCAATAAAGACGTGGTGGGTGAGGAAGAGAAAGATCTGGCCAGGTTGGTTGATATCTACCCCATCACGGTCAAATTGCTGCGCCAACTCAATAGTTCTAACCAGGGTCCCCGTGCCAATCCCGAACTTGAAGCACTTAAGGCGAAATATGAGTATCGCATTGGCAAAGGCGATATTCTCAATATCACGGTGTGGGACCACCCCGAGCTCACTATTCCGGCCGGTTCTTTCCGCAGTTCGGCCGAATCCGGCACCTGGGTGCACAGTGATGGCACCATCTTTTATCCCTACGTTGGCAAGCTGAAGGTCGAAGGCAAATCACTCCAGGATGTGCGAGAGATGTTGGTGGCTCGTCTCGCCAAGTACATCGAAAATCCGCAGGTTGATGTCAACATTGCCGCTTTTCGTTCACAAAAAGTCTTTGTCACGGGAGAAGTGAATCAGCCCGGCAAGCAGGAAATTACCAATATTCCTTTGACCCTGCTGGATGCGGTTAATCAGGCGGGAGGACTGACTCAAAAGGCGGACTGGCGTAATATCACACTGAGTCGTAATGGTAGTGAAGAATTGTTGTCTCTCCAGGCGATCTATCAACATGGCATCCTGACAGAAAACCGTTTGCTTGAACCCAATGACATTATCCATGTGCCACGTAATGATCAACTAAAGGTGTTCGTGATGGGTGAGGTCGGTAATCCTTCCACGTTGATCATGGATAGAACCGGCATGAAACTGACCGAAGCCTTGAGTAATGTCGGGGGAATTAAGGAACTGAGCGCGGATGCCACCGGTGTGTTTGTCATTCGGGGTACGGACGAAGGTAAGGAGAAAATCGCCAAGGTGTATCAGCTAAATGTCAAGGATGCGACGGCCATGGTGTTGGGCACGGACTTCCCACTTGAACCCTTTGATGTTGTATATGTCACAGCGGCGCCCCTTGAGCTCTGGAACCGTGTGATGCGGCAATTGTTACCCACCCTGCAAGGGTATGATCTCCTGAACCAGAACTTTGAAATTTCCGTAAGAAATGACTAGCTTGCTGGGTGTTCTGCTAGGATAACAATGGCTGATGGTTTGGAATTTTTATAAGTTATAGAGGGATATATGGATTATCGTGTGATGACATCGGAAAAATCACAGCCGGATATTTTTACCGAGGACGAGAATGAACTCGGCAAGTTGTTGGGCACCTTGATCGATGGGCGTAGGATCATTATTGCCATTACGGCCTTATTTGCCTTGTTCGCGCTGTTCTATGCCTTGTTTGCGACTCCTATCTATCGAGCCGATGCACTGATTCAGGTTGAAGAGAAGTCCTCCGGCATGGCAAGTATCACCGACATGGGTGAGTTGTTTGTCGCAGATTCCTCTGCTGTTACCGAGATCGAAGTGCTCAAGTCACGTATGGTACTTGGCAATGTCGTCGATGAACTGCGTCTTGATGTGGTGGTGACGCCGAATTATTTCCCACTCTTTGGCAAAGGCCTGGCCCACATGTCAAACAACAAAGGCCCGGGCATATTGCCCTTTCTGTTTTCCGAATACGCCTGGGACGGGGAAATCATCCGGGTTACCGTGTTGGATGTGCCTGAAGCGTATGTGGGGGAAGAACTGACTCTTATAGCAGGGAAGGAGGGCGCTTACACCCTTTATTATGATGATGAAAACGTACTTACTGGCAAAGTGGGAGAAATAGTACGTACTAAAGGTTTTTCGATTCTGGTGACGGATTTGATAAGTCGCCCTGGGGTTGAATACCTTATCAAGAAAATATCACATACTGCTGCGGTGCGAGACTTGCAGGAAAATCTGGGGGTTTCCGAACGTGGTAAAGGCACGGGAATTCTGGCATTGCTATTTGATGGAGAGAGTCCGGGGCGCATCAGACAGATTCTCGATAGCATCAGCAAACATTATTTACTGCAGAACATTCAACGCACGTCTGCCGAAGCGGAGAAAAGTCTGGCTTTTCTGGACGAGCAATTGCCGGGAATAAAAGCCAGGCTCGATGCCGCTGAAAATGCACTTAACCGCTATCGTCTGGAGCATGAATCGGTCGACTTGTCGTTAGAGACAAAATCTATTCTTGAACAGATTGTTAATCTTGATGCACAACTGAATGAACTCACCTTCAAGGAAGCGGAGCTTAGCCGACGCTTTAAAACCACCCATCCGAACTACCTGGCCTTGTTGCAGAAACGTAAAACCCTTCTTGAACAAAAAGAGCAACTCTCAAAGCAAGTGCATAACCTGCCCGAGACCCAGCAGGAAATATTGCGGTTGACGCGGGATGTGGAAACCAGTCAGGAAATTTATTTGCAGCTGTTGAACAAGAACCAGGAACTGAAAATCGTAAAAGCCAGTACGGTGGGTAATGTACGTATTCTGGATCGCGCTGAAGTGCTGGAACAACCGGTCAAACCCAAAAAGACACAACTTGTTATCATCTGGACTTTGCTGGGCTTTATGCTAGGTTGGGCTATTGTTTGGCTACGTAATGCACTTAATCGAGGTATTCAGAATCCGGACGAGATAGAGCGGATTGGTTTACATGTCTATGCTACTGTTCCGTTATCCCCTCTTCAGCAGAATCTGGAAAAACAGACGAAGCAACGATCAAAGATCCAGGCATCCGGTCCTGTCTTTCTGGCACAAAAAGCTACTTATGATCCGGCGATAGAAGCTTTACGGAGTCTGCGTACCAGCATGCACTTTGCCATGCTGGAAGCGGATAATAATATTCTTATGACCTCAGGACCCGCACCTCATCTGGGTAAGAGTTTTATTACAGTCAACCTGGCTGCCATTTATGCCCAGGGGGACAAGAAGGTGCTGCTTATCGACGGTGATTTGCGAAAGGGCCATATTCACCGGCAACTTGGCATGCCACGAGACAAAGGATTGAGCGAACTGATCTCGGGACAGGTCAGTCGGGATGAGGCCATTAGGAAAACCCACGTCACTAATCTGGAGTTTGTTTCGACGGGCCGATTACCGCCTAATCCAGCAGAGTTGTTGATGCACCCTAATTTCAGTCAATTCATGGAATGGGCATCGAGCACCTATGACATGGTGCTCATTGATAGCTCACCGATATTGGCAGTAACTGATGCTTTGATTATCGGCCGTATTGCAGGCATGACGATGCTGGTCGCGTGTTTTGACAAAACTCCGGCGAGAGAGATTGAGCTGGTAAAAAAACGCTGTGAGCAAAGCGGTGTACATGTGAATGGCTGTATCATAAACAGGGTAGTGAAAAAAGCCAGTAATTATTATGGTTACGGTAGCTATGGTGAGTATCAATATGACACCCGCAAGCAGGAAGCAGATTGAGGTTTGATGTTTAATTCCATTCTTGTTGTCTGTGAAGGGAATATTTGTCGCAGTCCGACAGGGGAACGTCTACTGCAACAATTATTGCCGGAGAAGCACATCGCTTCTGCCGGTGTAGGAGCATTGGTTGGTCAACCAATGGATAACGTGGCCGCTGAAATTGCCGCCCAACACGGCCTTGATCCAGGGGGGCATGTGGCTCGCCAGTTGATACCTGAAATGTGTAAACAGGCCGATATCATCCTCGCTATGTCGACACGAAATATTGAGCAAATCTACCGAATTTCGCCCGAATCACGGGGTAAGGTTATGCTATATGGTCGTTGGATCGGCGATATCGATATTCCTGACCCATACCGGCGTGAGCGGCTGGTGTATGAAGAGGCCTTCAATTTATTGGATGAAGGTGCCAGGGCGTGGTTACAGGCATTGCAACGGTCATGAACAATAGCAAGACATCGGAGGACTTGAAGATGTGCTTATGGTTATGACACAACGCAATCGCGCAGAATAAGCGCTAAAATGCAGCCACGAGTATTTCCGATATCTGGATTCCGCATGTGATAAAAACTTGGCAAATAATTGATTAAGAAATCTAACTAGAATAATTAAAAAAGCGGAGTTTTTAATTAATGGAAATATCATTGTATTACGCTATTCCACTTGCTCTTTTGGTCACGCTTGTGATTGTCATTGTGTCGAAACCTTTGGCAACGAAGCTCGAGATAATTGCTTTTCCGAATGAGCGTACGGTTCATAGTGGCAATATTCCTCTGGTCGGTGGTTTGTCAATCTTTACCGGATTCTGTACGGCAGTGTTTTTCATTGATCCAAGATTTCTGGGGCACCTATCATTTTTCCAAGCCAGTGTTATTTTGTTAATAGTGGGGCTGCTTGATGATAGAAGTCATGTATCAGTACGGGCAAAACTTATATTCCAGACCGCTGCAGTTATGATTGTTGCAATTTGGGGTGATCTTTCATTAATGAGTCTAGGTGATATTTTGTTTGTTGGTGAGCTTAAGCTGGGATTGTTTGCTATTCCCTTTATGGTGTTTGCGATAATAGGTGTGATCAACGCGCTTAACATGTCAGATGGTGTCGATGGGCTGGCAAGCGGTTACACTATGATTGCACTGATTGGCTTGTTGTATCTTGCCTGGGGGTGTGATGCCTGTGCTAAAGAACGAATGTTGTTGGTATTGTTAATTGCGGCTGTGCTTGGTTTTATGTTGCTGAACGTACGTAGTCCCTGGTGCCGTAAAGCGAAAGTTTTTATGGGGGATTCGGGCAGCATGTTTCTTGGCTTTGCTCTGGCATTTGCCTTTGTTAAGCTATCTCAGGGTGATACGAAAATCATGGCCCCGGTAACTGCATTATGGTTGTTTGCCTTACCGCTTATGGATACGGTTTCGATTATTGTGCGACGCAAAAAGAAAGGACGATCGGCGTTTTCGCCCGACCAAGAGCATTTTCATCATATCCTGCAGAGGGCGGGTTACACAGTCGAACAGATCGTTATGATAAGCTGGGGAACTAGTATTATTCTAGCTTTGATTGGTATTTTTGGATATCGTTTTGGCATACATGATGGGATCATGTTTGCCGGTTTCATGACGCTATATTTTATTTATCACTGGATGATAAGTAGTGTTTTGACGAAGAATCGACTTTTAAATCGGCAATTACAGCCAGACATTAACTAGTAAATATAAGTGCCTGCTCGCATCGTATTATTCGACGTCAAATACAACCGCATTGACAAACAAAAAAGTGGACCTTTAAATATTCTATATTCTCATTAATGATTAAAAGCTGTAAGTGACACCCAACGCCAAGCTCTTCGTAGTTACATCCGATTTCCCCATATCCAGTCCAGCGCTCGAATAGTCAGCACTACCTTTGCTATAGGTGTAATCGGCAATGATGGCGAACTGCTTGTTAAGTTCAAAGGCCGCGCCGACTGCTCCACTGTACTGAAACAAGGTTGGACTCGCGCTTTCGCCGGTAGCATTATTAGTCAGTTTGGTCTTAGACCAGATGCCCCCAAGTTTTATGTGCCACCAGCTCTCGTGCATATAGAAATATACGCCACCAGCAGGACCCATTTCAAAGTTCACGCTTCCATTGGTGTTATCGTCATCACTTTGGCTTAACAAGTCAAATTCAATCCCGGTTCGCCACGATTTGTAGCCAGCTCGAAGTCGAATCGGGTTCATGTAATGGGTAGAGTAGGTATTGGGATAAGTCAACTCGGAATTAGAGCTGGTGTAGTCCAACCCGAGAAAATAGTCGGCGACAGACGGTGATGATACTGAAATTAGACTGAGCAGAGTGAATGCATAAACGATAAATATCGTTACAGCATTGTCTTGGGTAAGTCGTGCGTTAATGCCAGCTGCACTGGCGTGGCGAATCGATGACATGGAATTTTCTTTTAGTTAAGAATGTTATGATTATAATAGTAAAAAAAAATAATTTAAATACGATTTAATATATTTATTTTTCTGCAGTGCGCTGATTTTATTTGATAAATGTGTACTCCTCATTTCAGACAGGCCTTGCCTGGGCGCTTCAGTAAAATATTCTGCTTGTGTACTGCCAGAAATAGATGAATTAATGCGGTATTGGTTGTAAAAATTCCTGAACTCGTTGAATTTTCGGGTGAGGTTCATGCATTCCTGAAAGGGACATGATCAAGGTATGCTAGCCGGATAGTATCAATAAAGCATTACACAAAGGGATGTGACAATGGCAGGTAGGGAATGGTTTTAATTTCACTGATATCCTGAATGCGATCGGCAGCCATGGGGATCGACCCTGGAAGGCGGGCGTCCGGCACCCGCAGGGAGATGGGGTGCTGGCCGCGGTGGAGTTGGCTGACGGTGAGGCCATCTATACATCAGGCTATTATGAGTGCTATCGGCAACATGAGGGGGTGAGTTATTCCCATATCATTGACCCCCGGACCGGCATGCCGGTGCGGCACGTGGCATCGGTCACGGTGATTGACAGCGTGGGCGTCAGGGCCGATGCCGCCGCGACTGCTCTGAGCGTGGCTGGCCCGCAGGATTGGTATCGCATCGCCCGGCAAATGGGTTTGAAATACGTCATGCTGGTGGACGAGCAGGGGGAGGGTATACATGAATCCGGCGATGGCCGAAAGGATCAAGTTTGAGACTGCCCTTCCGCAACCGGCGGTTCTCAGTGACCCCCTCTGATCAAGTCGCTGGGTGAT
>Ga0209536_100008998_pt1 | contig 14874 bp, 15 predicted proteins | sample DeeMarSeWOR28_12_FD_187461 | JGI IMG/M metagenome (GOLD analysis project Ga0209536, IMG submission 187461) | Marine sediment microbial communities from White Oak River estuary, North Carolina - WOR-2-8_12 (SPAdes) (version 2) | ecosystem: Environmental > Aquatic > Marine > Intertidal zone >...
CGGCCGGAGCCACCCATCTGACGGTGAACACGATGGGCGCCGGCTTACCCGATGCGGCAGCCCACATGACCGCCATCCGTGAAGTAGCGGCTGTTTTAATTGCTTAGCGGCTCGTTGTTTTTTTTACGATAAAGGGGAATAGCTGATTGGTCGTCGGTTGCGAGTTAATTTAGCGCCGAAATGACTTCCGCGCGCCTGGCGGCAGTAATTTTTTGGTGGCGTTCTAGAGCAAATAGCAGCTGGTTAATGGTCATCACCCCGTGGAGCCGGTAGCCATTTTGGGCCAGCATCTCCCGGCCGGTTTGCTCCCGATCGATGAGGACCACCGCATCCTGCACCTGTAAACCGGCCGCTTTCAAGGCGGCAATGGCCTGCAGAATGCTGTCTCCGGAGGTAATCAAATCCTCAATGACCACCGCCGTTTGCCCCACGCGCCAGACGCCCTCTACCAGTTTGCCGGTGCCGTATCCTTTGGCCGTCTTGCGCGGGTAAATCAAGGGCCGGCCGGTTTGCAGGGCTATGGCGGTGCCAATCGGCAAGGCCGCGTAAGGATAAGCGGCTAATAGGTCGTAGGAACAACGGGCCAATAGTGGCTCGTAGGCTGAAGCCACCTGTTGCAGCACGGCCGGGTAAGATACCAGCAAACGCAAATCAATGTAAATTGGCGAGCGGTGGCCGCTGTGCAAAGTGAAATTGCCCAATCGCACCGCCCCAATTTCATAAAGTGCCAATGACAGGGAATCAATATCAACCGTGGTCATACTGTCTATCATGGCATAATTTCCCTATCAGGGCAACAAATCCGGCAAAGGTATCAAATTTTAGCGATCAGATGAGTTTTTTGACACCCAAAAAAATATCTGTATACTTTTGGGCAAGTTGTATACAAGCTGCATATTAGCATTATACAGATTGAACAATTATGGGCGTACTGGAAGATTATCTGGAACGACATCAATCGGATTATCCTCTTGATGAGTCCCGTCTCTTGCGGGAAGTAGCCTATGAGCGGCTGAAAGATGCCGTGCGCTATGCGAATTTGCAGCCAGGCGAGCCACTATCTGAAAATCGCATCTCCAAGATATTAGGTATTAGCCGCACGCCGGTGCGGGAGGCCATGCAAATGCTTTCCCAGGAAGGGCTGGTAGAGATTATTCCCGGCCGGGCGGTAACTGTGGCCTCGCGTTCCATTCGGGAGATCCTCGATGTCATTCAGATACGATTGCTGCTCGAACCCACCCTGGTACGGCTGGTCACTGAGGCCATCAGCCAGGAAAAGCTGGCGGCATTAGGAACGTGTACCCAAAGGATGGCGGCGGCGGTGGAAGCGGTGGATCGCCGGGCCTGGTCAATTGCCGATACAGAATGGCACGAAATCCTTAGCGAGTCCTGCCCCAATGGATTATTGGGCGAGATGGTGTTGCAAATGCGCAACCGGGTCCATCGTTATGCCAACATCGACCATCAACTAAAAATCAGGCAACTAAAAAATGGCACCGCGGAACATCACGCGATCTATGAGGCTATTGCCGCCGGTGACGCCCGCTATGCGGAACAAGTGATGCGCGAGCATTTGGAAAATCTGCGCCAAAACTTGTTTGACCAACTTATCTATTGACATCCTTTTCCAGGTGATGCTCCCACCAGGTCGGTGAAGAGCATGCACTTCCGGAAAACAAAAACAGGCAAGGAGGTAATTATCGAACGGACTTCTGGACAAGATAGAGATTAAACCTTTTGAGTGAATCAAAATAGTCTGTCGTTAAAAATACCCAAATTCCCATCTACAGCGGCTGCACAAAGTGCAATCGCCCAAGTCTCAAAATTGGAGGAGGCAATAAAGCGCATGTTTACGAAACGACTGTTATGGTTGCTGGTAGCAATCCTGGTGATCGCCCTGGTGGCGTGCAACCCGGCCGAGACCAATGAAGGGTCCGAAGATACCACAACTGATGATACATCCGGAGAAACAACTGGGAACGCCGACACCGAAGCGGGTGATACAGATAGCGGGGATGCCGACACAGACGCCGAAACAAGCGATGCACCGGCGGTCGAAGAATTAAGCATCTTGTGGGCCCAGTGGGACCCGGCCGACTACCTGCAGGAAATCGGCAATATGTACGAAGCTGAGACCGGTATTGCTGTAAACGTCATCCAGGAGCCATGGGGATCTTTCCTCACGCTGTTCAATAGCGAAATGGCCGCCCAGGGAACCTCCTACGACATGGTCGTCGGCGACAGTCAGTGGCTGGGGACCAATTCGACACAGGGTAATTATATTGAACTGACCGACTTCATGAACGAAAACAACCTAACGGAATCGGTCACCGAAGCGACACTGCAGTATTATGGCGAATACCCACCAGGATCGGGCACTTACTGGGCCTACCCCACCGAAGGTGACGCCAATGGTTGGGCTTACCGCAAGGATCTGTTTGAAGATCCAGATGAAATGGCTGCATTTGAAGAAGAATACGGTTATCCTCTAGCTCCCCCGGAGACGATGGAACAATTGATGGACATCGCCAAGTTCTTCACCCGACCAGACGATGGTCTTTGGGGTGCCGCCATCTATACCCAGGTTGATTATGATGCGCTGGTAATGGGCTTCCAGAACATGTTGTTCTCCTTTGGTGCTGATTGGTCGGATGAAAACTTCAATCCTGAAGGCGAGATCAACAGCCCCGAAGCGGTCGCCGCACTGGAGTTTTACGGGGAGCTTTACAATTGCTGCTCCCCGCCGGGCATGAGCAATGCTTTCTTCGTTGAAGTCAACGACGCCATGATGAGTGGCCAGGCGGCCATGGGCATGAACTACTTCGCTTTCTTCCCGGTCCTGTCCAATCCAGAAGTTAATACGTACGCTGCGGACATGGGCTACTTCATCAACCCGGCCGGTCCGGGCGGTGAGCAGTTCGCAGCCCTGGGTGGTCAAGGTATCAGCGTCATCAGCCACATCAGTGAGGAACGCCAGCAGGCCGCCTTGGACTTCATCAAGTGGTTTGGCTCCGGCGAAGTTCAGCAGGAATGGGGTGCTATTGGCGGCTATTCGGCCAATAAAGAGGTATTGTCCGACCCTGCCTTCCTGGAGCAGACACCTTACAATGCTGCCTTCGCCGAAACGATGAACATGGTCAAAGATTTCTACAATATCCCTGGCTACGATCCCTTGCTCTTCGCCGCCCGCGATGAGATTGCCAAATATGTCCTTGGCGGTGAAGGGGATCCGCAAGAGCTACTGGACACAGTTGCCGAACTACATGCCGAGCTACTGAGGGAGGGCGGTTTCCTACAAGAGTAAGGCGCTTACCAATAGCTCTAGGTAAAGGCAAAGGTTAATTGACTGGGAGACTGGATGCGCTCCTGGCTGGGCGTGCTCCAGTCTCCCTCCATTGAAACGGATTCGTGGTGAGATTATGGCTACACCAAGCATAGATTCTATGGGGGCTCCAGCACCTCAGGTGGCCGTTCAGGAGAAGAAGCATAGGACACTAAGCGATCGGGGACTCGTCAATCTGTTTATCTGGCCCACGCTGATCATCCTGATCGCTTTCAACGTTTTTCCCCTCCTCTACAGTCTCTTCCTCAGTTTCACCGACTATTCAGCCATTATTGTGGCTGCACCGGAATGGGTTGGCTTTGAGAACTTTGGGCGTGTCCTGGCCTCGGAGAAGTTATGGGAGTCCTTTTCGATTACCGGTCGCTACGTATTTTTATCCGTAGGTTTGGAGTTAGTTTTGGGTTTCGGCCTGGCTCTATTGCTTCGCGAGCAGTTCAGGGGCAGTGGCTTTGTCACGACCTTGATCCTGATCCCGATGATGCTTTCGCCGGTGATCGTCGGTCTCTTCTGGAAGCTGATGTATAATCCGTCGTTCGGCTACTTAAATTATCTGATCGGATTCAGCAATCCGGCGACGGCGCCCGATTGGCTGGCTAGTCGGTGGGCCGGTGAACCGATGCCCGGTCTTGCTCTTTGGGCGGTGGTCATTGTTGATGCGTGGATGTGGACGCCTTTCATGGCCCTGCTGATCTATTCGGGACTCAAGGCCATCCCCGATTACCTCTATGAGGCAGCCGTGATTGACCGGGCCAGTTCGTGGTTCCAGTTTCGACGCATTACGCTTCCCCAGGTGATGCCGTTACTGCTCATTGCCGTGCTCTTCCGCACCATTGAAGCCTTTAGCAAATCGTTCGACCTGATCATGGGCATGACTGGGGGTGGTCCGGCCGGTCAAACGGAGGTGCTGCCCATCAGGATTTACCAGCAGGCCTTCTTGGGCCAATTCCAAACGGGACGCTCCAGCGCCTTTGCCTATATGGTGCTGATTCTGGTCATCGCTATCAGTAGTCTCTATATTCGCAGTTTGAATAAGGCCAAGGAGGGATAACATGTCCTCATTTGAAGAAACTGGCCCCAGCACACCGGTAACAGAAAGTATCCGAGTCGACAAGGTCAAACCACAGGCGCGGCTGGGTAAGAGAGTCCGCGCGATTCTGGTGATTATCGTGGCCATCGTCTTGCTGGTGCCGGTTGCGGTAATGCTCATGACGGCTTTTAAGTCGCGGTCCGACGTTGTAGCCATACCGCCTAAAGTAATCTTTGAACCGACTTTGGAAGGACTGGTCTTCTTGCTAACAGAGCGCTCACAGTTGAGTGGAGAAGCGCTGGAAGAGGCCAAGGCCAATGCCGATGATCTTGGCCTCTTCGAACGCGTAGCACTGGATAACGGCCAGCGCATTAACGGCCCCAGCGACTTTCTTAGGCGATTGCGGAACTCGATCATCATCGCCTTTGGGGCCACTTTCGCCTCGGTGACGCTGGGCTTGTTCGCCGCCTACGGATTCAGTCGTTTTGAAGTGCCGGGCGCCAATGATTTACTGTTTTTCATTCTCAGCGGGCGCATGTTACCGGCGGTAGTGGTCACCATCCCCATCTTTCTTATGTACCGGCAGCTGGGATTATACGACACCCACCTAGGCATGATCCTGGTCTACACGGTTTTCAACCTGTCGCTGACCGTCTGGTTGTTGAAAGGATTTATCGACGAGATTCCCAAAGAATACGAAGAAGCGGCCCTGGTCGATGGCTACACTCGTTTCCAAGCCTTCTACAAAATTGTCGTGCCCCAGGCGGCTACCGGCATCGCCGCTACAACCGTGTTCAGCCTGATCTTCGTCTGGAACGAATATGCCTTTGCTTTAATGTTGACCAGTGAAGATGCGCGCACCGCGCCGCCGGCTATCGCCACCATGTTAGGTAGGGGCGGCATTGAGTGGTCGGCCATTGCCGCCGGAACCCTGGCCTTCTTGATTCCGGTGTTAATCGTGATTTTTGCCATGCGTAGGCACCTCTTACGTGGTGTGACCTTCGGGGCAATCAGGCAGTAGGTGGATCCATGGCACAAATAAGCTTGAGACAGGTAGAAAAACGTTTCGGAGAATTCCAGGCCGTCCAACCCGTCGACCTCACGATTAACGATGGCGAATTTGTCGTCCTCCTGGGCCCATCCGGTTGTGGTAAAACCACCACCCTACGCATGATTTCCGGATTGGAGGCGGTGACCTCCGGCCGGATTGTCATCGGCGACAAAGATGTGACCTGGATGCATCCCAGCGACCGGGATATCGCATTTGTCTTCCAACTATACGCCCTCTACCCGCACATCAGTGTGCGCAAAAATATTACCTTTCCCCTGGAGGCGCAGAAAGTTGATAAGGCCACCATCAAAAAGCGGTTAAGCATGGTCACCGATTTATTGCGCATCCAGCATCTCTTACGCCAACGGCCGGGCAACTTGAGCGGTGGGGATAAGCAGCGGGTCGCTTTGGCCCGCGCGTTGGTGCGCCAGCCGGCTGCATTTTTGATGGACGAGCCCTTAGGTGCGCTGGATGCGGATTTTCGCGAAACCATGCGCGCGGAAATCAAAAGATTGCACATTCAGCAAGGGGCCACCACCGTGTACGTGACCCATGACCAGATTGAAGCGATGGCCATGGGCGACCGGATTGTGGTGATGTCCGCCGCTGTGGTGCAACAGGTGGGCACACCAGCGGATGTTTATTACAACCCGGCGAATTTGTTTGTCGCCCGGTTTATTGGCAGTCCGGGCATGAATTTAATCAGCGGCAAGTATGCGGACGGCATTGCCCATTTACCGGGCAATAACCGCTTGAATGTTCCCGAACCCTGGCGTAAGTCTATCAGTAACCAGTTGACCGGTGATGATATCATGCTCGGCTTCCGGCCGGAGGCCGCCCGCATTAATGGCCAGGGTGCGCTACGGGCGGAGGTTTATGCCAGTGATTTGCATGGTGCTTACAACATGATCCACCTCTCTCTGGATGAAGAGCAAGATGAAGCGATGGCTCATGTTCGTTCCAGCCGGGGCCTCAACCTGGCCATCGGTGACCAGGCAGCCTTTGATTTAGATCCGGAGATGATTCGCTTCTTCGACCCCCATACGGAAAGCGCGGTTGTTCTGGAGGCTTAAAAATGACCACTGTCGCCCTAAAAAACATCACCAAGCGCTTCCGCAGTGTCACTGCTCTGGACGATGTTTCTTTTTCTGTCCATGATGGCGAATTTTTCGTGTTACTCGGTCCCACTGGTGCTGGAAAAACCACCACCCTACGCCTTATTGCCGGTTTGGAGAAACAAGATAAGGGCCACATCTATTTTGATGATGAGCAAATCGACACAATGACGCCGGCCCAGCGGGATGTGGCCATGGTTTTCCAGCAATATTCGCTTTATCCGAATATGACTGTCTTCGATAACCTGGCTTTCCCTTTGCGTTCGCCGATGCACCGCTTGGCGGAAGATGAAATCAAGGAGCGGATCGCCGAAACCACGAAGATTTTACATATTCACCACTTGTTGGAGCGTAAAACCGCGCATCTTTCCGGTGGTGAAATGCAGCGGGTCACCATCGGCCGGGCCATTGTCCGCGAGCCCCGCGTTTTCTTGATGGATGAACCCCTCTCCAACCTGGATGCAAAATTGCGGGAAGCGTTGCGCGTTGAACTCGAGCACATACAGAAGACTCAGGGGGGAACCACTATCTTTGTAACGCATGATCAGGTAGAGGCACTAACCCTGGCCGACCGTATTGCTGTGCTGAATGAAGGAAAATTAGTCCAGATTGGCACGGCGACCGATATCTACGACCGGCCAGCCTCCATTTTTGTGGCCCAATTAGTGGGGACTCCGCGGATCAATTTGCTCCCCGCCGGCCGGGAAAATGGTCACCTGCACATTGAAAATAGTCTCTTACATCTGCCTCAAGCCAAAAATAACATCGATTTGCCGCCCACCTTCACGCTTGGCGTCCGGCCGGAAGATATTCAGCCTAACGAAAACGGGCAGTTTCCCGGCCGGGTTTCATTAATTGAGCCGTTGGGCGTAGAGACAGTCTTGCACATCCAGGTTGGGGAGCAGACCTTAATCAGTCTGGTTTCCGGCATGGCCCGGCTTGATATCGGGGACGAAGTAATGTTTGACATCGCCCAGGACCGGTTGCATTTCTTTGGTCACGATGGATTCCGGGTCGATGTTGCTAAGGATGAGCAATCATGATCAAATTTGGTGTTAACACCTGGGTTTGGGTCGCGCCTTTAACCACGGAAAAACTGGAATCCATTGCGCCCAAAGTATCCGCGGCCGGCTTTGACATTGTTGAGTTGCCGCTGGAGGACCCAGATCTGCTTGATACCGGCCGGATCGCCAGCCTGCTGCGCGAGCATGGTTTAGCCGCCACAACTTGTGTGGCTATGGGACCAGACCGGGATTTGATTCACTCGGACCCGGCCGTGCGTGAAAATGGCATGGCTTATGTTCGCCGTTGTATAGACACCACTCAGGCGGTCGGCGCGCCCAACCTGGTCGGTCCTATTTATTCTGCGGTCGGCCGCACATGGCAGTCCACCCCCGCCGAAAGGGCCCGGGACACAGAAATCCTGGTGCAAAATTTACGCGCTTTAGCCGCCTATGCCGGCGACCACAATGTAGTTCTGGGCATCGAGCCATTAAACCGGTTTGAGACTAGCTTTATTAATACCGCCGCACAAGCGATTGCCGTGGTTGATCAGGTCGACCATCCGGCCTGCAAAATCATGCTGGATACTTTCCACATGAATATCGAAGAAAAATCTTTGGGCGCCGCCATCCACGCTACCGGCCGGCGGCTTTGTCACCTGCATGCCTGTGAGAATGATCGCGGCGCGCCCGGCTCCGGCAACGTGGCCTGGAATGAAGTGGCGGCAGCACTAGCCGACATAAACTTTGCCGGCCCGGTGGTCATCGAGTCGTTTACGGCGGAGGTGAAAACCATTGCTAAAGCGGCGGCTATCTGGCGACCGTTAGCAGCCAGTCAGGATCAGCTGGCTGAAGATGGACTGGCTTTTCTGAGCGGGTTGCTGGCCTGACAAATACGGAGATTGGGCGCAGCGGTTTAAGGATTAGAAATGACGAAAACAATTGCCTTAATTGGCGCTCTGGATACCAAGGGCAGTGAATTTGCTTTTGTAAAGGCCGAAATTGAGCGCCGTGGTCATGCGGTTTTGGTGGTAGATACGGGAATTATGGGCCCGCCCAGTTTCTCGCCGGAGGTGTCTGCGGCGGAAATTGCCGCCGCAGGTGGCGCTGACCTGGCTACCCTCCGTAACAATGCCGATCGCGGCCAGGCGATTGAGGCCATGGTTCAAGGAGTAACAGCATTGGTTCCCCATCTTTACGCCGCCGGCCGGTTTGACGGCATCCTGGGCATGGGGGGATCGGCCGGGACGGTGATTGCCACGGCAGCCATGCGCACCCTGCCCCTGGGCGTGCCCAAGGTAATGGTCAGCACGCTGGCCGCCGGTGATACAGCGGCGTATGTGGGCACCAAGGACATTGTGCTCGTGCCTTCAGTGGTGGATGTGGCCGGGGTCAATCGCATCAGTGGCCGCATTTTTGCCAATGCTGCCGGGGCGGTCGTGGGCATGGTGGAAACCAGCGCGCCGGATATCGCCGAAAAGCCTTTGGTAGCTGCTTCCATGTTCGGCAATACCACCAAACTGGTGGACCGCTGCCGTGAAATCCTGGCCGATCATGGCTATGAAACCCTGGTCTTCCACGCCACCGGAACGGGCGGGCGCACCATGGAAAGCCTGATTGCCGAGGGCTATTTTGCCGGGGTACTGGATGTAACCACCACCGAATGGGCGGATGAACTGGTCGGCGGTGTGTTATCCGCCGGGCCGGAGCGTATGGATGCGGCAGCGAAGGTGGGTATTCCCCAGGTGATCGCGCCCGGTTGCCTCGATATGGCCAACTTCTGGGCGCCGGAGACTATCCCACCCAAGTATGAAGACCGCCGTTTCTACCATTGGAACCCCAACGTGACGTTGATGCGCACGACTCCGGCCGAGAACGCGGAGCTAGGCCGGATTCTAGCGCAGAAAGCAAACCAATCCTCATCGCCGGTGGCGATATTCTTACCCTTGCAGGGCATCTCAGTACTGGATGCCCCCGGCGGAGAATTTTGGTGGCCGGAAGCCAATACCGCCCTATTCAACAGTATATGTGAGCACGTGCGCGCCGATATTCCGGTGCAGGAAGTAGACGCCAACATCAATGCGGAAGCCTTTGCCCAGGCGGTCAGCAAACAGTTGTTGGTTTTTATGCAACAGTAGGGGCTGGATTTTCCCCTACACCAGGGCAACTATAACGGTTTGCCCACAACTTTAAGGAGGAAATATAAGATGCCATTTATTCCTCGCGATGATGCCTTAACCCGCCTGCGTCAAAACGTCGCCGCCGGGCGTCCCGTTATCGGCGCTGGCGCCGGAACCGGCATTTCTGCCAAATTTGCCGAAAGCGGGGGCGTCGACCTGATCATTATTTACAACAGCGGGCGCTACCGGATGGCCGGCCGGGGTAGCCTGGCCGGATTATTACCCTACGGAGATGCCAATGCCATTGTGCAAGAAATGGCCGCTGAAGTGTTGCCCGTGGTTAAAGATACGATGGTTTTGGCCGGGGTCTGCGGCACAGATCCGTTTCGGCTAATGCCGGTTTTCTTACCGGAGCTAAAACGCATGGGTTTCGACGGCGTGCAAAATTTTCCCACCGTAGGCCTGTTTGACGGCGTCCTACGCACCAACCTGGAAGAAACCGGGATGAGCTATCAATTGGAAGTCGAGATGATTGCAGCGGCACACCGGTTGGATATGTTGACCTGTCCTTATGTGTTTGATCCGGATCAGGCCGTAGCCATGGCCGAGGCCGGTGCGGATGTCCTGGTGCCCCACATGGGGCTGACTACCAAGGGGTCGATCGGTGCCGAAACTGCCTTGACCCTGGAGGATGCTGCCAAGCGGGTGCAGGCCATGCGCGATGCAGCGGTCAAGGTCCGGCCGGACATTTTGGTGCTTTGTCATGGTGGCCCCATTGCTGAACCGGAAGATGCGCAATTTATCTTCGATCACACCGATGGAATTGCCGGCTTTTTCGGAGCCTCCAGCATTGAACGGTTAGCTACCGAACCGGCTATTGAATCTCAGGCATCCAAGTTTAAAGCATTACGGCTGGAACGGGAGGTGTTATTATGAAAGGTCAATTTGTCCTGGTCACTGATGTCGATCGCGAACAGCTGGATTGGGGTGAATTAGGTTGGATTAGCCGGCCGGCGAAAACCGGCACATCGGCGATCACTGTGATTGAGGTGACTCTGAAACCGGGCGGTGGGCACAATTTCCACAAACATCCCACCCAGGAAGAGGTTATTTACGTGATGTCCGGCCAAATTGAGCAATGGCTGGAAGCTAAAAAACAAACCTTGCATCCTGGTGATTCCATATTTATTGCTACAGATGTGGTCCACGCCTCATTCAATGAAAGCGCAGAACCAGCGCGCTTAATGGTGATGTTGGGTCCTTGTGATGGCGAGACCGGCTACGTCGTCGAAGATGTGGCCGATCAGGAACCCTGGAACCACTTACGTTAAACGCATTTAGGAGCTTTACAGATGAAAGTAGGTTGTTTTGCTTTGGTCGATCCGTTCTCGACCCTTGATCATCAATTAGAACGTATTGCCGGACTCGGTTTTAAGTATGCCGATGTCACGGATAATCATCCTGGCGGTCTACTAGGTCGGGAATTCGGATTCAGCGCTACTGCCAGCCTGGATGATAACCCGGCAGACTTGAAAGCCATGTTTGATGAACATGGCCTAACCATTACGAGTGTATGTGCTCATGCCAATTTACTTGATGCCAGTTCACCGGCCCGTTACGCCACCAATGAATTGATGAAAGCTGTGCGCCTGGCGGCCGGAATGGGGGTGCGGGATGTCATCACTACCGAAGGGGATCCAAAGACGGATTGGGGGCATCGTCTTTCACACAACGAGCGTGTTTTTGTGGTGGCCGAAAAATTATATGAGCCGGTCCGGTTAGCCGAGACCTATGGCGTGCGCATCTTATTGGAACCGCACGGTATTCTCACGGACTCAATTGCCGGTATGCAGGCCATTTTGGATAAACTGGGTAATCCCGAAAATGTCGGTGTTAATATGGATACCGGAAATTCCTGGCTAGGCGGGGCCGATCCGGTGGAAATGGCAAAAGCCTTCAAAGAAAAAATCTGGCATGTGCACTGGAAAGATCTGCCGGCCGATTGGGAAGCAAAGCGCGGAACCATGTATGGTTGTGGTTTTGGGCCAATTGCTTTGGGTGAGGGCGCCATTGATATTGCTGGCGTCTATGCCGTATTGCAGGATGGCCCGGCGGAGTACAGTACGCTGGAAGTCGGCGGTGATGAAAATGTGCTGAAGAGTTATGCCTACCTGCAGGAATTAGGTCTTGAATAGCATGATTATGCTGCAACATGTGAGCATCCCCCGGCCGCCTGGATACGAAAGCCGCCGGCAGGCACAGGATTTTTTTGGTGGTCTGTTGGGCCTGAAAGAGCTGCCCGTGCCCAAATCGCTGCAGCACCTGGATCTGGTCTGGTTTCAGGTGGGCGACCTGGAGTTGCATTGTTTCGCCGAAGAAAAAGTTGGCCAAGATCCTTCCGGCCGGCATTTTTGCCTGGTTGTAAAGGATGTGGAGGTGATGCGGCAGCAGTTGGTCGCCGCCGGTTATACCCCCTGGGATCCAGAGCCGATTCCCGGCCGGCCGCGCTTTTTCTGCCGCGATCCATTTCGGAACATCATTGAATTCACCACCATTACCGGTGATTATTTACAGCTTGAATAAATCAAGGGTTTCCCGGCATCAATCAACCCTTTTTATGGGGTAATGCCTGGGAACTGGAAACATACAAGGAGGAAAAAGTGGCTAGACCGATTAGTTTAATAACCGCACAATGGGCGGACCTGCCCTTTGAGACCATCTGCCAAAAAGTCAGTGAGTGGGGCTTTGACGGCCTGGAAATTTCCTGTTGGGGCGACCACATGGAAATTGATAAGGCTTTGGCAGATGACAGCTACATCCCCGGCCGGTTGGATACGCTGGCAAAATACGATCTGAAATGTTTTGGTCTCAGCACCCACCTGGTGAGCCAATGTGTCTGTGACCATCCTATTGACGAACGGCACAAAGGCATCGTTCCCTCCCGTATTTGGGGCGATGGTGATCCGGAAGGGGTACGCCAGCGGGCGGCCGAAGAGGTGAAAAATACTGCCCGCGTGGCCGCGAAAATGGGCACCAAAGTGGTCACCGGCTTTACCGGCTCCAAAATATGGCACACGCTGGCCGGTTTCCCGCCCGTACCGCCGGAAATGATTGCCGATGGCTACCGGGATTTTGCCGACCGGTGGAATCCAATTATTGATGTTTATGATGAAGTCGGCGTGCGTTATGCGTTGGAAGTCCACCCCTCGGAAATCGCCTACGATTATTGGACCACCAAAGAGACGTTAGCGGCCATAGGCCACCGGGAAGGGTTTGGCCTCAATTACGACCCTAGCCATCTTTACTGGCAAATGATGGATCCGGTCGAGTTCATTTACGGCTTTCAAGACCGTATTTACCACATGCATGTGAAGGAGTCGGTGCGCAATCTGAACGGCCGCAATGGTATCCTTTCTTCCCATTTAGGCTTTGGTGATTACCGGCGTGGTTGGGATTTTGTCTCCCCCGGACGGGGTGGCGTACCCTTTGAGAAAATCTTCCGCGCGCTGAACGATGTGGGTTATGCCGGTCCGTTATCGATCGAATGGGAAGACAACAACATGAATCGCGAACAAGGCGCGCCGGAAGCGTTGGCTCTGGTGCGCAAACTGGACCTGACGCCGTCTGACGTTTTGTTTGACGACGCTTTCCAATCCAAAGACTAAAAGGTGTCTGTTCCCGGAAATTATTAAAATTCCGGGAACGACTTTTCTTCGGCGTTGAACAGCGTTTTATTGATAAGGAGAAAATTTTGTGAGTAAACAATCCTTTACCGATATGGCCGGGGCGGTCGCTACCGGCGACATTCCCGAAATTGGCGTGGGGATGTTGGGCTATGCCTTCATGGGCAAAGCCCATAGCAATGCCTTCAAAACCATTCCTTATATGATTTACCCGCCCCCGGCTATGCCCACACTGGAAGCCATTGCCGGCCGGAGTGAAAGTGGTGTGGCGGAAGCCGCCAAACGCTATGGCTACGCCCGTTACTACACCAACTGGCAGGACCTATTGGAAGACGATCGGGTACAGTTATTCGACAATGGTGCGCCAAACGACACCCATCACGATCCCTGCATTGCGGCTGCCGCGGCTGGTAAGCACATTTTATGCGAAAAACCGCTGGGCCGTACAGCGGAAGAATCGAAATCAATGCTGGATGCGGCTGAAAAAGCGGGCATCAAGCACATGGTGGCCTTTAATTATCGCTTTGTACCCGCCATTCGCCTGGTGCGTAATTTAATTGATAGCGGTGCCTTGGGTCAGATATATCACTGGCGTTCCGTCTACCTGCAGGAATGGTTCTTGCCCCACTTCAACACGGATATGAGCTGGCGAGCAGACAAGACCGTCGCCGGTAGCGGCACCCTGGGCGATTTGGGTGCGCATTTCATCGATCTGGCTCATTACCTGATTGGCGACGTTAAATCCGTCTCGGCCATGACCAAAACCTTTGTCAAAGAGCGTGCCCTGGAGGATGGCGGTATGGGCCCGGTTGATGTGGATGATGCCTTTGCTGCCTGCGTGGAATTTGACAACGGCGCAATTGGCACCTTTGAATCGACCCGTTTCGCCGCCGGCCGGAAAAATTACAACTGCTTTGAAATCAATGCCGAAAAAGGAAGCATCCGCTTTAACCTGGAACGGATGAACGAGCTGGACGTGTTCTGGCTGGATGACGAACCGTCGACCACGCAGGGTTTCCACAATGTCCTGGTTTCCGAACCCAAACATCCCTGGTGGGATTATTGGTGGCCGGCCGGGCACATGATTGGTTGGGAACACACTTTCATTCACGAAATCACCCATCTATTGGATTGCATTGTAAATGGCCACGAAGTTGGACCCCATGGAGCGACTTTCCTGGATGGTTACCGTGCTGCGGTGGTTTGTGATGCGATTATGGAATCTGCGACCAGCCGCAAGCAAGTCGATATTCAATATTAAAGGAACCGATTATGAACGACCGTCCCATCACCCCCCTGCCGAAATCGCTGCCCATTTCCGGCGTGATTTTGCTCATTCTCGGTCTGGTGGCCATTCCGCTAATCGAACGTGTTTTCACGGCTGAACAATTGGCCCGGAATGCGTTGTTGGGCGGTATTCCCTTCATCTTCATCTTTGCCGCCATTGTTATTTTTTACATGTCGCTGGCCTGGTTCATCTCGAACAAACTGAATTACAAGGTGTCCGGCCGGGTGTATCGCCTGATTGAACGGG
>Ga0209536_100008999_pt1 | contig 14874 bp, 26 predicted proteins | sample DeeMarSeWOR28_12_FD_187461 | JGI IMG/M metagenome (GOLD analysis project Ga0209536, IMG submission 187461) | Marine sediment microbial communities from White Oak River estuary, North Carolina - WOR-2-8_12 (SPAdes) (version 2) | ecosystem: Environmental > Aquatic > Marine > Intertidal zone >...
TCATGTCGGCTCCGGGTCGGAGGCGCGTCCCGCCACGTGCAGCACGACGCGCCGCAGCGCCTCGGCAGCCACCCAGCGCGAGCCGTCGGGCAGGGTGCGCGGGTCGTCGGGGTCCAGATCGGCGAGGGCGGGGATAGCGCGCATCCACCCGTCGTCGTTCGGGTCTACACGATCGGCCCATGCGCACAGGTTGCCGATCGTGAACATGCGCACCCGTCGTCGATCGCTCCACGTACGGTAGGGCTGGTGCCACTGGAACCCGGCTACGTACCACCACCCGTCTCGATAGGGCTCGCCTTTGCCACATTGCCCGGCCAGCCACCACGCCGCGTGCGCCCGCCCGGTCGCGTCGGTGAGGTCGAGCGGCATCGGGCCATAGACGCCGAGACTGATGCGGGAGGTCGCGAACCAACACAACCACCGCGCCCCGGCGCTGTCGTCGGCCAAGCGCCTGCACACGACCCCGCGGGCACTGAACTCGTCATTGGTGCCCGCGTTCCAGCGCCCGAACACGGGCGAGCACATCCGCAGAAGGCCGGGGATATCGCCGGGGAGGGTGAGGGCGTCGGTCGGGGTGGTCATGTCGGCTTCGGGTTGGGGTTGGGGGTGGAGTCGGGAACGCGAAAGAACGCCCGCAACTGCTCGCGGAAGTGCTCCCCCGACGTCTTGCCGTGGGGCCAGAACGCCGGGTAGCCGGTGTGGTTCCACAGGATGTATTCGGCGTCCGCGTCCGTGATGAGCGGGTAGCCGGCCTTGGCGGCCTCCTCGCGCACGAGTTCGATCCAGATCATGTCACCCCTCCTCAGGGCGGCCCATGCCGACCCCGCCCGACTCGTGGTAGCGGTCGCGCACCTGTTCGAACGTGTCGCCGGGTTCCGCGTACAACGTGCCGCCGTTGACGTCCGCGATTCTGACGGGTTCGCCGAGAATGCGGGCAAGCTCGCCCAGTTCGCGGGCACCGCGTGAGATTTGGGCGCCGGCCAGCATGGTCCACCCGTAGCCTTCGAAGTGCAACTCCTGCCACGGCACGAACCGCGCGTGCTCCTGTCCCGCCCCATCTGGAATGGCCTCGATGAGATCGCGGCGACGCGCATCTACGGCCTCGATAGCGACGGTGAGCCGGAGGTCAGCTATCCGGCGCTGCTCGCGCTCGTGGTCGGCGTGGCGCCGCGCAGCGGCGAATAGGCGGCCGAGCCATTGGATGCGGTCGTTGATGGGCATGGTGTCCTCCGATCAGAACGGCAGCAAGTCGTCGTCGGGCGGTGGCGGCTCCTCCCGCGGCTGCCACCCGAGCGACTCGAGGAAGTCGTCGCGGGCCTCCTGCCCCCACTGCGAGGGGCGCCCGTGGCCTGCGGCCTCCTCGGCGTCGGCGACGTCTTCGTAGGTGTGGCCGAGGTCGCGCAGTGCGCCGCAGAAGCGGCGGCGGTCGTCGGCCCACGAGGCGTGATGCTCGCGGGGCCGTGCGGGCTCTACACCGACGCCGTCGCTTTCGGCGCAGGCCAAACCGTCTATGTTCGCGTGGGCCTTCGCCTGCTCCAACGTGGTGATTGCCGCGCCGCAGTCCTGGCAAGCGCCCTCCTGCAACAGCATCGCGACGATGTCGGCGTCGGCCTCCGCGCGGGCGTCGTTCCGGGCCGCGATCGCGGCCAACAGGGCATCGCGGTACTCGCGCGCTTTGGGCGCCCGGATGCGGCTGGACGTGATCGACCCCGATGGCACCCCGATTCGCTTGCGGATGCGCGTGATGGTGTCGGGCTCGAGGCGCTGTTCGGCGGCCTCGGCGTCGCTCTTGTACCGCGCCGCGGCGTCGTGCTCGTCGGCGGGTGGGCCCGGATCGGCGGGCGCCTCGGGCTCCGGCTCCGGCTCGGGCGGGAGCAGGTCGAGAGTTTCTTCAGGCAGCAGCTTCACGGCGCCTCCACGGTGACCGGCCCGTCCGGGGTCGGCACGGTGATGCGGTCGGGGTCGGTGTCGAGAAGGGCGAACCGGTGGGCAAGCGCGGCGGCGTCAGCCCTGGCCTTGCCCGCTTCGCCGGTCTCGTCGCCAGCGGCGTACTCGCCGACCTCGTACCAGTTGCAGGACCAGCCGTCACGCCGGCCTACGCGAACCTTCTCGCCGACCCACAGGGACCGCGTGCCGTCGGGGGCTTCGCGGAACCACTCGGCGCAGGGCTTCTGCCACGGTCCGAGGGCCGCTCGTACGGGCGCCAACCCCTCGGCGACGAGGCGTGCGCTTGCCCCCAACATCGCCGCCGATTCGTGGGGCTTGATGCCGTTGTGCGGCCAGTCCAGCAGCGCCGTGAGGTCGTGGGGCGGGATGTTGTAGTGGCAGGTCGCGCACTCCAGCGCACTCTCGGGTAGGTCGCAACCGTCTTCGTCGGCGTACCTCCCCCGCCCGCCGCAGTTCGGACACGGCACCCTCGCCGCCAGGTAGCGGACGAGGTGGGCCCGCGCCTCCCAGCGGGAGAGTGGCAGACGGTAGCGCGCGTGCTCGGGCGCCATGACGCCCAGGGGGCTCCATCGCACAGTGAATCCATCCACCACCCGCTCCGCGACTCCATACCAGTCGTCCAGCAGCCCAGGCAGCAGGTCGCCAGGAACCCGCAGCAGCTCGTCAGACGTCACCGCCTGTGTCCGCTCCGCCTGCGCCTGGGCATGCTGAGCCTCCCGCTGAGCCTCACCATCGGCGAGCGCCTGGACCATCTCTTCGGCCGTACGAATCGTGCGCTGTCCCGAGTTATCCACGACGGACTCGGCGATCCCGGCGTCGCGGCAGACCCGACGGATCTCGGTCTCGCGCTTCTCAAGGTACCCGAGGAAGCGTCGGGCGGCGCGCACCTGGGCGCGGAGTTCGGCTACGGCAGTGGGCGAGTCTTCGAGTGCGTCACGGGCAATGCGCTCCGCGGCAGCAAACGCCGCAGTGACCTCCAGCGCGAACTTCTCCCGATCGGCCGAAAGCGCGAGGATGGTGTGTAGTGCCGCCCGCAGCCGGCTGACTGGAGACGCTGCGTCTGCGTCCCCCCGAGACCCGTACCCGGCCTCGTTCGCCTCCCAATGACCCCGATGGCGCATGATCTCGTTGCACAGCGGGCACCGGATCTCGGGAGGGTCGTCGTGCGAGCGAACGTCTCCGTACGCTGGCCGTGAGCAGGCCGTGACTGCCAGCACGAGCCGCACGTCGAGGACGACACCGTCGCCGCCCGCCGTCAGCCCACCGGGGCACCTGGGATTGTCACAGTCGAATCCGTGCCAGCGCCCGTCAGTCATGGATCCCTCTGCATCATCAACTCTTGGTCGCGAACTTCTCGCTGGCCTTCGCTTGGAGTAGCTGCAGCTTGAGGTTGAGGATCGCGATCTCGAAGGTGTGTTTCTCTCCCTCTCGCTCGGCCTCCTCCCTGTCGAACTCCAGGTCCTGGGCGCAACGCTCCATCTGGAGCAGGTCGAACACCAGATCCGGCCTCAGCACCACGCGAGCGTCTTCTGGGCTGCGAGACCGCATCAGTATCTGGAGCAGGAGGGTCGACGCGAACAGTGGGCTGCGCCGCAGGACGCTCGGGCACAGCTCGTGGAGGTTGTCCCAGACGAGCTGTACCTCTTCGTTGGGGTACTCCTTGAGCGGCGGGCACTGCTCAAGGAGCATGCTGAGGGTGGGGGTGTTGACCATGATGAAGCCTCCTGGTATGCCGTTCTTATGGCTTATTTGAGCCATTCTTGGGCTAATGGAAGCCGCCGAGTTGGGCCCGATCTCAGGCGGGACGGTTCGTCCGTCCTGCCCGATACGGACACCCCAACGACCCCCTGGCAGCTGCTCTACATGACACCTCCTGGCTGAGACCCCAGGAAGGGCGGCGACCTTTCCTGTGTCCCAGTCCTTATGCCGCAATCTGCTCGTTCTCGAAGAAGAGCGGCCGCCAATGAACTTTCGGTCACCGCGCTTGTACGGCGAATCACGAGGAACTCCTTGTTCGGGTGCAGTCCTCATGCCCCTTACAAGGTGGTGATTGAGCTAAAAAAGGAGGCAGGGGGCGGGGTCCCCTCGTTCACCTGCGGCCTATGTCGTACCCGCCAACGCCTGCCTCTGCGTCCCCCCAGGACGGATCCCCCCGTAGGCTACCCTCCCGAAGCAGCTGCCGTCCACGCACTCCCCTTATGCCCCGGAACGGTCGGGGTTGCAAGCCAGGATGTGGAAGCACCCTGCGCAGAGCACCTTCTCCCGGAGGGCTAAGGGAACGAGGGCATTCCACTGGGCAGTAGGGACGAGGAAGTCGTAGGACAGGGTGATGCCGCATTGCGCGCAGATGAGGTGTGGCGGGCTCAGTTCTGCTCCTGGGTCAAGCCACGTGCTCACCTTGAGCGCCAGCTCGGCCACGGAGGCAGGAAGGGTGGTGAAGACGTAGGCCCGCCCGGTGCGGAGCTGCCTCTCGATCTCCTCCTTCCAGGTCACCGTACGCCCTGCCCCTGTCCATCATCGCGGAGGCGTCGTTGCAGCTTGCGGACCTGCTTCCTAAGGTCCTGGTTCTCGGTCTTCAGGGAGCGGAGCTGAGAGGAAACGAGGTTCGCGCGGCCGGCGGGGTCATCAGCGACGCGACGCCACTGCCTGAGGGCAACGGGCGAGAAGTTCTTCGGCTCCTCCGGCCTTGGCAGGATGTCGTCAACGAACTCACGGAGGGCGTCCTCCAGTAGGGCGTCCAGCTCCGCAGTATCCTCCGCTCCTGGACGACGGTAGCCGTAGCGCAGGTAGTTGATCCTGTCGGTGATGGAGCGGGCGCGTCTGGCAGTGTTGTTGTAGCGCTCGGCCACGTGCTCTCCAAGGTGTTGGGGGACCCCAGATGCCATCTGAGGTCCCCCTGGGTTGTCTTCGTTTTGCGAAGGAGAACCACCCGGCGATTCGGTTGCGACAGCCGGGTTCGAACCGGCGACCCCTTGGTCCTCACCCGAGTGCTCTACCAAGCTGAGCTATGTCCGCAAGACCGGGCGATCCAGCGCTGGTGACGGTCTACCCGTCCAACCTGGCGCAGAGACCTTATACCAGTTTTTCGGGCTAAGAGCAGCTCCCCCCAAGCACCCCCTGGGAGCTCCAGGGAAGGGAAGAACTGCTAAGACCCCCGGGCCTACGTGCCTTATGCCGGATTACCCCTAAGGAAATGGCCGGCGGGTCGAGGAAGGAACTCAGCACCTCGACCCGCCGGCCCCGCATCTGCACGTCGCTGTGACGCCCCATTCCCCTTCTTGCTCCCAGATACACCCAGAGGAGGATCCGACCGTCGACGTTCCCGGCTGCAACATACTTATGTCGCCTCCGGCGGAGGTTTTTCTCTGGAGTGAGGGTGGCCAGGGCGCAAGGCATCATGCCGGCCAGGGCTTCGGGCGCCCCGGGCGCACCTCACACCAAGTCTATATCCGCAAATCGCCGGAAGGAAAACCCTCAGGACGCGGATTCCTTAATGAACTGCCCCTTGAGGTCCTCCAGAGCCTCCTCCACCTCGGAGGAGTAGCTGTGTGACCGGCAGGCCTCCCACAGCCCGCGCAGGCCGGGGATCTCCTGTTCACTCCACCTGACGATCTCTGTCCCCTCCTCGTCGATGAACATGAGCCACAGGGTTCCCGACCCATCGTCCCTGCGCAGTTCAAGATGGTAGTGCGCCTTTGTGGAGAGATTCAGGATGAAGCGGCTGCTCTTCGTCTCCTCGAAGGGGTACGCGTGGATCCGGTAGTCGATGACCGCGGTCGTTGCGAGATCGACGAGATCGGCTACTTCCGGCTTGGCGTTGAAGTACGACATTGGGCCTCCTGGCTGCCTTATGCCGACTTTGGGCTAAGGCCAATGCAAGGCGGGAGCTGGCGCGCTCCGAGGAAGACTTCGACCGCCTCACTGGCTGTCTTATACCAGCAAGTCCCTGCGTTTTCAGGCTAAGAGGAGGTCCCTATCCGGGAGCCTCCCACCACTCGATCCGCATGTAGGCGCCGTCTGCCGGCGCGCACGCGGTCATCGTGTGGATGAGGTGTTCTGCGGGGTCCCACCAGACGTGGTCGGAGGATGCGAGCGCGCAGGGCCAACGGCCGGTGGGGTCGTAGCACTCCCACAGGCTGATGTGGATCGGCTCCACAGTGACGTTGTCGAGGATGACATCGCCTTCGCCGTTGCAGTAGACGACTGCGCTTTGGGGGACGGGCATCCCGTCCAGCCAGTAGCTGAGCTCGGAGACCTCGACCTCGAGCTGGAGGTTCCGCTCCTCCAGGTAGGTGAGGCGAGACTCGAGCTCGTCCAGCCGATCACCACCGTTGGTGGTCAGGTCACCGGCATTGCAGGCTGCGAGGCAAAGGATGATGAGGGCAGTGCGCATGGTGTACTCCTTCTGTAGGTTACACCACTTATGCCCTCGATCATCCCGGAGCTGCGTCAGCCGCTCTCGTCGTGGATCATCCTCTCCAGGGTCCCGTGCGCAAGGGGTATCATCATCAGGATGTACAGCGACTTCAGCAGTTGGTCGAGCTCGCCCTGGGCCCTCAGCGCACTCTTGATTGAGTTCTCCCTGCCCAGGGCGACAGCGGCGAACATGTCTGCGACGAGGTCTGCCTTCCCGTCCTCGTGGCTGTAGCGGTCGTCGATGCGGGCACCCAGGGCTTGGAGCTCGACTTCCATCTCTCCGAGCCGTTCCAGGATGACCTCGATGTCCGCTTCGCCGACGGGGTGGCTGAGCAGGCGGCAGTTGCACGCGGCGACGCGTTTGGAGAGCTCCCTGATGGCAGGCTGGTGCTCTCGTACGAGCTCGACGACAGGCTCGTCGCGGAGGCCGATCTCGTGGCGCACGAGTGCCCTGGCGAGGCCGGGGGCGATGTCGTCGAGCATCGTCACGAACTCGTCGACGGAGAGGTCGCGTCTGATTTCCTCGGAGGTATCTGTGTTCTGATCCGGCATGGTTCCTCTGGGGGTTGAACCGGGAAGGATGCCCGGCCAGGGCCCTTATGCCGGGAAACTACACCTCGACGAAGTGCCCCTCCTCGTGCCTGTCGTACCGGATCTGCTTCCCGTTGCGGTCTCGGTAGATGGAGTCGAACTCGCTCATCCACTTCCGCATGTCGATCTGGTCGTTGATGGTCTCGATGACCGGCTCCTCGATGTCGTCGATGTGAGCCACCAGCAGGCAGTACCTGATGGTAACCCCGGTTCTCTCGTCCGTATGCGTGTTCCCCCGTGCGCATTCCCAGGAGACGCCCTCTTCGGCGTTCTCCAGCACGTCCCCTCTCTTGGGGAAGTAGGTCTTGGGGGTAAGGAACCCCTTCCTGGTACCCATGTTCACTCCGGTTGGTTGAGGATGCAGGTACTTATACTCCATCCTACGTGGTGGTGCTACTTTTATGCCATATCCTTGCTCGTCCTTTGAGTCGAGGTTAGGATTGCCTCTCATGCCGACAATCCTTGCCCCTGCCGGTACCTCTGGAGGCCTTCGAGCCTTTGAGGTGCCGGCAGGCAGATCGCTCCAAGCAGCACTCAGGGACTGTGGGGCGGCCAGGGTAGCTGCCCGTCGTGGCCTGGAGCGGAGGACCCCCAGAGGCTGGGTGCGGGTGAGCCCATCCAGGATCCTCGTAGATGGCGATGTGGTGCGGGTGAGAACCGCGCGCCAAGCGCCTCCGAAGGTCTCGGCTGCGCTGGTCTCCCTCTTCTCGTCCCTGCGTAGGAAGTCCGATGCGACTGCTGGAACTCGTCTACGACGGAGGCCCCGTTCTCGACGTGGTCTTCGCCGCACAAAGAGCAGTTCTCGCCGATGAGCTCGGCGACGACTTCGACACCATCGACCTCCGGAGGCAGCCCACGCGCGTACGCGCGAAGGTGCTGAGGCAGGCGGCCAAGCGTTCTCCACGCAAGGTCCTCATCCGCGGTGTACGTGGCCTCGACGAGGCCATGCCGTTCTTCCTGAAGTCGATGTTCTTCCTCGACTACGTCTCCGGCTCCGACCTTGCGGAGGGCCCGAGGAACTCCCTGTCCAAGTGGGCCTACAAGCTCTCCAGGGCGTTCTGCTACTCCGCTGACGGGCAGGATGCTCTACGACATGCCGGCTTCGGGAAGATCTCGGCTCATCCAGGTCCACTGTTGCCCGATCTCACGGAGGAGCAGCCGAACAGCGGGCGTGTGGTGTTGGGGCTACTGGATGTCGGGCATGGCGCCCGCAGGGCACTCACCAGCATGAAGAAGGTCCGCAGAGCGCAGGCCTGGGACTACGACATCGTGACCACCCTGGAGGATCCGGGGGTGCTGACGGTCGACAACCCGTTCGAGGTGGTAGAGGGGTCGAACCTCGTCCTGTGCCCTGTGGACTACCCGGATCGGGGGCAGCCGCACGAGGGCGCCATCCTCACCCTGGCCATCGGTCGGGCCCTCTGCACGTCCAGGAACTCTGGTCTGATGGGTCTCGCCTATCCTCCCGGCAAGTTCATCCCGGCACAGAAGTATTCGCCAGGGACCTACGCTACGGCGTATGGTGTGTACATTCGGGACCGGGAGACCTACGACGAGTGGCCTGCTCAGGTGCAGATGGACCCTGACGCGGTGCCCGAGGAGATCCTCAAGAGGCTGTGATGGCAGAGCTCTACACCACCTACACCTCGATCCCGGTCAACAGGAACGCGCGGAAGGCCCTGTTCCGTGCGGCTCGGCTCGGAACGCGGCCTGCTCCGCCCTCGTCCTTCAGCGTGGGAGACGCGGTGGAGGCCGTCTCGGTGGCTGCCGCTTACAAGGATGGATGGGAGGGAAGCAGCAGCAACCCGGCCCTGACAGTCCGTGCTGCGTGGGCTGACCGCAAGAACTACCCCTGATGGCACGCCTCAAGCCCCTCAACCCAGCTACCTGCACCGAGTGTGGGAGCAAGACCACGCGGAGGATCGGGTACTCGAAGTCGAGGTCGGCCTCCCTGTGGCACTGCGGGGAGTGCGGCAAGGTGTTTGAGGTGGTCACGCTCGTCCTGTCGCGCCACAAAAGGAGTCAGCCGACTCCTTGACAACTGTGCTCACATGTTAGTACAAGGGTGGCATGGACCGCATGGACGACGAGCCGTATCTCTCCGACGAAGACCTTGAGGAGTCGGAAGAGGAGAGGCGAGGACGAACGGAGGCCGTTCGGAAGAGCGGCACCAAGCACCTGCGTTCCTCGGCCGACGACATCCTCGACGCGATCGACGGTTCGCCCGCCCGCCCCCCTCGTAGGACCGATTGCCCCCTTTGCAGTTCCCCGACCAAGATGCGAGGACCGGGTGTGGGCGCAGGGGTCATCGTGCGAAGATGTACGAACCCCTCCTGCAGGAACGAGTTCCCGGTAGGCATGGCCAGGGAGAGAGCCGAGATCCCTCCCTTGCCGCCGGATCCCGGCCTGCTTGGGCCCTACACGGGGGAAGGTGGCCCGCCGATCGACAGGAACCAGCCGATACACAGGCGACTGGCCGAGCACATCAGGAGGATTCGAGACCGTGAGCCGTAAGAAGTCGATCCCCATCCAGCGCGGAGAGGGACCCAGCGAGGGCGCGGAACAGCGTATGAAAACGGCCCTCGCACGCGCGAAGGAGAAGGGGAAGAAGCGGGAGCTACCGGGAGATCTGGAGGGCACCCCCAGGTTCGACGAACTCCCCGATACCCCTGCCTTGACGCCGGTCCCTGGCGCTGACCAGCCACCGGGTGAACTCTCCAAGGAGTCCATGGAGGGCCTGGAGGCCGTGAACGAGGCGATGCGTCGCCAGCTCGAACGGGACGTTGCGGCGGAGCCTCCGGAACCCCCAGAGGAACTCACGGCGCTGGTCGTCGCCGACCGCCTCGGCATTCCAGTTCAACAGGCCGAAGAGGTGATGAGGGTCCTGCGCCCCGACCTCACCCTCGAAGCACGGGCGAGGAAGGCGGTCGAGGAACGCCTGGAGGAGCCGGACATCGGTCAGTACCTGATGAGCGGTATCCTCACCCAGCGCGTCCCGATCGTTCCGGATCGCCTGGAGGTGGTTTTCCAGACCATCGGGGACGCGGTGGAGGTCTGGATCGATACGGAGCTGGGGAGAGAGGCGTCCCAGATCCGCAAGGCCCGGGAGGAGGGGCACTACGACTCGGAGATGTCGCAGCGCGAGTACGTGCGGCGACAGAACGAGTGGGCAGTGGCAGTGCACATGCACACCTACCAGGGCAATCGGTGGCCCAGGATGGTGAACGACAAGACGGGCGAGGTCGACGACAAAGTCATGGAGGTCCGACTGAAGTACGTTCGTCAGCTGTCCTCCCCCATCTTCGCGCTCCTCTCGCAGAACCTCGGGTGGTTCTTGGAGCGCGTCACCGACTCCCTCAACATGGCTGTCTTGGGAAATGGCTGAAGACCCCGCTGGGGTGGGCTCGCGCGCAGCTGATCTACGAGAAGCTGGACCGCGTACCGCCCTTCAACTCGCTCCTCGAGGTGGTGTGCCTGCTCGTGCAGAAGTACTACGAGCAACGGGAACTACTCGGAGCGAGGGCCCAGGCCCAAGCAGCTCTTGGCGGGGAGGCGGCAGAGAAGGCGTGGAAGGACTTCTCCGGCTTCGTCAACAGGGTCGCGGAGGAGGACGCGACGGACAAGATGAGGAAGCGCCTCGAGGAGCTCAAGAAGATCAAGGAGATCCGCATCAGGCCCTTGGTGACCACGAGGAGGGCTCTCAACGTCCCGACGTACTCTGGGGACTCGGTCCGGAAGAGCGGCGTCCTGGATCAGCAGATCCGCCTCGTCAAGCACCGGCGTCCGCGTAGGGCCCGCGCTGGGAGGAAGAGAAGGTGATGAGCATCGACATCAAGCTCAAGGGTGTGGGGGAGTACCGAGACTTCCTCGACTCGGAGCCGTCCGCAGGCTTCCTGCGGTTCCAGACGGGGGATGGCCATGTGTTTGACCTCCCCCTCACTGAAGAGCAGCTCGTGACGTTCTTCGAGCGATCGAAGGTCTTCGACGAGAGTGCGCAGCCTCCGCCGCCCGGTCCGCGTGAGGGCCTCGAAGAGCAGGGGGCAGTCAGCAGACAGACCATCCCTGCAGATGATCTCGGAGAGCCGGAGGATGACCTCGGCGAGTTGGACGATGAGGACGATGAGCCGGAGGGTCCCATCCGTCTGCGCCCGCCAGGGTTCGAGAACAATGACGATCCCGTAGTGCCGTTCGATGGTGAGCTGTGAACTCTCTTGCCCTGCTGCGGATCGAGTACAAGCTCGACCTCATCATGCACGTGCTGCAGTGGAAGGGGCAGATGCTGCTTCCAGAGGATCTTCCGCAGCTGGAGGACCTCAACACGGACTTCTGCCCTGCATGTGGGCAGAACATCGTCTTCTCGATCGATGCCGTCAACGAGGTCTACAACCGCAGTTGCGGCTGCAAGCCCCCGGCAGTTCTGGTGACGGGCATCTCGCAGGTGGGCCAGCCGATCGAGGAAACCAAACCAACCAGAGAGACAGAGGAAACAGGAGAGCCTGATGCAGAAGAGGTTCCAACTCCTGGCACGCGCTGAGGCCAAGATCTATCAGTGCGTCGTCGTCGACAAGAACTACACGAAGAGGGCCATCGCCGTCTACCAGTGCGGTACGGACGTGTTCTGGGGCGATACCCCCTTCCAGCTTTTCGACCAGCAGGGGCACCGCATCGCCCCGAAGTGGTTGAGGGAACAGCTTGCCAACCCGCCCGAGGGCTGCGACGTCCTGGACCACCTTGGCCGCCGCATCGTGCACGGCGAGTTGGAGGACATCCCCTCCGTCGCTTTCAACAAGCCCTCCATGACCGCCGAGGAGCTCGGAGGTGAGGAGGACATCCTCCAGGGGTAGCCATGGGAGCGAAAGAGCGTGCACTGAAGTTCCGGCCGCAACCTGGCTGGTCGCTCTGTGAAGCAGAACGGGCGACAGAGACCGGCAGGACCGGGCTCGTCATGGCCCGTGACCTGGAGGGCGATACGACCACGGAGGGCGTATTCCGTGTCCTGCGGATGACTCCCCAGCGGCTCGACAAGGGTGGGGAGCTGCACCCCGGGTTTGAAGTGGGAGACCTCATCCTCGTCCGTGGGTTCTTGAAGCACGTCAATGCCATCGGCGACCTTGTCGGGGCCGACAGGCGCTTTCGCTTCTGCCTTGTCCACAACAGGGATGCACTTGCGGTCGTCTCTGGGAGTGGACGTTTGGGCTTCTACTCGGAGTACCAAGTCGACGAGCCGTAGGAGCATGCCGTGGGGAAGGACGATCGGCTACAGCTGAGGATGAACCCGGACCTGAAGGACTGGTTCAAGGACTGGTCCGTGCTCAGGGGAGGCATGAGTCGCATCGTCCACGCCTACGTGGAGGAGCTCTACGAGCAGGCGGAGGGACACCCTTGGAGGAAACGACATGAACACGAACACCGGACTGCCGCGTCGCAGGCGCGTTCTGGTGACGGAGACGAGGGAGATCTCCCCTACGACGGTGAGGGGCCTGCTGGAGACGATCCAGGGCGTGGTTCGCGAGCAGCGGGTCGAGAAGCTCCTCTACGTCCGAGGTGAGCCCCTGGTGGTGGAGCGGTACGTCCCCACCCCAGACGTCCAGGATATGGCCGACGACGACGCCTTCCTGACGGCCTTCCAGGCCGTTCGGCAGCATGCGGACCTCGAGATCCAGCCCCTCCATGCAGATCCCCTCTCTGCGCTGGCGCGGGCAGTGCAGTCCCTGACGTCCAGGCGGTACAAGCTGACAATGTTCATCTGCAGCAGCAGGGACGCCGTCAGGTCCTGGCTCGGCAACGACCTGAGGATCGAGGACATCTGGCAGGTCCCGTTGGTGGAGGACTTCGAAGCGACCGGCGGCGGCGTTTTCGTTTGTGGCTCGGCCAGCGGCTCCTCCATGATCCGAGACATCGAAGCCGCCGTCTTCTGTAGGATGGAGGAGTGATGCCGTCCCAGTTTGCCACTGAGTTCTCGAAGTCCAACGTGGTCGAGTTGGTGGGGGAAGAGTTCGACGGAGAGAACCTCTACCAAGCGACCTTGCGTGTGCTGGACAACAAGTGGTGGGTCCAGATGATGAGCATGATGCTCAGGGACGCGGCAGAAGGGGAGGGGTACGACCTCGAGCCGCGCAAGTCCTTCTACTTCGATGGGGAGAACGTCCGCTACCACTGGGTACTGCTCATCTGGGGAGACCTCGACAAGGCCCTGGAGGAGATCGGCGACATCCTCGCTACGAGGCACGAGCCGAAGCCTCCGCCTCCGGAGACTTCGGACCCCAGGATGAGGCCGACGAAGCGGCACAACCTGAAGCGTTTCAATGTCGGCGGAGAGGTGATCGAGACCAGGACGCTCATGAAGCTTCCGCACGCGAGGGGGGATCGCTACTCCGGACCGGAGGAGACGGTCACGCTTGAGACGGCGAAGGGGAAGTTCAAGGCTCGCGTGCGGGGACGAGGGGAGGCTGAGTTCGATCCTCGGAAGGAGAGTGGGGAGCTGTGACCGAGTACACCGGCCCGCCGCTAACCTCCGAGGAGAGGGAGGCCGCAGAGCGGCTGCAGAAGCGGGTCGCTGAGGAGAACCTCAAGTCCGCGGAGGAGATGGAGCTTCGCGGGAAGTACAAGATCCAAGTCTGGATCCGTACTGGAAGGTCTGTCCACAAGCCCCTCGGGTTCTCGATCTCCTTCTGGGAGTCGGGCAAGCGGCTGCACGGCGGTGGAGATGAATCAATGTGGGTGTGCCGGCGACGGCCGAAGGCGCCCAAGCCCCCGAGGCCCTTCGGTGTGGCCCACAGTCGGCTCTTCAAGGAGGAAGCTACTCCGGATGGGTGCGGCAAGCTGATCGCTGGCGACAACTCCGCGTTCGGCTACGCGGTCTGCCCGCACTGCGGAGTCAAGTGGGACACGGAGCACATCGCCGACTCGATCTTCTACACCGTCCCGGTCGAGCGGGCTGCGGAGGTCATCGCGAACTGGTTCCGTAAGCTGGACCACGACGCAGACATCTACGTGAAGTACCGCGCGCAGGACGTCAGGGTGCTAATGATGGCGCGGGAGTTCGGGGTCAGAAAGGCCAGGCAGCTGAAGGGGCTGGTCATCTACACGAAGGGCGCCATCATCCAGGATACGGTCGGTGGTGCTACCCTGGAGGCGTGCTTCAAGGCTCTCCTGCTCGCATGATCTCAGCCGCCCAGTTCCAAGCCTTCCGTGCCGAACTCGAGAAGACCGCTGGGGTGCCGTTGGCGGTCTACACCGGCCTTGCCGGGGCTGGCCTCGGTGCCGGCCGTACATGGAAGGGGCAGGCTGAGCAGCGCCGAGAGGACCAACTCCTGGCCGACACCGAGAAGATGTCGCGCGACGTCCAGGCCATGAGGGCTCGTAGGAGGGGGGAGCACATCCTCCTCGCTGCTGCACTCGGTGGTGCGGTCGGGGCGGCCGCGCCCTACGCGATCCCGGCCGCTGGCAGGTTCGCCAAGAAGAAGGTGAAGAGCGCTCTGAAGGCTGGCCGTTCGGCCGCGACCAGCGCTGCAGCCGATATGGGGCATGCGGCTGCAGAGGCGGCGTCCAAGACGTTCAAGGAGCATGCAGCCGAGTTCGGTGAGCAGATGTACCGCGGGGCTACGAAGAACCTGCGGCCGACGCTGCAGCGCATCCTGGGGACCTGATGGCTTCCCAATCTGATTAAGATTTAATTCATACACCTGACCAGCATAAATGCTGGTATTATCTAATGCAGTTAAAGTCGCGCTGATATTACTGCTAGCATCAACCTGAACATTCCAAAATTGCAGGCTGCCGGGGTTAATGCCATCGGAAGCGACATAAACTGCAGCTAACCCAATCTTACTCCAGAGCAAGTTGCTGAATATAAAAATGCAGAGTATTTTGAGTAAAGTATTCATGGCGGAACCCCATAAATTTTATTTGGTTATCATA
>Ga0209536_100009000_pt1 | contig 14873 bp, 10 predicted proteins | sample DeeMarSeWOR28_12_FD_187461 | JGI IMG/M metagenome (GOLD analysis project Ga0209536, IMG submission 187461) | Marine sediment microbial communities from White Oak River estuary, North Carolina - WOR-2-8_12 (SPAdes) (version 2) | ecosystem: Environmental > Aquatic > Marine > Intertidal zone >...
CAAACTTCACAACGCCATGTGGCCCGGGCTGGTCGGCAAAGGAAATGAAGAAGGCCAGGAGCCACCAATCAGTCTCGAACGGATGCTCGAATTGACTGCTGCCGCCGAAGTTAACGGCCAGAAGTTTGACGGCATTGATTACTTTCTGTTCCTGCCCCACACCGATCCCGAAGCGTCCGACGACGAGCTGAAACGAATCGCCGATCTTATCATCGGGTATGACCTGGCTATTGGTTCCCTTGTGGCCCCGGTCTGGCCTGGCACGGTGGGCGACTCCGCGATGGGCGACGATGAGGCCCGGGCCAAGTTCTTGGAAGCGGTGAAGATGGCCTGTCGTATCGCCAAGGTCTTCAACGACCACGGTGCGCGCAAGTACGGCGTGATCCGCATCGATTCGGCCGAGTTCGGCGTGGCGAAGTTCCTGGAAGATCCTGACACCAACCTCAAGCGCATCGCCGGCACTTTCAAGGAGGCTGCCAAGATAGCCGCCGACCACGGCGAGCGCCTGGCCGCCGAGGGTGAGGTCTGCTGGGCGGGCCTGCACTCCTGGAAGGCCGCCGCCAACCTGCTTGAGGAAGTCGGCATGCCGGAATCCCTCGGGTTCCAGGCGGACCTGGCCCACACCTACACCTTCATGCTGGGTTACAACGCTCCGGAAGATGCCCTCTTGCAGAAGGACCACACCGAGGAAGAATTCTGGACCGCATACGAAAAGATCACCGACCTGCTTCGGCCCTGGACAATAGATTTCCACGTGGCGCAAAACGACAGTGAGGTGCACGGCGCCGGCTCGCATGACAAGACAGGCAAACACTGCCCGGCCGACGATCCCAACGGTAAACTCGATATCGTCCGGTGTGCTGGCTACTGGCTTAAGGGTGCTGCCTCTCGCGACATGCAGCACATTTGCTGGGACGGATGCATGTTCCCTAACGCGACACTTGAATCAGTGGATACATGGAACACGATCCTTGATGTAATGATTAAAATACAGAAAGCGCACGGGTGGACATCTTAATTGAGAATATGTAAGGTGCGATGAATCGCTCCGATATTATAACGATATAATTAAAGGTGCTACAATAAGGAATAACAAAAATGGCTAAAAAACTTAATATCGGCCTCATCGGCTACGGCTTCATGGGGCGCACGCACTCTAACGCTTACTGCAAGGTCAATCATTTCTTCGATCTGCCCTACGAACCTGTCCTGAAAGTGGTATGCGGGTTGGAAGAAAAAGAAGCAAAAGCCTTTTCCGAAAAGTGGGGCTATGAATCTTACACCACCGATTGGAAGAAGGTAGTCGAGGACGAAGATGTGGATCTTGTGGACATTTGTGTGCCGAACAATGTTCACGCCGAGATAGCCATCGCCGCGGCAAAAGCGGGCAAGGCCATCTTTTGTGAAAAGCCGCTGGCGCTCGACGGGGCGCAGGCCAAGAAGATGGTCGATGCAGTCGAGAAGGCCGGTGTGGCTAATTTTGTCTCGTTCAACTACCGCCGGGTGCCGGCCGTGACTCTGGCCAAGATGTTGATCGATGAAGGACGCCTTGGAAAAATCTTCCACTATCGCGCTAACTTCCTGCAGGACTGGACGATATCGGCGAACGTTCCACAGGGCGGCATGGCTACCTGGCGGCTCGACGTCAAGGCCGCCGGCTCCGGTGTGACCGGTGATTTGCTTGCTCACTGCATCGATACTGCTATGTGGCAGAACGGGCAGATTGATTCGGTCAGCGCTGTGACTGAGACGTTCGTTAAAAAGCGAATGCACGTGGAGACCGGTAAGGTCGAGGATGTTGGCATTGACGATGCTTGCACGTTCATCTGCCGGTTTGATAACGGCTCGCTGGGTAATTTCGAGTCCACGCGCTATGCTCGAGGCCACAAGGCACTATACACATTTGAAATCAATGGTGAGAAAGCCTCTATTGCATGGGACCTGCACGACCTGCACAGGCTCAGCTACTTCGATCACGCCGATGAATCGATTGTCCGCGGCTGGCGTTCGGTACACGTGACCGACGGCGACATGCCCTATATGGACAAGTGGTGGGTACCGGGACTCCAGATCGGTTACGAGCATACGTTTGTCCACCAGGTCGCCGACTTCCTCGAAGGTATGGACAAGGGAGAACCGGTATCGCCTACATTCAAAGATGCTTTGGCGACACAGTATGTCTGTGATGCTGTCTTGGCCTCGGCGAAGGATAAAAAGTGGAAAACTGTTGAGAAAGCATAAAAAAATTTGGTTTGTATGTAAAAACCAATTCAAGCGCTAAGGAGCAAACGATATTTCGGGCGTTTGATTACGGAAAGTGTTGTATTTTTTGACACAGGAGGTATATGTTTATGTCAGCTAAAGATATTGCCAATAAGGCGCTTGAGCAGGGCAAAGGTGTATTGCGTTTAGCTCCCAACTGGGTGCCGCGTTCGTTTTGTGTGCCGGGTAGACGGATAAAGCTGCATCCGGATGACTATTATGCTCTGGGAGGAGAACGCGGCGGAATCGATGAGAGGTGGTTTTCATCGACGACCCCGGCGGATAACGGGCCATTGACGTCTAAGGATGAAGGTCTGAGCTTTATCGTCTTTGAGGACGGCAGCAAGGTGCAGAAGGTGCGTTTGCTTGATGCCGTTGCCGAATTTAAAGGCGAGATTATCGGCGAGAGATTGTGGAAGCAGCACAAACGCTGGCCGATGTACTCGAAATTTTTCGATAACAAAGCCGCCTTGCCCCATCACATCCATCACCGTGACAAGGAGGCCGCGCTGACCGGCCAGTTAGGTAAACCCGAAGCCTACTATTTCCCCCCGCAGGCAAACAACCACGGCGGCCAGTTTCCCTATACATTCTTCGGACTTTATCCCGGCGTGACCAAAGACCAGGTTCGCAAGGCCTTGCTGGATGCCGCCGAAGGCAGGGACAACTCGATTACAAGTCTGGCGCCCGCCTATCGGCTCGATGTCGGAACCGGCTGGGATGTCCCGCCGGGTGTTCTTCACGCTCCTGGCAGCCTTTGCACATATGAGCCGCAAAAGGCCTCGGATGTCTTTGCGATGTATGAAAACATTACTCACGATCAGGTCGTGCCGAAAGAATTATTATGGAAGGATACGCCGAAAGACAAGATGAACGACGTCGATTGGCTGCTGAGCGTTATCGACTGGGACCTGAATGTCGATCCAGACTTTGCCAAGAACCGCTTCATGCGTCCAAAACCGGTCCGGCCGATAAAAGAAATGGAGGCCGAAGGTTACATCGAGGACTGGATATGCTATAAATCAACGGCCTTCAGCGCCAAGGAGCTAACAGTTCTGCCCGGCAAAACTGTCACAATCAAAGACAGCGCCTGTTACGGATTTATCACAATGCAGGGACATGGCAAGTTCGGAGTGTGGAATATTGAAACGCCTGCGCTGATAAGGTATGGCCAGTTAACGTACGACGAGTTCTTCGTTACCGAAAAGGCCGCCAAAAAGGGCGTGAAAATTGCGAATCCCTCGAAGTCTGACCCAATTGTTCTGCTGAAGCACTTCGGCCCGGACAATCCGGATTTGGTTATTGAGTAAGTAAAAATTATGCTCCATCCCGGTTTTTGGCCGGGATGGAGTGTTTCATCACATTGATGTTTTTCTACACATCGCAGAGGGTGATTGCTTCGGTCAATCCTTTAAGCGGATCCCTTGTTGGGATGAATTCGTGGCCGACATAGCCGGTGTAGCCTGTCTTTACGATTTCTTTCATAATCGCCGGATAGTTGATTTCCTGTGTATCGTCGAGTTCATTTCGGCCCGGATTGCCGGCGGTATGGTAGTGGCCGATATAGTCGGAGTATTGCCGGATACGACTGATAACGTCGCCGTCCATAATCTGCACATGGTAGATGTCGAACAGCAGCTTCATCCTTGGTGAGCTGACTCTCTTGATAATATCCATGCAGTAATCGGTGTGGTCGCCCTGATAGCCGGGGTGGCCTTTCATTTCCGTGGCGACCCGGCTGTTGAGAACTTCCAGGCAGATATTGACCTTCTTTTCCTCGGCGTAGCCGATTATTTTCTTAAGACCGGCGACACAATTCTCGGCACCGATGTCGTCGGGAATATCCTCGCGGAAGCCCGTAAAGGCTATTACGCTGGGAAAATTGTATTCGGAGCACGCGTCAATAGTCTTGCGCGTTGCGGCGATAATCATATCGTGGTATTCGGGATTGTTGAAGCCTTTGACAAATGGCGGATCGGGTGTGCCGTTTGGTGACAGCGCGCAGACCAGGCCATGCTTTTTGAGCGTAGGAAAATCCTCCGGCCCGACCAGCTCGACGCTTTTACCGCCGAGCTTTTTGGTGATTTGACATGTTTTATCAAGATCCCAGTATTCCGCGAAACACCAATAGGCGACGGAATGGTTAATATGGCCTTTAGCAGCTGTCGGTTTCACGCGATTTTCATACAATGCGCAAGAGCCGAGTGTCATAGCGGCGACGCCCGTACTGGCTGTCATTTTGAGCACGCTACGCCGATTGATCTCGTTGGCCTTATGGATACCTGGTTTATTGATTTCGCTCATCTTGAACTCCTTTCTATTTACTTCGAATAACAATTGACAGATTGTAAGAGATTTGTTATATTCTGTAAACTACGAACGGGCATTTTGCAGGAGTTTAATAGAAAAGCAGTTTTGCAATGAACGAAAGCCTGAATCGACGTGATTTTATCAAAGCTGTTGGCTTGAGCGGAGCGGTGGTGATAACGACGCCAGCGTTTTCAGCCCCGGCACAAAAAGCTGCACCAGCCCCAAAATGGCGCATGAGGCTGTCAACCTCCTCGATTCATTTCATGGAGTTACCAATTGAGCAGGCGTGCGAGCGAATAGCGAAATTGGGCTTCGAAGCCATCGATATCTGGTCGGCACACGAGGGTTGCCCGCATCTTGACGACGTGGTAAATCGTCTCGGCGCCGAAGGCTTGAAAAAGTTGCTGGCAAAGCACAAGCTAAAGCTGTTCGCGTTTTCAGTATATAGCGGCGGGTATGAACGCTACGCAGAGCTATTGGGAAAGACAGGGGGCGGTGTCGCTGTCAGGGGCAGCGGCCCGACGTGCAAACCCGAAGAATTGACTGCTCGGATGCATCAATTTGTCGAGGGTCTAAAACCTCTCGTGGAACTGGCTGAGAAACACAATTCGTACCTCGCGATTGAAAATCATGGCAATGCTTTGCTGTGCTCGCTGGATTCGCTCAAGGCGTTCGTTGATATCAACAAATCGCCAAGGCTGGGTATTGCTCTGGCGCCGTATCACATTCAGACGTTAAAGGCTTCGGTGCCCGAGGCGATTCGTATCTGCGGAGAGCAGCTATTGTTCTTTTATGCATGGCAGCACTATCCGGATTCCGAGCAATTGCCCGGGATAGGCCCTACAGATATGACGCCCTGGATACAAGCGCTTGCCAATATTCGATACCGCGGTTATGTCAATCCCTTCATGCATGGGCATCCGCAGGCCGATGTGATGGAGGCCAATCTTGCCAAAGCACGCAATTATTTAAGAGATTGTTATAAAAAATCCGTTAAAATATAAAACGAAATCATTGAAGAGAACTAAAGCTAAGTAGTAAAGGAGAAAAACATGGACAACAAACAAAAACAAGTCGGCGGTGCCGATGGGCTGACCAGGCGAGAGCTTATGCGTACGGGTGCGGTGGCCGCGGCCGGCCTTGCTGTCGGAGGCGCCCGTAATGTGTATGCCGAGACGGACGTTACAAAAACCCGCAGCTACAATTCGGAGATGAAATACAGGCCACTTGGAAAGACGGGCCTATGGATTTCGTCCGTGTGCCTGGGCGGGCACTGGAAGCGCGTGAACAAAATGGTGCCCGGCGTTTTTGAGGGTGGTAACTGGCTCGGCGCCGACTTGGACAACGACGGCTTCAAGAAAAACCGTCGTGACGTCGTGACACGTTGTATCGAGCGAGGCATCAACTATATCGATGCGTGTACCTGGCAGGAGGTCGTCACCTATGCGAGAGCCCTCAGAGGAAGGCGTGATGCGATGTACCTCGGTTTCTCGTGGTATCAGGAGGAGATGCGCAGCCTCAGCGGCCAATGGCAGGAGGCTAGGAAGAAAGGCAAGCCGAAGCCGGCCGGCTGGATCACCGAGCGACTTATGGCCGCTCTCGACAAGGGCATGAAGGAGACCGGCCTCGATTACGTGGACATCTGGCGGATTACGATGCACGAGCAGAGCGGCCAGCATGCCGATGTGGAAGTGGATGAAATGATGGCCGCGCTCGAGAAAGCCCGCAAGCAGGGCAAGTGCCGCATGTGTGGTTTTTCGTCTCACGATCGTTCGCATATCAAAAAGATGATCGAAACCTATCCCGAAGTGGTCCAGGTCGTGGTTACGCCCTACACCGCCAAGAGCAAGCTGGTAACCGACGAAACTGGGCTGTGGGCTGCCATGAAACAGCACGGCATCGGCTGGTTCGGTATCAAGCCCTTTGCAGGGAATTCGCTGTTTAGGGGTGACAGCTCTCCCGACAGTCCCACTCGTGAGGAAGATGACAAGCTGGCACGTATGGCGATCCGCTATATCCTGTGCAACCCGGCCATTACGGCGCCTATCCCCGGTATTATTAACACACAACAGGTGGATAATGTCGCCAGGGCCGTCCAGGAGCCCGAGGAATTAGCCAGGGAAGAGGCGGAAGAATTATCTACGGCTATGGACGAAGCATGGGCCAGGCTACCGGATAATTACCAGTGGCTCAAAAACTGGGAATACGTGTAATAGCCGGACATTACCTTCTGACTGCTTATTGATATATTAGAACAAGGATGTATTGAATGAAGGTCACGAGAAAACAAGTCGTGACAGTGGCCGGTTTAATCGTGGGCAGTTTGCTGCTGATTGTCGCATCAAGCTGCTCACTTTGTAAGCAGGCCGCAGACGACTCAGAACATAAACACATCGAGGAAGATTCGGGTGAGCATCAGGTTGCAGACGAGACCTCCGAGAAAGCGGGCTTTGTTGCCAACGTTTTTTGCAGTGTATGCCACTATGGTTTCAGTGACGAAAAGCTTGCCAACACCCACGAAAAGGCCGGCGTAGGCTGCGAAAGGTGCCACGGCGAATCCGAGCGTCACCGCAGCGACGAAAAAAATATCACGCCGCCTGAGATTATGTACCCGAAGGCAAGAATCAATCCGACCTGTATGATGTGTCATCCGAGGCACGAAATACGTCACGTGGTAAATCATAAGACTCTGCTTGAAGGCGCCAAGACAGTTTTTGATTCGGTGAATGAAAACGATAATCAAATGTACTGCACCGGCTGCCATGCCCCAGAGCATCGCATGAACATGAGAACAATACGCTGGAACAAAGAAACCGGCGAGCTTATTAAAGAGTAATCAAAGACTGTCGGTTAGTCTAACATAGGCGAACCGGTAGTATCTTTATATTTCTTTCTCAATTTTTTAAGTTCGGATTTTAGCTCTTTGATTATGTTGGCATATACCGGATCATCGAAAACGTTTTTAATTTCCTTCGGGTCTTTCTTCAGGTCGTAAAGCTCCCATTCGTCGATATCGTGATAGAAATGTATCAGTTTGTATCGTTCGGTTCGCACGCCGTAGTGTTTCTTTACGCTGTGTGCTCCGGGATACTCATAGTAGTGGTAGTACATCGACTTGCGCCAATTGCTGGGTGTCTTGCTCTGTAGTATCTTTCGGAAGGACTCACCCTGCATGTCGGCCGGAACCGACACGTCGGCAAAGTCCAGGAAAGTTGGGCCGAAATCCAGATTAAGAACGATTTCATCACTCACAGATCCGGCCTTGATTTCTTTCGGATAGCGCACCAGTAGCGGCATGCGCAGTGACTCTTCGTACATGAAACGTTTGTCGAACCAGCCGTGGTCGCCCAGGTAGAAACCCTGGTCGGAGGTGTAAAACACGACAGTGTTTTCAGCAAGACCCGATGCATCGAGATAATCCAAAACCCGGCCGACGTTGTCGTCAACCGAAGCTACGCATCGCAGATAATCTTTTATATACCTCTGGTATTTCCAGCGAATCAAATCTTTACCCTGTGGATTCGCTTTCTTGAATGCCTCGTTTTTCGGGCCGTACGCTGCTTCCCAGAGCTTTTTCTGCTCCGGCGTAAGATTCTTGGGGGTGGGCGTCAGTTTCAGGTCGTTCGGCGTCATTGTCTTTGCGATGCTCATGTCCTGCTCTTTCGCGGCACGCCCGCGGTTGGAATAATCGTCAAACAGATTTTCAGGCTCCGGTATTGTCACGTCATCATACATCGTCAGATACTTAGGACCTGGCTGCCAGTTGCGATGGGGGGCCTTATGGTGATACATCAGGCAAAACGACGTTCCCGGCTCAAGGCTTTTGAGCCATTTGAGAGCATGATCTGTAATGATATCCGTAGTGTAGCCTGTATATTTTCTTTTCTGACCCATCTCTTTCATTGCCGGATTGTAATATGCCCCCTGTCCTGGCAGAACATTCCAGTAGTCGAATCCGGTCGGGTCGGTCTTAAGATGCCACTTGCCTATCATTGCTGTTTTGTAGCCAACCTTTTGAAGTAATTTGGGGAATGTTTGCTGGTTGCCGTCGAACTTCTTGCGATTGTCGATAATGCCGTTAAGGTGGCTGTATTTACCGGTGAGAATGACAGCCCGGCAGGGGGCGCAGATGGAATTAGTGCAGAAACTGTTGGTAAAACGCATGCCCTCGTTGGCAATCCTGTCGAGATTGGGAGTCTTGTTGATTTTGCTGCCGTAGCAGCTAATGGCGTGCGAGGCGTGGTCATCTGTCATAATGAATATAATGTTCGGTTTTTTCCTGTTGGTCGTCTGGCCGAGGCATTTGCCGCCCTGGAAAATCGCAAGCGCCGTCGCCGAGCCGGTCACATAGCCCAGCCGCTTGAGAAATTCTCTTCGTGTTTGTGTTTTCATTTTGGTTCCCTATTCATTAAAAATCATATCTTGTGCCGCCATGTATCTGAGTTTGGAACGGCAGACGGTACATCCAACTTGCTCTCGAATTCTCTCAGAATTTTTTGGTGCTCGGCTAATATCGATGAGTAGCGCACGTTTGCGGCAAGATTCACGGTTTCACCAGGATCATTATTCATATCAAAAAGCTGCTCAACCGAATCGTTTATGTATGTGATGTACTTATAACCTTTCGTTCGAACCATCCTGCCGGTATTGGAACTGACTTCGGTGACAACAAATTCATTGCCTGTCGTTGACGTTCCTGCGAGGATTGACCGTAAGCTTTTGCCTCGCATATTTTCAGGAGGTTTAATTCCGGCAAAATCGCAAAGTGTCGGCATGATATCCAGGCCGGAGGCCAGAGATGTAGTATCCGTCCTGTTTTCGGAAATGTGGCCGGGCCATGAGAAAAGCAGGGGTACTCTTGCGGCTTCGTCGTAAAGAGTGCTCTTTCGCACCATCTGGTGGTGTCCCATTCCCTCGCCGTGATCGGAAGTCAGAACAATCAGCGTATCTTTCGCATGGCCGGACTCTTCCAGCATGCTCAAAACGCGTCCAATCTCGGCGTCAACATGCTCTATATTACGATAATAGCTCCACCTGTAATATTGCCACTGCTCTTTGTTCCAGTTGCCCTTAAACGGCTCGTTACCTGACCGCGTTTTTTTGATTCTATCAGGCTCATTGCTATCGAACTCGAAATTGTCCGGCAATTCGGGTAGCTTGCTGGCGAGTTCCGGATACCGAAGTCCTGTCGGATTGTTCATGTTCAGCCGGAGCCATTCGCAGATGTCGTGAGGCTGCATGAACGAGGCAACCAGCAGGAATGGTTTCGATTTCGAGCGGTTTCTCAGAAAGCCCTCACATGCACGTGACATGACTGTGTCGCAAAGGTAGCCGAAACCTCCAATTCCAGTGTTGATGACATTAAAGCCGGGGATATTGCTTGTGTAAGTTCTCGGCAGGTGCCACTTTCCAGCGTAAAAAGTCTCGTAGTCGGTGTGCTCAGAAAACCACTGGCCGAGGTTCGGAATCTCAGACCTTATTGGCCGGCCGTTAACGTAAACATCGCACTCGCTGCTGGTTCGGCCGGTAAAAACAGCGCTCCTTGCCGGACTGCATACGGGATTAGCGGTGTATGATTGAGTGAAACTTACTCCGCTGGTTTTGAGCCGGTCCAGCGCAGGTGTTCGCACATGATAGCAACCACCAGCGGCGATTGTGTCAATATGCTGCTGGTCTGTGAAGATTAAAACAATGTTTTTTGGCTTTGGTTTACGATCTTGGCGCCCGGCATAGACGGCGGCATCAGCCAGCAGCGCCACAGCACCACTGCTTAACTTTATAAAATCCCGCCTGTTTATGAGACAGCCGGACTGTTTTTCTGCTGTATGTTCGTTCATTGCTCCTGTTTCCTTTTTCTTTTGTAAGATTCTCGTGCTTCTTTCGCCTCTCGTTTGATGATTTGCTCAGCTTCGTCGTCTAAGATATAAGCCTTGTTCATCGATATGACGGCTAACAAGCGATGCCTCTCGTCGAGCCAGTATTCATATGGAAGTATCCCGCTTCCTGTTTGAACGAAACAGTGCAAAGGTGTAACTCGGTCATTCATCTTTAATGGGGTGACGCCGCGATAAAACAGCCGGTGGCGCAGCTTCGAGAGGTACATGCCTTCGAGCAGATCGAATCTCAATGAACTCTGCTTGTCAAACACAAGACGCTGTACGGCTTCGAACAAGCACCAGTCAATTGCGGTGCTGGTCACTGACTCAGTGGCTACGCCATGATTGTGAGAACTCAGTGCCGAAATGATCTTACCGTCCGGGCCTTCAAATTGGCTCGATAATTTCCATTCGGCTGGAGAGGCCAACTTGTTATTCCGGCATGTTATTTTGCCGTTAATAATATTTGTTATCGCGTCGTTTTGCACAATCTCCTGGTGGATGTTCAGCATAAATGTCTCGCTTGAGCTGCCGATACGTTCTATTCTCAGGAATCCAACGTTATCGTTGCCGCTTTCGCGGTATCCATGACAGGTCCAGACCCTGTAGTGGTGCGTCCAATTTCCAACCGGGTTGAAATTTCCGTGTGTGGGCGGAAGCTTTGAGATCGCGTCCAGTTCCACAAGCATGTTCGGTGTTATGGGGGAGCCAACGATTGTTCTTTTCTGTTTTGCCATAATCGTTTCTTCGTGAATTATTTATTCTGTTACTTGTAATCCTTTCCGGCAAGGCTGTCTTTGCATGAGGCACGCCATGTTTCGAGCATCTCCTTCATCGCATACAATATATCGGATTTCTCTGTCGCGAGGTTGTTGTTCTCACCGGGATCATCGAGCAGGTCAAAGAGCATATAAGTTTTGCCATCATCATTGCTGTAGATTTTATAGCGGTTGCCAACGAGTGAGACCTGTTTTTTGGATTCAAAGCCGATAGGCAGGGGACGATCGGCCATTTTGCCCTCAATCAACGGCAATAAGCTTATGCCGTCGATTGGTTCGGGCTTTTCTTTTATCTTATAGCCGAGCGCATCCATAATTGTCGGAAAGTAGTCTGACGTTGAACATGGTATATCTGTGACTTGTCCGGCGTTAACGCGGGCAGGCCATTCAAGTAAACCCGGCACACGAACGCCTCCCTCGAACAAGCTGCGTTTTCTCCCGCGAAACGGTCCGGCTGAGCCGCGTGTCCGGCCGGAATTGCCGTCCTTTCCTTCGGGCCCGTTATCGCTGCAAAACCACACCATCGTATTATTAGATATCCCCATCTCCAGCAATTCGCTGCGAAGCCTGCCAATCTGCTCATCCATCGCGGTAATACAACCATAATAATGCTGCTGGTCTTCACTGTATTGCGAATAAATCTGTCTGTATTTCGGCCCGGTCAGGACAGGCAGATGGGGCGTGTGGAACCAGATGGCCATAAAGAAGGGTTTACGATTATCCGCAGCGTCTCGAATAAACGGAATAACGCGATCCATTATGACCCGGCTATCGTCACCTTCGAGGTTCTCAGTTGCTTTTGTGCCGTCCTGTTTCCAGTAGTACGTTCCGTAAGGCTTGCCGGACTCCGGCGATATCATAGGATTCCATGTGGGGACTTTTGCCTCCGTAGAAAAGCAGACATCGAATCCGTTTTCCCACGGCGGCGAATAGTGCTTAGCACCTCTCGGACCTCCGCGATTGGAATCTTTTTCAGTGGTTGTAAGGGTTCCAAGGTGCCATTTGCCGAAATGACCGGTCGTGTATCCATGCCTCTTTAATACTTCAGCTAAGGTGATTTCTTCTTTTAGCATATGCCCGATGTTTGCACCGAAGATGCCGTATCGGTATGGGTGCCGGCCTGTCAGGCAGCTTCCGCGGGTTGGCGAGCACACCGGGGCACCGGAATAAAAACGTGTGAATCTCATGCCGGCTTCTGCCATCGCATCCAGATTAGGAGTTTTAATGATTGAATTGCCATTGAAACCCGTATCACCCCAGCCCAGATCATCAGCCATGCATAGGATGATGTTTGGTTTGTCGTGGTTGCTAATTTCTGAGAAGACAACAGGGGTTAAAACTAATGAAACCGTACTACCTACAACGCCACGAAGAAAACCTCTCCTGCTTATCATCTATTTATCCTTACAGTCCAAATTCAGACGAACTATACTACAGGTTAAAACCTGAGGTAATATTAAAAGATGTGAGCACTTCTGTCCAGGTTATTCGTGTGTATATGGATTAGCAGTTGGCTTCTATCGAGGCTAAATAAAGTAGCCTATGCCAAACGAATTGGCATAGGCTCCGTATAAATGCATATCCTGATGCTATTTTGAAGAAGCTACTGTTATTCGCCGGCAACTTCTCTCAATCTGTAAAGGCGGATATCGTCAAAGAACATCTTGCCTGAACCGCCGGGCGTTGTCATGTTACCCTTGGTACCGAGGCCAATCGCAATCCTGTCAACGTTTGTCAGGTCGATGCCCTGATCGGCAAAAGCCTGAAGCGGTATGACCCACTCAGTCCAGGTGTCGATGTTCGCCGCGGCAGGATCATCATGGACCACAACCGCAGGTTGCCCGCCAGTGTTGGACACGGCCACATAAAGCGGCTCGGCGTCGTTGCTCTCGATGCCTATGTCCTGGTTTGTCCACTGCCCGGTGACTGTCCCGGTCGTAGTGACATTGGAGAATACTGCCTCGCATGCCAGAGCAGCATCATGGCTGGTCAGCGCCAAACCTATAAAGATATTTGAGCCCATCGGGATATTCTCGGGAGTACCCTGCATCGTCCATGTTGTACCGTTGGTCGAGCTGGATGCTGTAAAGTTGCCAGCCAGGTCACGCTCGATCTTCACCCAGTACGGTGCCTCGATTCCGGCTGTCGTCGAATGGAGACTGGTTACGCCCGTGCCGGGACGTCGCTGGAAGGAAATACCCTGAGCAGGCGTTACAACCATCATCGCGTGCGCTGAATCAGGATTGAGAGTCTCTCGAATCATCACACCGGCCTTGGCCCAGGCATTGGTTTCCTGTACGCTCCCGACCCTTGCTACAATTGAGCCGGCACCGGTTAGCATCTTATATGCAAAGTGGAACTCATCTGCTTCCACACCGCCTACTGCCCAGATGTCTGACCCTGAGCCAGTCATCGTGTAGGTACCGACCGGGCCTTCGACAAAGCTACCCACTGATGCCGCATAACCTCTGAACCAAAGTGATAGTTCCTTAACGTCTTCGTCTGTCCAGTCACGCGGGGCAGTCAGTGTTAGTTCCGTCTCGGAATACTTAGCGAAGTTTTGTTTATTGTTGTCATAAGCCAAGGGCATCGCTTGTCTGCCGCTATGGACAATTGTCTCCTCGGTGTACGAAGGACTGGTTTCGTCGCCGACGGCTGCTCCTGTGCCGTTGCCGGCAAAGTAATCGGGAGTTCCCGGCGCACCATAACCAAGCCCATCGTGCCAGAAGTACCAAATCTGGTTCTCGCCGGAATCGTAGTCCTCGAAATCATCTATAACGAGGAAATCACCCGTGGTAAAGTTCCAGAGGTTGCCTACCCATGGGCTTTCGGGATTTGTAGAGTTAACTTCATCGATACGCCAGTAATAGGTTGTGTACCACGCGAGTTTACCAGGATCGTAACTATCGTCGCCGAGTGCCTTGGTGCCTTTATACTCCGGCGAGTTCTTGTCAGCATTTGCGACAGCATCAGCATCCGTACCGAAGTACACCTCATGCGAAGCGGCGTAATCACCTGCGCCCCACCTTAGAGTCGGCGTCATTTTCGTGCCGGTCGCTCCATTGTTGGGACTCGGGCTGCTGGCCTTGATTGGCGGCGACAATGCAGCCTGCGGGATGATTTGCTTCGGAGTAGAGGCGCTCGACCACCTCAGTTCCGCAGTAGTACCACCGCCATTCTCATAATATTCCATAACGAGACTGTACGTTTGGCCGGCTACGAGGTCTATCGTTCCGCTGTACTCCGTTGCTCCTTGATCTATCCAGCCATTGACGAGCTGTTGACCATCTATCCATAAGCGAACACCATCATCACCTGTGGCATAAAAGGTGTAGGTTTCAGTGAATGCTGCTTCTACTTCACCGGTCCATCTGGCTGAGAATTGGTTATCACCAACCGCCGGATCAGGGCTGCCGGGATCACCCCAGTTGAAATCGATCTCGGGATCGATGCGAGTAAGCACGTGATTTTCAAAATTCATTCCATTGTAGTAATCCCCTCGTACTCCGCCACCTTCTTTTGCGGTTGTAAAGCTCCAGACATCGCCCGTATATGTATTAGTGCCGTCGGACTCGTCAACTCTCCAGTAGTAAGTCTTCTCTATTTCAAGAGGACCTGGGTTGTAATTTGTGAACGTTGTTGGAGG
>Ga0209536_100009001_pt1 | contig 14871 bp, 16 predicted proteins | sample DeeMarSeWOR28_12_FD_187461 | JGI IMG/M metagenome (GOLD analysis project Ga0209536, IMG submission 187461) | Marine sediment microbial communities from White Oak River estuary, North Carolina - WOR-2-8_12 (SPAdes) (version 2) | ecosystem: Environmental > Aquatic > Marine > Intertidal zone >...
GTACCCGGGAGGCACGTTTGGGCCCGGGCTCTTGCCTGGAGTAGTTCGGATATGGTATAAAGCGCGGCTTCGAATTTGTGCTCCAGGAATACACCGATGTCCCGCGTATGTCAGGTTACCGGCAAGAAGCCGATGTCGGGAAACAATGTTTCCCACGCCAACAACAAGACCAAGCGCCGCTTCCTCCCGAATTTGCAGTACAAGCGAATCTGGGTCGAAAGCGAAAACCGCTGGGTTCGCATGCGCCTGACGCGGGCTGGACTGCGTATCATCGACAAAAAGGGCATTGATGCCGTGCTGGCCGAGATGCGCGCCCGCGGCGAATCGATTTGACCCGAACAATTCAGGGGATAAGACGAAATGCGTGACAAGATCAAGCTTGAGTCCAGCGCCGGAACCGGCCATTTTTATACAACTACCAAGAACAAGCGCACCATGCCTGAGAAAATGGAGATCAAGAAATTTGATCCCGTTGCCCGCAAGCATGTGATCTACAAGGAGACCAAGCTCAAGTAAGCTGTTTCCAGGCGCAAAAAAAGCCCGCCGAGAGCGGGCTTTTTTGTTGCCAGCGATGCGGTTCCAGTGGAACCGCATCAGGGCGGCACGCGGTCAGACAGCGTAGCTGCGCAAAGTCCTGGAAAACTCCTGCAACGCAGCAATCCCCGACTGCTCAGCGCGCCTGCACCAGTCCTCCAGTTGCTTGACCAGCTGCTCCTTGGTGGCCGACGATTTCTGCCACAGTTGCACCAGTTCCTCGCGCATGGTGACCACCGTCTTCAGCACCTTGCTTTGCTCCGCCAGTTTGGCCACACGCGCACGTTCCTGATCGCTGACGAAGCGGGCGTCCTTGTTGAGCCAGCGCCTGAAATCCGGCGCGTAAGCCGCGCTGTTCTCGGCGATGCGGCGGATTTCCTCGGCGCAGGTGGTGCGCACCGATTTCGAGAAGCGGGCAAGCACATCCCAGCGGTGGGTGATGATTGCCTGCAGTGTCCGGTCGTCGCAGGCCGTTGCGGGCTTTTCCATCCGGACCGGCGGTGCCAGTTTCTTGACCTTCGCCAGGCCGGTCATTTCCATCAGCCGGATATACAGCCAGCCGATGTCGAACTCGTACCACTTGGACGACAGGCGTGCCGAGGAGGCGTAAGCGTGGTGATTGTTGTGCAATTCCTCGCCGCCGATCAGGATGCCCCAAGGCACGATGTTGGTGCTGGCATCGTTGACCTGAAAGTTCCGGTAGCCGATGTAATGTCCCACGCCGTTGATGACCCCGGCAGCGAAAATCGGTATCCACAGCATTTGCACCGCCCAGATCGTCAGTCCGATCGGGCCGAACAGCACGGTATTGATCACCAGCATCAGGCCGACACCCATCATGTCGGACTTGGAGTAGACGTGCTTCTCCAGCCAGTCGTCCGGCGTGCCGTGCCCAAACTTGTCGAGAGTTTCCTGATTCGCGCTTTCCTTGCGGTATAGCTCGGAACCCTCCAGCAAAACCTTATTTAATCCAAGTACTTGTGGGCTATGTGGATCTTCCTCCGTCTCGCACTTGGCGTGGTGCTTGCGGTGAATGGCGGTCCATTCCTTGGTGACCATGCCAGTGGTCAGCCACAGCCAGAAGCGGAAGAAATGCGATACCACCGGATGCAGGTCAAGCGCTCGGTGCGCTGAGTGGCGATGCAAATAGATCGTGACTGCAGCGATGGTGATATGCGTAAGCACAAGGGCAACTACGACGTAACCCCACCACGGCAGATCGAGCAATCCGCCTGCCCAGGTCGGGAGATTCGGTAACCCATTGATATTCATCTAATTTCCTTTGCGTTCAAGTACTAGTGACGGGATTCTACAGTAACAATGGCAATCGCCGTTGCGGTTTTTGGTGTCAAAGCGAAGGTCATGCCTCATTCGACCGGCCAAAGGGCAGGTGAGTTCGCGCACGATATTGGACAAATGCCCGGAAAAAGCACCGAATATCGTCGAAAATGCGGGTAACTTTTCAGAACTTATCCATGCTGACATGTGCATATCGTTATATTTTGGGGCACTCGCGCGGCTTTCAACTTGATCTTGAGCAAGCTCCGCCGCTGTTTTGGAATGGCGACTGTCCGGACCATCAAATGGCAAGCGGGAAGGGCGCTGCGGGTGCCCCTTCGCTGCGTACTCAGACGGCCTGGGTCCGCTCCAGAACGGCGCCGAAGAACCCATCGCAGTGGTGGCTCTGGGGCAATACCCGAAAGTATCTGCTCGCCGGCAGGCTGACGCCTTGTTCACTGAGAATTGAACGCCAGTCCAGCAGGCGGAACCTGCTGCCCTGCGCTGCGAGGAAATCATCGACGATTTCCTCGTTTTCTTCGGCCAGCAGGCTGCAGGTCGCGTAAACCAGACGCCCTCCCGGTTTCAGTAACTGGCTGCTCGCCGCGAGGATGCGCCGCTGCTTGCTCGCCAGTTCGTCAACGCTTTCGGGCGCTTGTCGCCACTTCATGTCCGGATTGCGACGCAAGGTCCCGAGGCCGCTGCATGGTGCGTCCACCAGCACCCTGTCGATCTTGCCGGCGAGGCGTTTGATTCTCGGATCGCGCTCGCTGCCGATCATCTGCGGATGCACGTTCGAAAGCCGGGAGCGTTTCAGGCGCTGTTTCAGGGATTCAAGTCGTTTTGTTGAAATATCATAGGCATACAGTCGTCCCTGATTGTGCATCAGGGCGCCGAGCAGCAGCGTTTTGCCGCCTGCGCCAGCACAAAAATCGACCACCATCTGGCGCCTTGCCGGTGCCACCAGCATTCCGACCAGCTGACTGCCTTCATCCTGAACTTCGATCTTGCCGTTCAGGAACAGCTCGTTCCGGTTCAGCGCCGGTTTCGACTGAAGGCGAATGCCGAACGGCGAATACGGCGTTGCGGCGGCATCGATTCCCTGCGCCTCGAATGACTCGAGAATTTCCTGGCGGGTTGCCGCCAGCGTATTGACTCGCAGATCGAGCGGCGCCGGTTCGAGCAGGGCTCTGCCCAGTCTAATCGCCTCGTCCTTGCCATATTGCGCTTCCAGCCGTTGCCAAAGCCAGTCCGGCAGCGACAGGCGCACGGCCGGCGGAAGCGCGTCGGTCACCGATCGTTTTACCGTTATCAGCCATGGTTGATCCAGGCGCCCGACCACGGGCTCCAGTGCCTTGATCGACATCCCCTGCAATTTCAGCAGGCTGGCCAACACCAGGCGCCGCGGATCGGGGTCAGGGACGATGGCCTCGAGCAGCCGCTTGTTGCGCAGCACGCTGAACACCGTGTCGGCGACAAACGGACGGTCGTGGCTGCCCAGTCCGCGGTTGTTACGGAAAAACTCGCTCAGGACAGTATCGGCGGGCCGGTCGAGTTTGCAGGCGAGCGCAGTCGCCTCAGAGGCTGACTCCAGTAAGGTTCTGGACAGTTTCACCTGTGGCGTTCAGGGATAGCGGATCGCGGTGACCACGGAATCGAACCTGCGTCCCTTCTTGTCGGTAAAACGCATCTGCACCGGCAGGTAGTTGTGTTCAGTCGCGACCCAGAACTCGAAGCTGCGTTTGTCCTCTGGCCCGCGCACCTTTTCGATGTGGATGGTTTCGAGTTCACCGAGAGCAGATGCAATCCGCTCGTTGCCGACGATCCGATACTGGTATTGCGCCAGTCTGCGCCCGTCCGTGACATGAACGGTAAAACTTTCGGGCACCTTGCCGGCGAAGGCGAACGCGTACGGCAGACTGGCCTGGTCGATTGCACCCTCCGGCAGGTCAACGATTTCATTCGTTTCATCGTGAATCAGCCGCAGCTTGTTGTTCGACCAGTCAAACTCGGCTGCCCTGATGCCGTTCTTGCGGCCATGCTCGATGAAACTGACGGGGCGCAGGCCGGTACTGGTGATCGAGCCCTTGCTCTCGCGGCGGATATCATTGATGAATATGGCGGCAATGCCTTTCGGGATGGTGTCGTTGTACACCTCGTAGTGCTTGCCATCATGTTCCAGCCTGTCCTCACCGACGCCGAGCTGCAATTTGCCGAAGCGAATCTCGAAGGACAGCTCTACATGCTGTGGCGGCATGGCTTGCGCCATGCCCGCAGTCAGAATCATCGCCGGCAACAGCCAACGCAAGGCTAATCGTTTCGTTTCGCGTCTCATCGTTTCAGACCTCTCGGGCTTGACCCGTCCGCGGCCCCTTGTCCTGTTCTGCCGGTGATATGACCGCCGCGGGAAAGCAAAGTGCGCCGTGAAACTTCACGCGCCCCTGTTCAAGCGACACCTTGTCTTCGAGCAGCCAGCGCACCGCCGTCGGGTAAATGCGGTGCTCCTGCTCCAGCACCCGGGCCGCCAGCGTTGCCTCGTCGTCTCCAGGAAGCACCGGGACGGCCGCCTGGATCACGATCGGCCCGTGATCCAGTGTTGCAGTGACGAAATGGACCGTACAGCCGTGCAACCTGACGCCTTCGTCGAGAGCACGCTGGTGAGTATTTACTCCGGTAAAGGCGGGAAGTAGCGACGGATGGATATTGAGCATGCGTCCGGCAAAGCGTGTGACGAATGTCTCGGTAAGTATGCGCATGAAACCGGCCAGCACCACCAGATCCGGGGTAAAGGACGCGACTTCTGCCGCCAATGCCGCGTCGAAGCTGCTCCGGTCCGGAAAGTCGCGATGATTGACGACGCGTGCTTCGACGTTGTGCCGGCGCGCGTATTCAAGCCCGGCCGCGGCCGGGTTGTTGCTGATGACGGCAGCAATGGTTGCCGGCAGCTTCGCTTCGAACAGCGCGCGCATGTTGCTGCCGCGTCCGGATATGAGAACGACGATGCGTTTCATGTTTGACGTGTTGTCAGACAACGACCGTCTGGGCCTCGCCGCCGTTGCGCTCGCGCACCGTGCCGAGGCGATGCACCGTTTCGCCTTCAGCGGCAAGCACCTCGGCCAGGCGTTGGGCATCTTCCTCAACGCAAATGACAACCATGCCTATGCCGCAATTGAATACACGCAACATTTCCTGCCGCGCCACGTTGCCGTTGGTTTGCAGCCAGTCGAAAATCGGCGGTTGTGGCCACGTATCGCGCCGCAGTTCCGCCACCACGTTGGGCGGCAGAACGCGTGGCACGTTTTCCAGCAGACCGCCGCCGGTAATATGCGCCAGTCCCTTGATGGTCACTTCTCTCATTGCCGCAAGCACCGCTTTGACGTAAATCCGTGTCGGTTCAAGCAGGGTTTCTCCCAGCGTGCTGCTGCCGAAAGGGCTTCCGAGGTCGGTACCCGAGCGCTCGACGATGCGCCTGATCAGCGAGTAGCCGTTGGAATGTGGACCGCTGCTCGCCAGACCGAGCACCGCGTCACCCGGACGGATCGACCGGCCGTCGATGATCTCTGACTTCTCGACCGCGCCGACCGCGAACCCGGCAAGGTCATATTCGCCTTCTGCATACATGCCCGGCATCTCGGCCGTCTCGCCGCCAATCAGCGCACAATGGGCAAGCTCGCAACCGCGGGCAATGCCGCTGACAACACGGGTGGCGACGTCCACGTCGAGCTTCCCGCAGGAGAAATAGTCGAGGAAGAACAATGGCTCCGCGCCCTGAACGAGAATGTCGTTGACACTCATCGCTACCAGGTCGATACCGATGGTGTCATGCTGTCCTGTCACTGAGGCGAGCTTGAGCTTGGTGCCAACTCCGTCGGTGCCGGTGACCAGCACCGGTTGCCGAAACCGGCCGGGAATTTCGAACAGGGCGCCAAAGCCGCCGATGCCGGTCAGCATTCCCTCTCTGGCAGTACGGCGCGCGAGAGACTTGATGTTTTGAACGAGTCGATCGCCGGCATCGATATCGACGCCGGCGTCACGGTAGGAAAGCGGTTTGTCCTGCGAGTCGGGTTTCAATCTGAGGTCGGGTTCCAGGTTGAGTGGATGTTGGCTTCGGGACAGATTCGGCATCCCGGGTTCTATCACGAGGCGATGCTGTCGGAAACCAGCACGGCGGATACAACTTCGGCGCCCGCGAATTCTACAAAAAAAATGGATAACATTCGCCCTGTTCCCGCAACCTGTCCCATAATTGCTCCCGCGTGCGATGGCAACGATTCTCGCCCCCGGCCAGCCACGTGTGACGCGGTTTGGTTGACCCAAACAAGGAGCAACTAACGATGTCGGGGGCAAAAATACGTTCCATACCGGAGGTTTATGGCCAGAGCACGCCTCCGCTGCGTTGTTCGGCTTGTCAATGCTGACGGCAATGACCCCGCTTCTCGCCTTGCAGCAATAGTGCGTGGCCGCAACGCATGGTGCGATGAATTATGAGTCAGGTTCTGTTTGCCATCTGTCTGTACCGCCAAGATCATGAACAACGATGCCGTCCAGCCCGGGTTTTTTCGCTTAGCCGGGAGAGTTGACTGATGCGGCAACTCGCGCTTTCGCTTGCACCGCAGCCGCTGCCTTCACTCGGAAATTTTGTACCGGGGCGCAACGCCGAGTTGCTCGCGATGCTGTCTGCGCTCGCGGCCGGCGATCGTTCCGAGCGGATGGTTTATATCTGGGGCGGGCATGGATGCGGCAAGACGCACTTGTTACAGGCGATGCGTTCGGCCTTTTCCGCCCGTGATGTCCCGGTCGCGCAGCTTGACGGCGCCATGGTACTGGCGGATGTACCGCCCCCGGAGGTGGTGCTGGCAGACGACGTGGAGCAGCTGGACGAGCAGAGCCAGGAGCGCTTGTTCAATGTCTACAACGCGCAGCGCGATGGCGGAGGGGTGCTGATTGCAGCCGGTGCGGTTCCCAGTGCCCGCCTTCCTCTCCGCGAGGACCTTATGACGCGCCTCGGATGGGGCCTCGCGTACGAAGTTCACGGCCTGTCCGACGACGAAAAGATGGCGGCGATGACCGAACACGCGCGCGCGCGCGGATTCAATCTCGGGCGCGAGGTGATCGAGTACCTTTTCAGGCGCCAGGCCCGCGACCTGCCGGCCTTGCTTGGGTTGCTGGAGGCTCTCGACCGTTACTCGCTGGAAAACAAGCGTGCCATCACGATACCGCTTGTGCGCGAGCTTTTGTCCGATGCCGATGGATGAATGATTTCCGGTTGCCAGGCGGCGGCGAGGCTTTGCCGTCACGCAGCGTCGCCGCCGGCTTCAACGGAAGCCAATTCGGCTATACTCATTCGCTCAATTCATTCGCACACTCCGTGCTCAGGTGATTGAATTTCATGACGTCGCTAAAGATTGACGCAAACAGGCTGATGCCGCGGGGCGGGTACTGCTCCGGGCGCGGTCCCGTGCCGATGATGGAGCGGGCGGCGTGAAGCTGGCGTTATTCGATCTGGATAACACCCTGCTGTCGGGCGACAGCGATTTCGAGTGGGCGCAGTTCCTCATCGACAAGGAAGTTCTCGACCGCGAAGTGTACGAAGCGCGCAATCAGAAGTTCTACGAAGCCTACAAGGCGGGCACTCTGGACATCCATGAATTCCTGGATTTTCAACTAAAGCCGCTGGCGCGCCATCCGCGCAGTCAGCTTGACGAGTGGCATGCCGAGTTCATGGCGGAACGAATCCAGCCGTTGATTTCAACCAAGGCGCGCGATCTTGTCTCCAGTCATGAGGATGATGCGCGGGTGATCGTGACGGCGACGAACAGTTTTGTAACGTGGCCGATCGCTCGCGAATTCGGCATTGAGAACCTCATCGCGACCGAACCCGAGGAAGTCGACGGCGAGTTCACCGGCCGCGTGAAAGGCACGCCCGCGTTCCGCGACGGAAAAGTCAAGCGCTTGCAGGAATGGCTCAAGGAACACGATCTTGACTGGGGCGTGTTCGATGAAACGTGGTTTTACAGCGATTCGCTCAACGATCTCCCATTGCTTGGCATCGTCAGTCATCCGGTTGCGGTCGACCCGGACGAGACGCTGAAGGAACATGCGTTGGAAGAAGGCTGGCAAGTCATCAGCCTGCGCTGATTGTCTTCGGACCACTTTCCCGGTCACCACGGTTTGGATTTCACGCGAAAGTTCATTTTCTTCTTTTCGCTGGCGCTTGTATCTGTGCTCGCGGGGCTCGCAACGGGCAGCGTCACACTCGGCACCGATGACCTTCTCGCCGCGCTGCGCAAGGACGAGGGGATCGCCGCGGAAATCGTCTGGCAGTTGCGCGCGCCACGCGTGTTCGCCGCATTCGTGACCGGCGCGCTGCTCGCCGTTGCCGGCTGTTTCCTGCAGACACTGTTGCGCAACCCGCTGGCCGATCCTTATGTTTTTGGCGTATCCAGCGGAGCGGCCGCCGGGGTGCTGGCGGCGATGTTGCTCGGTCTGGGCACCGACGCCGGTTATGTGCTCGGTTTCGCAGGCGCGGCTCTGGTGGTGGTGCTGGTTGCCTTGCTCTCGTACCGCGTTGCCGACTGGAATCCGTACCGGTTGCTGCTCACCGGCGTGATGGTTGCGGCCGGACTGAATGCGCTGATCAGCCTTGCCCTCGTGCTCGCGCCGTCAGTTGCCGTCAAGGGCATGCTGTTCTGGCTGATGGGCGACCTCACTCACGCTCGCCCGTCACCGGGACCGGTCGTACTGTTATGTGTGCTCATCGCCTTGTCAGTGGCGCTCGGAACCGCCCTGAATGCGCTGTCACTGGGCAGGCTAAAAGCCGCGAGTCTGGGCGTCGCCACCCGTTCGCTCGAGTACATGCTATATCTGGGGGCCGCGGCAGCAACGGCGGCGGCGGTGCTCACCGCCGGAACGATCGGCTTTGTCGGACTAGTCGTGCCCCATCTGGTGAGGTTGTGCGGCGTGCACGATCACCGTTTGCTCGTGCCTTTCTCGGCGTTGCTCGGCGGCAGCCTGGTGGTTGTGGCGGACACGTTTGCGCGCAGCGCCTGGGCGCCTGTGCAATTGCCGGTCGGCATCCTCACGGCGCTTGTCGGGGCGCCGGTTCTGCTGCTGTTGCTTGGAAGGCACACCGATGCTGCGCGCTGAGTCATTGCAAGTGCGCATTGCTGGCCGGGTCCTGGTCAGCAACCTCGATCTGGTCGTTGGAAGAGGCGAGTGCTGGGGGGTGCTCGGTCGCAACGGCGCCGGCAAATCGACGCTGTTGCATGTTCTTGCCGGCCTGCGCCGGCCTGACAGCGGACGCGTGCTGTTCGATGGCGAGCCGGTGGAGAAAATGTCACGCCGGGACGCCGCGCGGCATGTGGGGATCCTCTTGCAGGAGGAAACGCGCGATTACTGGGGTAGCGCCCGCGATTACGCGATGCTGGGCCGCTATCCTCACCAGCGCGGCGTGTTCGGCCCTGCGCCCGCGGATCGCGACGTCGTCGACCGGGCGCTTGCGGGGATGGATCTGGATGCAATCGCCGCTCGTGCCTACCGATCACTGTCCGGTGGCGAGCGCCAGCGGGCCCGCCTGGCCGCATTGCTGGCGCAAAAACCGGATTGCTACCTCAGCGATGAACCCCTGCAACAGCTCGATCTGCCGCACCAGGTTGCCTTTCTCGACTGGCTCGCCGGCGAGTCACGCTGCCGCGGCAGCGCCAGCCTGATGGTGTTGCACGACCTGGTATTTGCCAGCCGCTACTGCGATCATCTGCTGCTCTTGTTCGGCGACGGGCGGTGCGCTCAGGGCAGCCGCGACGAAATGATGACGGAAGAAAATCTGCGCGCACTTTACGGATTTTCGCTGGAAGTACGCAATGTGGACGGCGAGCAGGTTTTTCTGCCGGCGAGATCGGATAGCGCAGCGCAGTTATAATCCGCCCCTTTTCATGCAATGGTCCGGTTTGGTCGATGAGCGAGTTTGATCGGCGACATAAATGATTCGTAAGTTGTTGTTGCGCCTTGTCAATGGCCCGTCGCGCCCGGCGGCGCCGCGGGTGGTGCCGCACTCGCGCCACGGCGTGTCGCGCAATGGCATCAGCGCTTGCGCGCGACGCGTGACCTCGAAATTGCAGGAGGAGGGGTTCGAGGCCTATGTCGTTGGCGGCGCGGTGCGCGATCTACTGCTTGGCAGGGATCCAAAAGACTTCGATGTCGCCACCAACGCAACGCCCGAGCGCGTGCGCGCGCTGTTTCGCCGCTCGCGCATCATCGGCAGGCGCTTCCAGCTGGTTCACGTGTTGTGCGGCCGTGATGTGGTCGAAGTGTCCACGTTCCGCGGCAAGCATGCGGGCGATGATGGTGACCGCGGCCACACGGACGAACATGGCCGTATTCTGCGAGACAACGTTTTCGGCACGCGTGAGGAAGATGCGGTACGGCGGGACTTTACCGTCAACGCGCTTTTTTACGACCCGACGAGCGAAGAGATCATCGACTACTGCGGCGGACTGGCCGACCTCAAGGAGCGCAAACTGCGCATGATCGGAGACCCGGCGGCACGCTATCGGGAAGACCCGGTACGCATGCTCAGAGCGGTTCGGCTGGGGGCGAAACTGGGGCTGGAAATCGAGACCGGGACGCGCGCGCCGATCAGCAAACTCGCTTTCCTTCTCGAAAGCGTACCTGCGTCGCGATTGTTCGAGGAAATGCTGAAGTTATTGCTGTCGGGCGGATCCGTGCAGTGCATCAAGCAGTTGCGCGAGCGGGGCCTGCATCATGGCCTGTTGCCGATGCTCGATGTCATTCTCGAACAACCGCTGGGCGAGCGCTTCGTGATGCTTGCCTTGCAGCGCACGGACGAGCGTGTGCGCGACGACAAGCCGGTGTCCCCGGGATTTCTGTTCGCGGCGTTGCTCTGGCACGAGGTGCTGGCAGCGTGGAGAGCGGGCGAGGCCTCCGGCAAGAGCACGATGCTTGCGCTGTTTGAAGCCATTGACCGTGTCATCGAGGATCAATCCGGTAATCTTTCCATACCCCGGCGTTTTACTACCGACATGCGCGAGATATGGGTGCTGCAGGCACGCCTTCTCAATCGTTCCGGCAGGCGCCCATTCGCACTGCTGGGCAATCCGCGATTTCGCGCTGCCTATGACTTCCTGTTGTTACGTTGCGAGAGCGGCGAACTGGACCCGGAGATCGGTCAGTGGTGGGAGCGGTTCCAGCACGCCGGTGAAGACGAGCGCAAGAGCATGCTTGTAGCGGGGTCCAGCGGCCGCCGCCGGCGCCGCCGGCGCAAACCGGGTAGTTCGCGCACTGGTGCCGACGACGGGCAGGAGGAGAGTTGATGCGACAAGAGGTAGCGGAGCGCGCCTTTATCGGCATCGGTGCCAATCTTGGTGAACCGGCGTCGACGGTACGACGTGCCATTGCCGCGATAGCGTCCGTTCCCGACACGGAATTGATTGCGTCATCCTCACTGTACCGGACGACGCCGGTCGGCTTTCTTGAACAACCCGATTTCGTGAATGCCGTAGCGGAAGTCGAAACGTACCTGGACCCCGTTGCGTTCCTCGACCAGCTTCTCCTCATCGAGGCACAATTTGGCCGGGAGCGCGGGGCACGTAACGCACCGCGCACCCTGGATCTCGATTTGTTGCTGCACGGCAATCGGCAGATGAGTTCGCCGCAGCTGACGCTGCCGCATCCGCGCATGGCCGAACGTGCCTTCGTGCTGGTGCCGCTTGCGGAGATAGCGCCCGATGCCGCCGTCGGCACGCTTGGAACCGCGGCGCATTTACTGCGCAGGATCTCTGACCGCGGCGTGAACTGCCTGAACGAAGCCGGCGACCTGCTCCCGTCCGGCGCCGGCTGAACCGGTTCGTAAACCGTGACCCTGCCCGAACATTACCGTTACGTCGTTGTCGAGGGGCCGATTGGTGCCGGCAAGACCAGTCTGGCACGGCGCCTCGCGCAGCACCTTGGTGGTGAGCTGTTGCTGGAAGCGCCGGACGAGAACCCGTTCCTCCCGAAGTTTTACGAAGAGCCCGCGCGTCACGCTCTGGCAACACAGCTGTTTTTTCTTTTCCAGCGTATCCAGCAGTTGCGTGACCTGAAGCAGATCGACCTGTTTGGCGGCGTCACTGTTTCGGATTTTCTGTTTGACAAGGATGCGCTGTTCGCGCGTCTCAATCTCGCTGACGAGGAGTTGCATCTGTACCAGCAGATCTACGGTCAGCTCGCGCCGCAGGCGCCGGTGCCGGATCTGGTTATCTATCTCCAGGCATCGCAGGAACGCCTGGTGGAACGGGTCAAACGTCGCGACAAAAGTTATGAGCGCAGTATCGACGAGCGCTATCTGAGCCGTCTTGCTGACGAGTACCGGCGTTTCTTTTATCAGTTCGACGCGGCACCGCTGCTCATTGTCAACAGTGACAAGTTGAACTTTGTTGATGAAGAGGCCGATTTTGATTTATTGTTGCGGCGCATCGGCGAAATGAAAGGGCCCCGGGCGTTTTTCAGCAAGGGCGATTAGTATTCAAACAGAACTGGCAAGTTTCGCCGGCAGCTGAATGTGCGTACCCGCAAGGTGTAAGTCTTTTTTGCAATGTGGCATACGCCCGCGCAATGCATGGCAACGGGGTACGGTGAGTCTTTCGCAATGCGTAACGTTATTTGATGATGCGCGGCTTTGTTCGTTATGACGCGATATTGCCGCTGAATATCCGGACGGCGCGAATCGGCACGGTTTGAGCCATCGCGCCGGCTTCATCTGGTTTAAGGATTCTGGTTATGGCAAAGGTTACGACAGGCACGTTACAAAAAATGCGGCAGGACGGTGATGCGATCACCATGCTTACCTGCACCGATTCGAGTTTTGCCGGGCTTCTTGACGCGGCCGGCGTCGACATTTTTCTGATTGGCGATTCTCTCGGCATGGTGATTCAGGGTCACGACTCGACCTTGCCGGTAACGCTTGACGACATGATTTATCACACGCGCTGCGTGGCGAGCACCACGCAGCGCGCGATGGTGCTTGGCGACCTCACCTTCGGAAGCTATCAACAAAGTCCGCAGCAGGCTTTCGCCAGTGCCGCGCGGTTGATGAGCGCCGGTGCGCACATGGTCAAGCTCGAGGGCGGCGAGATCATGGCGGAGACGGTGGAGTTTCTGGTGAAACGGGGAATCCCGGTGTGCGGCCACATCGGATTGACGCCGCAATCGGTCCACGCACTGGGCGGGTTCAAGGTGCAGGGCAAGACCGATGACACGGCGCGCGACCTGGTCAAGGCAGGCAAGGCGCTGCAGAACGCGGGCGCAAGCCTGCTCGTGGTGGAACTGGTTCCGGCGGAAGTGGGCCGCAAGGTCACGGACGCGCTCGATATTCCCACGATCGGAATCGGAGCCGGCCCCCACTGCAGCGGCCAGATCCTGAATCTTTACGACATGCTGGATATCTATCAGGGACGCAAGCCGCGTTTCGTCAAGAACTTCATGCAGGGAGCGGATTCGATTGCAACGGCCGTGGGAAACTACGTCAAGGAAGTCAAGGCAGGAACCTTTCCGGGTGAAGAGCACTGCTTCTGATGGCGGCGGATATGTTTGCCAAGTTGTAATCGACGGGCGCCGACAAATGCAATAGCTGTCCCTGCGTAAGGGGAGCGGCAGTCTTGCGGTTTCACTGCGGACCGCGCAGCAGAAGATGCGCAGGCAATCCGGCACCGTTACGCCGCATAAGGTGCCCTTCGCAACGAGAAGTCTTGAAAAAGAAGAATGGAATTAATCGAAACAATCGATGAATTGCGTAAGCGTCTCTCCGGGGAGCGGAATGTTTCCTGCGTGCCGACGATGGGCAACATCCATGACGGTCATCTCAGTCTGGTCAAGATCGCTCTCGAGAACGCGCCTTTGACGGTAACAACGATCTTCGTCAACCGGCTGCAGTTTGGCCAGGGTGAAGACTTCGAGAGGTACCCGCGCACTTTCGAGGAGGATTGCGCGAAGCTGGAAGCGATTGGCAACAGCATCGTGTTCCATCCTGACGAAACACAGATGTATCCCGAAGCGCAGGAGTTCTATATCGACCCGCCGAAAGTCGCCAGAAAACTCGAGGGACGGTTTCGTCCCGGCCATTTTCGTGCTGTCTGTACGGTAGTTTCCAAGTTGTTCAACATGGTTCAGCCGCAATCGGCGGTTTTCGGAAAGAAGGACTACCAGCAACTCGCCATTATCAGGGATATGGTCGACCAGTTCGCGTTGCCGATCCGGATTGTCCCCGCGGAGACGGTGCGTGCCGACGATGGTCTTGCCTTGTCTTCCCGTAATCGCTACCTGTCGCCGGAAGAGCGCCAGGAAGCGCCACGATTGCGAGAGGCCATCGTGCAGATCCGGGATGCCATTGTCGAAGGTGATCGCAAGTTCGTCGCAATGGAGTATGCCGCCGGCGCGCTGCTTTCGCGGCATGGCTGGAATGTCGACTATGTCGTGGTCCGGACACGGCGCGGTCTGCGCAGACCCGCGCCCGGAGATTCCGATCTTGTCATTCTCGGGGCGGCGACGCTGGGAGTCACCCGGTTGATCGACAATCTGGAGGTTGACGCGCCCTGAGCGCATCTTCCGGGTCGGCGTGTTCGTGGCCACACTGCTTCACATATGAGCGTCCTGTTCTACAGCGAAGGTGACGATCCCGAACCGTGGCGACAGGCGTTCGCTGCGGCGTTTCCTGAAATGCCTTTCGAGATCTGGCCGAACGTCGGGGACGTCAACTCCGTTCGCTATGCACTGGTCTGGAATCCGCCGCCCGGATTGCTGCGAAAGTTGCCCGGGCTCATGGCCATATTGTCGCTTGGCGCCGGCGTCGACGCATTGCTGGCCGATCCAACCACACCGCAGCTGCCGGTAGTGCGCCTGCTCGACGCAGGGCTGGCACCGCAGATGGCCGAGTATGCGATCTACGCGGTGTTGCATTTTCATCGTCGCATGCCGGCTTATCGCGATCAGCAGACCGCGGCAAAGTGGCGGCCGCTTGCGCCGGTACTGGCGGGCGAGTGGCCGGTCGGGGTCATGGGCACCGGTGTG
>Ga0209536_100009002_pt1 | contig 14869 bp, 11 predicted proteins | sample DeeMarSeWOR28_12_FD_187461 | JGI IMG/M metagenome (GOLD analysis project Ga0209536, IMG submission 187461) | Marine sediment microbial communities from White Oak River estuary, North Carolina - WOR-2-8_12 (SPAdes) (version 2) | ecosystem: Environmental > Aquatic > Marine > Intertidal zone >...
TTTTACCAGCTGTATTGATAAATTCCTTTTTTTGTTTAGGAAAAAAGTAAAAATTTTTGTACTCAAATCCGTCATCAATAAAATCAAAAATAGCAAAGAAATGACCATCAAATTCAAGTAATGTGTCACCCATTTTGGCCGCGTAAAGCCGTGGCGCAGGAAAATCGATCTCTTCAAGGTATTTTAATATCGAATGTTCCTGAATGATGGTAGATTTTCCCAAGGTGGTCCTGTAAATTTTTAATAGTTTTTTCCCTTTGGAAGTTTCGAAAATAATGTTTATACCTCGATTGCCTCCAACGTTTCTGAAAATATAATTTATTAAATCAAAGTCATAAGCGTTCAAAACATGAGCGAACTCGATTGAATATTGACGATCAAATTTCAAAAAAGATCTTAACTTTTTATAATAAAATTCTGGACGAGGCAACAACCGCATAATTGAAATATTTCTAAAATAATCACTGAACTTAATGACAATTATTATATAATAAAGTGGTTATATCCGATGATAACTATAACAAGATAATTTCTAACCTCTTTGCCTTTGACTGCACTCTATAATTTGCTGATATACATTTTGTACATCTTTGACGTGTTTACTAACATTAAATCTGTGTTGCGCCGACAATTGAGCTTGCGAACCTATTTTATAAGCATTTTTGGGGGAATTCAAAAGATAACTGATGGCTTCAGCCATTGCATTAGCATCTTTCATGGGTACCAAGAGCCCAGTAACTTGGTCTTCAATTATATCAAAGACTCCTCCACCTGCTGTAGCGACCACCGGTCTGCCTGCCAACATGCCTTCTACAATCACCCTGCCAAAAGGTTCTGGTTCAGACGAACTGTGTACCACAATATCGGATGCGGCAAGTAATTGAGGAATATCTGATCGAAAACCGGTAAATACAATCTTATTCGTTAATTGTTCGTCTTTGATCAATTGTAACAGCCGGTTGTAGTAGTCAAGGCAGATGGGTGTGGATACTATTGGTCCGACAATAAGCGCTTTTATGCGAGTTTCATGTCTAAAAACTTTGGACATTGCTTTGATAAAATAGTCATGTCCTTTCCACCAGTCTAGTCGACCAACATTGATTATTAGGCGGTCATGGGTGGTTAGTCCGAACTCGGTACGCAACATGTCAACTTGGTCTTTATCTATTGTGATTTCACCATTTACTGGATTAAAAATAACCCTGCCCTTTGCTAACGGTATGTTTTGTTTCAAATAACATTTCTTGATCGCATTTGATATGTAAATGAAGGAATGAATCCATTTAGCTATTACCTTTTCCACTATCGAAAGATCATGAAACATCCTTACATGGCAAACCTGGGGAATTTTATTCATTCGGGCAGCTATGACAGCAGATCGATTTTTTGGCAGGCTATTGTTATGATGAACAATATCTATATGTTCGGTTTTTAATATTTTACTTATAACGTGAATCGCAGCCAAATCATTTTTCAGGAATAAATAGATCTGTCTCATATTGCGATAAATTAATGACAAATACGCACTATAAGATTTTAAGCTTCTAGCAATATCGCGTTTCGAATTTTTTAGAGAAACGCTCCGTGGGGAAACATTATACATTACTATTGTTTTTACCCCTAAGGCTTTGAACATCTCATCATATGAATTTGGCCTATGAAAAAGTACAACAGGATTAAAAATTCTCCTATCGAGTCCTCGCAATAATTCGTAAAGGCTTAATGTCGAGCCTCCATTTTGCGACTTCTGGACGTACAGTATACGATACCGTTTTTTATTTTTCATCTATATTTTATTTTACGCAGACTTTTTAGTATCCCGGATTGTAGACTGAATTAATAAGGAAATTTTCTCGACTCTGTCATCCCAGGTGTTTTGAGATGCGAGATATTTTCTCTGGTCGCTCAAACTAATATCATTTTCATACAGTGCTTTTTCTACAAGAGAGGTAAAATCCTGTTGAGATGTTGAAATGAAATTTAGATGTTTGAGCTGCTGGGCTGCAGGAAAATCTGTGCAAACAACAGGTTTGCCGCAGGCCATATAATCATATAGTTTTAGCGGGCTTATATTTTTAGAATGTTCATTGATTTTGTAGGGAGCTAAACATACATCGAAAGCCTTAATATAATATGGAACTTCAGATATTTCTTTTCTATTCAAAAAATACACATTTTTCATTTTCTTCAATGGATTAAGCTCTTCAGCACAATGACGCAAATCAACCGTTCCTAAAAAAATGATTGACCATTCTGGATGTTTGAGGGCCATCTTTTCTATTATCTTAAAATCCAATTTAGCTGAAATTAAGCCAGAATAACCAATTCTAGGCTTCGGCAAATCGGCAATGTCCGATGGTGTTTGCATACCGTTTTTTGCCGCCTTGCGATATGCATTATAATCTACAGCATTCGGAACCAAATGCGTATTACAATTAAAAGGACTCTTGGTCTCATATAGTTTAGGTGAAACAACAATGACCAAATCAGCTCTTCGGAGCAATAATCGCTCAAAGTTTTGAGCATGATCTTTCCTTACAGATCTGCTACCGAAGTAGGCCTGATATTCATCGAATACGTGATAGATAACCATCGATTCGTTAAATCCATCAATCAAATTAATCATAGAAGGTCTGGAAACCCAGACGATTGGCTTAACAAACCCCAGTCGATTAAGAGTATTTTTTAAAATCATTCTCCAGAAATGCTGGGTTAGCCTGCTTAATGGGAATCTATCTGAAATAGGAGCAAAAAGAGGACTGTGATAAATAAATAGGTTGGAATTTAATCGTGTAACCCGATTTTGATATAAATCCTTGAAATATGACTGAAATTTGATTTCGCCCCGACGCCATTTCGTCCGGGTTTCTTTTAGCCTGTAGCGGGGTTCTACATAAAGAACTCTATTTTTTTTTGCAAATCGAGACAAAAGCTGATGGCGACTACGCCACAATCCATCCCATTTCTCAGGTCCAAAATATAAAAAATCATACCCTGCTATCATTGCTTAAATCTTTTTAAATAGATTGCTGCCCTAACTCTACTAAATGAATCTCTAAAATTAATTAATTCTTTGAAAAAAACGATGATTAGCTTTAATGGATTAATATGAACCCCAATATTTTTTAAACCTTTACGATGATAATCCCAGAACTTTCTTTTCTTAATTTCAAAAATGCTTCTTGCGAGAAATCTATAATAATTATCGATTACTTTAATTAATCTTTCATCATATTCTTTAGGATCTAAAAAAATAGGGCCATATTTTTTGAGTATTTTTATTTTTCCGAATTTATGAGTATTCAAATTTCGATTTTTCGATGTCATACTGTCGTTATGCCTTCGGGTATAAGTGAGAACCTGATGAACGAAACCGAAATCTGTGTTTTTCAAGATCTCGAAACAAACCTCTTTATCGGCATGTATGCTTGATTCATCGTAAAACTTGTTTCGATTGCGAATAAGATCGGAACGAAGAAGTATCGAAGTCGGTGAACCAAAAACATAAAGCTCGCCAAGCAGTGTCTTTCGGCATATGTCGCGACCTGAAAAATTTACATTTTTAGAAGGAAGCCCGCTGAGATTTATTTTGTCTTCATCTAACCGATAAGCACCAACAATCCCGATGGAAGGGTTGGATTCAGCAACTTCTACCATTCGAGCGATGCATTCTGGAAAAAGCCAATCATCGGCATGTACGATTTTACAATATTTGCTATTGACTGAAATCTGACGTAAAGCGTGGTTCCAATTTTCAAAAAGGTTTAGGAATTTAGCGTTATTATGAATTTGTATTCTTGAATCTTTTTGAGAATATCGCTGTGCAATTTCAAGAGATCTATCGGTACTGAAATTATTAACAATTAGGTATTCCCAGTTTTCATAAGTTTGGCCTATGATACTTTCTATGCACTCCTGCAAATATTTTTCTGCGTTATAAAGAGGTGTTACGACACTAACCAATTGTCCTGTTTTAAAGTTCATAATCGAGTTTACAAGCCATCGAAAAATTTAACGCTTGCATGCTATTATTTTTCCAGGCTGTCAATTATAAATCACATAAAACCGACTAATGACGACCTTAACTCGTAGTCAAGTTTTTTTACCAGTATAGCCTGTTGCCATTTTAGAATGATTGACTTCAAATGTTTTTCTGGCGACTTTACGTTGTAATGCGATTGCAAATAGGCATGCAGCGACCAGATAATACTTTTCAAATACCATCGCTTTAACAATTCTGGTATTGCATTTAATTCCTTTTGAGTTAATTTTTGAACCTCCTGGTAGGATCCCAGAAATATTTTAGTATAATCAAAATTCAAGATTGTTTTTGTATCTTTACAAAAAGTGCTCAGACCACGCACTACATCAACAATTCGTAAATTCAGGTTTGCATCACCGAAATCCAAAATACCTGCGATTTTTTGTTCGCTGAAAAGTACATTTTTAGGTTTATAGTCACCGTGAACAACCAGTTTGGGTAAATGAGGATCAGATTTTGTATAATATTTCTCAGTGGTTTGATACTCAATTTTAAGCTTATTTTCTATCTGATGAAGGAAATTAGCACACTGTTCGAAACCGATTTTTCCAGTGACTTTTTGAAGATACTGATTTAAAACATTCATGTGCCACGCTGTGTCTCTCCACAGCCTAATACCATCAGGTTTAAAACCGTTTAATTTTTTTCCTTGTGTTATTTTGAAATTAAGCACTAGACTATGGTATTGGGCTAATTTTCTGCCGGCCTGCTCGATTAACCCGCGCATGATTTTCGGAGAAATAATGTAATCCGAGCAGCAATATCCGCTAATATAATCATAAATAGCACAATACCCGTCATTTAGCTGGGTATAAGTTAAACCGTTGGAATTGCGCGTTAAACGTGAACATAAAAAATTTTTCTCAGCTAAATAAGTAAGAATGGAATGTTCGTAGAGAGTCGAATCAAGTGACCAGTAGTATCTTTTTAAAACTTTTTTACCTTGTGATGTTCGAATTAATACATTGTCACTGTTTCCTCCATTGACAAATTTTATAATTTGCTTCAGCTGCAAGTTATAATTATCCAATACGTCGCAAATCCTTTTTTTATCCCAAAAATTCGATTTTCTTTTACAGGCGACGTTAATTCTGGATAGAAGTAAAGCTAATTTTGCTATCCTTATCACTATTTTTGCAGCTTATTCGAATTTGATATTTTAATTTGATTACACGGACCTTATAAATTATAATTGGTTGGTTCGTAAATTGAAGTATAAAAATACAGCCTTCTCAGATTGATATTGGAGGAAAAATGTCTTCCCTGCACAGCATTTTAGAAGCTTTTACCTTACCGCCTGGAGTCTTTATTGTACTACTGATTGGTTCCGGTAGCCTATTAATATTTAAGAAAAGAAAAATTGCGGGCATCTACAATCTGATTGTTGCAGGATTGATGTGGCTGCTTTCCATATCTCCTTTTTCGAATGCCTTAATTGGAAGCCTTGAATCTGGATTAAAATTACCAAATGACCCTCAGGGAGATGTCATAATTCTGCTTGGTGAACGTGTCTATCCATATGTTCCTGATATTTTTGGAACCGGTACTCCTTCGGGAATTATGTTGAATAGAATTATACCGGCGGCTGAACTTCATAAAAAAACGGGTATTCCCATAATTGTAACACATGGTATAGATCTCAAAACGGGCTATTCAAAAGCATCGGTGGTAAAGCGTTATTTGATTCATCTCGGTATTCCTGACAATAAAATTATTTTGGAAGAAAAAGCCAGAAATACTTTCGAAAACGCCAAATATTCAATAAAACTATGCGCCGAAAATGAGTTTGCAACTCCCATACTTGTTACATCAGCCTACCATATGAAACGTTCGATTCTGAGCTTTAACAAACATCAAAAAAAAGTTGTCGCATATCCTGCGCACTTTTTATCATGGAAAAATCGAGACTACAGTTGGGATTCCTTTCTTCCGAAAAATAAAAATTTAAGGAATTCATCGATGGCACTGAAAGAATACTTAGGTTTGGTGTTTTACCATTTTTTCTATTAACAGATTCAAAACGACAATTGACATTGATAAGCAGCCGGGCATTTTTGAATCTACTTCAAACATATATCCAGATTTCAGTTGTTCTCTTTATAACGACCTGCCTCATTACGATGTCTTAAAATTCGTGCAGGATTACCTGCCGCAATGCCGCTGGCAGAAATGTCTCGAGTTACGACAGCACCAGCACCAATAATTGCACCTTTTCCAATATGAACATTGTCCAAAACAATCACCCCCACACCTAACCAAACATCATCATCTATGACGATGCCACCTCTTGTCTGTAAAGGTTGATTTTTAATCGATTTATTTGAGTCATAACCATGGCCGTAAGGATAAAAGGCACAGTTGGGCGCAATTTGAACGTCAGATCCTATTGAAATATTTCCTTTAAAAGCTGAGAATTGACAGCGCGGTTGAATAATCGTATAAGCGCCGATCGTCAGGCTGCCTCCGAACCCGGTCTCTATAATAGTGTCCTGGTGTATTTTTGACTTTGTGCCTATAATTACAGGGCCCCCTTCTTCGCCTTTATAAATAACAACACGATCGCCGATAAAAACATGGTCACCCAGTATTAAGTCTTCATGACATATTGAGGCGCTTGGAGCGATATAACCTCTGGGACTGAGTTTTGCCAAGAACAACGAACGCTTGTAAGGAGGCGCAGATAGGGAAGCAAGATATGTCGACACACGACCCCAAAAATTTAATCCGGCATATTGCATCCAGAATCGTGCCCACTTTCTTGAAATTTTTTTTGATATCACTTCAGATTTCCTCATAGCGATTCAAAATTCTACCATTTTCATCCGTGCGCACAATCGCAATAATTCCCTTTGCCTGAAAGGGGCCGAATTTTTTGGGTTCATAGTTGTTTGAAAGCATTAAATAGTCAATACCGTGAGAAAAATTCACAGCAAAAGCAGAGCATCTTCCTTTCGAAACTTTTAGCTTTTTAAAGCTGACCATATCACGGTTCGATCCTGCGCTAAAAGGATACAGCAATATGGCACTTTCTATGTTTTGCACACCTTCTGTGCTGAAGACAACAACCGAAGAAGGAACCTTTTTGTGATGATCGACAGAGTACCACCCCTGTATCGGTGCTTCACACCCTTTTATAACACGTATTTTAAAACTCAGAGAATCTTCCGGCATCAAATAAAGGCGGACATCATCTTGGTGGGCCAAAAATTCAACGATGCTATCATTATTGATATTAACCTTTATATCCGGTGAGGCGTGGAATAGGATTTCATAGTCATGATTTTCGGCTGCATTCAGGCTGTCGATAACTATCCAGTAATCAGGCTTTACAAATAGAATTTTGCGTGTATGGATTACATCATTAATTATTTTTGGATTACCGGGTTTTTGGAGACTAAATTCACTATATCCGTCAGAATAAGATGCTTCGGCATAATCAAAACCTTCATGGCTAATCCAGACAGCCTGATTTTCGGACATTGTGACAGGTTTCAAATTTTCCTTCTTCCATCGGCGAATCTGGCTTTTACCGTTGATTAAAACAGTATTGTGGGCCTGTGACCCCACGAAATAATTTCGATAAGGATCCTTTTTATCATAGGTATAGGATCCCGAGTCGACAATAAAGGGTTTCCCATAGGCAAAGACCTCAATACTGAGTTTGTCTTCATGACCATGAGGCCCGCCATATGGACCTGCGTCAAATAAAAGATAACGAGCATCTTTTGTCCAGTCGCTGCGCATGATGAAAAATCCGGCATCCTTGAGGCCAATAGAATTGGTGGTTGGCTCAACGCCTTCTTTGCCGGCAGTGCCCACATAAATAAAGTCTTTACGACCAAACCTTTTTCCTGCGTCTTCCAGCCTGCTATAATCCCAGCGAACAAAGCCGTCATTTATTTCCGGAAATGTGCCATCTGGTCGAATAAGATTTGAAAGTACATTATACATCTTTTCAAGTGAAGTCTTCAGGTCTTCCTTAGGTAAAAATAAGTTATAAGCGGATAGAAGGTCATAAGTTTTTTCAAGTTCATCGACCACCAACCATTGATAGCCAGTTGAAACTTCAATGTGGGACCCATCCGAATTGATTTGCCTTGCTATCTCCTTGTCTATGCGACTTAGTGCCTTTTCCTGCCATAAGCGGGCTTCTTTAAATTCGGAAAAATAAGCACTGGCGTGAGCAAGACCATTGCTTTCTCGTAAAAGGTGGTTTCTGTTGGTTTTGTAAAAATATAAAAACCTCGCGTGATCATAGATTGATCGCAGCATTTTCAGCTTCGCTTTATTATCAAAAAAAGGAGACTCAAAAAAGAGCCCGAAAGACGGTATCCAACTAACCCGTAAACGCAATCCGACTTCCATTAAACGCCAGGCATGATTTCTTTCATCTTTTTGTCTGGGTAAAGGGTTTTTTAAAATCCAATCTGTCATTTGCTTGACAAATGCAATAGCATAACGCTCATCGCCGGTATTAAGGTAGGCTAAGCCTAAAACCGGCCACCACTGATGTCGATGCAGTCTTAAAATCCATTCCCTGCTGGAAATTGGGTTGAAGTGCCAATCGATGTCATCATCTTTGGTGAATCGCGGAGAATGATTGCTCGGCATAAATTTGAATTGCAAAATAGAGTCAGCCTGATCATTTAATTCTTCATGACCGATTTGATCTAAATTGAGTCTAAGATCGGTTATGGCTTTTGGTGGAGCGAGCCAGCCAGATTTAACTTTCTTGCCGTAATACTCAATCAGGCAAGACAGCGACGAAGATACATCGTCTTTCGAAATACGCTTCCCTATACATTCAATATTGAAAAGTTCGAGAAATTTCTGATCAGGTAGTTTTTGGACAGACGAAAATCCAGGACCGATGTATCCGAGCAATTTGTGCTTTATTTTGCTTTTTAACCAGATGCCGCCATTTTCCAAATATCTTAAATCCACATTTGTCAACCACCTATTCTTTTTAATCACAACCCGAATCCCTGGTTCTTGATAATTTGGGTCATTTCGACATTGTTTCTGAAACTGATTATAAAGAACGATTTGCCTGCTTTTGATGATATCGGGTATCCCACTTCAGTTGCGGTCTTACGACCCCCTTCAATCGGCCTCCATAGTCACCTCGTGCGGTATTTTCGGCTAAGGTATCGATGATTCTAAAGGCAATCGCATCTCGCTCGTAAAAATAACGTCCTTTCCTAGCTTCAGATTTCATTGCCGCACCTACGAAATGAATTCCCTCAGACAGGAAGTTACCGCTAATCCAAGCAGTGCTGACATAGCGGCCACAATGCCTGCATCTGCCACGCCAATCCGGGTCAAGATCTACGGCGGAAAATATTCTGGTTCCGTTTTCGTTGGTCAGCGTTATGTATGGAAGCATAATATGATCAGGCTGCAATACTTCATACTCCATCTCTATTCCAACCGGCTTACGAATGTCAAAAGTGTCTGAAGTTTGCCCATCATCGGCTATGACTCTCACTGCACAGAGACGAACAGATTCATTGCCGGGTGCTCTATGTAAATTTGGCCATTCTCTGCAGGTCGATATACCTTTTTCAGAGTGCAGGTATGAACTTACGACTTCCGCGGACGGTCCGTCCATTAAAATGCGTCCGTTTTCCAGCAAAATCACGCGCTGACAGAGGCGGGTAACAGCCGGCATATTGTGGGAAACAAAAATTACCGTGCGGCCCTGTTGACCCACATCTTCCATTTTGTTAATGCATTTTTTTTGAAATTGGGCATCTCCAACGGCTAGCACCTCATCGATAAGTAAAATTTCTGGTTCAAGATGAGCCGCTACCGCAAACGCCAACCGCACCTTCATTCCGCTCGAATATCGTTTAACCGGCGTATCGATGAATTTTTCAACTCCCGAAAATGCAACAATTTCTTCAAACTTGGCGCTAATCTCTGTTTTGCGCATTCCTAAAATCGTACCGTTGAGATAAACATTTTCCCTGCCGGTCAATTCTTGATGGAAGCCGGTGCCGACTTCTAAAAGGCTGGAAATTCTTCCTCGAATTTTAGCCCGTCCGGTAGTTGGAATGGTAATTTTAGATAGTATTTTAAGCAAAGTTGATTTGCCTGCGCCATTCCTGCCGATAATGCCGACCACCTCCCCTTCTCTTACCTCAAACGAAATACCTTTAAGAGCCCAGATAATATCATCAGCATCATCAAAATCGTCATCTTTATTTTGGTCGTATTTATCATCAAAGATGTACAATGATCGATATTTTCGATAATTTTCCAATGGGCTTGTAATAAAATCCAAAATTGCGCCTCCAACGCTATCATGGATTTTGTCCTTCAGACCGATTCTATAACACTTGGATAATTTCTCAGCTTTTATAGTTATGTTTTTTTTCAATTTTTTTCTCTTATATCCGCGATCTATCGAAAAGAATATTTAAATTACATCAACAAATACGCGTTCCATGCGTTTAAAATAAAAAGCACCTCCAATGAACAAAAATAAAGCTGTTAAAATACCCGGCCAAATAAAGTGCCAGGGCATGGTTGTTCCGAGCAAACAGCTGCGAAAACCTTCAATTACCGCTACAATCGGGTTTAGTGAATAAATAAAACGGTATGTGTCTGGGATTGAAGATGCGGAATAAACGATCGGAGCGGTGTATATCAAAATATGGATAACAAATGGCATTGCTAGTTTGACATCGCGAAATCGGATGGCCATCGAGGATAACCACATGCCAACACCTGCCGGAATAATAATCAAAAGAAATAAGAAAATAGGTAGATAAAGCAGGTTGAATGTGGGATACACGCGAAAATAAATTGCGACACCTACAATAATGAGAAGCGAAATCGAAAAATCAACCAGTTTGCTTAGGACTGGAGTAATGGGAAATATCATCCTCGGGAAATAAATTTTACCGAGCATATGTTGCCCTAGTACTAGACTTTGACTTGATACCGACATCGATTGCGACATGTATGTCCAGGGGATAATCGCTGCACTAGAAAATAAGACATAAGGGATTCCGTCAGTTGAAACTTTTGCGACTTTACCGAAAACAATTGAAAAAATGATAATTTGTATCAGCGGTTGAAGTAACGCCCAGGAGAAGCCTAAAATGGTCTGAGCGTATAACACCTTAATATCCCGCCAGGCAAGGAAAAGAAACAGATCCCTAAAATCCCAGAGCTCTTTTAAATTAATAATTTGCCATCCCTTTATGGGCTTAATCACAGTAATGTTATTCTTTGAAGCGTCTGTATTAATCCAATTCTGAAAAAAGTTGCTTCCAATTGAGTTCATTTCTTATTCCCTATTGTAAATATTACAGGTATAGTAATTTCTGGACTGCATTTAACACCACCTCGCACGTGATATAAACTCCAAATGGCCCAGTTATCGATGGTCAACCACCGAAACCGCAATGCGCATCCCTATGCGGATTGAATCGATTAAAGAAGCATCTTATGTATCGCTGCAACGACAAAACAAACATTTATTATGCTACGGAAATCCTTGGTATAGATTTCGTCAGCAATGAGGTTATGCAAGATGCATTCGTCTCGGCCGGGTTATTGGTATACCCATAGATTCTCGCGACATCTTCAACCGTTTTCCAGCAAACTTCAATTTGGCTCTCAGAAAGATCGATGGGCCGTGATGGAGGCCTGATGTTTTGAACAGCATTACTGGCTGAAGCTAACTTGTTCAGCTCAGAAAATTTCAGGATCCGTTGAATTTCTTTGCGGGGATCGCTACAAAAATCCTCATAGCGGATGACAAGCATGCGCCCTGCTAAATCCGTTCTTTCTGCCTGCAAGTGGGCAACAAAGCGGTAAATTTCAGCCCACTGTATGGCGTACCCTAAATGGTCGTCACCCTTTTCCCAGGCAGAGACAATCCGGCGCCCCCCCTCACGTGTCAGGCAAACAGGCCTCCTCTGCGGCCCGAATTCATAGTGGCCAACCGATTTTAAATACTCCGTCACCTGTGGGTTTTGGCTTGCATAATCCTTGAATATCCTATGTTGGCGGACCAAAGATTCAACGTGGAGCAAAGGATGTCTGATGGGTATGAGATACCGGGCATCGGGAAATATGCTGCTGATGTACGCAATGCGTGTCAAGTTATAGTTCGCCTTTGACAGGTATCTTGATCCTTTCCTGATTAACAGTATTTTTTTAATATGCTCAATATAAAATTTTTCAAATGCCGTGTTTGTAACGTCGGAATCTAGTTTGTGCAGAGCTTCAGGATCATGCAAAAAAGGAAAAAAATGTTGCCAGATGGGTTCCTCAAAGGCATCCGGACTCTCCCTTGTGATTTTTATTCTATCCTTGTGCGGCCGCTCAACCGAATCCTGTTGGGCTGCAAATAGGGAAACAAAACGATTCCAAAAAATAGGGGTCATGATGAAGGGAAAGTCACGATAACGGTGCGTTGCCACGTTATCGGCAGTGGTGAGTGTTTCCAGCAGGATTGTTGTGCCAGCCCTAGCGAGACCCGTTATGAAAATCGGCTTTTTAACCTCAAACTCAGCCAGTCGGCCTGCCATCATCCGGCTTTCCAAATTTCCGAGAGCACACATGGCCCCGGCGCAGCGTGTTGCAATCCAGGTAAAGATGTAATCGACCAGGCTTATATCGTAGCCTGCTGCTCCCTCCGAGGCAATTACCTTTTTTTTGCGTAACATCAACACCATTGAGATCAAGAAAAAGCTGAGGAAAAACAGAAACTCCGGATCGCTCAAATATGGCCAAAAGGGATTGCGGTCGCCATGTTGCGCACGTATGATCAGGATATCGTCATCTACCAGACATGAAGGGTCGACAGAAATTTTTCGGAATGCAAAGGTTTGCAAAACCGAGCACAAAATACTGTCATTCGAACACACCACATAATTGGCAAGCGGATCATCAAGGGGTTGTTGATAGCCTTCTTTGAGCACCAGATTATAGGTTCGATCGACCACCGCTGTCGGACCTGTTCTTGGGGGCTGTGCACTTTGTTCGGCGCTGCGGTTGTCTATGGACGCAATCACCTTACCTGCTTTTGCCGGAATTACGGCAACCGGGGCTCCGCTATTCCAACGCGAATGCAGCCAAGGCCCGGCAGCCATCATAACGATTATAATGGGTGATAGGCCAAGCATGACACCCAGAAGCTGCGAACCGGCATAATGGAAACTTGCTCCAATGATATTGCGATAAAATTTCCAGAACAGGCCGACATCACCTCTCAGCAATCCGTGAATATTCTGGCCCAATCTTGCCATGTAACGGCCAGTGAATCCGTGCGGAACAATCCGCCTGAAAATATAGTAAAAACATATTCCAAATATGCTTCCTGTGATGATGGCACCGCTATACCAAATGATCATTTGCTTTTTGCTCTTGATCTGCGTTTAATAACCCAGCGGATCGGAAAGATTATCAATCCTGCCACAACTATCAGCAACGCGATGATAATGGCTATCACGCTTCCGAGCATGCCCAGACCGGCACCAGGACCAATATAGGCATAGGCACATTCAGAAAAGCCCAGCGTCAGCATGGATATAAAAAACGTCCCGATTCCCATGATAAAGATGTTTTTCATGTTAATTTAGCCTCACTATCTCATGAACAATTCTTGGGAAAGTCTGCAAATGACTCGGGATACCGACTGCCACAAAAAACTTCGGGGAGTCGATTGTCATTGTCATCCCATTTTTCGGCGACCCAGCTCCATACTAAATTCCCTTCAGATGTGACCTCAAACACCCTTCCTCCGTAAGGTTCGGTTATCAACAAATTCCCATTTCCCAGTTGCTGAACTTTTCCCCCTCCCCGCGAATAGAATTGATTGTCAGCCTGAGACGAAAAAATCGTCAATACGTCGTTGGTAAACGGTCTCACACGAATAATCCGGCTTCCCCCAAAGCTTGGTGCATTACCCTTTTTTGGATCCGGCCGATTGTCGTAAACGATAATGAATCCGTTTTGTACAAAGTCCGGATCGTGTTGCCACACGAATGGATGAGTCATAGCCCATTTCACCAATTCGGTTTCCGCGTCGATGATAAGGACAGTGCTTATATTTCTGAGTGAAACCATGATGTCGCCGGCATTGAGACCTATGAATTCCCCTGCCATTCTTTTCTCAAGTACTTCTACGTCGTTATTATGTGTGACATCTCCCTTGTACTGTGACCTGCCTGAAGCGAACAATAACCCTTCATAACCCGAGCGGTATAATGATGAGAGAATAGAGATCTCGCGTTTTATCTCTCCATCTCGAGACACCTGAACAACTGTGTCCTCGATAAAAGGCGCAGAAAGACCAGGAAATTTCTCAACCGGATCCTTGTGCCACTTCTCACCTGCTGCCCAGAAATCACCATTATCATCCAAATATACAGAATGATGCGTGCGGTAAGGGACTTTCCATATAATCTGCGAGCATGCGTTCACGCGCAGAAGCCCGTAATGTGAAAGGTTAAAAACCAGATGGCCTTCCGGCAATAAAACCACTCCGTGGATGTGGGTATGGAACTTTGTCGACTTTTTCCCGCGCATCAAATCCTGGTGCGGCGATTCATCCCAGATGGTTTCCGGGTCAATCGTCCATTTGTGCAACAAGTTGCCGTTCATATCGACAAGGCGAACGCTATGTGACCAGTCTTTTTCTTCTTTCCACGGCACTCCGATAAGCGTAACTCCAGGATAGGCGCGGCCCTCTTCATTAACAACAACGCCGCTGCTTTCATATCGCGCAGGATTGAGCCCCGGAAACTCATTCTTTATTCTTGGTTGATTATATTCATAGTAATCGAATGCGCTCATAAAAACTGAGTG
>Ga0209536_100009003_pt1 | contig 14868 bp, 15 predicted proteins | sample DeeMarSeWOR28_12_FD_187461 | JGI IMG/M metagenome (GOLD analysis project Ga0209536, IMG submission 187461) | Marine sediment microbial communities from White Oak River estuary, North Carolina - WOR-2-8_12 (SPAdes) (version 2) | ecosystem: Environmental > Aquatic > Marine > Intertidal zone >...
CAGCAGATTTACGGATAGAGGTGTTTTTCCTCCGATTAGATTGCCAACTAAAACCAAAACGAGCAGGACAACGATTGTCCATGCCGAAGTGTTTAACAGGGCCGCCTTGTAAGTTTTTTCTTCGTCTCCATCGAATACAGGCGGGGCAAATAGGCTATTTAGTCTCATTAGCGATGATATGATTCTACTTTATTCTCCACGCTACTAGCGGTACATAATGTTGGGAACCTCTCGGGTAGTGACAGGTTTCTCATCGGTATATCCTAGAAAGAACATCGCCTGTGGCTCCCAGGTTGCTGGCAATTCCAATTTAGTTCTGGCTGCCTCCTGCGCATAAAGCGGCCAACAGATCCAGTTGGACCCCAAGCCTTCTGCGTGTACGGAGAGCATCAGTTGCAAACCAGCTAGCGCCACAGATTGCACGGCCATGGTGTGTTCTTCGGGTTCATCTTTGCGGATGGCAATCACATCTCGGCAGAGCAAAATAATAACCGGTGCCTCGTCTATACGGCGCAGTGAAATCCTAGCGCGTTTATCAATATCTTCCTGCGGCGCGCCATCGGTAATCATATCGGCGCGCATTTTGTTGGTTAGCGCTTGGCCGAGATTCGCTTTGGCTGTATCTGTTTGAACGACGACAAAGCGCCAGGGCTGCAGGTTGTGCGCAGACGGGGCATATGTAGCCGTTTCGAGAATGCGCTCGATAACGGGAGCAGGCACAACGTCAGGTTTGAAGCGGCGGATCGAGCGCCGAGTCCGTAAGAAGGTTTGGAATTTGTTCATCCGCTGATTATCCCACACTCAGAACGTGGGATTATAATCTTGCTCACGCATCAATCTTGGAGGTGTTATGACCGAATCCGATTTGACCAAGATCCGCCGCAATGACCGCGCTATCACGGATGACGCCTGGATCGTTGATTTTTTAGCGAAAGCTGAGTATGGTGTCTTTGCCACCTGTAAGGATGGGCAGCCTTTCACGGTAGCGCGAAATTTTGCATATGATCTGCAGAAGCACATCATCTACTTTCATGGCGCACGCAAGGGCCGTACGTTTGAGAATGTGGGCAAGGGCACAGCAGTAAACCTGAACGTGAGTGAGATGGGCGAGTGGATCGTGGCTGATCGCGCGATGAATTTTGGGGTGAAATACAAGGGTGTGGTGGTCTTTGGTCGTCTGACGGTGGTGGAAGATGTTGACGAAGCCAAACATGGCCTGCAACTGATAATGGACAAGCATTTCCCTGCGTTGCGCCCCGACGTGGATTATGAAGCAGCCACGGACGAAGATCTGAGGGTCACGGCTGTTTTTCGGGTTGATATTGAAGCTTGGAGCGGTAAAGAAAAGAAGAGTTGATGGTGGTGCTCAGTGCTCGTCAAAGTGGTTCGGCCTGATCTTAAAAATGATACGTTTTTGGCCGGGTTGGTAATCCCAGGGTTTGCCGCGATACCTGTGCGCGAGCATATCGATGTGTTCATCGGCACCTTCGCGCGTGTATTCAACTACCTCGCCACGAATTTGCAGGTAGCGGTATGAATCCGCAGGGTCTTGAATAACCATGGCTACTTTGGGCCGATCCTTCATGTTGCGGTCTTTGATACGGCCTTCGTTGGTGTTGATCAGGATATGCTCGCCATCGTTGTCAAACCAGACGGGCGTAACCTGTGGGGAACCGTCCGGCATTATGGTTGCAAGGAAAAGATAAGCTTTGGTCTCGGGCTTAAGAAGATCTTGATATTTTTTGGGGAAATTCATATGTCTTCCTTTGGATTTGGAATATATAGATAGCGCATGAAATCAGGAATGAATTCGGTGATGACTTTTACATCGTCTTCTGTGCAGCCGAGCAACAGCTTGATCTCGGCATCGCGGTCAAGTGTATCAAACGTGCATAAGATTCCTGTAAGAGCGCGGTCTTCCTGCGAGCCGATCCAGACATCGATACCGTCACCATCTGCAGCTAGCGTGTCTTCCACATAGCCATAATCAAATGGATAAATCAGATCGGGGTAACGTGGATGGGCTTCGCCTCGCGGTCGGTCGATCACGATAGGCCTGCTGACCACTAAATCGGCCATTTCATTCCAAAAACCTTTTCCGGTTAAATCTGTCATCGGAACAAATCCTGTTCTTTGGGACGAAGAAGTTCTTTGAGTGAGCCTTCTCGTAACGGATATGGAAAACCTCGCACGTGAACAGCTGGAGTGCCTTCAGCAGCCTGTCCCATCATCAGGGATGCAGCAGCAGCCAGCTCATCCGCTACGCCAACCTGGGTGATTTTTAGATTGAAGCCGAACAAGTCGGGCTGGCCGCGCAGATCAAGTAAGCCGGGCAATCCGGAGATGCCAATGGCTGTGCCAACGGTTCCCTCTCGCCAGGCACGACCATGTGAGTCGATGATGAGCACGCCGATATGAGCATTAGTAGTCATCTCGATTTCCTGCCGGATTCGCTCAGCAGAGTGGTCGGGGTGTTCGGGTAGGAGTAAAACCCAATCTTCTGCGTTTTTGGTAGTAGCGATCTCAATTGCTAAATTTGAACAACTACGCTTGCCTTGGCGGACGGTGGCAGGGAAATCGTTACTATTGATAGGAGATACGTTGGAGTGATCGATCCCGGCATTAGCGCACACAAATCCAAGCTTATGCTCAACGATGATCGCGCCAGGTCTGGTGCGCAGGATCTCGTTGCTTTCTTCAAGAATCAGTTCGACGAGGCGCGGGTCTTTTTCGGTCAATTCGGCGAGTTCCAATGCTTTTTGGGAAGGTGTAATCGTTGTCAGATTTACCATCCGCCCTTCGGCTTTGGAGACGATCTTCTGTGCGATAACCAGGATATCACCGTCTTGAAGATGAATAACAGTGCTGTGCAATGCTTTGACAAGAATATCCGCCAGAGCGTCGTCTTGGCGGATAAGGGGAATGGTAGATAATGGTGTGAGTGTGAGCATTATGATTCGCGGGTTATGCGGTGCCTGTAATTTGTAAAACCTACTCAATCTGAAGATGTTTATTTCACGCCTGTTATTTTTATGCCCGCATGAGTCGAACCATACTTTTTGTTGATGCCGATCAGCACACTGGTCAGGCCTTCAACCACAACGGAATTCTCAAGCGGACCGGCATCCCAGCCAGCTAACCCGGCGGCTTCCACCAGTCTTATGGTTTCTGCACGGGCATCCTTACTGGTGCCGGTGACCAGCACATCACATTCAACGTTGCTGTCTCCCAGCAAGTGTTCATGAGAAATATTCTGGAATGCAGCACAAATCTGTACATCTTCTCCCAGAATTTGGCGCGCTTCCTGCGCAGCCGAACCAGCGTCTGGCATTTGCACTTTGCTGACCTTGGGCGGCACCAGCGGCACGGTGACATCAATAAATAATTTTCCCTGCAAGATATCTTTCACGCTTTCGAGTGTAGCACGGTGGGCGGAGTAGGGAACTGTCAAAACAACAATATTTGCATCACGGGCAGCTTCGGGATTTCCCAGGCCTTCGATATGCGATTGTCCACCCAGCATCATGCTGACCTCTTCAGCAACATCAACTGCTTTTTGCGGTGTGCGCGAACCAATCAATACCTTGTAGCCAGAACGTGCCCAACGATAGGCCAAGCCTTTGCCTTCTTTTCCAGTTCCGCCGAGAATGGCGACGGTTAATAAGATAGGGTTACTCATTAGAACTTCTCCTCATAACGTTTCCAAACATTTAAAGCCAATTCTTTTGCTCTGGCGGCAATTTCCACTTCGTCAAGTGTCAGCAATTCGCGATCTTTCATCAGGATTTTGCCACCAACGATGGTGGTAGTCACCATGCTTTGCTGGAAGCCAAACAGGATATGCCAAGGGAGGTTGCCCGCTGTCAACGGGGTGGGGGCGTGGTAATCCACGAAGATAAGATCGGCAAGCGCGCTGGGGGCAACCTTTCCCAGAGATGCATCCGGGAAGAAGATTTTGGCCAGCGCAGCATTATTGTAGATTGCCAGCTGTGTCACGTCGTAACCGTTCATGCGGCGGGGGTCACGGTTCCAGGCTTTGTGGACGAGATAAGCGGTTTTCCATTCTTCCCACATGGCGTTCGAAAAGCCGTCGTTGCCAAGGCAGACTCGCACTCCTGCTCGCAGCATAGACTCAACTGGAGCTACACCGACGGCATTGTTCATGTTCGAGCGCGGCTGGTGTGTGACCCAGGTGCCTGTTTCCGTCAAAAGTTCGATTTCCCGTGCATCAACATGAACACAATGAGCGGTTATTGACTTTGGTCCCAGAATGCCGTGCTTATGCAAACGGTCGATCACGCGCAACCCGGATTTGTTGAGACTGTCCCATTCATCTGCGTCGCTTTCAGCAGCATGGACGTGGAAGCCTATCCCTTCAGGAGCGGATTGGCGGCATAAATCCAGGGTCAAGTCAGAAAGTGTCAGGCTGGCGTGCAGGCCGAAGGTTCCAGCCAGAAGCGGGCCTTTTTCTTTTTTGATGAAGCGCAGGTTTTCATCGATCCCGGCTTTCATCTTGGCTTTGCCATCACGGTCGGTCACTTCATAGCATAGTGCGGCTCGCACCCCGGCCTGTTCGACGGTTTCAGCGATGATGTCGAGCGAGCCGTCGATGGCATTGGGCGAGGCATGGTGATCAACCAACGTAGTGGTGCCGTGCTTAATGGCGTCTACCAGGCAGAGCAGGGCCGAATACTTGATGTCATCTTCCAACAGGGATTTATCAAGAGGCCACCACAGCTTTTCCAATATTTCGGGAAAGTCCTTGGGGGCGTTGCCGGGAATTGCCATGCCGCGCGAGAATGCGCCGTAAAAATGAGTGTGCGCACAGATACTGCCGGGCATAACAATCTGTCCGCGCGCATCCAGGGTTTCGGATTGCGGGTATTTTGATTTGAGTTCGCCTGATGAGCCGACTTCGCGAATGCGGTCGTTTTCGATATAGAGCGCTTGGTCTTCTAAAATTTGATTGGGTGTATCCCAGGTGATTATAGTAGCATTTGTGATTAGCATATACCTATTATATGCTAAATCAGCCTAAACCAAATTGTTGCGGGCTGGGAAGCTTTACTCCACCGGCTGCCAGTTCACATAATACCAGGAAGACGGCTTCACGCAGTTCGGGGTCGTCGCGGTACAAAGCATGATAGAGGTTGGTAACCACTCCTTCGCTTGGCATACGCTTCAAGTATGGCAGGGCTGCCAATCGCTCTTCTTCAATATCGCTCTTGAGAGCGGCGATCAAGATTTCTGTAGCGGGTGACCCGGGTGAGATACCCACGCCTTGTTTGCCCGCGAACTCAATCAGCCAAGCTGTTTCAGACGGAGTTGTTAATGGGCGAGGGATGCGCGGATCCATCTGGTCCTTACTTTCAAGTACCTCACTGGCTGAGTTACGCACCACCCATTGATCATCTTCCACTCGAATGTGTTGTAATACTTCAATAGCCCAGTCATCTTCCACGCGAGCCAGGCCATAAACAACAGCGCGGCGCAGGAGGATATCTGCCAGAGAAATGCCTTCTTTGAGCATTGCATGACCCTCATTTGGGTCATTTGCAAGAGACTCTGCTGCTGCACGTCGTAAATCTTCTTCACCGTTCAGCAACGCGCGTGCAACGGTCTCCATGGCAGACGATGTGCCGATAGCCACTAATGCGAGGCAGCCCGCTCGTTGTGCGGCTAGGCTGGGGGCATAAAGGATGCTGGACAGTTGTTCAATAGCTTTGGGGTCACGGATGGCGCCACTTCCAAGGGCTACCAGTTGAACAAGTTCGAAGGAGGGTGTATTCAAGAATTGGCGGAAGAGCGGCGCAGCACCAGGGTCTCCGCTTAAGAAGAAAGCGGTCACAGCCTGCGCGCGCAATGTCAGCGGGATGCCTTCAGTCTGTAGCAGTGTTGCTAGTTGAGCAAAGACTTTGCCGCGCCAGAGCGCATCGCGTGGCGCATCGCGCAGCCAACGCGCCGCATTGAAAAGAGATCTGTGCAGCGGAGCTTCAGTTTGTTTAAGCATGGCATTTGCCAATTCCGTGGCATCTCCATGGGCTGCTACATAGCGCATGGCTAAGTACTTTCCGGCCCAGTCTGGTTGTTGGAGCAACGCACTGTCGGCATTTGTAGCTGCCAGTGCTCGCCCGGCTAGATACCCGCCCAGAACGGGATGCAAGAAGCGCATACGGTTATCAGTGTGGGATACCAGCAGGCCGCTATCAGTTATTTTATTGAGTAATCTGGATGTGGCCGGTAAGGGGCCAGTTTTTCCGAGCGGGCCGGTCTTTCCAAGCGGACCAGTTTTCCGTAGTGGGCCGGTTTTTCTCAGCGGACCGGTTTTTGGCTTTTCCCCTTCTGCTGTTTCACCCTCTGGAAGTTCTTCACCGTTTTCGGTACCTTCATCATCAGGTAATTCAAAATTCTTGACCCAATCTCGGGCTGAGCGAGAATCAAAAAAGGCCTGTGCAGAAAGTGCGACTTGCATACCAAGCGTTTCTAGTGCTGCCAGTGGTGTGCCCTGCGGCGCAAGTCGTCGAATATGCGTTGCAATGGTATCTAGGATAGCAGGTCCGAGACTATCACCTGCGTAACCAGACCACACCTTGAGGGTAAGTTCAAGCGGTGACAGAGTCTGGTTGTTCGCGTTCAACCAGCTATTGATGAGCAGTGGTTCAATCTCTTCAAGTTGCCCAGCCTCATCCTGTGACCAGGCCTCAGCCGCTACGGTTTGCATCCAAAGCTGTCCCCATTTTTCGATGAAGCTGGATTGTTGTTTCGCTTTCCAGGGCATGAGTGCCATTGGTTCGAAGCCCAGCGCAATCAAACCGTCGAGATGTTCTGGGCAACCTGTAGTTACTACCTGAGTTTTGGGATAAGCAGCGAGCATGTTTTTCAAATAGGAAGTGACTTTGACTTGTTCGCCCTGCGACAATTCATCAAACCCATCTAGTAGCAGTAGGGCTTGTCCGTTTTTGAATGCGAATTCGATAAATTTTGGCAGACGCGTCAGGTCTAACATGGGCGCATGTTCCGATGAGGCCTCCAGAATAGGGTTCAAGATATCGTTTGTTTCCCCATCTGGAAGACGTAGATCAGCGATGTGGTAAAGGAAAGGAATGGCATCACTCAACTCACCAAGTTCCGGATCGCGGTTAGCGGCCAGGGAAGCGAGATGTGCCAATGCAACGGTTTTGCCTGCACCGGGTTGCCCGGTGACGACCAGGTTAATACAGCCACTGATCACTTGCCCCAGACTCAATGAGGGAGCGTGGTAAATTGCAGCCAATTCAGGCCAGGAAGGCATATATGGAAGCGTTGTTGCTACAATATCTTCAGTAATAAGTGGCGCACCCGGTTCCACGCGTAAAGGCGGGGCGAGCAGGCGCGGTGTTTCGATGATCTCATCCAGCGCGAAAAGCGGGGCAGCCAGATGCATGCCTTGAGCACGGCGCAAAGTGGTGCGTCTGTGGTTTTCCTCCACACCAGTGGAACGACGCGCCCTTGCCTCCTCGCGATTCGTTTTCCAGTTTTCACGAAGTTCCTTCCAGACAGGACGCATGCGTCCCATCAGCCACCAAAAAATTGTAGCAGTGATAAAACCGACTACGAAAGAGAAAGTTTCAAGGTTGAATCGCATAGAAGAGTTTAATTTGCAAACAGAATGCGGCCGCAAGTAGGACAGTTATGGAGTTGCGAGGTTGAACGGGCGCTTTGATTTAAAGCAGGGGTCAGGGTTGTACCACAAGCTTCACAAGCGCCCTCGCTAATGGTAGTGATGGCCAGCCCCCATTTTTGCTGGCGCAACTCTTCATAAATCGTCAGCAGGCTTGCGTCCAGGGGAGAGAGTGTAGCCTGTCGTTCCGCTTCGAAGCGCTCCATTTCTTTGTCCAGATCTGCTTGTTCAGCTGTAAGAATTTGATTCTGATCTGCAAGGCGGACCTTAATTTGCTCAAGCTTATCCAGCGCCGCATGATTAGCTTGCTCTGCTGCTTCTTCCTCCAGCATAGATTCGAGTTGTCGGTCTTCAAGCGTCGCCAAATGGCGTTTGAGTGCCGCAACTTCATTTTGCAGGTCTTGCAGTTCTTTTGGGTTTTTGACATTCCCACTATAAAGATTTGCTTCTGATTGTTCGATCTTTACTTTTTGTTTGTCAACTTTGTCTTCCGCCTGCTTAAGGGTGTGTTGGGCGAGTTTTAGAGTTGCGTCTGTTTCTGTAACTTGTTTTTTAGCCCTGCGCAATTCTGCATCGTTTTCGAGCGTTTGACGGATTTCATCCAACCGTGCACGGATTTCATCCATGCGGCTGTCAACCAGTTGCAGGCGATAAAGACCGAGTGATGCGCTCATGCCTAGATTATATACGAACTATCCTGTTTTGCCTCGCGCTTCCAAAAATGTTATTGAATTGGAAGGTTGAAATAATTGTAAACAACTTGTGAAAGTTGAGCGAATAACCCCGAAACAGGCTCCCATATAGCTTGAACGGGATGGTAGGCATACATGACAAGCACGTAGTTCCCGCCGGGCGTGTATACGATAGCCGAATCGCTAATGTTTTTGATGACACCACTACCAACGTCAGTAATCCAGCCATGCTTGTGAGCAACCTGTGTTCCTTCCGGAACGCCCGCTTCTATCAGAACCCCGATCTTGTCTGCTGCTAAAAAGCTGATCATTTGCTGACAGACTTCCCGTGTGATCTGGCCGGGAAAAGCTGCCACTAACGCACCACCACCTGTGGTGGCGCACTGGTAGATATCTGCCAGTAGCATGCCCATATCAGATATGGTGGTTTGATTATATATGTCTGGATCGGTGAATACATCAATCCGCTGGTTGGCTGGGGTAGAGAATCGTTTCAGCAACGGACAAGGATCAAATGGATCGCAGAAGAAGCCGGCGATAAAAGTATTTTCCAAACCGATTTTTTGTAGGTTTTCGGTCACAATCAATGGTCCTTCAAAGGCGCTTAGTCGTTCCATAAGCGAATCTGCTGGAGGGTTTTCTGATTTACTGATCGTATCCAAGATGAGTTTAGAGGCTTGCTCATCTTCCAGTGCTGTTGGTCCGTTCTTGATGTAATACGAAAGCATGATGGGTATTTTGATCGTGCTGGAAGCAGTAAATGCCACATCTGGCTCTGTCTGGATTGTTTGGCCCTGATCCATTACAAAGTGGATTTCCTGCCCGGTTTGCAGGTCCAGCATATATAAACCGAAGACACCGTCATACCCGGCCAGGTTGATAGTTTGCTGCAACAGGATTTCCAGATTTTCAATCGTAGGACGTGCGGGTGCGCTGCGTTGGAACGTCAACGAGACAGAGCGATTGGAAGGAGAACGCAAGGCATCCTCGATCAGAATCACAGCCCGGTCGATATCAAGAATTTGACCAGAACTGCCCGGGGCAAAGGTGGCGCTGCCTGGGATTGGAAGGGCAGGTTCAGGCGGGATGTCGTAGCGGGAAGCAATCTCATTTTGCAGGTAGTTGCGTAAAGACTCTTCAGAAATTGTTGCCCGCAGCGGGATAGTGATAGTGGCAGGTTCTTGGTTCCAAAGATAATTCCAAAAACCACCCCAGAATGAGCCGCTTGTGCGAGAAAGATCCGCTGCGGCAATCATGGCTTCAATGTCCAATTCAAAACCAACGGCTGTTGGTTCAATGTGGATTATGTCTTCCCCGTATTGTGCTTCTACCGGAGTGGTGTATACCAGCAACACTCGCTCAGAAGCTTCCTGTGGAGTCAATCCTCCGACAGGGACACCAGCGATAGTCATCCCAGCTGGATAGTTGTTACGTTGGCGGCTAAAATTGATCAACGAGACAATGACCAAAATGATAGTGGCGCTCAGGAAAAGGATTGAAACCACTCGAACAAGGATGGACGTATTGCGATTTCTCACACGGCCTCCGAAAAAATTACGATATAGGTTCTGGCTTTGCCAGAAGAATTGCGGCAGTCAAAATATATGTGATCCAGACCAGGTCGGCGGTAAATAGGTGAAATAGTTGGGTAGGAATCGGAACAAGGAGTAACAAGTTAATTAAACCGATTACTAATTGTACGATACCTACAACCACAAGCGCGATTAGAAATTTGTGTGCTATGCCTCTGTTTTGATTGAATAACATACGTACCAAATAAAGAGAGTATAGTGCAATTATCACAGCAATAACAGGATGATACACCCGTAACCTTACAAGAAAATGAGCGTTTGGGTCCATGTCTGCGGCAAGACCCTCTGCGAGTGAACTGACCGGGAACAGCGTATCGCCCAGCGCCGTTACAGCTCCGCTCATGCCGATCAACAACATGCCCAAGAGACCGCCGACCAGCAGCCAGGTTTTTGCCCCTTGCCCCTTGAGTTGGAGGGCTCGCCCGCCTGAAGCCCAGTACGCCGTCAAGGCCAGGCTGCCGACCAGCAGAAAGGTGTTGGCCAGATGCAAGGCCACTGCAATAGCGCGTGCGATTGAAGAATTTTCTTCCACTAACTCGAAAAGGACCAGGCCTGCACCCAGCAAGGCTTCGGTGACGATCAATATTCCCGCTGCGATCAAGCCCTTGCGTACCGGGTGATCTTTTTCTGTGATCCGGAAACCCCAGATGACCATAGCTGCGATTAATAGCAGGGCGCCTCCCGATAGCAGTCGATGGGTAAATTCGATTGTCATTTCAACATCAGGCGCCTGCGGGAGAACCTGTCCATCGCACAAGGGCCAGTGCTGGCCGCAGCCTGCGCCCGAGCCTGTGGCGCGTACATAAGCCCCCCAGAGTATGACAATCAGGTTCCAGCCGAGTACTCCCCAGGTAAATGGCGCAAAGTTTTTTAGTTTCATATGTATACCAGCGTTGGAAAAATTGTGACTTAAATCACCCAAGGAGTATAACACAATCACCCCTGCCAGTTATGCTAGAATAGATTCAGCGATTCCTACTCTTCCTGATAAGGATGGTCTTCCAAATGCTTCGTTCATTCCTGATATACCTTTCAAAGGCTGGCTGGGCCCAGCGTATGGTTACCGGCTGGAAGTTCGCCTGGCAAACCGCATCTCGCTTTGTCGCAGGGGAAAGTGTTCCGGATGCAATTCGCGTGATCCAGGAACTCAATGAAAGGGGGATTGTAGCTACATTAGATCAACTGGGGGAACACACCACAACCACAGAAGAGGCAACCCAATCAACTGAGGGTATTCTCGAAATATTAGATGAGATTGATAAGGCTGGTGTTAAGTCAAATGTCTCTATCAAATTGACTCAGATTGGAATGGGATTGGATGATTCACTCTGCCTTGAAAACCTGACCCGGATTCTGCATCGCGCCAAAGGATACAAGAACTTTGTGCGTATTGATATGGAAGACACGCCTTACACAGATACCACCATCGAGCTGCTGAACGCTGTCATGGATGACGGCTTCAATATCGAGACCGTGGGCCTGGTGGTGCAATCCTGCCTCTATCGCACCGAAGAGGACACCCGCAAGCTGCTTGAACGAGAAGTGCGCTTTCGTCTGGTCAAGGGGGCCTATAGTGAGCCTCCGGACAAAGCCTATCCCAAAAAAGCGGATGTGGATGCCAATTTTGACTTGTTGACCAAAATCCTGATCGATGCGGCGCTGAAAGTTGAATCTCCCAAGCTCAGTGAAGATGGGCGCATCCCGCCTGTTCCGGCCATTGCCACGCACGATGAGAAGCGCATTGACTTTGCTAAACAATATGCCGAGAAAGTTGGCCTGCCAAAAGAAGCGCTGGAATTTCAGATGCTGTATGGTATCCGCCGCGAATTACAGGATCAACTTGCAGCCGAAGGATATCCTGTGCGTGTGTATGTTCCCTTTGGTACGCACTGGTATCCGTACTTCATGCGCAGGCTGGCTGAGCGCCCGGCTAATATCTGGTTCTTCATTTCGAATTTTTTCCGTAAATAACGTGTCTGATCCCGCTGCCTTTAGAGACGGCGGTTTTTTGTGGTAAAACAGGCCTATGGTTGATTTTCCGCTCGCAGTAGTGACTGGCGGCGCCCATCGACTGGGCCGCGCCTTTGCCTTAACGCTTGCCTACGAGGGATATGCCGTGCTGTTGCATTACCATCGTTCGTCCCAACTTGCGGCTAAAACAATCGCGGAGATCAAGACTTTTGGTGTTCCGGCGTTTTCCATGCAAGCGGATTTGACCCAGACGGAGCATGTAAAAGCGTTGTTCACGTTGGCAGATTCGCTGCTTTCTCGGCCCGAATCACAGCTTTCACAACTTGCTGTTTTGGTAAACTCTGCCGCAGTGATGCGGCGCGGGGATGCGCAGATCCTGCCCGTCGAAGAGTGGGATACGGCATTAGACTTGAATTTGAGGGCCCCGTTCCTTTGCGCCCAGCAGGCATCCTTAAGGATGAAGCGGGGCGGTCTGATCGTGAATGTATCCGATATTGGGGCGGAAAAGGCCTGGAGCGGATTCCCATCCTATACCATCAGCAAGGCCGCCCTTGAGTCGTTGACCAAAGTGCTGGCGCGCTCATTTGCGCCCTCTGTGCGTGTTAATGCCATCGCACCCGGACTTGTGCTGCCCTCCGAAAATGTGAGTGATGAAGAGTGGGACAGGTTGGTAGAACGCTTACCGCTCAAACGTCCGGCCACGGCCGAGGAAGTTGCTTCCGCGCTCGAATTCTTGCTCAAAAACGAGTATGTTACCGGACAGACCATCGTTGTCGATGGTGGATATTCTTTGTTATAGAGGAGAGCGTATGCCTGAGACCACACCTGCCTGGCTTGCCGAACGCTTGAGGAAAGAAGGGGAGAAAGTAGTTGCATACTTTTCTGCACTGACAGATGATCAGTGGGATGCTGAGGTTTATACCGAAGGTGACACTTGGACAGTCCGCAATGTGCTGGCGCATTTTGTGACTTCAGAACGTGGATTGCATAAGTTGTTTGAAAGCGTTCTCGAAGGCGGGCTGGGTGCCTCAGATGATTTTTCCATTGATCGCTACAATGCACGTCAACAGGAGAAAACAAAAGATCTGACACCACAGGAGTTACTAAAGCAGTTTATTGATGTGCGTGCAGATTTAGCCCAATGGGTTTCAAAACTTTCACAGGAAAATTTAGCGGTCGAGGGGCGTCATCCGTATTTGGGCCAGGTGAACTTGGATGAAATGCTCAAGATGATTTATTTGCACAATCAAATCCATTTCAGGGATTTTCGTAAGCTGGTTGAATAATTAGCGCCATGCCTGCTGACCAACCGATGAAACAAGCGGTACCCAACCACATCTACTGGATCGACCTGATCCGAGTAGTTGCGGTGTTTCAAATCGTTTTAGTGCATTTATCGTATGTGATCTTTTTCAAAGAAGATGTTTTATCTGCAAACTGGCGAGCGGCCAATTTCTACGATTCATTCTCTCGTATGGGGGTGCCTCTTTTCTTCATGGTCAGCGGATTTCTCCTGCTTGGGAAGAATGAGCCGATTGCGGATTTCTTCCGAAAACGCTTTGTGAAGGTTGGTGTTCCCACCCTGTTTTGGTCGGTAGCCTATTTGCTCTGGTCAGTAAAGGCCTATACAGATGGGAGCATGAATCCCTTGCGTGTTGCATTGTCCATGCTCAAGGTCATGTACCTGGGGGATATCGAAATCCATCTGTGGTTCCTGTACATCCTGATCGGGATTTACCTGGTGGTGCCCATCCTGCGCGTGTACGTTTCTGCTGCCTCCCGCCGAGACCTGACTTATTTTGCTGTGCTGTGGTTTCTGGCAACCCCGCTTCTTGAGCTGGCACAGCGTGTGATTGGACTTCCAACGGCCTTGGTTATTCCGGTTGTTACCGGCTATGTTGGTTATTTTGTGATAGGTTATTTCCTGGCCGATGTAAAATTGAACAACCGCGGCAAGGTTTTGTCAGCACTTGGGTGTATCATTGCGATTGCAGTTACCTATTTTGGTACAAATATACTCTCAGTACATGCTGGCGCGATTGATGCATATCTCTACAGCTATTTCAGCCTGCCGACCGTGCTGGCCTCCATCTGTGGGTTCTTGTTACTGAAAGACCTGGGAAGTAATCCTGGCAAGTTCGCTAAAATAATCCGTACGGTATCCGCAACAAGCTTTGGGATTTATCTCATCCACATCTTTGTGATTGAACTGCTGCGCAAAGGAGACCTGGGTTTTCGCCTGTACAGTTGGATGGCGCCTTCTATTTACATGATTCCGTTGACGGCGCTGGCAGTTTTTGTTTTATCCTTTGCGATCATTTTTGTAATGCGAAAAATTCCTGTGCTTAAGATGTTGGTACCATAATTTCTAGCTTCATAAGGTAAATGTATGCAACGACTTCTTATTCTTCTGCGTTTATCTCGGCCCATAAATATCGTCTTCGCCGCGCTGACCTATGTGCTCGGCGCTGGCATCGCCCGCTATCTGGGCGTATTGCAGAATGTGATTGTCTTCTGGCTTGGTCTGGGCGGCATAATGTTGGCGCAGTTCAGTATGGACTTGCTTGCGGAAGCTCTCCGTCCCGTGGATCAACCATCAGGGAACAACGAAAATCGTGCCGAACGTGTCAACTTGCGCAAAGCGGCCTTGATGGTATCTATCAGTGCGTTGGCAGCAGCTGGGGCCATCGCCATATTGCTTGTTCAAGAGGGCATCTCGCCGGTCGTGATGATCTTCATGAGCCTGTCGTTGGCGACGGTGCTGGCGTATGCCGTCCCGCCGCTGCGCCTTGTGGATGCCGGCTTTGGCGAATTCACTCTGGCAGTGCATATTGCAGTGATTGCTACTGCACTTGGATTTGTTTTGCAAACTGGCGAGTACCATCGCGTAGTGGCAATTGTCTCTTTCCCGCTGACCATGTTGGCGCTGGCCTATTTCCTTATTTTAGATTTC
>Ga0209536_100009004_pt1 | contig 14868 bp, 9 predicted proteins | sample DeeMarSeWOR28_12_FD_187461 | JGI IMG/M metagenome (GOLD analysis project Ga0209536, IMG submission 187461) | Marine sediment microbial communities from White Oak River estuary, North Carolina - WOR-2-8_12 (SPAdes) (version 2) | ecosystem: Environmental > Aquatic > Marine > Intertidal zone >...
GCCTTGCACTCGACGCACTCACGGCGCCCAAAAAACATCAGGTAAGACTATTTTTCGTCTGCTGGGCGCCGCGATTGCGGCGTTGGATTTTTCCTCGGAGCGATGGCGTAGCATGGGCTACGCTCACGGCCACTCGTCAAAATCCGCCTTGCACTCGACGCACTCACGGCGCCCAAAAAACATCAGTTAAGACTATTTTTCGTCTGCTGCGCGCCGCGATTGCGGCGTTGGGAATCGGCTCGGACCGATCGCGCACATGGGTGAGCGTGCCGGATTTGCGTTACTACCGATTGTTGGGACGGCTCGATACGGACCTGGACCGCGAGGGTAGCGTTCAGCTTTTCTGGCTGCAATAGCGGCATGGCGATAATGGTATCGACCATCGAGTTTTTGTCCTGGCCCGACGATAGCGTTGTGGTAACGCGTTTTTTCTGGCTGCTGGCCAAACGGGCAGCGGTTATTACTTCATCCTGTGCCTTGTGGGCAACGGGCCAAACCGCTAGCGGGTTGGAAGTCGGATCGGAATCCTGGATAACGACTGCCTGACAGGTGCCCGGAAGCATCTGGCATAGCAGATGTAACCCGTTCTGGACCTGATCTGAATTGTACTTCGGCATATGTGCTTTACCACGGCGTAATCGCTGGTCGAGCGAATTATCGAAATGATCGTTAGTCTGTCTTGCGCATGCCCGGCTGCTGACATACGGCGAAGCAATTTGCAGCGTCACTTGCGCCGGACCAGACCCCGATCAATGTTTCCATGAGTCTCTATAATTCAGACATGCCATATAACACCCGAAACTGGCTACAGACGGCAGTTCTTGGGATACAAAAGGCGCTCATTTTTGGTGGTTTATGACTTGTTCGTCATGATCTGGTCGAACCCAGGATCGGCAAAAGACTCCGATCAAGTTCAGGTTTCGCCTGTGGCGCGGCACGATAGCCGCGTTAGGTTTTGCGCAAAAAACCCGTGAACGATATTTTCCCCTCAGCTGTGAAAAGCGATTCCGGGGACTGATCGATTGAGAAACGACCGAATTGAGTATACGATCAGCGCTTAATAATAAATCCAATCAATAGCTTATCAATAGAAATAAAGATTGATTGTGAAGTATGGAGGTTTCCCTGGTTTCGAAGACTCGAAATCGAGGTCTACCAGGGGAGTTTTGTGAGTAGGACAGGTATTGACCGCCAGTCTTTGAACCCACTGTTTGTGACCCTGCCCGACCCATCGAGTATCGGCCTGGTCTTTTGCGAGATTATCCGGGGGGATTGTAGTGAGAGAGAGCCCAATGGCCTCAAATACGGCTGGCGCGCGAACCAGGCGAGTACTGGTGGTGAATGCCTACTTCGACGATTTGCGCCGGTCTGGGGGCCGCCCTTTTAGCGCGCCCCAGGCAATCGGGCCGATTTACCTGGCCGGTGCCTTCTGCCCTCGTCATTGCGATGTTCGTTTGTATAACGAGCAGTACAGCGGCGCGCTCGAGGATCCCGCGTTGCTGGGCTGGCCCGACGTGCTAGTGCTGACCGGGTTGACGGTGGCAGTCGATCGCATGCGCCAGATCGCCGCTTACGCACGCAGCCTGAACCCAGCTGTGATCGTGATTGCCGGTGGTCCGGGTGTCCGGGCTTTACCCCGGTATTGCCGGCAGTTTTTTGACTACGCCTGCACGGGTGATGTCGAACAGGTCAGCGACGTTATTCTTGAGGCGCTCGGGCCGCAATACGTGGCTCGAGAGATGTTCCCCCGCTTCGATCTTTGTAACTGGTTTGGCCGGATCGCCTACCTCGAAGCCAGCCGCAACTGCAACTTCCGTTGCTCCTTTTGCTCCCTGACCGGCGAGGGTAATCGTTACCAGGCCTATCCGGTCGAGGATGTGCGGCGCCAGATTGAGGCGCTCGGCCGGCGCGGGATGATCACCTTCCTCGACAACAACTTTTACGGCAGCGATCGGCATGCGTTCTCGGCTCGGGTGGACATGCTGGCCGAACTCTGGCGTGAGAAGCGCTTCGGTGGTTGGACAGCACTGGTCAGCAACGACTTTTTCCTCGATCAAAAAAATGTCGAACGGGTTCGCGATGCCGGTTGTTACGGAATGTTTAGCGGCGTCGAGTCGTTTGACTCGGCAACGCTGCGCCGCTATCGCAAGCTGCAGAACACGCCGGTGCCGCAGGTAGATTTGATCCGCGGTTGCCTGGAGTCGGGGCTGATGTTTGCTTACGGACTTATATTTGATCTGACGACCCGAAGCATCGAGGATTGTCACGAGGAACTGCAATTTGTCACCGGCACCCCGGAGATTCCTCTGCCTGCCTTCGTCACTCAGACGATTCCGTTGCTCGGCACCCCATACTTTCACGAAACCGTGAAGCAGGCACAATTGCTGCCGATGACGCGCTTGCGGGACATGGATGGCTCGACCCTGGTGCAACGGCCGCTGGATCCGATCGACAAAGTGGTCGAGTTTCTGCGTGGCCTGCCAACGCTGGCCGGTTACCGCGCTCGAGTGATGCGGCACTCGGCGGGATTTCTGCGCCGTTATGCGCGTCGCCTGGGCCCCGTGCAACTGGCGATCCCGATGGCCTCCGCGGCGATGCTCACGGCGCCGTCGCTCGCCAGCAACCCGTTACGCCTGTTACGCAGGCGCGGCATGCAAGCCGATCGTACCCATGTCGCCGGCAGTGAGCACCTGGATCAGAGCTTCACTCCTGCTTTCAAGGTAGCTGCGCGCTATGAATCCTGGTTTCAGCCCACTCTGGTGACCGATCGTGAAGGCCGCATCAGCGACGAACTTGCCGCCGATTTATTGCCGCAGGAAGCGAAAGTACCGCTGCGCTTCGCAACCGAAGCGGTCGATTGAGGAGACAGCAGTGTCGATCAAATGTTCCAGTTGCCAGACGGAGAATCGCGCCGGCAGACGATTTTGCGCGGAATGCGGTGGCGCGTTGCCGGTTGCCTGCCCCGCCTGTGGTTTCGCCAACGAGCCCGAAGAGCGGTTTTGTGGCGGCTGCGGCGCGAAACTGGAGGCTGAGTCCGTCAATGAACCAGCGATCAGGCAGGAAGCCGAGCGTCGTCACCTGACCGTGATGTTTTGTGACATGGTCGGTTCCACGGAGATGGCCGAGCGGCTCGACCCGGAGGATATGCGAGAAGTCATTCTCGACTACCAGGCGGCCTGCATCGCGGTAGTTGAACGGTTCGAAGGTTTCGTGGCCCGTTTCATGGGCGACGGCCTGCTGGTGTATTTCGGTCATCCAAAAGCGCACGAGGACGACGCCGAGCGCGCCGTTCGTGCCGGCCTGGAGATTGCTTCCGCGGTCAGTGCTTTGAACGAGTCGGCTTCGCACCGCTCCGAGGTGCACTACGCGGGCCGGGTAGGCATTGCCAGCGGCATGGTCGTGGTGGGCGACCTGATCGGCGAGGGCGCCTCGGAAGAAATGGCCGTCGTCGGTGCGACACCGAATCTTGCCGCGCGTCTGCAGGGCCTGGCCCCGGCCGATGGCGTGGTGATCGCCGACAGTACTCACGCACTGGTGCGCGGATTGTTTGCGACCGAGTCGCTCGGCGCACAATCCGTTAAAGGCGTGAGCGAACCGGTCGAGGTCTGGCGCGTCGGCCGTGCGCTCGACGGCGAGAGCCGGTTCGAGGCCAGGCGCAGCTCGTCGCTGGTCGACCTGGTGGGCCGCGACGGCGAACTGCGCCAGCTCGGTAAGTGCTGGAGCAGCGCCAGCGAAGGCTCGGGGCAAGCCGTGTTGCTGAGCGCCGATCCGGGCCTGGGCAAGTCGCGCCTGGTCGCGGCGCTGACCGAGGGGCTCGATCCCGACCATAGCCAGGTGGTGCGCTACCAGTGCTCAGCGCACCATACCAACAGCGCCCTGTTTCCGTTTATCAGTCAGCTCGAGCGCGCCGCCGGTTTCGAGCATGAAGACTCCACCGGGCAAAAGCTTGCCAAACTCGAGCAGTTGATCGACACGCTCGATCCGGGCGAGCATACGCTGGCGCTGTTCGCATCGCTGCTCTCGTTAGCCGTCGAAGACAGCCTGCAGCTGCCACCGATGGCTCCGGAAGAGCAGAAACGGTTCACTTTCACGGCGCTGATCGACCAGATGCGTACGCTGGCTGCGAGAAAGCCACTGCTGATCGTGTTTGAGGATGCCCACTGGGCGGACCCGACCAGCCTGGAGTTGCTCGAGAACGCGGTAGCGCTCATCGCCGGCGAGCCGGTCATGCTGCTGGTGACCGGGCGGCCGCATTTCCAGCACAACTGGGGTGAACACGACCACGTGCGCAGCCTCGCCCTGCAACGTCTGGATTCTGCCGAAAGCGCAGAGCTGGTTCAGCGCCTGGCGGGAACCGTTCAGATTTCAGCGGAACTGCAGGCGCAAATCCTGGAGAAAAGCGATGGCATTCCGTTGTATATCGAGGAAATCACCAAGACGGTGCTTGAGTCGGGTGATCTCGAACAGTCACCGGGAGCGCTGCCGCAGAGCATCTCGATTCCGAATACGCTGCAGGATTCACTGCTGGCGCGACTCACCAATCTATCGACGACGAAAGAGGTCGCCCAATTGGGCGCCGCCATTGGACGCGAATTCTCGCATGATCTGATCGCGGCGGTTGCCGACATGCCGACGGTAGATCTGGACCGCGCCCTGGCGCGGCTCGCCGATGCCGAGATCGTGTATCGGCAACGCAGCAGGAATGCCATCGTCTATACCTTCAAGCACGCCCTGATTCAGGATGCCGCTTACAGCAGCCTCCTGCGTGGACCGCGCCAGCAAATGCACGCCCGCATCGCGCAGACCCTGGTGCGAGATTACCCCGAGCGGGCCCAGGTTGAGCCGGAGATTTTTGCGCATCATTTTGCGTTGGGTGGAAGTCCACGGGAGGCGCTGGGTTACTGGGGCCAGGCCGGCAAGCAGGCGCTGATGCGCGCGGCCAACCGCGAAGTGCAAGGTCACGTGACGCGCGCCCTGGAGGTGGTCGCGGCGCTGCCGCCGTCGCCGGAACGCGATGCCGCTGAGCTTGGTTTTCAGATCCTGCTGGGTGCGGCCTGCCGCGCCACCTACGGCTTTGCGGCGAAGCAAACCGAAGCTGCTTTCACTCGCGCGCGCGAGCTCTGCGACACGGTTGGTGACAAGCGTCAGCTTATCGACGTACTGCGGGGCCTGTATGCCTGTTACTACATTCGCGGTGAGCTCGAGCGCGCCAAGGGCCAGGCCGATGGCGTGCTCGAAATTGCCGAGCAGGCCGGCGACAATGCCATGATCATGGCCGGGCAATGGATGCTGGGTTGCATCGCTTTCTGGCGAGGTCGTTTTCCAGAGGCGCGGGAACGATTGCAGCACGCGGTCGACCTGTACCGCGCCTCGGAACAGTCTGCACGCACCCTGTCCGCACAAATCGACCCGGGTCTGAGCGCGATGATTCACCTGAGCTGGGCCCTGTGGATCCTCGGCTTTGCGGAACAGGCCGTCGCCAAGACCGAGGAGGCCATCGCCACCGCGCGCGACCTGGCGCAGCCTTTCGGCCTTGCCCAGGCGCTCTTCTGGGCTGCCTCCATTCGCATTTGCAGCGGTGATTATGCGGCCGCGGAGCAGCTCCTGCCCGAACTGAAGGACGTTACCCAGCGCTACGGTATTACCTATCTCGCCAGTTGTGCCAAGTTGGGCGAGGGGCAGACGCTGATCGCGCGTCAGGATTTTGCCGGCGGCCTGCAACTGGTCAACCAGGCGTTGTCCGAGTTTGCCGCCCAGGAAGCTGGCGTCGGACGCCCGTGGGCAGTCTCGGTGCCGGTCGAGGCGCTGGCGCGAGTGGGTAAAGCCGAGGACGGGCTGCGAATGCTGGAGATGGCCTTCGCATCGGTTTCCAACAACGATGAAAGACAGTGGGAAAGCGAGCTGCACCGCCTGCAGGGTGAGGTAATGCTGGCGATGCCGCAGGCCGATATCGACGCGGCGGAGGCCTGTTTCCAGAGGGCGCTGGAAGTCTCCGGCAGCCAGGGTGCGCTATCACTGGAGCTGCGCGCCGCGACCAGCCTCGCACGCCTGTATGCCGGCCGCGGCGAGGGCGAGCGGGCGCGAGCCTGCCTGGAGCCAGTCTATGGCAGATTCACCGAGGGTTTCGATACCGCGGACCTGGTTGCCGCGCGTGACTTCCTCGCAACATTGAACGGCTGATTAAACACGAGCCTGGAGCGACGATGATGAACGGCGAAGACGACACGGGCAACATTGCAACCGGCCAGATCGGCATGGTGCTGTCGGGTGGTGGCAGTCGCGCTGCCGCTTTTCATTTCGGTGCGCTGGAGTACCTCGATCGGTGTGGTCTGCTGTCCCGGGTGAGCATGATCTCGACCGTATCGGGCGGTACCTTCGTTGGTGCCAAGTATGCCCTGTGCCTCGCACACGGCCAGGATTTCGACAGTTTCTTCAAGGAGTTCTACTTAAACCTGCTGCGCACCCGCGCGCTGGCGGACACCCTGCGTAAGCTCGCCGACCTGCCGCAGGCTGAGGAGGGTTACAGCATACCGTCGAAGCGCCGTGACCTGATTGTCTGTGCCGCCCAGACTTACGCCGAGACTTTCTTGCGACGAGGCGAGGAGGGCCCAGTGTATCGTCTCGGTGACGTGATCAATGCCCCCCAGGATTACCCTCTGAAAGAGGTCGTGTTCAATACGACTGAGTATCGCACCGGCGTTGCATTTCGATTCCAGCGCCATGGCAGGTTGGGCAATGTCAACGTCTGTCCACCGCCGGACAAGGTCGGGTGCTGGAGCTGTGGCGAGATCATGGATGCGCCGGCGACGATTAACGCCAGTTGCTCCAACTGCGGTGCGGCGCTGCGAACCTGCAGCCAGTGCGAGTACTATGACTTTTCGAAAAAATCCTGCGTCAGCCAACCGGTCATTAAAAAGGGGACAAAGATAGATGATATTGAAGCGGCCAACCGCTGTGAATGGTTCGATCCGCGGCCGTTGAAAAAGGAACTGCTGGAGCAAATGGAGCGAGAAGCCGCCAGCATCCGTATTGCCGACGTGGTCGCAGCATCCTCCTGCCTGCCGGGCGTTTTCGGGCCACTGGGCTTTCCCGATGATTTCGCCTGGCCGGGAGGCGAGGTGCCGCCGACCCTGCGCGCGGTCTTCTCGTATGGCGGCAAACCGAGACCTATCACGCTCATGGACGGCGGCATCTACGACAACCAGGGTATCGAGAGCCTGATGCTGGCGGACCAGCAGGTGGACCGAGATACTCTGACAGACAATGTCCTGAGCAGTATACTGCGCGAGGCTGGCGGAAGAGTCGGCAGTTCGCGCACCGAGTCTGCAGCGGGCAAGGCGCGCTCCCGGCTTGCGATCGTCATCGTTTCCGACGCAGATCGGCAGGAAGAAGACATTCTCCCCTACGAGAGCCAGTTCGTCGATCGATCGGTACCGGACGCACCCAGGGGAATTAGCCTGGGCAACCTGAATCAACTTGCCTGGCTGATCATGATGATCTGCCTGCTCGCTTCCTTGATTGCGGCGGGTAACCTGCTGGAGGACTTGCTGCGCGACGTCGGCAACTGGTGGGAGCGGCTACTCTACGTGGTGACGCTTGTGCTGGCTGGTGGTACGGCTTATTCGTTGCGATGGTTGCGGCGGCAGTTCAACGCGTTGCGCACGGCGATTCCGCAGAACGATGACACTACCTGGAAGAAGATCAAGCTGGTAAGGACCACTAGCTTGCGCGATTCGGTCAGGCTTGGCATCGATGGCATGACAAAAACAGTCAATGCGGTAATGCCGAAGCGCATGCGCGAACTCGGCTACTGGCTGCTGTATACGAGCCCGAACTACCAGGACAAGCGGATATCCAACCTTATCTACCATTTGCAGTCGGGCCAGTCGGCGGCGCGGCTGCGGATGTCCGAATTCCTCGACCGTCACGACTTACCGATGCTGAGAAACCCGGTATCGGATGACGACGAGTGGGCTGCCGGCAAGGTCGACCCGGCGACAATGGACCTGCAATCGATTATCGACGCTGCAGCCAGGATGGATACCCGCTTCTGGTTCGAGCCGGATCCGGGTGAAACCGGCGACGACAAGGGGCGCGGCGAACTGGACCGGGCACTGGTCTGCGGTGAGGCGACCATGTGCTTCAACTTGATGAAATTCATCGACCGCGTCCACGGCCCGCAGCCCTATTCGCCCGAAGTAGATGCTCTGTGGCAAGAACTGACCAGCGACTGGAAGGCGCTGGTCGAGTCCCCGTTCTGTCTTCTCGACGAACGCTTCACGCAGGCCGGTTTGTCCCTGCCTGCCTCGCGTCAAAGAGCCCCGCGCGATTGAGCGGGCCTGCGATCTGGTGAAGCTGCTTCAGGATGGGTGTGTATTCGGCCGGCGGCTTTGGGTCCCGGCTCGGACCGATCGCCTGGCCTGTGCTGCGCTCGCGGCCACTTGGCTCAAGCCGCCTTACACTCGCGGCGCTTCCTTACACGATTCGCTATTGACTCCTGTGTGCGGATCTATCCGCCTTGGAATTCTGCGCCTGGTTTCCCCCCGGTCCGGATGCGAAGAAATATCGGGCAACCGATCGTGAATGATGCGGGTTGGCTCGCGACTTATGTGGCGGTTGATGAGGTTGAGCTGTAACTGGAAACCGATCAGCTAAGATCTACCTGCTGCGAACCGCTCTGGCAGCTTTGTGCGCTACTCGCAGAATCGCATTTGTTGGGCTTGCGGCACGGGCATCGAGGATGTCAAAAAAATCAGCCCTTCACGAGGGCCTGGCAAACGCTGCAACGCGACTGCGAAATTCATTGTTTGTTGCCACGTTCGGTCACACAATAGAGTACTCCCGGTACCGCGGGGGACCGGCCACTACACCACCTCGAGTTCATCTGATGAGTAAACCGTTTCGGGTTACCGTGCTTGGATTAAAGAAAATTTACGACCTGCCCGGCAGCTGGGGCGAAGACGACTACCGCGCCCTGCTGAACCGCATGGAGGTCGATGATGTTGCCGAGATCGACAGCCGAGACCTGCTCGATTTCGTGTTGATGGCGTTACAGGATCTCGATCCCGAGGATGCCGGCGAGCAGGTGCTGGCATACCGGCTGCCGAACCGCGTCAGCCGCGGCTCGAGACAGAATATCGTGCAGGACCTGCTCGAGGGTCAGCGTCCCTGGGAGGAGCATGCCGACATTCGGCTGCATGCCGGAATCTTTGCCGCTTCACTGCTGCTCTACCAGGCCCTGCCGAGGCTGTTCCCGAGGCCGGACATGATGCGCGCGACGCTTCGCCTGCAGGCGCAGACTTCGGCGGCGAAAGAAATGCTCGCCCGGCCTCCCGAAGCCGCCTTTGTCACGCGGGTGCTTGCCGACGGCATGGACGAACACAGCATTCTCGAACGCCTTTTCGACGAGCAGCTGGCCGCCCGCTCCTTCCCCGAGGCCGAAGGCATCATCTGGCTGGCCGAGTTTGGCGAGCATTCCGCCGAAGATAACAGCGCGGTGCTGAGCGTGTACTCGTCGCAGCACTGGCTGCACGACCTGGAAGACATCGATGAATTCGAATCCGGCGCCTACGACGATAGTGACGAAGAAGACGGCGAGGACGATTAGGCCAGCGGGTTAATGAGCGTAGAGCCCTGTCTCTGACCCCGAATGCCGATTCGCTTCAGCGTGGATTGACGGTCGCGGTCACGTCGGCGTAGTCGGCCGAGCGGTAGGGCGCGAACTGGTTGGCGAGAAAAGGCTTGCGTTGCCTTTCGAGCCCCATGTCGCTCATCAGGTCGTCGATGTAGGGCATCTGATGAAGGTTCAGGATTTGCGATCGGTTCGGGCGCTCGGTAACAAACGAGCGGTTCCAGGCCCTGAGCGCCTCGATTTCGGCGAGCTGTTCATCGTCGGCGGGTAATCGCAACTTGCCGCTCCAGCAGCGCGCGAGCCAGGTGGCCTGGATCGCGTACAGCGTTGCGCTGTTGATGCCCTGCACGCCGCCGATGAAGGCCAAACCCGGCAGTGTCGGATGCAGCATGTGGCGGTACAGGTGCATGCCGTCCAGGTCATATACCTGCGCCAGCAGTTCAGGCGGTAGAAACGAGTAATCGTGTCGCCACCCGGTTGCGCTGATGACGACGTCGGCCGGCAGGAACTGACCGTTCTTCAGGCGCAGCCCGCCTTTTTCGAAACAATCGATCTCGGACTTTACCACCGCGATCCGACCCTCGCCGGCGAGAGGGAAGAATCGCGGCGGCGCAATGTAGAGGTTGGTAAACAGATCGAGCTTGATGGGGCGGTCCGGGATCAGCCCGCGCCGTTTCAGTCGAAACTGCGCGCTCAGCAGCACCTCGAAGAATTTCCAGAAAAGGTCGACCACGGGCGCGAGGCTGCCGTGCAGCAGGCGCGCCGCTTTTCCGGGCCGGATCCAGGGCGGCGCGAAATGAGTCGGCCAGCGCGCGAACAGCAGTACGTGATTGCGAATCAGCCCCAGGATTTTTTCCGGCACCGGCCAGCGCATCGATCGGTGCAGCAGGGTAACTTTTTCTGCTTCGTCGACGATGTCGACCGCGATATCCATCGCCGAGCGGCTGAAGCCGACAATCACTACCTTCCTGTTCGCGACCTGGTCGCCGTCGCGAAATTCGCTCGAGTGCATCAGCGTGCCGTCGAAAGCGTCGCGGCCGGGCCAGTCGGGGATCTTTTGCAGGTTGAACATGCCGGGCGAGATGACGAAGTAGTCGTATTCGGCGCTGTCGCGCTGGTTGCCACTTTCGGCGACGATCCGCCAGCGCCCGCCGTCGATCGGCGCGGCCTCGACGATGCGCGAGCGCAGACGGATCCGATCGCGGATGCCGAAATGCCCGGCGTAATCGTTCAGGTAGCGGCGCACCTGTTCAGCCGGCGGATATAGCGCAGTCTCCTCCGGCCACGGCCAGTCCGGGTAACCGTAAACCCATTTCGGCTCGAGCACGCAAAGCGACCGATAATTGTTGGCCCAGACACCGCCTAACTCGGATCGAGCCTCGTAAACGGAAACGTCGAAGCCGTATTGCGCGAGCGTTTTCGCGGCGGCCAGTCCGGCTACGCCGGCGCCCAGTACGGCTACCGATTTCATGGTTTGACTCATCGCAAGGCTCCCGTGTTTTTCAGGTTCGTCGATTTATCATGCCGGCCATTCGAGCGTCGATGACGTCGAACATTAAATCGCCCTGGCGGAAAATCTCCTGCTCGTTCTGCTTTGCTTGCCGCGCGCGGGCCTTCTGCGTGCCCGTGCTGCAACATCTGGCAATTGCGGCCGATTATAAATGGATGCCTGCTAAATAGATACGCCGCGTTCGGTACCGGGCAGGCGCGAGTATTGTCATCGTCTTGCCCGGCCATCCGGATGAAATTCCGGATTTCGGATAGCTGTCACAGCCTTGCATCGATGTTGTAAGATTCGTTATTCCTTTCCAGGCAGGTGACTGATGGCGAAACGGTTCGAAGACAAACTTGGCAAGCGGCAGCTCACGCGCCTCTCCAACTTGATGGACGTCGTTTACGCGTTGGCGATCTGGCGGTTGTTCATGTTTCTGCCGCGACCGCAGGAAGACGAGACGCGCACGGTCTGGCAGGTGTTTAGCGAAGATCCGCAGTCGATCCTGACGGTCGTCATCGGCATGGTTATCGTCATTATTTACTGGTTGCAGAACAACCAGCTGTTCGCCCACCTGGCGCGAACCGATACGCGCCACACGGTGCTTTCCATACTGCAGATTTTTTGCCTGCTGATTTTTCTATACGCAATTGGTCTCGGAACGCGATACGACCCAGCCACGGACCTGCGCGTTTTAGAGAGCCTCACCGCGCTGCTGGTCGGCGTACCCTCCTACTTCGCCTGGCGCCATGCCAAGTTCGAGGGCAGGTTGCTGGCGTCCTCAGTGTCGAAGCAGCAGGCCGATGATATCTCGGTACGGATCCTGGCCGAGCCGATCACCGCCGCGCTGACCCTGCCGTTCGTCGCGTTGCCGTGGCTGTGGGAAATGGCCTGGCTCTCTTTTCCGCTGGTGCAGCGGCTGTTGCGGCGCAAGGCGGAGGTACTCTAGGCCCTGTTAACGCGCTGGTTGTCAGGCCAGTCGAATAGCCGTTGGCGAGCTTATTGCGTGATCTCGATACCGGCCTCGGCCAGCAGTCGCCGAGCGTATTCCGCCGGAACGCCGAAGTTGGAACCGCCGTACTCGGGAATGATGGCGGTATTGATCGCGATGATTTTGCCCTCGATATCGAGTACCGGGCCGCCGCTGCCGCCGTGGGTGGTATCGGCGTCGTAGACCACGGCCGATTCGGAACGCTGGCCGACGATACCCCGGCTCGCCAGCGGACGGATGTAGCGCGCCCTGGAAAGGTGCCTGGCGATTCCCCAGAAGTCGAGGTCCTCGTCCTGCTGCAGCTCGGCCAGGAACTCGTCCCCGGTTTGCGCCAGCATCGACAGCATTCCGGTGGGGTAACCCATGACGATGACCTCGTCGCCGGGTGCCGGCTTGCGCTCGCTGAGTTCCAGCCGGGGAAGGCTGGCGCTGACCTGACCGCAAATCAGCACCGCGAGGTCGTGGCTGTCGCTGGCCTTGACCAGCTCCAGCGGGAAGGGATTTTCGATGTCGGGCAGGTAGGCGATGAAATTAATCAGTACCGGCTCCATGCCCTCGGCGACCAGCGCGTCGAGAATGTTATCGTCTTCCCAGGGCAGCGCGACATGGCGGTTGGTCAGGATTGCGCCATCGCCGCTGACCACGACGCCGGTGCCGGTAAAGCGGCGTTCGGCGACCTCGCCATTGCCCTCCAGGGTCAGCAGCGGCTGGCCGCGCAGCGTGAACAGCGGATTGCCGTCCTCGTCGACCTGGTAGCGCAGCATGCGCCTGCTTTCGATATCGCGAAAAGCGTAGGCGCCCTGCAGGAACACGATCGAGCGAGTCGCCCTGGCGATGATGCGGGTGGTCGCCTCGGAGCGATACTCCAGAACTTCCAGCCGCTCTGCCGTATCGGTCAGCGAATGCCTCAGTTCCTGGCGCAGACGATTGAGATCGGCAGGGCGCAGGGCTTCCTGCGTGGTTCGTGTCAGTGCGCGCGCCAGGTCTTCCAGCCGGTCCGCGCTGCTCGCCGCCTGCTGCTGCAGTTCCTGTCCCGAGCGGTACTGCTGGTAGCTGATATAGCTTAGCGCCACCAGTGCGATGACCACGGTGACGCGAAACATCAGGGTCGTTTCGACCAGGAAGTCGAGCAGAAAATCGCGCAGCGCCTGCCGCAGCCGGACCAGCTTCGGCCTGCGGCTGACGCGGGTGTAGTCGATGCAGTCGTCGAGCATATCGCCCAGCGATCGCCTCAGGCGGTCACCCTGGTGGTGCTCGCGGTAGCGGGACAGCGGGCCTTTTTCGCCGAACTCGATCAGGTCGCGCTGCTGCAGCTGCTTCGATTCGAGTCTTTCGCCGTTGATCCACAACGGGCTTTCTTCGCAGGCTTCGATCTCATAGCCCTCGCCGGACCTGTGCAGCCGCGCCACCACGCCATCCTTGAGCGGCTCGCTGCCAGCCTCGGCGACGCGAATCATGTCCGATTCATCCAGCGATACTTCGAGCGTATTGCCGCTCAGCCAGGACGCGGTACCGCGCGCCGGTCCGGTCAGGATTTCCAGCGATGCGGTGCCGTTCAACTGTCGGCGATCGGCCTTGTTCGCTTCGTCCACCGTGCTTACCGCGTTAAGGCCCGCGGCGTCGATGGCTCCGGCTGGCTGTGAAGCATGAGCTCACCCCCTCTGTCGTGGCCCGGGCCGCCCCGGCCACGCGATTGCCCGTCGTGAAACCTTCGTGAATCGTTCTGGAGCGGCTTGCCGCATGCGCGGCCATGCGCCATGGTAACGCCGGATTCGGGCGACGGCCAGCGGAAGACCCCGCCAACCGGCGGAGGCGCGATGCGGAGTCAATCTCCGGAGCCTTCGATCAGCGGAACGAAGGCCACGCCCAGCACGTCTTTCGTGCTGGTGTTGCCCTGCTCGTCGCTGCTGATCAGCATCAGCTCCTGGTGCATGTAAGGCAACCCGACCGGGATCACCATGCGGCCGCCGGGCCTGAGCTGTTCGAGCAGCGCCGGCGGCACCGAGGCCGCGGCCGCGGTAACGATGATGCCGTCGAACGGCGCCTGCTCCTGCCAGCCCAGGCTGCCGTCGCCGCAGCGGATTTCGACGTTGTCGTAACCCAGGCTGGCAAGCCTTTGCCGCGCCGACTCGGCGAGTTCGGGAATTCGCTCGATGCTGTAGACCTTGCTCGCCAGCTGCGACAGCACGGCCGCCTGGTAGCCGGTGCCGGTACCGATCTCGAGGACGATACTGTCGCTGTCGAGCTCGAGCAGGTCGGTCATCAGCGCGACGATATAGGGCTGCGATATGGTTTGCCCGTAACCGACCGGCAACGCGCCATCCTGGAAGCTGGCGTGGCGCATGTTGGCCGGCACGAACTCTTCGCGATGCACCTGCTCCATCGCCGCCATGACCTTGCCGTCGAGATGATCGCGGCCGATCAGCTTGCGCGTGAGCTGCACGTCTGTCTCGATATCGTCCAGCATCTTTTGCCGCTGCTCTTCAATCGACATGCCCGCCTCCGTGTTCGCTGGTATGGCCGTACCCCGTCGAAGTCATCGGCGCGCCGCTTTTTCCCAGTAGGCGTCGACGCGGGCCTGTATTTCGGCGATGCCGTCGGTATCGTGTTTCGGTTCGAACAGGTGCCGGAAACGGCCCTGCAGTTCCAGGTAGGCTTCGACCGGCTTGCGTTGTTTCGGCACCTTGGTATGGCGGACTTCGCCATCGACGTACTCCTTCAGCGGCCAGACGCCGGTCTGTACCGCCAGGCGGC
>Ga0209536_100009005_pt1 | contig 14867 bp, 9 predicted proteins | sample DeeMarSeWOR28_12_FD_187461 | JGI IMG/M metagenome (GOLD analysis project Ga0209536, IMG submission 187461) | Marine sediment microbial communities from White Oak River estuary, North Carolina - WOR-2-8_12 (SPAdes) (version 2) | ecosystem: Environmental > Aquatic > Marine > Intertidal zone >...
CACCTGGGCGAGATGATGGACGAAGGTACCGATATGGAAATCGGATATCTGGATTACTTTTAAACCGTTGAATACGGCCGGGAGTCTTGGAAAATTCATCCGGACTCTCCGGGTGGTAAAATCAAACCGGCCAAAGGCGATCCCATAAGTCAGCGGTAAGATGGGCATACCGGCAAAAACAATTCCCACCTGAGTAAGCAATTTACGGCGGGTGATCTTTTTGCCTGGAAGTTCTGCTCTCCGGGCCCTGTGTTTCCGGAGCGTGATCAATTTCCGCATCTGAAAGATGATATCATCGAAGATATTAATAACAATAAATATGATCTTGGGTATGTAAAAAACAATAAACGAGCCGCTGATGAGGTGAAAATAGGACAGGATCCGGTCGCCGGGAATGCGATCCTGAAAAGTCAGGACCAGTGTAAATCCGGTTAAGATGATCACCGGAACGATCCAGTAGAGTACGGCAATAATTCTCTTTGTCCGGCGATGGAAATCTGATATTATTTTTGTGATTCCCCACCAGGAATAGGCATCCATTGTCAGAACAATGGCGGTAAAAACAGAGATGACTAAAAGCGGGTTACCACGCATCGATCATTCCCCTTTCGCCAGTTCGCGGATATCGGGCGGTTCAAGGACCTTTTTATCTGATCCCTTCAGAACAGCATTGATCATTGCCAGACCGAGTTCCTCCATCGTACCGAAATATTTTGGGAACAGTCCGGCCAGCAGCGGATAGAATGGCATAAAAATTTTATATATCTTATAAGAATTATTCAACCCCTTTGTCGGCTGAATGTATCCCGGCCGGAACATACAGGCTGCTTTGAACGGGAGTTTCAGCAGATCGTTCTCGGTTTTCCCCTTGACCCTGGCCCACCGGCTGCGACCTTTTTCGGTGCTGTCGGTACCCACACCGGACACATAACAAAAAGTCATGTCCGGGTTATTTTTTACCAGCGTATTTGCCACATGCATGGTCAAATCATAGGTTATTTTTTGATAGGTATCCGCCGTCACACCCACTGAAGAAATCCCCATGCAGAAATAGCAGGCATTATAACCGGTCAGCTGGTCTGCTATGGGTGAAAAATCATTGAAATCCTGATGGATGATCTCTTGCACCTTTTCATGGGTGATACCGCCAGGCCGGCGGTTGATCAGTAAAACCGCTTCGACGTCAGGATGTTTCAGGCATTCGTGCAGCACCCCTTCGCCCACCATGCCCGTGGTTCCGAGAATTATTGTTTTAATTTTCATTTTCCGTACTGCTCCGTATCGGTCAGATCCTCAAAAGCGACACCTGACTTTGCATCAATGATCAGGGATGCCTTTAAAGCCAGATGATCTGAGATACTGTCATTGGTCCTGTTCTTTATATCGGTAACATTGATCGACCGCGTTCTGACTTTTTTCAGAGGTATTTGCATCACTTCATCGTAGGCAAAAATATAATCAAACCGTTTATACAGGTTAAACAATTTGAACATCATCGTGTACTCGATCCCCGATGGGTTATACTCCATGTGCAGATCCCGCGGTGACCCTAAAAATGTGGTCAGATTATCCAGGTCCTCCTCGTCGTAGGCATCAGAATTAAAATCACCGGTCAGGAGAACGACCAGATTCTCCGGCGATTTTACCAGACCCGCTTCAATTACTGTATAGGTTGCGTAATCGATAAAATTTTTGATCTGCCGGAATTGCCGCCTTTTGTGACTCCTCGATCCAAGTGCCTGTAAATGGGTTGTAAACATGAACACAAAGGTTGAGTCATCCAGCCGGTGCAGTGAGCCCATCACCGACTTATTGGCCAGAAAATCGGTCGAGACAGAAAGTTCCTTGTTCAGCATCAGATGGATCGCTCCTTCTGTAACCTCCACATCATCATCGTGGTCGATGACCGTCAGGTCCACCTGCGGATATTTTGACATCAGGAACAATCCCGAATCCTGAAACAGGTTATCCGGAAAAGATTCATAGTCCACTCTGGAGACAACGCTTTGATAGTGCTGCCGGTCGATATTTTCCAGAATATAGTTACGCGCATTCTCATCGAACAACTCCTGCAGAAGCACAAAGTCAAATCCCGCATTATTGATATATTGCAGAAGCGCATCCAGCTTGCTTTCATCTTTACCAAAAACCGTCTGGATATTATAGGTAAGGATATTCAGTTGTCCATCGGTACCGGCATCGACCACCAGCGGATCATTCACCGGCGGCTCGAACGTTACAGCCGGAGAGCAGGCATTAAAAGATATCACCCAGGCGGCGGCCGGCAGGATATACAGAATATATGAGTTAATCAAGCGGTTCATTAAATTTCTTTTACTTTGATCTTTGGCGTCAACAGATTCAATCTAGACTTTTTTATTTTAATATTGTTTTAACCCATCCTGATTTTCAATCATTCCCATTTTATTTTAATTAAAACCACAATTATCAATACACACCATTTGGGACGGTGCCGGATTTTTGTTCGGGGATCACTTCTTGGTACTTTGCCGGTTAAAGTTACTCAGACTTATTTTTCTCCCAATAATTATAAGTATACCTTTCAATATTCAAAATTCCAGTATTGAGATGCCAGAGAGACGGGTCGATGAGTTAAATGCGGGCAATTATTCGACCGCGATTTAAAAGCGTCTGTTTATAATATTGTTATATATGGAGCCGAAGGTATAACGAAAACCAAGGGTTAAACCCACATTATAGGTTGTTGCCAGCTGCCGGCGTCTCAACAGAATTTCATCAATCGTCGCATCTCCCTTGGGTAAATAGATTTGGTCATGGATACTTTCCATTTGTGACTCAAGGACGAATTCCCATCCGCTTGTGATTCGCAGAGCAATTTCAACATCAAGATTCAGGCTGTATTTATCTTTCAGTTCCAGATATTGAAAGGTTTCGAAATCGAATTCCACATTGCCCCAGGGCTGGACCATTTTCAGTTCAATTTCAAAGGCATGATATAATAGATCATCTGAGTTTCGATCGAAAAGGGTTTCCTGGTAATAGCTCAAAGAAGCATAACCGATCTGATACCCGAGGGTAAATTTTCTTCTCTCTGATTCCATCCATGGAAAAATATTATACTCAATTCCCGGAGCGATATCCCAGCCGAGACTGATATTTTTATATGTTGTCGAGAATAATTCACCGAATAATCCGACAGACCATCTGATATTCATACTTTTCACGACACCCGAGCTTGCCTGCCAATCTTTCAGGGAACTCTTCAACGATTTGTCATCATCTTTAAAGTTTTCTTCTTCATACAGGAATTCGAAAAGGTTATTTATCTTCCACTGTTCTGTAACCCGATCAGCGGCAACGGCACTGATTATTCTATAAGCATTTCTGCTTTCTTCCGCACTGAATCCTCCGCCGAGATCGATTGAAAAAATCCAGTAATCCCAGTTATCATGGACCATTTCCTGATCCCCTTTTATTTCCCGTTCATCATAACGAATCTCCACCTGTTCGCCCATGGCCGTTTGAGAAACATAAGGCATCAGGCCCATCTTGATAATACGGGTCAATCCATTGCGCAACTGATCATCGGTATCTGATTGCGGAGAATTATAATACAGGGTCAGATCCTCACCGGAAAATTTTTCATGTCCGATAAAGTAAATATTGAACTGACGACCACCACTACCCGTTTTTTCATCTGTAATGAGAATATGGATTTGCGCCAGGTGCGGATCACGGACATATGTAACAAAAGGGATTGCACTCCTTAAATATCTTTCGGTATCATCGCTCTCTGCGTAATCGATAAAGACCCGTATCGTTCCATTTTGATTTTCCCCAGGATTGTTCTGGATATGTTCATATTGAGCGATCCCCGACAGGGGACAACAAACCAGCACCAAAAGCGAGTATTTAAAACCGGTTTTCATCTTGTTAAAAAATTCAGATCTTCTCATAGCATGCGGCTTTCGTTTAAAATCTCAATATGTTTTTGACAGACAACCTCGATCATGTTCGGATCAAGGTCAAATCCGAACATTCAAAAAACAAGCCCAATGACTTATTGTCATTGGGCCCGATCGGATCATCCGGAATTAATGCCAAAACTGTTCTGATGAGATTACTATCCGTTAATATGTTGCCCGGCTGCCTCTGCTCAAATCTCAATGGTTAAAATACCTGCCTTAGACGTAAAACACCAGAGCAATCACTTCTTTTCCGGTCAATGTCAACAGAATCCTGCTTTGGAAGATATCATTTGTTTTCATCGTGCAGGACAGGGGAGGATCTATGTCCGTCTGGCGCGCATAATAAATCGTCCCCTGCAATGTCTTTCCATGAATAAAATTGAAATGTTCTGTCGTCAGACATCGCAACGAAGAGGCCAGCCGGAAATTTTTCATTCAGCGACACATTTGTTACTTCACTGCCATCACTATTATTGGTTGATACTGCTATCGTTTTTACCAATTGATGGTTATGCGGATCTCCCGGTTCGCCTTCCCGCTTATAAATGTGGAACTTATTGGCTTCCTGATCGGATACCAGGATATATCCTGTACCGTCATCGATCTGATAGATTGAAATTCCCTCCCTGTCTAACATAAATCCATCAGTGCCAAAAAGTGCTAATTCTGTATTGGCGTTTTCTGCATCGGGATCAGCATGATATTTTCTGATCCCGACATTCTCATCCGCATAATACACATAACCCAGTGGATCATCAACAGCAATGGCTTCAATTTCTTTGATACCACTCCAGTTACCGAATTCTCTTACTTTAGTAGCTTTAACCATTCCATTACCATCATCCTCGAGGCGGTACTGCCACAGATACGTCCCGTCAGCCGGTCCCTCCTTTCTCCCGACAATGGCATAAATTGAACCATCTGAAGGTCTTTTATACAGAGCAATACCCATCGGTGCCCTGAGATCCTCATCCACAAAAACCGCAATCCCACCAAGATCTATTGGCTTCATATCGGGCAGGCTGAAGATCCTTATTTTATTCTCGAGTCTTTCAGTTGTTACAGCAATATCGACAGGTACACCGTTCAGTAAGAGACCATATTCAACATCGACATTATTCGGTCGCTTTAATTCGCGAACTGTTTTTTGCTCAATCACCTTGCCATCAAGAGAAAATACATACAGCGCACCATCCTCCTCTTTATCAGTGCCGATAATCAAACTTTTTGATGGGTCTGCCGGATCAATCCATATGGCAGGATCGTCTGTATCATACATCACCTGTTCCGTGACGACAATGGGTGACAATTTATTTGCAGTCTCATCCTGCTTTTGATTGCAGCCGGCAATTACAAAAAGAGATAGCATCAACATAAATTTAAACCGGATTGCTTCTGGAAATTTTGTTCCTGCTGGCTCAGATACATCTCGTTTTTTCATCTCACACACCTCGGTTTTAATTATGGATCTATTTTTGATTATGATTAATATACTTCAGTAAAATTAAATGAAGATTAAAAGAATATTAATTTTTATTAATGTTGAGCATATAATTCTTTCTTATAACAGTCAGGGGCGGGAATCCGAAGCTAAAACATAAATCATAAACAATTGAGTTTGTTATATTTGATTTAAATCAACTTGTGCGGACAAATCAGTCATTTTTATTCTTATATGGGTAATTCGATCGTAAAATTACTTCCCTTCCCATATTCACTGTGCATACAAACATGACCGGAATGGACTTCACAGATCCATTTTACAATTGCCAAACCAAGTCCACTTCCTCCTGTTTCTCGGGATCTTGATGAATCCACGCGAAAGAATCGGTCAAAAATTTTGGTATGATATTCTTTCGAGATCCCAATACCCTGATCAGAAACCGAGAAACAAGCGGTCGCGTCTTTTTTATACAATTTTATTTCCACTTTTGATTTTTCAGGTGAATATTTGATTGCATTAAAGATGAGATTACTTAATGCGCGAATCAGCAGTTCCTCATCACCATTATACTCGATAATTTCCACTTCTTTTATTTCAAGTTTGATCTTTTTCTTACCTGCCAATCCCTGACACCGACTCACTGATGCCATCATAACATCATCGAGACGAATATTTTGTTTGCAGACATGAATTTGTCCCGAATCTGTCCTGCTCAGGAGGTGGAGATCATCTACAATCCGGGCCATGCGTTCAATTTCTATAAATGAATTAGTCAGGGAGTTTCTTATCATCCGGCGGTTCTGCAGATTTTTTTGAGCGGTCTCCAGATCCGCCATTAGAATACTCAATGGCGTACGCAATTCATGTGATGCATCGGCCATAAATGCTTTCTGAACCTGAAATGCAGATGCTAAACGGTCTAAGAGTTCATTGAATGTATTTACCAGCCGGTTGATCTCATTCTCGAGATCGGGGACCGGAAGACGTTTATCCATATTTTTTGTGGTGATCTCATTGACGGAACGAATGATTTCATCAACCGGTCTTAATGCCCTGCGCATCAAAATTTTTCCGCCTACCCAGACAATGGCTATAAGGAGAATTGCGCCAATGACAAGATATATTCTGATCAGGGCAAGTCTTTTTTGGATTGAATCCGTTGGAATAGCCAGATCGACCTTATAAAGATATGTTGGGATAATATCATAGATTAGCGTATACTGGCGATAATTCTGGCCAACTTCATCACTAATGTCATAAAAATATTCCTTTGGAACAATTTCCCGGGGCATAACGACAATATCCGAATTATTTCCCTGATGAGGTATATAAACCTCCGACTTATTTATATCTTTTGATGACCACAGTATGCGATCTTCTTCGTAGACATACAAATAAGCCCAGGCCCCAACACGTGCGATCAGGCCCGACAATTTTTCCGGATTTTCAATAAAGAGGGAATCAGCCTGACGGGCAATGGCTTCCGTAATTTCATACACCGTCAGCATAAGCCTCTGTTCATTTTTTTGATCCTTAAAATAGTCCCCTGATTCCGGGACCAATCCGACAAAATAATTTTTCGTGATCCGGACACCTGAATAGCCGATCCCGCTGATGGTTACACCCGAATCGGTTTTATAAATAAATGGTAAATAACCCCATGACTTTTCCCGGGGTTCGGCAAATTTGATGTTATATTCCTCGATTTCCGGGGAGCAATAAATTTCCTGCCCTGAGATAAGATTCCTGATATGAACATATCCCACATCGGTCAAATAATTATCAATCGATTCGTCGATCATTTCCTGCCTGATGCTTTTACCAAATTCCGTTAAAAGAGATGGTGTCCAGCGCACCGGGGCAAAATCATCCACATCCAAATCAAAATCAATTCCATGGACTAAGGCAGATGCGTCAAAATCATCCATATCCAAATCATCCCGCAAATCAAATACTTCTTCCAGCATTTCTTCACCCAGTTGCGAAACACCGTAATTAAATTTATCCCAGATCTGGTTTGAAAGATGAATAAATATTGCCCAGGTAAAACCGATCACTACGATCGTAAAAATGCCGATATACCATTTTGTCAACCAACTGCGATATCCTTGCTGCTTAAAGAGACTTATCACGCTTCATCATCCAGTGTGTTATTTTAATCCTTCAACATATATCCGGAACCACGAATTGTATAGATCAGTTTTTCAGTACCTTCTGCTTCGATTTTCTTTCTCAGAAAATTAATGATCACATCAATCACATTACTTCCGGTATCAAAATGAATATCCCATACATGTTCGGAGATCATCGTTCTGGTAACTACCTTATTTTTATTCAGGATGAGGTACTCAAGGAGCGCAAATTCTTTATTGGTCAGCCGCACGTCTTCACCGGAGCGTTTCACTTTTCTCGCCGCCATATCCAATTCGAGATCTCGGATTCTGATGACCGGCTGGCTGACTTTATACGCTCTCCTTAACAGGGCATTGACCCGGGCTACCAGTTCTGCAATCACAAATGGTTTTGTCAGATAGTCATCGGCCCCTTTTTCCAAACCCCTGATCCTGTCGGATACATCACTCAAGGCCGAGAGAATCATGATTGGCGTCCCGATTCCGGCATTACGAAGGGAATCACATATTTCCCAGCCATTTTTTTTGGGCAGCAAGATATCAAGAATTATCAGATCATAATTTTCGGTAAAAGCCAGATATTCTCCGTTCTCACCGTCGTAGACAACATCGACCGAGTATTTTTGCTCTTCCAGGCTACTTTTGATGAATCCTGCCAATCGTTTTTCATCTTCAACAACCAGTACCCGCATAGATGCCCCTGTTACTCTCCATGCCGAAATTAGCAAACTTCCGGCGGATAATCACAAATTTACACTGATGCTTTAAAAATTACTTAACCTGGTCTGTTCAAGGGACAACTCATGACTGCAAACAATAATGAGAAAAAGCCGGACTATTTTGGAAGACAATCCGGCTTTTTTGATCAAATTACATTTTCTTTGATACAACTAACCGATCGACAATTACAACTCGTATTTCAGTCCAAAATGACCCCACCAGGAATAAAATTCACGCGTAATCGGCCGATTTGTCTCACCAATATAGTAGCGCAATGGTGCATTATTGATGTTAATTACTTCAGCATAAATCCGCAATCCTGTGAGAACCTGCTGACTGGCCGAGAAATCCCATTGAATATGATCGTCATAGATAATATTATTTGCATCATCCTCACCAACTTCTTCGATAAAGTTTCCATGATAATTCATACTGATCCTGCCCAGAAAACCGTATTTTTCATACACGAGCGCCAGATTTGCCACATTTGCAGCCTGCCCGGGCAGTGTTGAAATGCGACCATCGGCATATTCGGCTTCAGATTTCGTCCAGGTATAATTGGCATACATACCAAAGCCGTTCCAGAAACCGGGAAGGAATGTAAACTGCTGATTCCAGTTGATTTCGATTCCATATAGCCAGCCTGCTTTGCCATTGATCGGTTGCGTTTTTTCATAACCATCATAGGAACCGCCGGATTGTTCGATCTGCTGCTTGTATATGATCTTATCCAGTGATTTGTAGAAAAAACCACCGGAGAGGATGCCGAGCCCCTGGAAGTAATGTTCACCAAAAACATCATAATTATAGGCGGTAGTCGCTTCGAGAGACGGATTACCGGCAACGATCTCTTCATCTTCACGGAAAACGATAAAATATGGCACATGGTCATAATAATTCGGCCTTGCCAGTGTCGAAGTAAAGGCCAGACGCAGATTAGTCCGGGGTGTCAGGCTGTATCTGATCTGAAGATTGGGAAGAATGTGGTTTTCATCGCCTGAACCTGAGATCGGTGAATGGCTGTCGTAATCTCCATCTTCATTGTAGATTAACTCATAGGCGTTAAAATCATAACGCTCCATTTCGTAGCGGAGACCGAGCAAAAACAGCCAGTCACTCACCGAATGTGTGGTCATGGCATAAAGACCGGTAATTGACTCGTCCACATCATACCGTTCGCCATAGGTCGCTTCGTAATCCAGTTCACCTTCCAGCAGACCATCCTTATTCGCCCAGAAGAAATCACGGGATTTTTGTGAATCAACGAGTGGTCCGAATTGTTTATAATCCCCTCCCAGATGTTCACCCTTGGTCTCTCCTGCACTCAACTGACTCATCAACACGTCATCATCGCCTTCCCAACCATATTCCCACACTTCATTATCCCGTTTTTTGGATATCTGATAATATTTTCCACCAAATTTCAATTCCGCCGGAAAACCCGCAAAACTGTAAGGAATTTTCAGATTCAAGGCACCCATAATATTGGTATGGGTGGCAAGATTATGTTCATAGGAGTATTCATCCAATACGAAGTTAGCCGCATTCATTTCATAACCACTTTCCAGATTAGTAATACGATATTGCGGTATATCGGGGTCACCTAATGTGAACTGCAGATCAGCATTTTCATTCATTTCAAAAACGGGATCAATTTCATCCGGCTTATCTTCTTTGGCATAGCTGTACGCTACTGTATAATCCATTCCCCAGTTTTCGAAGTCATTTTTACCACCTGCAGTGACATTATAGATGACCTGTCTTTCTAAACGATCCTTCAGTTCCCGTACTATGGTCCCTCCCAAATTTTCGGTTTTACTGACAAAACCGTCCCCATCAGGCTCAATTCCCAATAACTGTCTTCTTTCTTCATCATCTCTTTGATTGTACATCCCATTAATAAAGTATCGGTTATTGTCATTAGGCCGATATTCAAGGTTTCCATTAAATCCAAAGCGAAAGCGTTCAACGACATAGTCTCGCAGTTCAAGGTTCTCTAAAGCCCATGGAATCTCTGTGCCGCTTGTATCATCAACACTTCCCCATTCCATTTCGTTATTATCAGAACCCCGGTTACTGTCATAAAAATTACCATTGATCGTGAAGCCCCACTCATCCCGGCCACCGAAACGATCACTATAACTTAGATCACCCTGATAAAGCGGTTCCCCTCTGAGCTCTCCATAACCGGCGCCTGCCGAGAGAAACAACTTGCGGCGATCAAAATCGAAGGCACTCTTGGTGATCATGTTTACCGAGCCACCGATAGCATCGGCGTCCATATCCGGTGTCAGAGACTTGGTTACCTCGATCGAGGCAACCTGATTTGTTGAGATAACGTCCAGGCCGACATATCTTTCTTCGTTTTCCGGAGAAGCAATTCGTTCGCCATTGATCGAGACTGCATTTAATCGGGCTTCCGTACCGCGTATCAGGACATAACGGCCTTCACCCTGATCCCGGGTAATTGAAACTGCCGGAATACGCTGCAGGACCTCCGCCGTATTCAGATCCGGGAATCGTTGCATTTGCTCCTGAGCGACGACATTTTTTAAATTTGAAGCTGTTTTTTGCTGGTTAAGAGCCTTGGCCTGACCTTCACGCAATCCCAAAACCACGATATCATCAGCCTGCAGGTAAGACACTTTTAAAGCGACATCATGTCCGACAACCCCCCCCTCTGAGGGAACTGTAATTTCGCCAGCATATTCCTCATAACCTATGTATGTTACTTTAAGGGTATATGTACCGGGGGCCACTCTAAAGATGGTGAATTCCCCCTCCCTGTCGGTGGCTGCCCCATATGATGTCCCCTCCAGAAATACGTTGGCTCCGGGTAAGTACTCATTTCTGTCCGCATCCATAACGCGGCCTATGATCTTACCAGTCGTCTGGGCAAACACAAAATCTGGTAAAATAAGTATCGAGACCATCAAAATTATCGATACCACATACAAAATCCCCCACCGTGAAACTGAATTGGCATTTCTCATCCTAATTCTCCTGCTTTTGTGGATATTTTGGAATGATTGGATTTATTAATTGACCAGATTTCAAACCAGGACTTTTGGGCACTTACCTCCTTTCTAGGTTGCTCTGATTAATATTTCATGGTACAGTTTTCAAGCATTTTCACTTCCTTTTAATTTGGTTTTGATCCATGTTGTATTTAGTATACTTTAAACTTTTGCGTTGGTAAAACCGGCTCAGTTCAGTGTAAAGGAGTACCTTAACTGATACTCACCTCCCCGCGCATCATCGCGGTAAATCTCTACCTTTACATTATTCTCCCCGGTTATTACTTTTAAAAATGTACTCCTGGCAAGATTGGCATTGATCCAGAAGTTGCTTTTATATTTGTCACGGATATTCTGATCGGCGGCATAATCCTTTACAAATTGATACAATAAGTCTAATCCTGTTTTATCATCGATTTTCTTATAAGAGATGTCCCCGGTCAGGCCTGAATAATCGAGTATTTTTTTCACTTCGTAATCATTACCTTTGTAATACTCGGCGATAGCCTCCTGCCTGGTTACGCCAGTAGTTTTTCCCTGCTCAATCTTCTGCATAATTTCGCCAAACATCAGATCAGGAAAGTAAGCTTCGATCCCTCTGGCATGGCCGGCGTCTATCTGCCAGACATCATTGATTTTGGCGATCGATGTATTATGGGTATGTCCGCAAATATATGCGGTAACCTGGTACTTCTTTAACAACTGATGAAATTTTAAACTGCTTTGCGGATATTTATTCAGTGAATCATCGGCATGCCGCAGCCTGCCGTTGTCGATATCCGGTATGGCGATCATCGGTTCATGGCCAAAAACAAAAATATATTTTTTCGTGGTTTCCGACAGATCCTTTTCCAACCATTCCAGCAGCTGCGGTACATGGTCACCATCCGTTCCGATATCTGATATGCCATCATAATATTGATTGAGGACCACAAAATGATGATCTGTCCAATCAAAGGAATAGGTGGTTTCGATGCATCCGGGAGGACCGATCCGAACGATATTTGGCAGGGAATTACCGTTCTTGTTAAAATCCCGTAAAAACCGCATACTGGGCTCCGCATCCAGTTCATGGTTGCCCGCCACCGGATACCAGGGATAATCTTCACCCAATACCTGTGCGACGACCTCATACACGGCTGATGGCGGATCAATATCCCCGGGACTGATCATAAAAGCACCCTTGCCGTATTTCTTGATCGCCTCACACGCTCCCAGAAAATAACGGGAATCCCGGTACTCCTCTTTAGCCGTATAGCGCATATCAGCGGTAACAATAAACGTAAATGATCCATTTTCCCGTTCACATGCATAAAACACAAAAATCGCAATCAATAATATCAATAAAGACAACTTTCTGGCCATGTTTACACCTGTTTTTTAGTCCGATTCCTGGGATTATTTAATAGTAATTTACATTTCGGTCATGTTGTAGTTGTTAAGGATAAAAGATTCCACCTCATGTCCGGCTCTCAGGATTGGGCCTTCGGCTTCCATTTTCAGGCTGGTAACTGCTGCCGACCATATCGTAGCCTGTCCTGGTGGTGCGGAAAGTCGTTTTGCAATGTATGACGCAATACATGTATCACCACGCCCACTGCGTCCGATCAGTTTTTCCGGTAAGAAACGGGCTTCATAAAAGCGATCATCGGCATACACCAGAATCCCATCCCGATGTGTCAAAATGACTTCGGTCGGGCCCCAATCCGCCAGAACTTTTGCCGCTTTTTTTAAATCCTGCTCACCGGTCAGTGATTCCGCCTCCACTGCATCCGCTTTAAAAACATTAATGAGGGCCAATACCCGCTCTTTTTCGGGCCAGGGCGCATGAATCAGCCTGTGATCCTGATCGATGATCCTGACAAAACCCTGAGCATCTGCTACCAGCAGTCCATCTTTCTGAGACAGATATTTCACGATTTCGAAAGGTACTTCCTCCCGGATGGATGCATTGATCAAAATCGCTTTTGCCGTTAAATCATTAAACTGGGCGGTGGTATAAGAACCGGCCGTTACGGTGCAGGTGAGGATGCGTTGATCAACATCATCAGTAGGATATTCGAGTTTCATATGGGTTGAAGAAGTTGTAATGAAGGGATAAACATCGACACCAATTTTCTCGAGTTTTTTAACCACCCGAAAATCCTCTTTAGCCAGACGGGTTACAGCCGCGACCTTTAATCCCGAGACCCGGGCGGCGTGGGCACCATAATTAAATCCACCGCCATCCACAAATCGTGTTCCGGCAGAAGAAACGATCGTATCCTTCGTATAATTACCCAGAATAAGCATATCATACATTTTCATCCTCAATCCCATCCTATCTGTCAATCACTGACTTTTGCCCGCCAGAGTGTACTGGCCAGGACCATAGAGATAACCGATCCGCCAATCCAGAATATAATGGCGTCAGAAAAATCGTAATGTCTAACGCCGTCAATCATGGTTATGCCCTCTTGAATCAGAAATCCGCTGATCTGATCCTGCAGACCGGCGGCCATATAACTGAAGATACCGATAAAACCCATAGCCGCTCCGGCTGCCTTCTTGGGAGAAATATCGATCGCGAATAATCCACCCAGTGCGGCCAGCAATCCGCTCAGTGTAAACCCATAGACAATGAATGCCGAAGTGAGGAATACCGGGTGTCCGGGCGGCATGAAAAATATGACCAGTAAGGCAAGTATTTCAATGATACCGAAAATGAGCGTAACCGGCGGGCGTTTTGCCTGAAAAAGTTTATCCGAAATGTAGCCATAGGCCACACATCCCGCCAGACCGGCAAGCGTGTTCACCCCAATAATACTTCCGGCCTCGATCAGTGAATATCCCTTAACTTCCTGAAGATAAAGAATTCCCCAGCTGTTAATGGCATATCTGGTGACATACATCATGGCACTGGAGATCCCCAGGATCCAGATTGTCGGCCTTTTTAAAATGGAAGCCTGCGCCTGCCATGTTTTTTGCTCTTTCTGTATCTCACCGTGATCATTTTTCCAGTCTGCGATGGCGGGCAGGCCAAAGGTTTGCGGGCGATCCTGCATAAATATATAAATGATAAAAGCAACAAATATGCAGAACACTCCGGGACCCCAGAATCCGGCCTGCCATCCAAAAAAGCTGACCAGAGCGCCGGAACCGACAAATGTCAATCCCTCACCGATCGCATGGCCTGTACTCCAGATCCCGTATAATCTTCCCCGCTCTCTGTTACTGAACCACTGTGACAGTACGACTGCACCGGACGGTGCTCCAAATCCCTGAAACCATCCGTTCAGTCCCCAGAGCACCACCCAGACCCACAACGCTTCTGTCCTACCCATAAATATATTTACCACCGCTGACAGTAGAACTCCGGTAGCAAAAAATCTTTTAATATTAGCATGATCCGCCAGAAATCCATTTGTAAATTTGCCCAGGGCATAGGCATATAACAACGCCGAACCAATCAATCCAAGGTCTTCCGGTGACATGATTCCTTCGTCAATCAAAGGTTTTTTGACGACAGAAAGTGCCAAACGACAGGTATAGGCTATGCCATAACCCACGGTTACCGTCATCATGATATTGAAACGATGCTTTTTATAAAGTCTCTCGACTTCAT
>Ga0209536_100009006_pt1 | contig 14866 bp, 13 predicted proteins | sample DeeMarSeWOR28_12_FD_187461 | JGI IMG/M metagenome (GOLD analysis project Ga0209536, IMG submission 187461) | Marine sediment microbial communities from White Oak River estuary, North Carolina - WOR-2-8_12 (SPAdes) (version 2) | ecosystem: Environmental > Aquatic > Marine > Intertidal zone >...
CCGAACCTACGGCACTTCGGCCACTCTGCCCGAGGCATCGTGCGTTTCATCATTCGCACTGCCCGGTCGGAGAGCCCAGCGCAGTAGCGCTCCACCGTCTCGTGGCCGTTGGATGCCTTCACCGCTTTCGTGAGCGTTTCGATCTCGGACTTCACAGGAGCGACGTTGGCCACCTTCCCGACCGACTTCACCTGCTCCTCCAGGCGCTTCTGTCCCTCCCTGCGCTCCCGTTGCTCGGTCCTGAATTCCGTGTTCAAGGACGACAGAAACCACACGAGCGAGCCGACCGTCGAGAGACCGAAGATTACGACCCCGATGAGGCTCAGAACGAAATTCCGCTTGGCCGTCGAGAAGGATTCGATCTTCTTATCGACCACCTCCACATCCGTCCGCGTGTGCTCCAATCGCTCCCGAGTCTTGACGCCTTCCTGGACGTCTTTCTCGACCTTCTGGCGCGTTTCCAGGCTCGTCTCTTGAAGCCCGGCGATGACCGCTACCTGCGCGCAGTCGTGCCCCCGGTCCTCGACCTTCCCGACACGTCGGTCCAGGTTGTCCATCTGCGTCCCGAGTTTGGTGTGCACGACCTCGACTTTCTGGAGCGCCTTCCTGGAAGCCACCTCCGCCGCCTTCACATCTCGCTTGATTTCAGGGATCTGCCTGACGTACTCCGCTTGGTTGTTGGTCGCCAGGACCAGCCCGCGAAGGTGCTTGGACATGCGCCCGATCTCTCGCCAGGCGATCTCTTCCTTGTCCACGACCGGAGTGCCCTCTTGGTCGCTGAATTCGTCCGAGTCCTCGACCTTCAGGTCCGAGGGAGGTGGTGTCACGGTGAGCCTCCGTCGTCGCCTGTCGAGATCAATGTCTGAGAGAGTTTCTTTGGTCCGATCCTTTGGCATACGCGCATGCCCCCGCCTCCCCCTAGAAGTGCGTACCGAATAGCGGCGGGTTCACGTCGCTCGGTGGTTGTGGGCCTGCCGACCAGGGACCGTCCACGAAATCGTCAGTCTCTCCGATCTGAATGGTGATGGCCAAGACACCATGTCCCGCCACTCGAAAACACGCGACGGCGATGCCCAGCCGATCACCCGCCGACCCGGGCGTCCACGCTGGATTCGTCTTGGTGGCTAGATGGAGCCCCGACCCGAAAAAGGCTGCCTCGTCCTGTTGAAAGCTCTCCAGACAGCCTGTGAGCGTGCTGTTTTGCCGCCCGAAGTGGCCAACCCCGGCGCCAACATTGAGCAGACCAAACACGAGGTCCGCCCCCGCTGCGATCACGTCGAGTTGCGCCCGGTATACCCCGGTGGTCGGCCATGCCGCAGAATTGGGCTCCCCTACCACCGTGGACCCAAGGATGATCGTCTTGCCAGTGGTGTCTCCAACGGTTCCAAGGTCGTAGGAGCCGGCCGGCGTCGTATCGAGCGCCGTGTCGTAGTCCGAGTTGTGCGACGTGGACTCACGCGGTCCGTAGTTGTTGTAGTAGGTCCGCGTGCCCTTGGGTCTCTGGTAGCGCCCGGCTCGCCGCTGGTCCCGGACCTTCCCGTCCACGAGGAGCGACGGATGAAGCCCCTCGGTCCACTCTCGCCACCCCCGCAGAGTACGAGCTTTCTGGTGGGCCTCGTGGGCCGCGTCCGTGACCCACACTCCGTCCATGCCGCTCTCGCGCGAATGATCGAATGCTGACCACGGCCGGACCTCGACTTCCGGATACGCGGCCTGAAACAGCGCCTCATTGTCGGCGTAGATGGTCATGTGCCGACGCACGTTGACGGCTCCGCCGTACTGTGGCCTCGGGTCCGGTCCGAGCGGCCGGTAGGTCACGACCCTCGCCCACCGCGTGCCTGGGGGCCAGTCTTCAGGGTCGTCGTGCCAGACGGTGACGGTGACGAGGCCGGACCCCACGTCGCGAACGGCGTAGTGGTCCGGCCCCTCGTAGACGTCTCCCTGAACGTTGAGAGCGTGAAGAGTAAACTCTCCCAGACCACCCCATTCCGAGGAGTCGCACTCCTGCCAATCGCCAGGCGAGGCTTGGGTCGGCTGGTAGAGCACTCGCACGATCTACGCTCCGGGATAGCCGACGAGCACCTTGGCGTCCTGCAACTTGGCCTCGTAGAGCGAGCCCTGTCCGTCATCGAGGACGGTCCAGTTGGCGCCGCCCCCCATAACAGCATCGGCCAGCTTGGAATCCACTTCCTCCCACGCGGTCGGCGCGCTCGTCGCCTTGTCGAGACCCTTCTTCCGGGTCTTCGCCGGGTTGATGTCGTGAGCCTTGATCACGACCTCCGTGTCTCCTTCTTCAAGACAGTACATGCTGTTGCCGCTGTACTCGTCCCAGAAGGGGCCATAGCTGGGGTCGGCGTCGTCGTACTTCTTGGTGAAGATTGCGACGACCTTGTTCACGCTCTTGCAGCGGTTCTCGCATCCGATGAGATCGCCCTCTCGGACCACGAGGTCTCCGTTCGGCCGCATAAGCACCACCATTACATCGGTCTTGACTGCCATCTCTCCCTATCTCCGTCCCCCCTGACTATGAATACGACAACCTGGCTTCCGCCAGGTAGTTGGTCCCGTCGTAGAACAGCGCCACGAGCGCTATCTCGTTCGCGCTCATAGACGAGAAATCCGGCGTTGTACCGCCGCCCCATAGCACCGCCGCCGGCCATGTCACGCTCCGGCCTCCCGTCGCGTCCTGGACCAATTCGAGCATGAGGTTCCCCCAGCCATTCGGCGCGACAAACGAGACCACTGCGTCCGCACTGAGGGTTCCCTTTTGCTTGTTTCCGTTGGTCCAGTTGATCGTCGGCGTTGCTCCGAGACTCCCCAGGCTCACACCGGAGCCGAAGTCCGCCGCCTGGACGCCTTGGATGGAGTTTCCTCCCATCGGCAGCGCACCAGTCATCGCGCGTGCTCCGGAGCGTGGGAGGTAGGCGTCATGGTCGTCGTCAGCCAGCCCTCCGAGCCCTCCATGATCCAGCGTCCCGGAGTGGTCTGGGCCGTCGATAGCGTGGCTCTGGGCGTGATGGTCGTCTGTGCCGACCGCGCTCAGTTGTGCGTGGGTTCCGATCGTTCCACTATGGGCTGCCTCTCCGTGCGACTGCGGCGGCCGTGTAGCCGAGGAGTCGTCCAGTGTGGCGTCGGAGACCTTCAGGTTGAGGTTCGCTAGCGTGTCCGCCGCATGATCGGCCCCGGCGAGTGCGTGCTGTTGTGCATGATGTTGGTCCGACGTCACCCCACCAAGGTCGCCATGGTTGATCGTCCCGAGGCTGATATCAAGGTTCTCATCCCCGCCAGGGGTCTGCTCCGTCAGTTGGACCGGCGCCGAAGCTGTGAGCTTTCCGTTGAGGTACCCCGCCGTCGTGTCGTCAGCGGAGACCTTGACCTTCTCGTCCGAGCCGACTCCACCTCCAGCGGTGATATCGACCCACGTGATCGGAGAGTGGTTGGTCAGGAGCCACCACGAGAGCGGAGCCTCTTGCTTCGCCGCCTTCCCGACGTCCGCTGCCACGAATCCAGTAGCGGCGAGTCTCGCCGTCTCATCCGCATAGGTCCAGGTGTGGATGATATGCTGGTCGTCCCCGGTGATGTTCTTGTGAAGTCCCATGTCCTACTCCACCGTCGTAACGTCGCCGTCTCCAGTGTAGACCAGCGATCCGTTCACCTCCAGGACGACCTTGGAAAGATCGGGAGTCCCGGCAGTTGCAAGCTCCGCCAACGTCTTCTCGGAGGTGGTCATGTCTTTGAACCGTAGCTGATCGGAGTCGTCTTTCCAGACCTCACACCCCTCCATGTCGAACGCCAGTCGGCCCTGTTGAACCGTCACGTTCTGCAACGGCTCTCCCGTGTGAGCCGCTACCAGTGCGTCCAGGATCGCCTCGTCGCCAGGGCTCAGTGGATCATCGAACCAGACGTCACACTTCTCCCGAGCCGGAGCCCCCTTCCAAGAAGTATCTATGTGCGTGACGGCGGCCGAGGAGATTGCGCTCTGCTCGATCTCGTACTGAAGCGCGTCCGGGTCTACGATGCTGTTCGGGAAGTCATCGATCACGTCGTACTCGTAGGAGGTCGCCGCCATCAGATGATCCTCCAGAGCGTGATGCGCGCCTGCTCTATGTAGGCTTGGCCACCACCAGACGCCCGACGCCACTCGATGTCGAAGGTGTGGATTCCGGAGAAGGCAGGCAGAACGTAGTGCCCTGAAAAGACAACCGAAGACGACGGTCCTGGCGCGACAGAGATGTCTGCGAGAACCGTCGTGTCGTCCTGTTGTAGCTGGGAGTCAACGAATGTGGACGCCAGCGATCCCTCGATAATCGAAGACCAGAGCAGGATGTAGTCTCCGAGCGGCAGGTCCGTCGTCGTCAGGCGAACCTTCAGTTGGAACGTGGACGACGTGGTGCTCGATTGCGTGTTGTCTTGTGCGTACTGTAGCTCGGCCCCGAAGTACCCACCCGGGTTGACACGATCCCACGCCCATGGCGCGGATGCCGCCGTCTGGTGGTACGGGGTCGATCCGCCCTTGACGAATGTAGTGGTACCTTGTCGAGGAGTCGTGAACCACCACGCAGAGCCATCCCACTCCGCAATCTCCCCAGCGTGACCGATGAAGGCCCCGGTGGGCGAGTCCCCTACGATGACTCGGTAGCCGGTAGTCGGAGAGCCAGGCGGCGCATCCACGAATACGTCGTCCACCTCGGTCTGCCAGATGGAGTGCTGAGTCTCGCCAACAGGGCGAGCGATACCGTGAAGGAAGGTTAGAAGACCCTTCCCCTGGACGAATTGCGTCTGCCACTCCTCAGACGGGTCAGAGGTCTGCTCCTCCCAGATGATCGCTTCATCGATCCTTGGCCCGTCGTAGGCATCTGGGGTCCGCCCCATCTCACCCCTTCTTCTTCCTCGGGACAGGCTTCTTCTTCGGCCGCTTCTTCGGAGCTTTCGCCGCCGACGTCTTAGTCACCGGCTTTGTCTCCTCGGGAGCAGGCTCAGAAGTAGCTTCTGCCGCCCCAGCGTCCGATTCCTGCTCGTCCTCTCGCTGGTGCTTCAGAGACGGAGGAGCCTCCCGTTTCGTGACCGACTCGACAGTGATCTCCCCCGAGTCGATCTGTCGCTGTAGCTCCTCCAGCCGTTCGATCTCTGTCTCCGCTGTCTTCTGGACAACCTCTTCGGCCGCACGGAGGCCCTTGGCTCGCCCAGAGATCACTCGCATGGCGATCTCTGCCTGAGTGGCCAGGTTGTCGATGGCGCCGACCGCCCGCTTGTTCCAGCGTTTGATGAAGATTTCGACCTGCTTCGGGTCTTTCAGCATGGCCGGCGTCATCTCGCCGTCCTCCAGCGCCTTGTCCAGCTTCAACCCGAGATCACCGACTGCCTTGGCCGCCAACTTCAGAGCGTCCCGCGCCCCTTCTTGACGCAGCAGATCCTTCTCTGCCGCCCCGGCCATCTCGGCATACTGCTTCCCCAGCGTCTTCGCCAGGTCCACCTTGATCATGGACTTGCCCACATTCATCCTAGTCACTCACCTTTCGTCCGTTGGAGGATCAGAGCTTACTACGGAACCGGGTCGCCCCACGCGAGCATCGTGATGACGTCGGGCCGGATACCGGAGCGGTACTTCAGGTCGTACTCTGCGTAGAAGCACCCGTACTGGCGCTCCGCCGCGACAGCGCTCGGGTAGACGTCGTGGTTGGCCGCCGCGTCCGCTCCGTTTCGCTGGAGAAGGCCGTTGATGAAGATGTCCACGTCGTCTACGAACGTGAGCGCACGGTAGTCGCACAGGTCGGCCGAGATGTTGGCCGTGCCCGGACCGTTCGGGCCTTCGATCAGCGTGTTGGCAGTGATGTCCGCCACGCTCACCTCCGCCACGGCCTTGCAGCGAGTGGTGCCGGTCTGTGCCGCCTGCACGATGGCGTTGAGGAGCGACACCTCTCCGAATTCCGCCTCGAACGCATCCCACTCGGCCGTCGTGTCCGAGAGTTTGATGCCGTCCGTCTGCGCCCACGTCGAGCCGACCTGGTTCCCGTCGTCCAGGTACATCTCTCCGGCCGCCTGGAGGTGCAGGTCGTCGGAGCCGGTGGTCTCGACGTGCCCGGCCGTCACACCGATGTCGATTTCGGTGCCGGCCGTGTCCACCTTCAACTCGTGTGCGAAGTCGTTCGTCTGGGCGTCGTTGTCGAACGAGTCTACATCGGTGCCAAACTCGATCTCAGACGTACCGCCGGCCGACCCTTCGATGATCCGGAACAGAAGGGCCTCCAGGTCGTCTCGAACGGCCCAGATGAGCCCGGCCCCTTCGAGGTCCAGGGTCGCGTTGGTCGTGAGGTCTACCGGCGTCGTGCCTTGGTTGTCGTAGGCCGACTGCCGGGTCACGTTGGCCGCCCCGACGTCCACGAAATCGTCCCCAAGGAACGCCTCTTCCGGCAGCGGATCGAAGGCGTAGCGCTCGACCGGGGCGTAGTCGAACGTGATCCCGTCCATCTCACCCGCCGTGATGAGGATGAGGTCGTCGTTGGTTGCGTTGCGGACGACGAACGAAATCTGCGCCCTGTTCGGCGTGGAGACCGTGATGGTGCTCCCGTCCGTGCTGCTCTCCGTCTGGAAGAGACCGTAGATCTCCTTCCCGCCGGAGGTGAGGATGGGATCACCCGTCGTCGCGTCGGTGAGCTTGCAGAGGTTCTTGGGCTGGAGGGCGTTCCCGCCGGCCACCTCGTCCAGGGTCGCCGTCCCGAAGGTGGCGTTGTAGGCCGCCACGGTACCCCGAGTCGTGACCGCGCCGATGGCCGCCGTGGTGTTGCCAGGTAGCTCTCCGGCAGCGTCCAGGATGGCGTACTGCGCGTTGACAGCGACCGGGCCGACGCTGGCCCCGACCACCGGACGGCGGCGCAGAAGTCGCTTCCGCTCGATGTCGTGGAGATCCTGGTTCAGGTTGTCCACGCCGCGCTTGACTTCGCCCTCACCCGTGAAGGTCGTCGGCACGGACAGGTCGTCGTACCAGTTGCCGCCGGTCTGCACCTTCATGAGGTTGTATAGCTGCGAGCGGACGCTGTTGAAGTCGTCCTCGGCGTGCGACGTGTTCGTCTCGAAATTGGCGAGAGACGGAGCAATGGTGTCGTCGTAGGTCTCAGACGGCTGTACCTGCTCCTCTTGCCTGACGGCTGTACGAGTCATCCGCTCTCCTCCATCCCCACCAAGGGTGGCAAACTCGCCTCAGTGTACCACTACGATACCGACTCGTGCCAGTGGATCGGGCTTGAAAACACTAACGATCAGGCATCTATGTGGTATACGGCTCTGTCGTCACGGCGATGGACCCGAGGGTGATGACCTCGCTCTCCTGAATGATGAGGTTCCCGTCAGCGTCGAGACGAGAAATCGAGGTTGTCGTGCCGTCCGACTCCAGGTGCCCTTCGATACGAACGTTCACGAACGCCACCCCTTCCACCTCAAGAACCGGGTCGTCCAGGTCCGACTCATAGAGAGCCACGCCGAATTTCCTATCCCGGAGGACACCTTCGATCACGGCCTCTACAGCCGTCTTGACGACGGCCTCGGAGTAGCCACTGAAGACGCCGACGCGGGCTCGGATGACCGCCGGGATGAGGAAGTTTTCTCCCGAGGTCACAGACACCGACTGCGTGACCTCTTTCCTCGCGTCGAGGTAGCTCTGGAGGGAGTCGATGAGGCCCGTCGAGGGGGCTGCGTAAAATCCTCCAGCGTCCCGGGTGAGGATGGGCACCGTGACCAGGTTCGCCTTGCAGTCCGACGCCAGCACCCGATCCAGGTGCGCGTTGATCTCCGTGATCGACGTGTCCACGATGGCGAGCAGGTCGGCGTTCTCCGTGTCGATGTCGTTCGCCTCCGTGCGAATGATGAGGCCCTGCGTCACGAGGGTCGCCACGTCCTGGACCACCGTGTAGAGAAGCGTGTCTGCCGTCGTCCCGTCCGTACCGATTGCCTCGACTGCGGTGAGCGCATCCCCCATGTCGTCCACGATGTTGTCGGCCTCGGTCTGGATCGCCACCGCAGCGCCGTCGATATTGGACTGCTCGTTGTTGATCAGGTTGAAGTAGGAGTCCTTGCCGGCGATCGTCCCGTCAGCCAGACCGGCAGCGACGTAATTCGCGATGTCCGCCGCATCGACCACAATCTCCCCGACCCTGTTCTTGATCGTGCGGGCCGCGTCCCTGGCCGAAGTGCACTCCGTCTCGATAGTGGAGACCTCAGAGGCAATGTCAACCGCCGCCGTGCCGAGCGAGAGAAGCGCGGCGTCGGCCAGGTCCATCGCCGCGTCGATGTTGCCCGTGGCTGTGGTGAGCGCGGCATTGAGCGCGTCGATCCCGTCCGATATCTGCGTCAGGTAATTCTGGACGGTCAGGTCGCCACCGGACGACCTGGAGGAGATTGCCTTGGCGACAGCCACTCGCCCGAACAGCGGGTCCGCATAGGAGCCGGACAGCCCCTCATAGTCCTCACCTGTGACCGCCTTGCCGGCCGACTTCCACACCTTCGGAGCAAAGGTCTTGGCGCTGGAGAGCGTCTCCCTGTCGTCCCCGCCAGAGGAGCCCTCCGGATTTGTGATCGTCAGAGGGATCTCCGTGAAGGCCACGACGAGCCTCGTCGTCTCCTCTTCGATCGTGCCCGACGACACCTGCCCGGCCTTCCCCCGAGAGGCCACGTACACGACGTCGATCGAAGCCCCTGCCGTAGGGATATTCCCAGCGATGCCGTCTCCGAACCGGATGGTAGAGGGCTCGTCGTTGAACCCCACCTCGAATTGGTCTGTCTGGCCGTACTCCAGAAGGTCCACCACGTCCCACGAGGCGCCGTCCACTGTCACCTCGACAGTCCCCTGGACGACGAATTTATCGTCAGGGACACGGCGAAGCTCGAACACCTGCGAGGCCGTCCCGTCCGAGACAAAACTCTCTGTGATCGTCTCCCCCTCATATGCGGGGATGAATTTCCAGTTGCCGATCCCCTGCTCCGCAGGCGTGAACACCACCTCTTCGGCCGCCTCGAATATGAGCCCGTCCGGCCCATCGAATTGGAAGCCGGCGGGAAGAGGGACGTTGAACGCGAAGACCTCGTTCACCGTGACCCGGATGTCCACCGACGAGGCGACAGCCCCGCCCATCTTGTAGCCGAGTTGCCTGCTCGTCCTGGCCACGCTCTTGCGCGTGCGCGCCGTGGCGAGGTACTGGTCCGTGGCTCGCCTGTCGAGGTAGAAGCTGAGAGTGTCCAGGCCGTAGGCGGTCAGGTCCAGCAGCATGATCCCCAAGCTGGAGATTGCGAAGTCGTTGAAGTCCGCCGCGTACTTGACCTGCAACTGCGCCAGAAGATCGTCGTAGTGGGTATCGAAGTCGAGCCCGGCGTACCGGGCGCGGTTCAAGGTTCCGAGTGCCAATTCAGCCATAGCCCACCTCTCACGGAATCGGGATCGCCACCGACGCCGCGCTCACCCGTCGCGAAGCGAGCACGACGTATGTGATCGTCAGGATGATCTCCGACCCCCGCCGCTCCACCTGCATGTCCACCAGTTGGATGCGAGGCTCGAATTTCGCCACCACCCCCTGGATCTCCGCACGTAGGAGATTGCTCAGAACGGTGTCGTTGTTCTCGAACACGAACGACAGCGCGTTGGTCCCGAATTCCGGGCGCATGATGCGCTCCCCGTTCATGGTGAGGATCAGTTGCAGGAGCGAAGCCTTGATCAACTCGTCATCCGTCGCCGCTGCGGGGAACGAGGTTCCGCCCTTCTGGAATGGGAATTTGATCCCGTTGTATACGACCGGAGCAGCCATCAGAACACCGTGCACGTGTTGGTTATGTAGAGCGGTCCGGTTGGAGGGGGTGTCGTGTCCTGTCCTGTGATCGTCACCGTGACAGCACTTTTTGTCACCCGATCCATCGCGTCCGCCAGCCTACGCGCCCCTTCCTCTGCGGTTGACTCGTTTCTCGCTAGCACCGCCAAGATAGCAGAGTACATCGCCCGCGCCGTCACGTCTGTAACGCCGGACGTGTTCTCCAGAGAAAACTCCTCCGTCCCTCCGACGTTGGGGCATGGTGGCGAAGCTGGAGGCACCACGGCAGTCGGAAAGATCGTACCAGTCCAGTACGCCACGAATGCGTCCTCGACCCGCTGGGCGAATTGCTGGGCCGTGTGACAGGTCTCCAAGCGCAACGGTGTGTCGAATTTCGCCTGGTCCAGGTTGGTCGGGCTCTCTCCCGACACATCTTCCGCGTCCTGAGCGTAGCTGTGATAGACCTGCGCTAGCCTGGTCTGCGCCTGCCGGATCGTGGACATGCCTTTCGGGTTCCGGAACCACCGGACGAATTCGTTGTAGAGTTTTCGCTTGTCCAGGCTCATTTCAGCCTCACCACCCGCGAGAGAATCGAGGGGTCCGGTGGCGGGGTCGGAATCCCAGACGGCCCGAACGAGGTAGGGTGCGTGTGCTTCAGAGCCCAGAGAAGCCACTTCTGCCCGAGCACCGCCGGCTCAGTCGAGGGGGAGGTCTCGCTGCCGCCGAGGTCGATGGTCGTAGCCTCCACACGCGCCCCAGCCGCACTGAGCACGACCTTGTTGCCGTTCTTGTCGGCTACCTCGATTGTCCCCTGAGTGGCGTTCGTCTTGATCGTCTGCGCCGGGTTCGCGTTGTCCGTGATCTCTATCGAGCCATCCGACGTGATCTTGATAGACGCACTGCCACCGCCCTGCGTGTTGCTCCCTGTGCCGGCCGTCTTGCTCCTATCCGTCCTGGCCTCGTCTGACGAGTTGGGCTTGTTCCACACGATCTCGACGCGCTCGCCGCCGTCCTCGTCGCTGAAGATGAGTTTGTGCCCCCACCTCGTGACCATGCCTCGGATGTCCGGGTAGTCGCCTGAGTACCCGAGAGCGTCCGGAACATCGGAGGAGCCGCCTCGGTACCCGAACCACCCACCGATGTAGCACTCCGGTCGGCTGGGCTGACCTTCCGCGAACGACACGAACACCGGGTCGCCCACCTCTGGGGGCCAGAAGAAGCCACGACCCTTCCCGGCGCCAGGCATCGCTGCCTTGATCCACACCGGCATGGCCTCTTCCTGTATGGACGGCACATGAGCTTGCACTCGGCCCTTCCCCTTCGGGTCGTCATTCGCCGTGACGATTGCCCGGTAGAGCCCTGGGTACACCCGGTAGAATTCGATCCCGTAGCGCGTGATGTTGTCGAGGATCTCTTCGGCGGAAATGGCCATCAGATGTCCTCCACGCTATAGGGGTCCAGGTCACTGCTCGCCGTGTAGTCGTCACCTCCACCAGCCTCACGATCGGCATCGACAGGCTGCCCGGTCGGGGTGCGCCCTTCCACCACGGAGTCCGCGTTCGATTGGATGACGAGGTTCGTGGAGTACCCGCTCAACCCGGCCGAGTGCGTCACCTCAAAGACCATGTAGACACGGTTGTCGAATCTCCGGCCGACGCCAGCTATGGATACGATATCGCCTGGAGACACTCCTGGGTCTCCGACCGTTTCGATCTCGCAGCGCGTTGGGATGGGGCCGCTGTCTGCCACCTCGTTTCCGGCCCTGCGTACAGCATCCGGATTGTCTGGAGAGCCTGGAAGCGATGGCGCCGATTCAGGTAGCTCGTCGTTCGGCTCCGTCGTCTGCACGCCTTCGCCAGTGTGGACAGGGGGAGCTTCCCCTTCCACCGTCACCGTCGTTGACTCCGCCTCTACCTCGTCCTCGTTCACGCCGTCCATTCGAGCGCCGTGGTTGAAGTAGTCCTGATAGGTAAGGGCTCCCCAGACAGCCTCCGTGTTGCAGGAGAACGAAAGGATAGGCAACTCGGCCAGCGAATCCCCGTCCTGAAACTCCGGGCTCGTGATCTCGCCCCGAAGCTGTCCTCCCGGAAAGTGGAAAAGGCGATACCGGCGCGTTGGAGGGCCTGTGAAGCGCTCACTGCGCCGAGGCACCCACTGAAGCTGGGCGGGGCCACCATCCTCTCGTGGTGCTCCCATGACCATGATGCACCGGGTGAGATCGGCCATCTCCCACAGAGCGAGCCAATCGGTCCGTCCCCCTTGGGCGTACCCGGCCGCTGACTCGTCGCACAGTCGATACGGCTCGGAGTCGCGGCCAGCGTCATACACGGCCGAGAAGTCCACCTCCAGCGTGCGCCGGCTCCCGTCTCCACGTGCGAGTCGTTGAATGATGTGCCACCGCTTGGACGTCTCCGTTCCCACAACGCGCCCGCCTTGAAGCCGCGCGCTGTTCCCGAGCCCGGTCCCTTTCAGGGTGATCTGAATGTCCACATCGATCGACACCTCGGGAGCTTGCAGCGCGGCCACGAACGGCGGTGAGAGAAGCGGGCCAGCGTCCGTGCCTCCAGCGTAGCCGAGTTGCACTTCGATCCTGTTCTGCAAGCGTGGGTCGGCCAGCGGCGAGTCCAGGAACCTCTTTCCGTCCTCGAACGGGGGGCTCAGTTGCACGGATATCTGCGGGAGGCCCGACAGGTTCAACTGCACCTGGACCTCTTGCACGAACGCCAGCGCTCGAATCTCTTCTGTGCCTGGCACTACCGGGCGAGTCGTCTCCGCGCCGCCCACGTTCGTCCACAACGGGAACGTGTCTCCTGACGGGAGCACGATCCGGGCGGCCACGAATGGGGCTGAGAAGTCATAGTATGGCACGTTACCGCCTCTGGACCGATGCCTTCTTGAAAAGCACCTGCAAGACGTAGCGAGGAGACGGGATGCGAATCTCGTCCCCGACGTTCAACGCCGTAGGTAGCTCCTCCATGCCGTTGGCGACCGCGATGACCCACCACAGCCGCGCGTCCTGGTAGAACCGATAAGCGAGCAGGTCGATCCTGTCCGGACCTTCTACGCGGTGGATGAGGTCGTCCCGTTGGGGAGGTATGTCCGGGATGTCCAGCACCTCCCAAAACTCCACCCCGTCAACGACCACGACCTCACCGAACCGCAGCCGACTCCCTTTCTGCACGCTGATCGGCATTGGCTATCCCCTTGCCGGCCCACCGGGTGTGCCCGGATGCCCGCCGACACGAGAGCCGGCTGTTTCTACGCCACCACGAGCCTCGCGGATGAGTTGGCGCCGTCTCTCCAGCGCCCCCTGGTCGGCTCCGATACCAAGACCTCGAATCGCGGCCGAAAGCTCGTCCATCTTGCGGACGAACAGGCTGCGGTAGCCACCACGACCCTGCGCGCCCTCTCCCATGTACCAGGCCGGGGCGTGGATCGCTCGTAGTACCTCGCTCCCTCGGATCTGAGCGAGCCGTCGCCGCAGAGCCGCCTCGTCTTCCGGGCGCGACAGCGCGGCCAGCGCCGACCCGCGCGCCTCGGCCAACTGAGCCTGCGCGGCGGTGATGGTACGCAGCCGACCGATGATCCCCTCCACGGCCGTCTCCGTCCCGAGCATGGTCATCTCGGCCTGGGAGAGAACCGTGGTGAAGAGGGTGGTCATGATCTCGGAGATTCCCTCGGCCATCTCGGTGAACGAGTCCACCATCGAGGACGAGAATTCCCCCATGTTCTCTACGACCGTTGCGAAGCCCATCTGGAAGCCGGACACGATCGCCTGCACGGTCGCGTCGTGTAGGACCGTCTGCATGATCTCGGAGACCTGGTTCGCCATGGACGTCATGACCTCAACGACCTGCTCCAAGTCCGCCCCGATGATCGTATGGAGCGAGTGGCCGTGCCTCTCTTCGGCCCGCTGTGTGATGAAGTCAAGCGCGCGTGCTCCGATATCACCCACGTCACGGAAAAACTGCCCTACCTGCGCCAAGTCCTCGCCAACCACCTCCCGGATGCTGTTGAACATCGTCCGGAAGAAGTCCACCATCCCCTGCCATCCCTCACGAATGCGGTCCGGGAGCCCTGTCAGAGCCGTCCAGAATTCTTCCCCTCGTTCGAGGAATGTCGTCCAGCCTTCGGAGAGCCCCTCCCAGATACCAGAGAGCCCCTCTCGGAACGTGTTCCACCGATCCTGTATGAAGGCGATGGCGGCGCCCACCGTCTCCCGGATGCCGGTCCCGATGCCGGTGAAGAATTCCCCGATCGCTGCGAAGACAGTCTGCCAGTCCTCAACCGCCTGATTGAAGACACCTGTAAGGTGCTCCCACACCCGCTCGAATGAGTTTGTGATCCCGTCCCACAAGGACTCGAACCACCGCGCCATCCCGCGCCACGCTCGACGGAAGCTGGCATCCCATTCGAGCAGCATGTCATCGAAGTCCTCACCGAATTCTTCGATCCAGTCGGTGAAGTCGATCCACATGGCGTGGAAAAACTGCCCGATCTCGTCCCCCCATACGGCTAGCTCAACCCCGACCGTAATGAACGGCGACATGACGACCGCCACGATTAGGCCGGCAAGAGCCACGACCGCTGCGATCAGGGCCGCTACTCCGAGAACGATGAGCGCAGCCATGGCGACCGTCAGGGCGATGGCCCCGTACATGACGATCTCCATCCAATGGTCCGAAAGCCACTGGCCGATCATGTCCCCGAGCGTCGAGAGAGCGGGCTGTATGGCCTCCCACAAACCACCAGCGAGATCCCCTATCGCGCTGAATACGGCTGACCAATCGATCGCACTCCACCACTCTCCGAGGCGATCCCAGACCACCTCTCGGAGCATGACCATCTTCTCTTCCAGCCACGGACGCACACGCTCAAAGAGCCGATCCAGACCAGTGCTTATACCCGCCCAGATGCGAGCCCAATCCACCTGCTCTAGTCGCTGAAGCACACGACCGAGCGGACCCCCTTCTCCATCCTCTCCCGCGCGGCCGAAGAGGGCATCCCAATCGAACGTGGCGAACCCCTCGGCAAACTGCACAAGGAATCGCTCCGCCTCATCGAGCCATTCAACG
>Ga0209536_100009007_pt1 | contig 14865 bp, 26 predicted proteins | sample DeeMarSeWOR28_12_FD_187461 | JGI IMG/M metagenome (GOLD analysis project Ga0209536, IMG submission 187461) | Marine sediment microbial communities from White Oak River estuary, North Carolina - WOR-2-8_12 (SPAdes) (version 2) | ecosystem: Environmental > Aquatic > Marine > Intertidal zone >...
GTCTGTGATAGGGATACGGCGTCGAGGAATCTCGGGATACTGCTGTTTTGATCGTTCATCGTATACCCAATATAACTAATCAGGCTCTTAAAGTCAAACCCCGGTCATAATGACCGGATGTACGTTGCTGGAGAAGATACGACACCGCCCTGGAGGGTTTAGGACGGTGCCGTTTGAGGACCAGCAACTAAATAGTTGCGGTAGGACCACTCGCAGTACGAGTGGGTACTATAAGGTAACACATTAGTACCCCGTTTGTCAACCCTTCTTGACATTTAAGCCTAAATGTGTTATATTGGGTACCAATGCCTGATCCCTGTTCCGTCTGGTGGGTCGAGTTGTATAAGGCTTATGCCCACGAGGCGCATCCACCTATTACCTGCGAGTCGATTGCTTCCAGTTCGCCTATCAACCTCTGGGAATGTCCGCAGTGCCACTATACGTACTTAGCCCTCCAGAACGCGGGCTATACGTGTACTGGTGGTTATAGTAGTCGGATAATGCCGTTATTCGGCAGCCGGTCCACCAACATAGAGGAACTGCAGCAGATATGGCGGTACAGCAAGGAGACGGGCTCAGAGCAGGCGTACGACTACCATTACGAGTTCATATCCAATAATTCGAGGTTCAAGTAATTGCCCAAGAAACTACCCGAACCTAAGAACCGGGGCTCAGTCAAAAAGCCTACAGAGGAGAAGGAGTGGCCGGAAGAGAAGCGGGGCACGCCCGAGTGGATAGAGAAAGTCCGTACACACGAGAGCAAACCGTGGCGCGAGCGGCCTATCAAACTCAAATACAAGAACGCGATAGTTAGACAGTTCAAGTACGGGCTCACCAACAAGGAGATCGCGGCCGAACTCGGCTGTGCCAAGGACACCTACCTCCACAAGAAGGGCTCCAACGAGGGCAAGGCTTTACTAAAGGTATTGGAGGAGTACAAGCACGACGACATGCGGATTGTATCCGACTGTATGCACGACGAGGCGTACAACTCGTACGAGAACCTGATCTTTGCCCGTGACCGCTTATACGAGGGCAACGAGTACGAGGCAGCGGCCAAGATAGACCTCAAGATCCTGGAGGCTATCGGCTTCTGGAAGAAGCAGGACGTAAACGTAAACTTAGAGGGCCAGAGTATCACGCTCCAATTCGGTAGTGGTACGGACATAGGCAGCCTGGAAGAAGGCCCTATCATAGAGACGGAGTACGAACTCTTACCGGAGCCGGAAGATCCCTCAGACGATAACTGAGCTTAACTTCAAGCAAGGCGACGAGCAGTGGAAGCGTCTACGTAAGCGGGCGCAGACGGACTTATGGTGGCTCAATACTGCGTTAGGCCACGACGCTATACCCATGACGTACAGTGCCCACTATGCTATGCTGCTGTTCGCACAGCGGAAGACGGGCATACCGGAGGTAGACAGTGCAAGAGTACAGCGGATACTGGTACCCCGCGAGATAGGCAAGACCACCTGTATAACCAAAGCCCGCAGCATACAAAGAATACTCAATAACCCCAACCACAGGATAGGTATAGCCAACGAGACTATGCTGCTCGCTAAGGGCTTCCTATCCGAGATCAAGGATATATTCGAGCAGAACGAGTTAATCAGGACCCTGTTCCCCGAGATCATACCCAAGAACTTCCACGACACTATCTGGGCAGCCGACCAGATCAAGGTAACCCGCGATACGACCCGTAAGGAGCCTACGGTACTTGCCTGCGGAGTAGACAGAGCCGTAACCGGTATCCATATGTCCGAGTGGGTACTGGACGACATTATGTCTACCGAAGCAGCCGAGAACGCAAGGACGGGTTCATTTACCGAGATAATGAAGATCAAGCGGTGGATGAACAGGCTGGAGCCGCTATGCGACGGTCACGATACGCCTATTACTCTGATCGGTACGCCCTGGTGGCAAGGTGACTGCTACGACTATGCAGAGGAGTTATGGGGGGCTGACGCACCCATAAGACGTTACAGGTGGGTCCTAAAACTCCCCGACGGCACCACACAGCAGCATATTCTGGAAGTACAGAACGAGATGGCGACGTTCAGGCGGCCTATCCTCGAAGGCGGGCGCAGTATCTTCCCCGAGAAGTGGCCCATGGACAGAATAGACCGGGTACGCAGGGCCGACCCGCAGTTATTTGCAGCCAACTTAATGTTAAACCCATCCAGTGACGTAGTGCGGGATTTCAAGGACGACTGGCTCAGGGATAAGTACTACACGTGGACCGTACCGGGCAAGCAGTTATACTACCGGGACCTGGAAGGAGAACAGCGGTATGTGCAGGTCAAGGAACTGGATTGTATCATGGCAGTTGACCCAGCCATATCAGAGTCTGCGAAAGCTGATAGGACTGGAATCATCGTATCTGGGTCTCTCAATGGACGGGAACACATTATTCTCGAAGCCAAGGCAGAACGAGTGGGTGTACATGATCTATGCGCGTTGGTCGAGGAACTCCACAAGCGATACCAATGCAGACGGATCTATGTAGAGACCATCCAGTACCAACGAGCACTCGCCCAAATATTGGCTTACAAGGGCCTACCGATCTACGAATCGCATCCGGGCACGGTCAAGACCAAGGAAATGCGGATACGCACACTAGAGCCGTATTTCCGGCAGGGTCACGTATACTTTCATTCCAGGATGTTCGAGTTCTTCCAGGAGTACGAGCACTTCCCACGCGGCCAGCACGACGACTTACTGGACGCAATGAGTTACCTAACCGAGGAATGGGGCAGACTAATTGGCCGACAAGACAAAGGACGAAACGCCGCCCGACAAGCAGTTGACGAACGCGAAATCGCCAAGCTCCGAGATTGGGCGTATGGCGATAGAAGGCATAATTAAGGCGTACGTAGACGATTGGGCACCTTTAGTAACCGGCGGCCACAAGCTGGTAGTACGGTTCGACGAGCAGAGCGCAACTGCAACTGCGGTATCAGAGCCACGCTACCGCGAGCATACGGTCAACTTCAATATCCAGCGGATACAGTCGCGATTAAACGATCCTACATTCGATCTGGAGGAACACGTAGTTCACGAATTGTGCCATAAGCTGACCTGGCGGGTCTGGGAGTTCGCTGCCCAGGCATTAAAGGGTAAGGACATGCAGCACTTATGGGAGTGGACGTTAGAGGAAATGCACGAGGAAGCGACAACCAGAATCGCATGGGCGCTACTAGAGGCGAGGTACGGTGATAGGTCTAATGATTAACTTATTGTTCTTACTGTTCTTACTACTACCGGACGGTCTACATTGGGACGCCGTCTGTTATACCAAGCCCGAGATGCCCAATGCGATCATCGAGATGATGTTCGTACCGCACGACAGTTTCACTAATCACTACGCACGCGTACCGGACATGGTAGTGGACAGTATGCTGTCGTACTGGACGCGTAAGGGCGCAGACAAGGCGGGCTTCAACTGCGGGTCCATGCGCCGTCATTACGATCAGGACCACATAGACTACGCCGAACGGTGGGCCACGCAATACGAGCCTAACCTGGGCTATTTCAAGATAAATATACGGAGTCTGGTCCAGCCGTCACTCATCAAACTAGAAAGTTTGGATTCCGGGGGTCCAATGCCCTACATTAACCCAACAGAAGGAGATACCTGACAATGGGCAAAGTAGCGAACAACATACTGGGGTTCGGGTTCATGGCGGTCGTACTGGCCGTTGCGATCTACATACTAATCAACTACACCAACATACTCTAGGAGAGCACATGAAGTTAAGCATGAAGGCACTGGCACGTATAGGTATTGGCGCACTTACTGCGGCTGGTATGGCGGTACTCGGCTATGTCGAGGGCACCGATTTCGGCGTATTGGTGGGCGAATTCGTAGGTAACCCGTTTATCGCTGGTACTCTGGTTGCATTAGTGGCTTGGGTAGTCGGCAAGGTAGTGGGTCTAATACCTAAAACGGACCCCGAATGACGCCTCTGGGCGCGTTTGGTATCGGCGTAGCGGTTGGTGTACTGCTCTGTTGTAGTACCCTGGTCGGTATATTCCTGTATACTGCGAGGTGGCCCGACTAGCTTATGTCTAATGGCGGCGGTGGCGCATCAAGCGGAGTACGTCGGCTAGAGCAGAACAAGAAAGCCGAACAGAAGGCGGTAAGCCGTAAGATCAGGAAGCTCAAGAAGGAAGGCAAGCCGCAGAGACAGGCAGTAGCAATCGCACTATCCATGCAGAGGAGGAAGAAGAAGCGCAATGCCTAAACCACAATCATTCTCAAGCGATACTGATTTACCGCAGAAGACGGGCGGGTCTGAGTACCCACGGGAGTCCGGTACCGCGCAGTCCGACTCCAAGCCGAGCGGCGTAAAGGAATACGGTGTGTTCCATGGCGACCCGTACAAGGGCGAAGTAAACGTGAAGGAGACAGCAAAGCGTATGGGCGGCGAGTCCAAGGAAGGCGCACAGGGCAACCCGAGCGATGTCCAGAACTTCAAGTCAGGGGTAGTATAATGGCAGGCAATACCGTAAACATCAAGTCCAAACCCTGGCCTACGGGTAAGGCAGGCGGCAAGCCGTCCAACCCGGCAAGCCATAAAGGCGACGGCAGTAAGGGCCCGGAAAAGCCAACCGTACGGTAAATGGCAGCCGGTGTCTTCAGTGTAACGCACCTTAGCGGACTCAGCGTAAAGAACGCTATCAACTGGGGTACCGAGACCACCGGCCAAGGCATTGCGAGTAGTAACAGTGTATTACTGGATATCGACGCCGCGTACGGCGGTATGTGTGTTGCCGATGCGGATACCCGTATTGCGAATGTAGACCAGAGCGTAGTCACACTTACGGTAATGACCGATGAACTACCCAGTCTGAACGTAAGTGTAAGTACTGTGAACGGCACACTAACAATCGACAGGTCAGGCACGTATCAGGTATTCCACCAATCGAGTTTCACAGGTACAGCCAACACGAGCTTCAAGGGCCACCTGTACTTGAACAGTAGCGAGCACACATTCGGCTGGCACCGTAAGTTGGGTGCGACTGGCGACGAGGGCAGTGCCAGTTTTGGTGGTATCGACTCATTTGTGACTAACGACGTACTGTCTGTCGGCCTTGAGTCTACGTCTGGTAGCGGTAACTATGTGGGTATTATAGATGCTCAATTTGCAGTACATAAACTGTACTAAGGTAATATAATGGCATTCCAGTCGGTAAAGTGGAAGAACGCGGCGGTCAAGGGCGAGTTCGAGAAATGGCTGCAAATGGAAGTCCATAACGCTCTGGCCGAACGCCAGAAGATAGAGCGTAAGTGGGCCAACTGGATCGAGCAATACGAGGCACCCAGACGCGGGCCTACGGATGTTCCCTTCCCCGGTGCATCCAACGAGGAACTACCACTAACTGCCGAGCACTTCGAGCCGGTACTCGCTAACTCGCTACAGTCGGTACACGCTACACGCAACCTGTGGACTACAGTAGACCTTAGCGGCGAGTTCACGGACTCCGTTAATGCCATAACGGAATTTATGACCGTAATAGACCGGCTGTACCTTAAGATGCGGCAGGTCAACAAGCGTGCGTTCCCGGACGGTATACTACTGGGCACTATGGTCTACCATCCCACCTGGAAGTTCGAGCGTAGGAAGGTACGGTCCTACGACGAAACCGGCCAAGTGGTACCCACCATCCAGACGATAGACCAGCCTGCTACGTACCACATTCCACTGGCAGATTTCCTGTGGCCGTCCAACGCGTGGAATACCGACCCGGACGATCCGGTAGCGCCTGCACGCTGGGTAGGGCACAGGTTCCTACTGACCGAGAACCAACTGCGTGCTATGGGTAAGGGCCAGGAGCCGTTCCTGCCCAACTACGACAAGCGCGAACTGGAGAATGTCCTGGCACGCGAGACGCAGGAGATCGAGATAGTAGAGGACAAGGTCCGCACACTGGACGAGTACATGCCGGTGTTGAACCGCAAGATCCCACTCTACCGTATCGAGTGCCGGTACGACGTAGACGACGACGGAATCGACGAGGACATAGTAGTCATCTGGTACCAGAAGTACCCGACCATACTACAGGCAACTCATAACTACTGGCACCACGGCAAGCGGCAGTACGAAGTAGAGCAGTACATAAAGACGTTCGGGTTACTGGGCAAGGGCATAGCTGCAATGGACGAGTGGGCGCAGGCTGCTTCCAGTCGTCTACTTAACGCGGGTATCAATAACCACCTGATTAGTAATACCCGGATGTACGGTGTACCTGAAGGCATGATGGGCTTCCAGCCGGGCGACCCGATCTACCCAGGTAAGCAGATCCCGCTCGCACAGGGCGAGCAAGTCCAGGAGATCAAGCTAGGCGAGATCAACCCCAGTACGTTCCAGTTCCTGGAAGCAATCAAGCAGTGGTCCGAGTCCAGGACGAGTGTAAACGAACTACGTACAGGTAACATAAGCGGTCTGCCCAGCCGGACGCCCGCTACCACGGTCCTGTCGCTTCTGAACGAGGGCAACAAGAAGTTCGACATGATCCTGGGCAACTGGCGCGACGGCGCACTTGCCAACGTAGGTAAGCGCACATTCCAGATGATCGCACAGCGGCACCAGGCGGGTGACGCGCAGTGGGCACGGCTAGCGACCCAGATGCTGGGCGACGTAGACGGAGCCAAGGTAGCGAGCATACTTAGTATGCCGCAGGCGACTATCGACCAGGGCCTGGGCTTCGAGGTAGCCACTACCAGCAGCCAGGTAAACAAGGAAGTAGAAAAGCAGAACATGATCGGGCTCATGCAGTTCATGAGTCAGGCATATGCAGCCCTCATCCAAGCCACGCAACTGACGCAGGACCAGAACCTGGTAATCAGTACTACTATGGCAAGCTATAACGGCTACATAGAGTTACTCAAGCGTCTACTGGAAGCATACGAAGTACAGAACCCGCAGAACTACCTACCCAACGCAATAGGCAACGGCCAGCAGCCGATCCAGCAGGCGGGTATGCCACCGCAGAGTAGCCTGGGCGGCCCGTTCGGTCCCGGCCCATTCGCGCAGGGTGGCAACCAACTCGGAGCCTTACTCGGCTTAGGCTAAATATGACGATATTCAACTGGAAACGGGCAAAGCCCGCAAAGACACAGTTACCGTTTGGACTCACTAAGTTCCAAATAAACCAACTCCGCGAACTCAAGTCGTCCGCAGCCTACGAAGTCATAATGGGCCTGCTCCGCGACATAGCCGAATATAACGGCGATAGATTACTCGACCATACCGACCCAGGCGATATCCGCGAGCGGCAGGGCTACATCAAGGCCCTACGCGACACTACCAACCTGATCCCACAGATCCTATCCAGAACGGAGCAATTAGAGGACAATGAGCGACGAGCAGAACCCACAGGACCCGACACAGACCACACCGCCTTCATCGGAACCGGCTGGTACGACCGGGTCAGATCCTGGACCGGCTAAGATCGAGTTAACGCCTGAGCAACTACAGGACACGATCACGCAGGCGGTCAGTGCGGCTATGGCTAGTATGCCGCAGCCCGAGCCGCCCAGGCAGGAGCCTAACCCCAACGTAACGCCGCAGGACCCATACGCAGGTATTGATGACGACTCGTTGATCGAGGGCCGTACCATGAAGGCCATGACCCAGAACCTACAGCAGCGGCTACAGGGCCTGGAGGGCGCAGCCCAGCAGTTATACGCTCAGAACATAGGCAACCTGGAACTAATAAGCCGTAGCCAGAACCAGGAGATATGGGACAAATACGGCAAGGAGATCGCAGCCGAGGTAGAGAAGGCGAAAGCTACGAGCATAGTGGATGCCAGTACCTACCAGAACGCAATAGCGATAGTCAAGGGCAGGCACGTAGACGACTTCATCCAGCAGGGCGTACAGCAGTACTTACAGAACGCACCGCAAGGTGATATGAGTACACCGGGCGGTACCAGTATCCCGACCAGTGCGGACGGCTCAGTACGGCAGATACCCGAGCACTGGCAGAAGATGATGGCCGATGCGGGCCTCACGATCCGTGACATCCAGAAGTCGCTGGACAAGCGGAACGATTACTACGGTACCAATATAACACTGGACGACTACCTGAAGCAGATGGAGAACCACACGCTAGTCCGTGACGGGTTCCAGTACAAGACCATGGACCTAACCGAAGGAGCCAAGAAGCCTAATGCCTAAGCAACCCAAGAAGCGTAAGGCCGTACCACTCATATTCCCCAAGGCAGCGACCACAGCAGCCGAGAAGTTCTACCAGGCAGGCGAAGGCGAACGCCAGGAAGCGAGTGCAGTACCACCGGAAGGCGGCTGGGACTCCAGTTACGTACCGCAGTTCAGTGACCATAAGCACATGAACGAGATCCTTAAGTCCATGGGCAAGGAGCAGGTGGCCTTACCGGCTAACCTGTGCTGGGTACCGCAGGGCTATCGCGGCTTCATGCCATGGGAGAAGAAGGGCTACACGGTCATAACCGACGCGGTAGAGGTAGATGGCGAACGTAAGTCCAAGACCCTGGAGCAATTCGGTTGGGGCTTCCCGCCCGCTGCCACGGTCACACCGGACGGCAGGATCCGTAAGGACGATGCGTACCTCGCGTACGTAGGCAAGGACCGGTACGACCACGAAGTAGCTAAGGACTTAGAGGACAGGCGGTTCCGCGAGTCAGGCGGCGGCGCGGAGCATATCGACATGACGACGGAAGAGTCGCGTAAGATCCGCCTGAGCGACGACGACATAGCGTAATGGATAGAGATACTTACACTTGGCCGCAACTGCTGGTAATACTACCCACTGCGTTTGCTGTATTGCTGGTATTGGAGTGGTGTTTCGGCATGGTACCTTGACGGGATTTAGCGGAAGTTTGGTTTTCGGGACCTTAATGTGTAGTATGTAGTTAGTAAGGTACTATTTAGAGTAGTACCTGCGGTACGCTTAGAGCCTACCTATCCACACACAATCCGGTGTGTGGGTCACTGCCACAAAGCATAGGAGCAAGGAAGCAATGGCACTTTACTATGCCGGTGGCCCATTAGAGATCAGACACGGTAAGCCCGCAAGCGCCTTCAGCAGGGGCGACCTGCTGGACTTCACCGCTTCGTCCAGTTCGCTGTCGTATGCGGACGTATTGGCGGCTGCAGGCCAGCGTACTGCCGGTGTCGCGCTCTCCAGTTCGACCGAGTCGGTTAATGACGAGGTACCTTACATCGTCGCACAGCCGCTGACCCGGTTCTGGATTACTGCCACGCCTGCTTCCGCAGGGAGCGCAACGCGTGGCTATACCAGTGAACTGAGCGCACACGGATCAGGCGATTGGCAGTTAGGCGACGCCAATTCCGGCTTAACGCTTAACGCGCTAGTCCGGTCTGAGTCTTCGACTGACCCGACCATAGTACAGCGTGACTCTGAGTCGAACAAGTCGTGGGTCATCATCTCACTCATCAGCACCACACTGGGCATGGGCTCTGGTGCGGTAGGCTAATGGAGGCTAACTAATGACTATTACCAGTACCCAGTTCCTGCTGCTCTTAGAGCCGGGAATACGGAACATCTGGCATGAGTCCTGGCCTCCTCGCGAACTCCAGTTCACTAGCTGCCTCAACGTAGGTACGATGAGTAAGGCTAAGGAGACGGACGCGAAGCTGGCCGGATTCGGGCCACTCGTACAGCAGGACGAGGGCGAAGTACTAACTTACCTCGACCCGCTGCAACCTGTAACCAAGGAGTACAACTACAACGTGAAGTCCGGCGCATACCGCATCACCGAGCGTATGCGTATCAACGAACTTTACGGTCAAGTCGAACGGTTCGAGCGCGACCTGCAGTCGGCGGTGATCGACGACCAGGAAGTGGCGGGCTTCGGTCTGTTCAACAACGCGTTCGGCACGACCAATACGGGTTTTGACGGTCTGCAGTTATGTACGACTGCCCATACCCGGTTGGACGGCGGCACTAACCAGGCCAACCGTCCGTCCACGGACGTTGCACTTACACTATCCGCACTACACGACGCGGTGATCCAGTTCCGTAAGTGGCGTAACGACCGTGGCCGTCCGTTCATTGCAACGCCCAAGAAGCTACTCGTACCCGCCGACCTGATGATGGTCGCACGTGAGCTACTTGGTTCCAGCTTGAAGCCGGACAGTGCGGACAACACAATCAACGCGATCCGCGACTTCGGACTCGATTTTATGGTCAGTGACTACCTGACCAGTACGACCGCCTGGTTCATCCTGGGCGATAACCACGACCTCAACTTCCTGTGGAAGTTCCAGCCGCAAAGTGGCTCTGAGGTGGACTTCGAGACCGAGGACATCAAGCGTAAAGTCCGGCAGGCGTATGCCACCGGCTTTGGCGAATGGCGCGGAGTTTATGGCACAAGTGGTGCCTAAGCGTTAGAACCCCAACTCGGGACTAGGACTTTGGACTTAGGGATCAACAAACTGCACCGGGGTCACAGTGTGGCCTCGGTGCTTCCTATTCAGGAGAAGATATAATGGCAGAAGGAAGATTCGGACTCACCCACCTGAGCGGGCTGAGTGTATACGGCACGCGTGAGTCTACGGGCGAGGGCATCCGCAAGATCATCGTCAGCACGCAATCGGTGAATGTCGGCGGTGTGGGTACCAGCGATGTGACTACTGTGGACCTGCTGGTAACCAACGTAGACCAGAACGCGGCCGTATTTGCGACACCGCACAGTCAGTGGTCAACCGACACGAGTAACTACGTCAACTATCACGCATACGCACCCAGCGACCATAGTGTGTCCATAGCGTTCAGTAACTTTTCCAATACGGACATAACTATAGCGACTGTTAACTGGCAGATCGTGGCGATCTCCTAACCTGAGGAGGTTGTTATGTCTAGAGGTTACGGAGGTACGTGGACCTGGGTTGACCCGTTCAGTGGTGTCGCTGAGTCGGCACTAACCAGTAACGTAGTGTCTACCCGGTTCGCATTCGACCTGACAGTTAGTCACTTTACTACCAGTGGCGTTACCAGTTGGATGACCTGGGAGATCAGTAACGCAAGTGCCGAGCACTTCCGGGGCGAGTCCATACCCGAGGCCGCATGGTCCGGCTGGACGAGTTTCGGCAGTTACGCGCAACCGCACCCGACCAGTAAGGCGACTACATTCGACCCGCCACTGGGCTATCGCTGGGCACGGATACTCAGAACAGCGAGTGGTGCGAGCCATAGTATCACAGTAGCACGCCTTGAGAGGTAGACATGGGCGTATTCAAGAAACTGGTCACTTTACTAATAGGTGAACTAGATGGGCAGGGACCAACGCAAGCGGGTGCTACGCCGCAAATCCTATCCAGTAGGCCCACACTACCACGTAGACCCACTGGAGGTACTGGTGGAGCTACGGTTTTCGAGTTCCACGAAGGGCTCACGACGGGCGGTGGCAGCAGGATCGGCAAGCACAGTCCGGTCAGTGGTACGGCGGTGGTGGAGATACTTACGGGCGGCGGCCAGATTATGGCACTTGACGTATTCGAGGTGGCGAGCCCGGCACCGAGCGGCCCGTGGTCACCGTTAGAGGGTGTACCGGCTACGCACGTAGTATCAGGCGAGACGAACCGTGGCCACCAGGAATTTGAGTTCCGGCTGGACGGGCCACACCCACTCAAGTTGCCGGAACATCTGGCAGCGAAGACGACCATCGGCGGTGTGACTGCCAAGGTCTGGTGGTCATGCGAATAAGAGGAGAACATGAATAAAGTAATTACCAGAATCCAGCGTGCCAAGACGGGCAAGTGGGATATAGTAGCCGAAGGCGAGAACGTGCGTACCGAGACTGGTATCAACCAACAGGCGCTACAGATGGGCAGCGGGTACGACGGCACCGCGTCGGGCACACTGTATACGCAGATCGCGCTCACACAGGACACGACTACGCCTGCGAGTGGCATGACCAACCTATGGGCGGAGATCGCGGCCGACGGGTTGAGCCGTAAGACCGCAACGTACTCGCATACTGCGGATGCTAGTAGCTATACCCAGACCGCAAGTTGGCAGAACACGGGTTCTACGTACACGATAGCGACGGCTGCGTTGGCCACCACGCTAACGGACGCGAACGACTCGACTGACACGCACTTTGCGATCACGGCGGTAAGTCCTGTAGCGGTACTGGACAGTAACGACACGCTAGAAATCCAATGGGGGATCTTCTACTAGGAGGTCCCTATTGGCTATTGCACTTGTATCCAGTGCTGTAAGTGACAGCCCTGGTGGTACTAGCAGTCACTACAGCATACAGTTTGTCAGGTCCAACCTGGCCAATGTGGAGAACGGCCATTTAGTACTGGCCTACATCCACTGCGATGTAGACCTGGCGTTCGACAATATACCCACCGGTTGGACCAAGCACGACGAGCAGTTGACTACACTGGGTCGTGACGCTACGTCTGCGTACTTCCACAAGTTCATAACGGACATAGACAACGAACCCGCACTGTGGGAGTTCGGTCACCGTGTAGCAAGTGAGAAGGCTGCGGTATTCACCTGTTGGAGCGGTGTAGACTCCAGTACCTGGACGGACGCGCAGTCCTCGTTCAGTAACGGCGACTGGGGCAGCCACCCGGACTGTGCCGATATCGAGACCGCTACGGACGGTGCAATGATAGTCGCCATGATGGGGCTTACCGAGTCGGTGGCGCGTGATGCTACTGGTGGTGCGCCGGACGAACTGTCGCTGGCCACGTTCTCGCACGCCAGGGTCAACGACACCGCGCACGCGGCTGTAGCGTACTTACTTAAGGCAAGTGCAGGCAATCAGTCGATCAGCACATGGGCAACCGACCCATACAACAGTGCGTACGAGTTCCACACGCGGACCATTGCACTCAAGCCAGCGTCCGACAACACGACCACCGAGTACGACCTGCAGGAGAGCCTGAGCTTTACCGGCCAGGTACTGCGCGACCAGATACTGATTAGATAATGCAAGATGTCCTGACCCTAGCCGACCAGATAGAACGTGACGCGGTCAACGACCGTGCGGTACAGGACACCAGTACACTTACCGATCAGGTGACGGGTGTACGCGATATCGACCGTGCGTTACAGGACTCTAATGTACTGTCCGACAGCCAGGCCCGCGACTTCTACGGCGACCGCGCACTAAGCGAGAGTAATGTACTAACCGAGAACCTAGCAGACGCGAGCGTGTTCGACCGGCTGACGTCCGACAGCTTTACGTACAGCGACCAGAATGTAGCAGACCGCTGGCTGGACCGTATACCGCAGGACACGTTCAGTTACAGCGACCAGATAGTACGCGAACTGGTACTGACCCGGCTACTGAACGACGTATTCACACTGGCCGAGAACCTGGACGCTACTACGTCCGCAGGCGGCGAGACTGTAGAGAAGGAACTACAGGATACATTCACATACGCTGACCAGATCCTGACCGACCGGATAGTCGGACGCCTTATCAGTGACAGCTTCACGTTCACGGAGAGTACGCTAATAGACCTGGTGATAGCCGACCGGCTACTACAGGAAGCTATAGTCCTGACCGAGAGCCTGGTACGTGTCAGTTACAAGGACAGGGCGCTCCAGGACAGCAGCACGTTATCGGACCAGATCAACCGCCTACGCCACGTAATCAGGGAACTGGGCGACAGTTCGGTATTCAGCGACCAGCAAGTCCGCGACCTGTTCCTGGACCGCCTACCGACCGAGCAGATCACGTTCACGGATAACCTGGACTACACGAGTACAGCCGCACCGGAAGCGGCAGCAGACGAGATCCACCACAGATTGTGGCCGTGGCACAAGTGGGCCGACCGCAGGCGTATGGTCCGTAAGTGGATGAGCAGGACATACTACCCACCCCAATAGGAGCAGGACATGCCGAGTTACACACTAGCAGAACTAACAAGCCAATCGACTACGAGGGCGGGTAGACGCGCAGATATATCACTCAGTGACTCGTCCTTCATGGTCAATACGGCCTACCAGCAAGTCGCATCACTCATACCGGACGCCATGCAGGAGCAGAAGGCGATAAGCTCTACCACGTCCGGCGAGAACAAGATCACGCTACCGACCGACTTCGGCGAGATCATCAACCTGAGCTACTACACCACCAAGTCCGACTCAGGTAAGACGCTAAGGATGATGACGCCCAGCCAGTACGACGAAGTAGGTACACACCCACTGGGTAAGCCGCACTCATTCGTACTGTTCCGCGACTGGTTCGAGTTGTTCCCGAGCCCGAACTCTGCGTGGTCATTACAGATTCGGTACCGCAGTAACGTCACTGACATGACGGAGCTAACGGACATACCGTCTATCCATACGGACGCGAGATTGGCGGTACTGTACCTGTCAATAGCGGAGCACTGGGGCTTCGTAAACGAGCCTACCCAACGCGCACTGGCCGAGCAGAAAGCCTACAACTACATAACGACCGTCAAGAACAAATTTGCACGCAGGCAACACGCAAGCGACCGGTACGGCGCTATTCCTACGGCACCGGAGGTACGGCAGGTGTCTAAACGATCATTTGATATAGTCTAATGGCACTCACTAGCGAGAAGAACATACTGACCTACAAGATATCGATGGGCGTACGCGCGAGTGGCGAACCGCCTGCACAGGGTCCGGCCGCGCCTACGGGCGGTAGCCTGACACCGCTCAGTAATTTGCTGTCGATAGTGTTTATACCGCTAATGGCACTGGGCGGGATATTTGGCGTCACGAACAAGAGCCTACGTACTCCCGCTGCGCCTGCTATGGGTATGTTAACACCGGTACCTGCTATGGCGGTAGAAGGTCTACTGTTCCCTACTGCTAAGGGCTGGGGTGCAGCTGACTGGCCGTGCGACAGCGTAAAGGCATGGC
>Ga0209536_100009008_pt1 | contig 14864 bp, 8 predicted proteins | sample DeeMarSeWOR28_12_FD_187461 | JGI IMG/M metagenome (GOLD analysis project Ga0209536, IMG submission 187461) | Marine sediment microbial communities from White Oak River estuary, North Carolina - WOR-2-8_12 (SPAdes) (version 2) | ecosystem: Environmental > Aquatic > Marine > Intertidal zone >...
CGGCGAACGATGACTCGATTTACGACGTGGACGACCTCGTCGCTGACACCGGGGCCACCGAGGTGATGGGCTTCAACCCGGCGATGCCGTATCACATAGAGCCGCTTGCCGGAACCTATGAGCTCGCGAAAGGCGAGGCTTACTGGATCAGGGTCAACAGCGATACCGTTTGGAACATCAATTGGTGATGATATGAGAGAGAGCAAGATGAGGGCGACGAAGGCGTTCACGATGTTCGTAGCCCTCGGCATGATAGCAGGTGGGTTAGGGATAATGAGCGCTGCGAGAGAGTCCGGACCCGTTGCCATGGACCCTGGGCCGACGATTCCGACCGGCGCTCCGGGCAACATACAACCGAGTGACGTACCCCACACGGGCGTCATCAGGACGGTGCTGTGGGAGCAGTTCACCAACTCCAAGTGCGGCTTCTGCCCGATGGCCGAGTCCGCGCTGCTGCCCGCGCTGTACGAGTACGGGTACGACCTGGTCGCTCCTGTTTTCCCGCACGTCTGGTGGCCGGCCTCCAATGACAGCATCTGGCTGTATTCAAACGTGGACGTCGTGGACAGGTACAACTATTACGGGACTTTCTCGGGCGTGCCCCAGTCCTACTGCGACGGCTTCGATGTCAAGTCCGAGCTAGTGGACCCGGAGATAAACAAGGAGTACTTCGACAAGGCCCTGGGCGACCTGTCCAGGTTCACCATCACGACAACGGGCAACCTCACCACGGAGACCATCACCGCGGAGGTCGAGGCCCACGAGGTCATCCCGCCGAACGCCAACCTCTCGATTCGCTTCGCGTTCTGGGAGAACGACATAGACGTCATAGGCAGGTTCGGCTTCAAGGGGCAGTATTTCACAACCTATCACTGGGCGATGTGGGACACCCTGCCGGATTCCACGGGTGAGTTCGTCTTCCCCGCGGGTGCGAATCCCGGAGACAAGGCCTGGTTCAACCGCTCGTTCTTCATAGACCCCGGGCAGGGCATGATAGCGGACAACGTGGGCGTTACCGTTTGGATCCAGAATGACAACACGTGGCACGTGGAGCAGACCGCGCTGGAGGACTTCGAGCCTGATGACCCTCTCCCCGCCCACGACATCGCCGTGAAGGGCCTTCACGTGAACGACAACCCGTGCTACACCAACATGAGCCCGGAGAACACCGTCATCGCGAACAGGACGATAATGGTCAACGGCACGGTGCTGAACTGGGGCGCCACCAATGAGACCAACGTCGAGGTCAATTTCATAGTCAACGGAACGGTCGAGCAGACGCAGTACGTGCCGGTGCTCAACGCCGGCCACGGTCAACGGGTCACCTTCGACTGGACCCCGCCCATAATGGTCGGCGACATCACCGTGGCGATAGAGGCCGCGCCCCCTGTTGGGGACGTCAACGCCACCAACAACATCCACGAGAAGACGGTGCGGGTGGAACGCCCACTCGATCTCTGGCTGAGCCCGGAGAGCTTCGACCTTCAGCTTTGGGAAGGCCAATCCGCCATCGAGCAGATGTCCATCGGCAACAACGGGATAGGGGACATGTATTACGACGTGGACATCGGGGAAATGACCGAGGTGGTCGGCAGCTGGGACTGGTTCGATTTCATGTTCTTCAACCTGAGCTGCGGCAACATCTACAACGTTGTCACGCCCACGACCCTTGTGGAGCACAAGGCCTGGCTGGACATCCCGGTCTCCACGGAGATGTACTTCGTCGTGTACGAGGGCGATGCCCTGACCGGCAATTATTTCCTGATACAGGAGGACCACATCGCTGGCTCTGGAACGGGGCTTGGCTGGTACTCCTCAGGACCGATGAACGTGCCCCTGCAGGGGGGTAAATTCTACTACTTGGGTGTGGCGTACAGGGACAACGTCACCCTGGGCATGGACGATGACCCAGTTCCTCTGCCCGTATCGTTCGGCACGCATGAGACGAGTGCCATCGGCATCGTTAGCTTCCCGCCGGCCCCGAGCATGAGCAACGCCCTCACCGGCCAGGGTGCGATGAAGCAGGCCGTCGTGACGAGCGACGGCCCGGTGCCCTGGCTGAGCGCATCGCACGACGTCGGGAACCTTGCACCGGAAAGCTCGGACGTGGTCGACCTCACAATTGACGCGGGAGCGCTGGCCCCGGGCCCCTATCAGAGCTATGCTTGCGTTCACAGCCTGGATTACGAGGAGCCGGTGATCATGGTTCCGGTGAGCCTTACAGTGCTCGACGTCATAGATTCCTTCATTCCGGTCCAGGAGGGCTGGAACTATATTTCCACGCCGCTGGTATTGGCGGATACAAGCCTGCCGAACGCCCTGCTGGACCTGGACGGCGATACCACCTGGACCACCGTGAAACACTACGACCAGGGGATTTGGCGCTCGTGGTCGAGCTTCAAGCCTCCGGCCCTGAACGACCTGGCCACTGTGGACGAGAGCATGGGCGTCTGGCTGTACATTGAGGCGGGCTCGCTCGGTGATGGATTCATAAGGTTGAGCGGGGTCGCGCCTTCGAGCACGACCATCGACCTGTGGGCGGGCTGGACCATGGTGGGCTATCCAGCAACGGACGATTCAACGTATGACGTCGACGACCTGATCGCCGCCACCGGGGCAACGAGCGTGGAGGGCTTCAACGCGATGGCGCCCTACCACATCGAGGTCCTCGCAGGCAGTTACGTGCTGAAGAAGGGCGAGGCATATTGGATAAATGTTAATAGCGATACGACATGGACGGTTAACTGGTAGGAGTGGGTTTGATGGAAAAGAGGAAACACTGGGCAATGCTTGTCGTTGCCATGATGGCCTTCAGTGCGCTAGGATGTTTGACGGTGGGGAGCGAGTCCCCGGAACCGGGTACGAACGCCGTCCCCAAGGTGGTAATGTACGAGCAGTTCACCAACTGGCACTGCGGGTTGTGCGTGCCTTCGGAGATGTGCTACTACCCCATCGTGAAGAACTACTACGGCTACGACCAGGTGGCACCCATCTTCTATCACTACCCGAGCGTGACCGACGACCCGGCATGGATATACAACCCGCAGGACAACTGGATAAGGAGCCAGTATTACGGCATATCCTTCCTGCCCACGATGGAGATAGACGGCAGGTGGTTCCCGGCCCAGGCCAACGAGACCTACTTCAAGAATCTCGTAGACGAGAGGCTTGCCCTGCAGTCCAACATATCCATCTCGGCTACCGGGACCCTGTACATGAACAACCTGACCGGCAGGGTGGTCGCCGACCTCACGGCCGTGGAGAACGTTCCCCAGGCAGACCTGATAGCCCACTTCGCCCTCTGGGAGGACGAGATACCGGTGTTGGAGAGGTTCAACCAATCGGCGCCCAACGGCGTTGACCCCTGGCACTGGACGATGTGGGACATGATGCCGTCGGGATACGGAACCGACCTCTGGACGGGCGGGACCTCGGCCGGAGCCTCCACCCAGCTGACCTTTGACTTCATCATCGAACCGGAATGGGACATATCCAAGCTCGGGATCAGCATTTGGGTCCAGAGCAACGGCACCAAGGTCTGCGAGCAGGCGCACGTGGTCGCCGGCTCCGATTGGAACGTGCTCTGGGACTTTGACGTGCCGATCGTGGACCCCGGGGCGCCGGACTGGAGGTTCGTGTCGTTCCCCATCGACGCCAGCGGCAGCGCCGAATCCATCTTCGACGACCTGATGTGGGGCGACGGGGCAACCACCTGGGACTGCATGATGTGGTACGACCCCACCGATGCCGGCAGCGAGTGGAAGTCACATTCGAAGTTCAAACCCTCAACCCTCAACGACCTGCCCGACCTGAACAACACCATGGGCGTGTGGATACACCTGACCGCGAACGGAGGAGACCAGGTCCTCACGGTGGGCCTGGGTCAGGAGTCTACACGGACCGACATACCGCTGTTCGCCGGGTGGAACATGGTGGGATATCCCGCGCAGAACGACTCGGCCTATCGCGTGAGCCAGCTGATGCTGGACACAGGCGCGACAGAGGTCCTGGGCTATGACCCGGGAAACCCGTATCGCATATCCGCGCTGGGCGGCAGCCATGTCATGAAACGGGGCGAGGCATACCTGGTCAGGGTGAACTCCGACACCGTTTGGACGGTCTCATGGTAGGACGTCAAGGTAATAATATCCGAAGATGAATCCTGGGTGATAACATGAAGGGCAAGTTTGGCAGTATTTTCATCGGAGCGGTCTTAGTGATGAGCCTGGCGTCGAGCCTTTGCATACATGCGGGCCCGACCGGCATTGTTGAGCTGAGCCCGGGAGCGGGCCACCAGGCTACGAGCGCGACGGCGGTCTTCGCCTCCACATACCAGACCCCCAGATACCCGGTGGGGCACGAATGGAACACTACAGACGGCCAGCAGACCTACACCGAAGGCTGGGGCGGCGACATACTAACCGTGTGGGCGGACGTTGACCTGGGTCCCACGACGAACCTCTACGTCAAGTACGATTACTGCAACCACATGGCCTGCTACGACGGTGAACCGGGAGGCCAGGACGACTTCGACTTCCGCAACGCCTCTTACGTCCTGGGCTGGTCAATGAACCACGTGGGCGGCACGCTGTGGAACTACCAGTTGATAGGAGACTGGATGCTCGGATATCCGACATACCCGGCGTCGAACTACAGCGGCATTCACGTGGGCTGGACGGTCTACGCCAAGAACGCGACCGACGGCACCGTAGTGGTTGGTGAGCAATATTACGATAACTATCCATACTGGCCGGCATCACAGATCAACGTGACCTCGACCGTGTCGAAGGCGACAGCCTGGCCAGGGGAGAACCTCTGGGCGAACGGCTCCGCCCATTATTATCACCGGTTGAACTGGCATGATAATCCCCCGGCCGACGAGGCCAACGTGACCGTGAACGTCAATCCGGCCTATCAGGGGAAGACCAATGCGACAGGCAACTTCTCGGTCATGTTCCCGGCGCCCGGAACGCCGGGCCAGTATACGGTGAACACCACGGTCTGGAACGACACGAAGAACCATGCCGGCGACCAGAACCGGGACGCGACCTCGGTGTGCGCGGACTCGGCTATCGAGGTCCTGGACATCGATGACGTCACCATCATCCTCGACCTTCAACTGATCTATCCGGGGGATACTGTCACGGTCAGCGGGGAGGTGGATTACACGGACGGCAACCCAGCGGCCTCAGTCGATGTGGATACCACTATCGTGGAGACGGCGGCCACCTGGCCGACCACCACCGACGTGTTGGGTGCGTACAACCATCAGATCACCGCCCCGGCAACGCCGGCCGCTTACACTTTGGACGTGACCGCCACCGACACGGTGAACGGGGTCCAGGGTTCCAACCAGACCCCGCTGGTGGTCAGCACGCCGACCCTTGACGTGCAGTTCACTCCGAGTGCCACGACATCGCTGCCCAGCGGGAGCCTCACGGTCACGGGCAACGCCACGTACGGCAACGGGGCGGTGGCCGCAACCTCGGAGGTCAATATAACCTTCGACGGCCAGCCAGGATACTGGAACGGCACCACGAACGACCAGGGAAAGTTCAATATCAGCCTGTGGTCACCGGATGGGGTCGGAACATTCACTCTCAACGTCTCCGTGACCGGAAGCAAGTACGCGGTGACGAACTACAACACCACCCAGATCCTCAACACGCCCTACCCGTTGCCCGACCTCACGATTGCACTTGCCGATTATGTCGTCGAATCGGCTGACGGTCTATTCCTCGAAGGGACCGAGGTCAACCACACCATCTGGTTCAACGCCACGGTGAGGAACCTGGGCAACTCAAATGCCACCAACGTTGTTGTGAACTTCACGACTGCCTCGATAGGCGTCATCGGCTCCGCCGTGGTGAACGTGACCGCGGGCTCGAGTGCACTGGCCTCGGTAAGCTGGACAGCGATCGAGGGTAACTTCACTGTTACGGCCGCAGCAGACCCGCAGGACCTCATCGAGGAGGCCTTCGAGAACAACAACAACGCGTCCAGGACCATCGCCATCGACGGCGACCTGGACGATGACGGCATCGGCGATTCTGTCGACCCCGACAGGGACGGCGACGGGTACAACAACACCGACGACGCATTCCCGGATGACCCCGGCGAGTGGAACGACACCGATTCGGACGGCTTTGGGGACAACTCCGACCCTGACATCGACGGAGACGGTGTTCCGAACGCTGACGACGCCTTCCCGTACGACGCGGCCGAGTGGAGCGACATCGACCGCGACGGCATCGGCGATAACGCCGATCCTGACATCGACGGCGACGGCTATGCGAACGAAGTGGACATGTTCCCGACGGACCCGGAAGAGTGGTCGGACTACGACGGCGACGGCATAGGGGACAACGAGGACGACGACGACGACAACGACGGCATACCGGACGATGTCGATGATTACCTGCATGACACGGACAACGACGGCGTGACAAACGACATGGACCTGGACGATGACGCGGACGGCATACCCGATATCGACGACGATTACCCGCTCGACACCGATAACGACGGGCTGCACAACGGCGTTGATACGGATGACGATGGCGACGGTGTTGCGGACGCCGACGACGCCTTCCCCCTCGACCCCGATGAGAGCGTTGACACCGACGGCGACGGCGTGGGCAACAACGCTGACCTGGACGACGACGGCGACGGCATCCCGGACACGGAGGACAAGGACCCGCTGGACCCCAATGTGGGTAAGGGCGGCATCAACATCGTCTACATCGTGGTGCCCGTGGTCGTGATAATCATACTGGGCGTTGTCATCTTCTTCTGGAAGTTCAAATAGGATAATTGAAGAATCCCGAAGGACCAAGAGTTTATCCAGCGTCAGGTCACCCTCCAAAAAAAATGCGGGAGGATGACCATCAACTATTAGTCTGGGCCCCCGGTCGTGTTATCGTGTTTGATTGTTACTTATTGCCAGCAGGAGCTTCCGTCACCAATCGACGACCCAGTCCACATCGGCGGGCACGTGTACCCTGTACCCTTCGCCGGGCTTCATTATGTAACTATCTGACAGCGGGCTGAGCCGGTAGGGCGCGTTACCGTCGAAGCCCTCCACGGCGTCGTATCCGGTACCTGCCAGGGCCATCGAGACCGGCCTCGTGCTCAGGGAGGGGTAGCCCACGTAGTTCCAGCCGGCCCTCAGCGGGATGGTGGTCGAAGCCGTGACATTGCCGGTGACCGCCAATGCCTGGGGGAAGGGCACTGTCAGCCAGAAGCCCATCGTATGGTCTATCGCCCTGAGGTCGTTGAGCACCATCGGCCTGAACCTCAGGTGGGTCTTCCAGTGGTCGGTGTCGTTGAAGGCGTCGTACCATTCCGCATACAGCCAGTTCACGCTGCTGAGCACGCAAAGGATGCACTCGTCCTCCACCTCGAGGGGCAGCGATACAAGGTTCGGCCCGGTATCGACCGGGATGTAATAGGTCTGCACGGCCCACCGCAGCCTGAAATCCGCGGAGCAGTCGTCGGTGTCCATGCCGTCGGGAACGCGTTTGATGCTCCACCCGGCAGGGGGCGCGGCTGCATTGGGCATGGTTGTGTTCTCAGGCTCGGTGGGTATGTTCCCGAACTCCACCCTGTCAACGACTATGTCATGGCCGCCGGCGATGTTTGGATTCGCGTTGTCAAAAACGAGTTTGAGCTCGTCCCCTGTCGTGTTAATGAAACCGGTTGAACCCAGCTCGATACGGATGTCACTCTGGGGCCCTACGGTCCCTGAAAGTGGGAACGTGTCGCCGTCGTAGCCGCTGGCCGTATCCTTTTCGAAATAATACTCGCCCAGGTCGACAGGGTCAGTGGATGGATTGAAGATGTAGACGTACTGCAAACCCGAGCCATCATCCGTGCATATCTCGTTGATCTTCAGTTGGAAGGGCCAGTCCGGCGAGAACGTGAAATTTATGGGATACACGTTGAACCTCCCGGGTATCCAGGTGGTCGTGAAGTCCGCGAAATAGGTCCGGTCCCCTTCGGTGTAGGCGAACACTATCAGGTCGTTCATTTCACCCCCGGTCTTCACGTTGTCCGGGGTGGTGTCGTCCCCCCAAATGTCTATGGTGAAGATCCCTGCGGGATACGTACCGTTGAAATAGGTCTGGCACATGCCGTATGATACCCCGTCGATCTGGGCCAGGAGCGTCTTTCCCTCCATGGGAACACTTCCGAAATAGGCATAACCCCACACATTCGGCGGACAGCACGGTGCCAGGGGTTCCTCCACCGAGGTGTTCATCGAAAGGACTCCCGGCGTTGCCATGACCACAGCCACCGCTACGATTATCAACTTCCACGTCTCGCTTCTCTCCTTCATCTTTGTTCCTCCTTAGGCCTATCTATCCTGCCCACGCACAAAGCCGTGCTTTTCTCAAATGCCTGTCTCGGTATAAGTAAAGATTTGTACGGTTGTCGAAATGTACGGAGAAGCTGGCTGTTTGATTATATATCTCGATTGCACAGCGTTTTTAAGTACACAATTCACTTGAGAAAACGTCTTCCATCGGTGACCTCACGTGTTCCCGGAGGTGTCATCGTCCTCGGAGACCGCGTAGTACTTCGCCCACTTGCCCTTCCTCTCCTGCCTGACCCTATCCATATCGCTCAGGCGGTTGATGTGGTAGTTCACGGTGGATGGGCTTATGCCGATGAGGCTGGAGATGTCCTTCTGGGTGATGCCGGGCGTTTCCACTATCTTCGCGAGGATGAGGTTCTGGACCTCGCTGAGCTCCTCGTCCCCGGCATTCTGGATGACCATGCCCACGGGGTAGAACCTCTTGTACATCCCCGAGTTGCGGGATTTGATTATCTCCTCCTTCTCGAGCACGTGGAGGTGATAGGCCAGTGAGCCGTTGTTTATGTTCAGGGCGCGCTTGATGGCGTTGTAGTGCTCTCCGGGATTCGCAAGGATGTAACCGTGTATCTGGCCCCGCACGTAGAGGTTGAGGACCTGGTCCTTCCTCAGCTTGGTGTACAGGGGAATGAGCAGGAGGAGGAGCGAGTACTTGCCTATCTCGGTGGCCAGTGCCAACAAAACCGCCCCAGTTATCGCAGCGCCGAAGATCACCGGTATCCAGGGGAAGGGGGCCTCGGACGCCAATATCATCGAATCCAGCTGCAGGACGTCGCCGCCTATCTCGTCGACGAGGTGTATCTCGAGGAGGTTGTCGCCCTCCTCCATGGACGGCAGCACGAAGTCGAGCAAATATGTCCCATCATCCCATACATAGGTCCTGGCCAGCTCCAATCCGTTGAGCAGGGCAATCACATAAATGCCGCTGAATTCGGTGACCCCGTCCGCCTGAACATTTCCGGTTATCCGCACCCTCGAACCGGTATCAAACACTTGACCGGGATCCATAACCTCGGCTGTCGCGTTGATGCTGGCCTTTCGCACCGTGATGTCTCCGGAGAAGGACGCAGTGTTGCCGCTCACATCCGTGGCATTGATGAAGAAGGCTGTGCTTTGGTTGAGTGCGTCTATCGTTACATAATGAAAAGGCGAGGTGGCTGGTGCCATTGTCTCGTTGATCCATGCAGTACCGTTGCGGAGATATTCCAGCCTCACCTCAGCCACTGAAACATCGTCTGTAACGTTGCACGTTACCGTGATTTTGTTCCTGTTAGTTGGTGAATCGGGATATACAGTAACGTCCTCGATGACCGGGACCGAGGAATCAATGATGCGCACGCCACAGGTGTCCTGGTCGCTGAGCCCGTCGTCGTCGGTCACGGTAAGGCTGACCGTGTAATCCCCCGGCAGGGGATATGCATGTGTCACCGACATGCCAGACCCCGAACCGCCGTCCCCGAAGTCCCAGGCATAGGTTGTGATGGTGCCGTCGGAATCATATGACAGGTCGCCGGTGAAGCCCATGACCTCGCCCACCGAGCCCTCCTGAAAATCTGGACTGGCTACTGCCACAGGCGGGTGCTGCGTTTGGCCGTTGACGGTCCAGGTGCAGTTCGCTGACGCGTTGAGTATGTATCCCTCGCCCCTCTTCAGGACGTAGGTATCGGAATAGGGTATCTCGGAACGGTTCATCACCGCGTTGACGAATCCCGCCGTCTGGGCCTTGACGTCGGCGACCGTCATGGCCTCGTCGAGGGATGGGTAGCCCACGAGATTCTTGCCCTGATATAAATGGATGGTGACCAGGCCCGGAGCAGCTCCCCTGACCCTCAGGCGGCCGTCCGCGCCCGCGTCGGTAACGTTGAGAATGATGCCCATCGTGTGATCCACGTGGTTCAGGTCGTTGAGGCTGGGCGGCCTGAAGGTCCCGTGGTTCTTCCAGGGGTCGGCGGCGTCCAGCGGGTCATACCACTGGGCGTAGTTCCAGGATGTGTCGCCGCCGTCGTCGTCGAGGACCGCAAGGATGTCGGTGTGCGGCTGGACCAGAGGCACTGATATCAGATTATATCCCTGCTGGACCGGGATGTCGAAGGTCACGCCCCCCTGCGGGACGGTCCAGCTGCAGTTGGCAGAGGCCTCGAACCAATAGCCCTCGCCCTTCTTGAGGACATAGCCGTCAGGATATGGGACCTCTGTGCGGTTCATGACCTCCGTGACGAGATGGCCGGTCTGGGCCTTGACGTCGGCCACGGTGAAGGTCTCGTCTTCAACAGGGTAACCGACGAGGTTCTTGCCCGTGTAAAGGGGGATAGTGACCTGGCCGGGCACCTGCCCGCTGACCGCGAGAAGGCCGTCAGAGCCGACGTCCGAAATGTTCAATATAACGCCCATCCTGTGGTCCACGTCGTTCAGGTCGTTGAGGGGCGCGGGGCGGAAGGTGCCGTGGCTCTTCCAGGTGTCGGTCGTGTCCAGGGGGTCATACCACAAGGCGTAGTCCCATACCGTATCGCCGCCGTTGTCGTCCAGGACAGCCAGGATGTCTGTGTCGGCTTGCACCAAAGGCACGGATATGAGGTTGTAGCCGGGCTGCACCGGAATGCCGAGGGTGGCACTGTCCCCCGGAGCCCTGACCCCCGAGTCCACAGGCTGGTTGGAGGTCCAATCCCTGTCTGGGGCCAGGCCTTCGAATGCAACGATCAGGCTCGACGCCAGTAAAACACAAATGACCACATTGTTCAACCTGTTCATTCCGGTTTCCTCTCAACCTGTACAAATAATAATCAGGTTATTAGTAAACTTTTGTACACTTATCGAAATGTATCTGATGCCCCTTGTCGTAATGAGAATGTATCATTGTTGTGATGGGAATACGACATCTGCCGGGTCGTAACCGCATCCCTTCCGATTCCCCTCAAAGACCTTAAGGGTGTTGCGCGTTCAGGGTTCATGAGCGTCGAGCGGATACGCGTGGGCCGGGACAACTTCGGTTACCTGATTCACTGCCCTGGCACGAAGAAGGCGGCGCTTGTCGACCCTGGCATGGACGCGACCGGAGCCTTGGATCTCATCGGATCACACGGACTGGAGCTCGCCTACATCATCAACACGCACCACCACGGGGACCACACCGCGGACAACCAGCGCGTGAAGAAGGCCCACCCGCAGGCCCTGTTAATTGCGAACGAAGGCGATTCTGATAGGTCGGTGGAGGACAATGAGATCATCGCCCTAGGAGATGTGAAAATGAAGTTCATCACAACGCCCGGCCACACGCCGGGCGGCATCTGCATCATCGTTGACGACGGGGTGATATTGACCGGCGACACCTTGTTCATCGGCAACTGCGGCCGCACCGACCTGCCGGGCAGCAGCGACGAGCAGATGTTCGAGAGCCTTGGGAAGCTGGCCGCACTCCCTGACGAGTTGATCGTGTACCCGGGGCATGATTATGGTTCGAAACCGGTTGATACCCTGGGTAATCAGAAAACCGAGAATCCTACGATGGCCGCTAAAACCCTGGACGAGTTCTTACGCATCCCATGAACGTGAGCCTAGGACCCCTTCAAATCATCAGGTTGAAACCATGTTCCAGGCGGTCTGAAACAGCAGGACCAGGCTTATCGCGATGAGGAGGTAGTAGACGTAGCCCTCGAACCTGCCCTTGGGTATGCGGTTGTGAAGATAACTGCCCGCGACGATGCTGAACAGGATGACGGGCAGGCATGTGAGGTACAGCCGGAAGACCTCGGGCGTCCAGAGGTCTGTGCCCCAGTGCCCCAGCATGATGAATAACCCGGTAACGAGGAAGTAGCCCTGCATCGTCGCCCTGAACTCTGCCGGCGTCCACTTCCTCATCGTGCCGTAGATTATCACGGGCGGTCCGTTCGTGTTGTACGCGCCCCCCAGGATGCCGGCCGTGAAACCGAAGAACCACGACGTGATTTCCGTCTTCAGCCGCATCAGCCTGGGCTTGGCCAGCTTGTATACGGAAAACAAGAGGATGACCAGCGCGAGAATTATCTTCAGGACGTCGTCGTAGCTGCCCTTGAGGTAGAACAGCCCGATGGGTATGCCGATGACGGTCGCGATAATGAGCTTCCAGGCGCTTGAGAAGACCACGTCCCGCCAGCACCTGGCAAGGATGCAGATGGAAATCGTGAACGACATCAATGCCACGAGGGGCGTGGCGACCTGCAGGCTGATGAAAAGCGTCAGCAGGGGCATGGAGGTGAGGGCGTCGCCGAACCCGAAGGTCGACCTGATCAGGGCTGCGAAAAGGATGATGACCACAATGACCAGGGTGACCTCCAGAACGGCCATAGGCCTGCAATCGGATGAGTGGATAATATCCTTTCCCATGTAAAGTTCAGTTTGTAAACGTATTGGAACCGGATGCCAACCCACAACACTAAAATCCCCGGTGGTTATGCCTGGGCCATGGGCGAGAAGACCAACGTGCTGTTCATCATGGAGGTCAGGGAGGCAGTCCAGAAGCACCTGGCTAAGGCCTTGAAGGACGATAACGCCAATCTCATTTTTCCGGATGACTTCGAAGAGGAAACGCTCTTGAAACTCGCCCCGGAGGCCCACGTCATGGTGGGCTGGAATCCCACAAAGGAGATGCTGCTGGCCGCCGACAACATACGCCTCTTCATCGTCCCCTGGGCCGGCGTGCAGAACACGGTGAAGGTCTTCCAGGAGATCTACGACGAGAAGAAGATAACGATGGTGAACAGCCACGATAACGCGTATCCCACGGCCCAGCACGGCGTCGCCCTGCTGTACGCCCTGATGAGCCGGGTCGTGACGCACCACAACTGGATGGCCGATGGAAAGTGGAGGCAGGCCGACGAGGGCGGCGCGGTCAGCATCCCGGTCAGGGGGAGAAAGTTCGGCTTCCTTGGCTACGGCCACGTGAACCGCTATGTTCATCGGTTCCTCAGCTGCCACGACGCCGAGTTCGCGGTCCTGAAGAGAGACTGGAAGAAGCCCGTTGGCAAAATGCCTACTAAAGTCAAGAAGTTCAGGCCATCAGAACTCCACGAGTGCCTGACATACATCGATACCCTCATCATCGCCGTGCCCGACACCCCCGAGACCCACGGTATAATAGGCAGCAAAGAGCTCAAACTGCTCGGGAAGGACGGCGTGCTCGTCAATATCGCCCGCGGCAAGGTCATCGAGGAAAAGGCCCTTTACAACGCACTCAAACGCAAGACCATCGCCGGCGCGGCAATAGACGTCTGGTACGATTACCGCCCCGAGGAGGACGAGAAAGGCCGCAAATACCCCTACGACCTCAAGCATCCCTTCCACGAGCTGGATAACATCGTCCTATCGCCGCACAGGAGCGCGTCGCCCTACCACTCTATGGACAAGTGGACGACCAACATCGAGAACATCAGGAGGGCGGCGGTCGGCCGCAGCGATTTCCTCAACGTGGTGGACGTGAAGAGGGGGTATTGAACCGTGATTACCAATCAACGACCCAGACGCAATCCACCGGCGTATGCACCCGACCTTTTTCTTTGAATCCTCGCTGTGCTCTCGGCCCAACTGCGTTAGGCCTTGCCTCGGCGACTTCGTCGCCTGCGGGGCTTACCCCTCACAAAGAAAAATACTCGCCAAAATCGGTTGTACGAAGGTTTCCCAGAAACTCGGGGAATGTTGACATTTGAATATATTAAGCCTGCTCGCTCGGAATTTCTAATAGGTCCTTGGTGATTAGAACCTTTACCAATCAACGACCCAAACGCAGTCCGCAGGAGTGTGCACCCAGTAGCCCTCACCGGGCCGCATGACATACGTCGAACCGACCTCGCGTATCCTGTACGGTTCCGCCGGGTCGCGGACCATTACGCTGTCCACCGGAATCCCCCAGAAGGCATCGGCCGCTTCCATTGACGTGCTGAGACTGGGATAGCCGACCAGGTTCCATCCGGCATATAGAGGTATTGACGTGGAGACCGGCTGCGTGCCCCGCACCCAGAAATAGACTTTGGGCTGAGAGATGTATATCCAGAAGCCCATCGTGTGGTCCAGAGTTTTCAGGTCGTTAAGTTCATCCGGTTTGAACGTAGCGTTGGTCTTCCAGTGGTCAGGGTCGGTCGCGTTGTAGGCCTGGATGTAATTCCATTTGCCGTCAATGACTGCGAGAACCTTGTCGATGGAGGAGTCTGATTGCTCCAGCGGCAGTGATATGAGGTTCCAGCCTTGATGTAACGGCAGCACAAGCGCGTCGGTTAACTTAAATACGTACGCCGAACCTTGATCGTGGTTCGCTCCGATATCGTCATTACTCGCACCGACAACGACGGTGTCGCCCGATATGGATACCGAGTTACCTAACCGGTCACCGAGCGCGCCGTCCGAGGCGGTGAGTTTGGTCACCTCGCCCCAATTGTCGGCACCGCCCTGGTTCCGCCCGAATACGTACGCCGAACCTTGCGCGAGGTTCGCTCCGATGTCAGCCAATATCGCACCGACAACG
>Ga0209536_100009009_pt1 | contig 14864 bp, 18 predicted proteins | sample DeeMarSeWOR28_12_FD_187461 | JGI IMG/M metagenome (GOLD analysis project Ga0209536, IMG submission 187461) | Marine sediment microbial communities from White Oak River estuary, North Carolina - WOR-2-8_12 (SPAdes) (version 2) | ecosystem: Environmental > Aquatic > Marine > Intertidal zone >...
AACCGAACCAGCCTTTAACGGCTGCTCGGGTAATGATTGCGTCAGAAAGACCACGGGATGATTGGTAGACTATTAAATACACATGTCCGCTTCTGGCCGATAGCGGGCATAGAGCAGATCAGATACGCAAGGAGAAATGATGGATATTCAGACGCTCACTACGTTTTTCATGTGGTGCTGTATTCTAAACGGCGGTTTGCTGATGCTTTGGAGTATTGCATTTATTTTCGCGCCGGAACTGACCTACAAAACCCAGAGTAAATGGGTATCAATCTCGCGCGAGAATTTTTCGCTTGCCATGTATTCGTTCCTGGGTTTGTTTAAAGTTATGTTCCTGTTTTTTAACGTGGTTCCTTTTCTCGCCCTGCTGATCATCGGTTAGCCTGCAAATTTTGCCGCGCCTAATTTGAAACCAGTGGCCCAACTCCGGGGCATGGGTTTCCCTGGTAGTGCGGTCGCCCTCTTCCCCAACAAGTTAAATCGCGTATATTCCGCGCTTTGGGCCCTCGATCGCGGATCATGCTACTCGAATTTACGACTACCCAGATCGCACTCATCAGCCTGATCTTTGTGTGGACCGGTTTCGTTCGAACCGGGCTCGGGTTTGGTGGCGCCGCGCTAGGCTTGCCTCTTATGTTGTTTATCGACAACCAGCCGCTCTTCTGGTTACCGATCATCGGTTCGCATCTGCTGTTTTTTTCCGGGCTGACACTACGCACCCGGCTCAACAACGTCAGCTGGGTTTACCTGAAGCGCTCTTCCTTCTATATCGTACCGGCAGCACTGGTAGGTGTGCTGGGATTAATCAACCTGCCCAACCTGTGGCTGGTGACATTTATTTACACCGTTACCCTATTTTACGCAGTGATATGGCTAATGAACTGGGCGATTCACAGCACCAATGCATGGGTGGATAAAGTGCTACTGATCATCGGCGGTTATGTTGCCGGTACATCACTCACCGGCGCACCGCTGATGGTCGCGGTATTCATGCGAAATGTTGCGATGGATCAGCTGCGCAATACGCTCTTTGTCCTGTGGTTCGTGCTGGTGACAATCAAGATGAGCACCTTCGCTGCACTCGGAATCGATCTGCACCTGGAAAGTTCACTGATGTTATTGCCCGTTGCGGCAATCGGGCATGTGCTCGGACTCAAGGCGCACGAGCAGATTCTGAGGAATGATCAGCTGTTCAAACGCATCCTGGGAGGCGTGTTGATCTTTATTTGTCTGCTTGCCCTCTGGGACCTGTATCTATCGGCGCGTTAATGCAGGTTAGCCGGTAACTGCAAGCACACAAGCCACAATCGCGATCCCGAGTGATATCGCCGAGATAACCCTGTTGTTTCTCACCGCCATTGCCATCGTACTGTTGTTTATCGCCAATTCCTCGATAACGGTCGCCTGTTTCTCGATAAGCAATTCGAGTTCCGCGAGCTTGTCATCCTCATCTTGCGGAGCCTGACTCTTCCGTTCGCGAATAACCTTAATGATATCTGTTGCTGCAGAAATGATGCCGGGTGCCGCGGCCAGAACTGTGCCCAAGGGAAATGCCATAAATCCTCCTCACTAAAAACCGGACAAGCTATTCGAATTAACAGCCTTCTACGCTATCAGAACTTGTGCACGATTTCATGGCGAGGGAGTTTACAACCCAGTAGAAAGCCCCGGTAGTGCGGACGCACCCCGGGGCTCTTGCGAAATGCGGTATCTCGCTTTGGAACTGACGCCCGAAGCCGGGCAGTAACTTACTGAGCCTTAGAGCCTTCTTCCTGGCCACCGGCTGAACCAACGCATTCCTGAATGAACTGATTCAGTTCTGCGCCTTCAAGACCATTTTCCTGCGCCTGGGCCATGCACTCTGCCTTGACGGCATCCTGCTCACCTTCGGCAGCAGCATTAGCTACGAATCCAGTCAGTGCCAACCCAACAACGCCTGCAAAAACAGCCTGGCGAAAATTCTTGATCATTTTTTCCATCTCCAAAGACCCGGGCAACAAAGGTTGTGCCTGCCCGGCTAACGGCACGCGTCGATATGTAGGGCAAAATATCTGATGCGTAAATCAAATATTTGTGATCAACTTGGTCACGTTTTTCGATCGCCAATTACGCCATGGATATTGATCTTTTACGTACTTTTCTCGAGGTTCATCGCACCCGCCACTTCGGCCGAGCGGCCGAAAACCTGTTTCTCAGCCAGTCTGCTATTAGTGCCCGAATTCGCCATCTGGAGGACCAGGTTGGCACACCATTGTTTACCCGTGACCGAAACGACATCCGCCTGACTGCTGTGGGCAAGCGCCTGTTGCCGCATGCGGAAAGTATTGTCACGGCGTGGCACCGGGCGCGACAGGAAGTCACTCTGGGAGCGGACATGGAGCAGTCGCTGTCCGTTGCGGGCACGCCCAGCATGTGGGACATCCTGATGCAGGACTGGCTACTGAAAATTTATCGCGAGATGCCCGACGTCGCCCTCACTGCAGACGTAGCCGGACCCAACGAGCTATTGCGCCGGCTACTGGACGGCACGATCGACATGGCGCTCACCTTCGAAAGCCCGCAAGTCGTCCGCCTGAATGTAGTCGAATTGAAAAGTATTCCGTTGGTGTTGATTTCCAGCGACGAAGGAATCGATGCAGCGAAGGCGCTAGAGGAGAATTATCTGCTGGTGGACTGGGGCACGTCGTTTCTGACAACGCACGCCAGGAATTTCAAGGATTGCCCGTCACCGCGATTGCGAATCGGTCTGGGTAGAATCGCCTATGACTTCCTTTTGAACGAGGGTGGAAGCGCCTACCTGGCAGAGCCCATGGTGCGAAAAGACCTGGATGACGAGCGCCTGTTCCTGGTCAAGGACGCGCCGGTCATCGAACGCTCGGTCTATGCCGTGTATCCGGAACGCTCGGACAACAGTGACGCGATCAAACGCGCGCTGGCCCTGCTTGGCTAGTCGCTACCGTCCAGATAATACAAATCGTCATAGATGGCTTTACGCAAGGCGCGTTCCTCTCGCACCTCTTCCAACCGTGCCCGGGCATTGTGCTGTGCCCTTGTGCCATCCTTGTCCTTAAGCTTTCCTGCTGACTTTGACGCGGTGGCGTCAAACGCTTCCGGCCCGCCCGATAACGCCGGCATTTCCACAGCGTCATCCGCGTCCAACATGTCCATATCCTGTTCGTACATCGCCCCACCTTCAAATATCAAGATTACCTGTTTGGCACTGTGTATAATTGATGCAAAGATCAGTAAAACAAATTATCGTGATGGTCACGATTGATAATATTGATCGATGGAGATCCAGTTTTATGAGAATCGCGATTCTGTCACGAAACAAGAATCTCTACTCAACACGTCGGCTGGTTGAAGCCTGCAAAGAACATGGGCACGAACCGGTCGTCCTCGATGTGTTGCGTTGCTATATGGATATTGCACCGAGCAAGCCCGAGATGCATTTCAAGGGTGCCGCCCTGCCATCTTTTGATGCCGTCGTTCCACGTATCGGCGCCTCGGTGACCTTTTACGGTACCGCCGTGTTGCGACAATTTGAGGTAATGGGCTCTTTCCCGCTGAACGAGTCGGTGGCAATTAGCCGGTCGCGCGACAAATTGCGGTCTTTACAACTGTTGTCGCGCAAGGGCGTTGGGCTGCCAAATACCGGTTTTGCTCACCATCCTGATGACGTCCAGGACCTGATAAAAATGGTTGGCGGTGCGCCCCTGGTCATCAAACTCCTGGAAGGCACCCAGGGTATTGGCGTCGTACTGGCCGAAACCAAAAAGGCAGCAGAAAGCGTGATCGAGGCCTTCATGGGGCTGAAAGCAAACATCATGGTGCAGGAATACATCAAGGAAGCCGGTGGTGCCGACATCCGTTGCCTGGTCATCGGCGACAAGGTAGTCGCGGCAATGAAGCGCCAGGCACTAGCCGGCGAATTTCGGTCCAACCTTCACCGCGGCGGTACCGCTTCGCTGGTAAAAATCACGCCGACTGAACGTGCCACTGCCGTCAAAGCCGCGAGGTTGATGGGATTAAATGTCGCCGGTGTCGACATCCTTCGCTCAGGCCGCGGGCCGCTGGTAATGGAAGTCAACTCTTCCCCGGGTCTCCAGGGAATCGAGGACGCCACCGGCAAAGATGTCGCGGGAATGATCGTTGATTTCATCGAAAGGAATGCCAAGCCGCATCGGACTCGCACCCGGGGCAAGGGCTGACTGCCATGTCGGAAGAATTGCTGACGATAAACGGCGCCAGTTTTAAACCGGACACCCGTACGACCATCGATCTACCTGCCGGGCGCCTGTATACCCATACACCGATGACGATTCCGGTGCATGTGGTAACCGGAAAAAGCCCCGGCCCCCGACTGTTTATCAGCGCCGCTATTCACGGTGACGAGATCAATGGTGTCGAGATCATACGGCGCCTGCTGAAGCTGCCCGCCCTCAAGCGGCTCCGGGGGAGCCTGATCGCCGTTCCCATCGTCAATGTTCACGGCCTGATCAACCATTCGCGCTATCTACCGGATCGTCGAGACCTGAACCGATCGTTCCCTGGCTCGGAAAAGGGTTCGCTTGCAGCACGACTGGCCAACACCTTCATGCAGGAAATTGTCGAGAAAAGCACGCACGGCATCGACCTTCACACTGGCGCCATGCACCGCACCAATCTGCCCCAGATTCGCGCCAACCTGGATGATGAAGAAACCAACCGGCTCGCCCGGGCCTTTCAGGTACCCGTAATCATTTCCTCCAACCTTCGCGACGGTTCGCTTCGAGAGTCGGCGGCGGAATGCGGTATCCCGATGTTGCTCTACGAGGCCGGTGAAGCGTTGAGATTCGACGAAATTTCTATTCGTGCCGGCGTAACCGGCATTATTAATGTCATGCGGGCACTAGAGATGTTGCCGCCGTCTCGCAGTAAGCCGAAAACACAGCTGGAACCGGTGGTGGCGCGCTCCAGCGCCTGGGTACGTGCACCAGACAGCGGAATCCTGAGGGCCATGGTGCCCCTGGGTGCCCGCGTAAAAAAAGATACACTTCTCGGCGTGGTCGCAGATCCCTTCGGCGCGAGGGAGGTTAATATTACCGCGCCGGTCAATGGCATCGTCATCGGCAAGACCCAGTTGCCGCTGGTTAACGAAGGCAACGCGCTTTATCACATCGCCCGATTTGAAAGCACGAGAGAGGCAGAAGCAACGGTAGACGAGTTCCGCGAGGAGCACGAGCCCGAATTTATCCCGGCCCCCGATCCGGAAAGCCCGATTATCTAGGCATGGGAATTGATACCAAACGCACACGCATTGACCAAAAGTGAAAAAATCTAAAAAGAAAAAAAACAGGAATCTGCCGGTCCTCGGCTGGACCGAGTGGGTCGCCCTGCCGGACCTTGCGGTGCCAAAAATTAAATGCAAGGTCGATACCGGCGCGCGTACCTCGGCGCTTCACGCCTTCTACGTAGAAGGCTTCCAGGAAGACGGTAAGCAGCGTGTGCGTTTCGGGCTGCACCCGGACCAGGGAAATTCGGAAAAAGAAATCCACTGTGTGGCGGATGTATTGGACACGCGCAACGTGACTGATTCCGGTGGCCATATCGAAGCGCGCTATGTGATCCTGACCCCAATGGTACTCGGTACCGAGATGTGGCCAATTGAAATCACCCTGACCAATCGTGATACCATGCGTTTTCGAATGCTGCTGGGTCGCACAGCCATCGCAGATAACTTCCTGGTTGATTCTGGATCAACAATGCAAATGGGCAGGCCCTCATCGAAGCCCGCGCCACACGCGTTCGTTGGCGGCCACTATGACGAAGAAGAATGACGCGTCTGCCTGGAATTTGTAAGGTCAAACAGTTGAGATAAATTTTTGGACATTCTTTCCATCAACGCATTTCTCGAGCCTGTTGTTCGCCTGTTTGGTAATCAGCCGTGGATCCGCGCGCTGGTTGTGTTCTCATTATTTCTCATTTTCGCCCAACTTGTCGCCAATGTACTGGTGAGATTGGTCGGCCATTACCTGCATAAGACCAGGACACAGGTTGATGATGCCATCATCTCGATGTTGCGACGACCTCTGTTCTGGACATTGATCATGATTGGTATCCTGGCGAGCATCACGTCGCTAAAACCGCCAGGCGGGATCATGACTATTACGCGCGGCGTTATTTTAACCACCCTGATCTTTACCTGGTCCGTGTTTGCCGCCCAGATCATCCGGTTAATCCTTAGGGCCATGAGTCTTCGGGCCACCAGCACGGCAGCGGTACGGCCCCAGACCCTGCCGTTGTTTAACAATCTGACCAGCGTACTGGTCGTCATCCTGTCGATCTATTTCATTTTCCAGGCATGGAATATCGACATGACTGCCTGGCTTGCCTCTGCAGGTATTGTCGGCATCGCGGTTGGCTTTGCCGCCAAAGACACGCTGGCCAATCTTTTCTCCGGTGTATTCATCCTGGCGGACGCGCCTTACAAGATTGGCGACTACGTAATCCTGGAGAGTGGTGAACGCGGCAAGGTGACAGAGATCGGCATTCGCAGCACACGCATTCTGACGCGTGACGATGTTGAAGTGACCGTGCCCAACTCCATTATGGGCAATACCCGGATCGTCAACGAATCGGGCGGTCCCTATGAGAAGTTCCGCATTCGGGTGCAGGTCGGCGTGTCCTACACCTGCGATATCGACCAGGTGCGCGAGGTACTGACGAAAATTGCTGCGGATGAGCCTGAAGTCTGCGACGACCCCGAACCACGTGTGCGCTTCCGCACCTTTGGTGCCTCGGGTCTCGATATTGAACTGCTGGTATGGGTAGAAAATCCTGAGCTCAGGGGCCGCGTGCTGGATTCACTCAACACCGCTGTCTACAAGCGATTCGCCCAGGAAGGCATCGAAATCCCCTACGCCAAGCAAGACGTCTACATCAAGGACTGGCCAAAAACGGATCAGCCTTGATCGCGGACTCGGTGTTTCGTGCCGGTTGGCACGGGCCACCCCATCATCCGCCGAAGCCCCAGTCGCTGTTGTTCCCAGAAACCTTCGCCGTAGCGCGCGCCATTTAGCTGATCGCGGATCCCGGTCGCGCCCGGTTCGATATCGAATCGCGCCGTACCAAACAATAAATCCCAGAGCGGAAACAGCACAGCGAAATTACAGCCGTGATACCTGCCTTCGTGCCCCACGCCAATACCGTGATGGACTCGATGAAACCGTGGGCTCACGATCAGGCGTTCGCCAAGCCAGCCATAGGAAATCCGGGCATTAACGTGCGACATTGACTCGACCAGCTGCATCAGAATCACCAGGCCGACGAACTGGCTTCCCGGCATACCAATCGCCATGGCGATCGCGCCAAGCCAGACCGCCTGAATCAGACCGTCCAGCAGGTGGTTACGACTGTCGCACCAGAAGCTCATTTGTTGCTGGCTGTGATGGATGCTGTGCAGCCCCCACCACCAGGCGAACTTGTGCTGCCAGCGATGGCGCCAGTACTCGAAGAAATCGAGCACCAGCGCGTAGGCCAGAAACGCTGCAAACGGTGATGTCTGTAACCAGGGAACAAGCTCCTCCAGATGCCACGGCGTCATGCCGTTTGCATGCAACCAGGCCTGCGCCGGCAACCAGACAGGGGTCAGTAACAGAAAAAAAGTTATCGGTAAAAAACCGGTCTTCTCGAGAAAGGTGTAAAGCACATCTACCCGCAGCACACGGCGGCTGCGCCAGCGCTCGATCGGGATCCATGCCTCCAGTGGCCGAATCAACAGATAGGCAATTGCAATAAACAGTGTGCCCAGCAAACTGATACCCGTGGCATCAAACACCTCGTCAGCCAGGGCCGACTCGCCCAACGCGTGTAGCAGCGGCAATATCGCCATCTCGAACAGCCAGCTCTGTAATGGCTCTACCAGCCCGTACAAATTAATCACGGCGCGCACCTGGTTCGACGGGTCGGAAGCAGAATCCCCTGGCCTTGAGCCCGCGGATCAACGTTTGCAATGACTCCGCCAACGGCTGCTGCCGACTACGGATGCCGAGATGCATCAAAATAGTATCTCCCGACTGCAAGCGATCTACGGCGCGCTTCACCAGAACGTCATTCGGGTAACGATCACTGGGCAGCTCGTCACCGACAAGGCCGGCCTCGGACCAGGCTATGTGTCCCGGATAACCACACGCGGCTGCCCACCTCAGCGTTGCCGCTGTGGTCCGCCCGCCCGGCGCGCGCCAGATTGGTGACAGCCCGGCCCCGGTCAGGCGCCTGAACGCGCTGTCCACTTTTTTCAGTTCAGTGCAGTATTGCGCCTGATCTAGCAGATGGGGCTTGCCATTTCGATCATAGGCAGTGACTCGGCCATGCTGCTCCTCGCGCGCATAAAGATGTGACCAGGTATGATTACCAAAAACATGATCTTGCGAGGCGAGCTTGCGCCAGTAGCCGCCCCAACTATCGTCGAGGGCCCGATCGCCACGGGTGGTCGGGTTGTTGGCAAGGAAAAAAGTGGCACGTACCTGCTCTTTTTCTAGCACGGCCGCAATATGCTCGGCATGACCCATATTGCCGACATCAAAGGTGAGATATAAAGGGCGGTTGCAGCTGTCTGCCTGAGCATTGCTACCCAACAGGCAAGCTATCATCAACGCGCTAGACGCGCGGCGCATGGGTCCGACGGTAAATGCCATGCGGTGACCGGCCCACTTTTATCGACTTCTTGATTCGCTTGGTCGCCATGTCCACCACCGTGACACGATTGCGCCAGCGAGCGGTTACCCAGAGCTCCTTCCCGTCAGCGGTCAGCTCCATATCATCCGGTCCGCCAGGCACCGAGAAATTCTCCTTGACCGACAGGCTCTGCTGATCAATAACCGAAATAGTTCCCTCAACCCGATTTGACAGTAATATGTGGCGCCCGTCGCCGGTGGCGAGAAAGTTATGTGCGCCTTTGCCGGTAGTAAACTGCTTTATCTTCTCGCCACTTGCAGCACTGAACACCTCTACAAAGTCTGCCGCTGTTGCGGCCACCAGCAGATGTTTCCCGTCGGGCGTCAACCACACGCCTGCCGGCGCCGGGCCGGTAGCAACCTTCCATTTAACCTGCTGTGTTTCGAGTTCGATTGCCACCAGCTGGTTGGAATCCTGCAAAGTGACATAGACGATATTGTCCGCCGAGAAGCTCATATGGCTAGGAGTGCTCGGCAACAGCAGTTTCTTTTCAAGCTTGAATTGCAGGTCCTGATAGCGGTAGATGTCTACCCGGTTCAATCGATTTCCATTGGCCACAAACCAGCGACCATCACGGGAAAAGCCGAGGTGATACGGATCGGCGATACGGGAAATACGTTGCTTGATATCGGCCGTGACGGGATCGACCACCACAAGGTCGTTGCTGCTGGCATTGGCGATAATCAGGTGATTATTATCCGGCGTAGTCAGCAGGTGATGCGGACCTTTGCCGACCGGCACCCGTCGGATTTCCTGATAGGTATGTGGATCAATCAGGCTCATCGAGTCTTCACGTGAATTCAGCACGATAACCACTTCGCTGGCAGAAAGCGGCGGCGGCGCTCCCAAAAGGAAGGCACCAATAAAAGTGGCTAGCCCAAGTGCGCCATGGCGAAATGGTTTTGACAAGTTAAGCCTCCGTGTTCCCGGTTCAGACAGCATCACCGGCGATATTTACCGGTGCAGGTACACTGGAAAAGGCATGCGTCGCCGTTATTTTCCGGACGCGAAGCTCGTTAACTGACTTGAATCCCTCGCCTGTATCAAGAAAGCGATGCAACTTTCTACGCGTAACCGGATCCATCAGGCCGCTGAGAGGCTGGGCAACATAATAGTAGTACGCCAGCGCTTCACGGGCTAGCGCGTCCCACCTGGCATGGTATTTCAGGATATCGTCCTCGCCAATCCAGCCGCGGCAATTGCCGCTGCCACAGCAACACGGCATTCGCTGCTCGACGTTCAACAGGCCATAGTCGTCAGTAATCTCCTCACCAGGCTCAATGTCACGTATGGCAATTTCAAAGCCGAATCCGGTGCTTATGCTGTTGGCATCGCAGCTGTGATTCATGTATTTCGCCAAGTCCCAGCTGACTATCCGTTTGCCGGTCGGCTCGATATACGAGTATCGATCAATCAGGCTGCGCATCGCCGGATCCTGCAGGCGCGCATCCCCTGCTTCAATCACTATCTCCAGGGGATCCTTGATATAGATAATCGTGCCTTTGGGGATAAAGCTGCTGGCAAAAATGCCAACGCCTATGTCCGGGCTGACAGCACCCAGTTCGGTAGCCGGATGTAACATTAACTCTGACTCGACAAGTAGAAGTGATATTTTGGTTTCCGCAGCCTACGGCCCGGGATTCGCCGCATAAAAGCGCAACCCGTATTCAAATAAAAACGAATATTATCGATGATGACGATTACGAATAGTGATCATCAATATGGCATAAGTAGGCTATTAAGCGGTCAGCCAGGACCAGATGGTAAGGTCAGGCTGTAAAGTGACGAACGGCAAACTCTATTCGGGAACGGGAACGAATTTCATCAATCAGTGCCGATGCAGCGTGCGCACTGGCCTCATCAAGCGCTGGTTTTTCGGAAAATGATTGCTCACGCACGCCTTCGGCGCTGTCTGACCTTTTTATAAATCGAACGCTTTCCCGATAATAGATATCCTGTCGGCCGCTGGCCTTGCGTGTGGTCCATACTGCCTTCCGATTGTTGTCCTTAATGTGCGTACTCAGCCCGAAACTACGGGAGATAAACGCCTCATCAACGATCGCGTAACGGCGCATTTCTTTCGGTACAAGAAACTCGAGCTTGACCGGCGCTCCCTTTCCCTTAAACACCACATGCACCTCGATATTCCAGATCTCGGCAGGTGACTTGGGAAGCAACGGATATTCCTGAATAAGCCATTTGTAGAAAAACAGGCCAACGCCGACCAGCGCGAGAATTGGGGCAATCACATATACCGGTCGATTTTTCATATGCTCGGCAACTCGGGAGGCATCAGCGAGACACATCCTTGCAGGACGGTTCGTTGACGAAGGTTCTCCCGGCATCGATCAGAAAATCACCCTTGAGAAAATTGCGGCCAACCAGTATCTGGTAATTGAACCCACTCCGATCCACCAGTGTTACGTCCTCTTCACGATAGACACTGCCCAAGCAGATACCCAGCTTTACCACATAACGTTCCTGCCGCTCGCCGAAATGGCGTTTTATCCTGGCGACTCGATCGATGGGCTTCTCGATCATGGCAATCTCGCCCTTGTGATTTTTTACCGAGAAACTGACCCAGTCCTGCCCGTTTCGCTTTACTGGTGTGATGCACTGACAGTTCAGCGAGGAGGTTTTTGCTCCCGAATCGATCTTCGACTTGATCACAATTCCGCCGGGGTAGATCCTGGTATTTTCTACCCATCCGACTACCTCTTTAGCACCGGCAGGTGCGGCGAACATCGATACCGCAATGGCAACTGCCAAACTGGCTAGCAAACTTCTCATAGCGATACTCTTGGTATAGCGCTGCAACATAATCGAGTTAATCGACAGCGGTAATCGATTTTTGACCACTATGCTCCCCCCTGGATACCATATACTCCAATTTCCACTCGGCAAAATAATCTAGCACGTGACTGCGCACAACGTGCGTCATATTACCAATCGTAAACTGTCCGTTTGCTGACATTGATGTCGGTATTCTTCCTACCACCAACCCTGATTGCCGGAATCTTCGGCATGAATGTCAAAGGCCTGCCGCTGACCGACAATCCCTGGGCTGCCACGGCTGCTGGCGTCATGGCGGTGTCCGGCCACAACTGGTCGCTTTTTCTCCGCTTTGAGGGTGGCATCGGACTCTCCACGTTGCTTGGCGCGATGCTGGCCTTTGCACCCCTGGCCGCGGCAGGCGCCTTCCTGGTGCTGCTTTCCTTGTGGCTGGTAATGCTCAGGCTGCTGCGCATCCATCGCGCCCGGGCCACGATCCTGGCGATGGTGGCTGTCGGACCCTTGCTGTGGCTGCTGGGTATGCCCTGGCCGGGCGTGGTGATGGGGGCGCTGGGCGGGCTGGTGGTGATCGTCAAGACATTTCCTGACTGGAAGAGAGAGTACAGCTGAGGCTGTACGTGGGTGAAAGCACCCTGGTGGCAATCTAGCACAAAGCACTGCAAGGTCGAACAGGGACTCCTGCCAGCCCCTTCTTAGCCCATTTTTCGCACCTTACAAAGCGAATAGAGAGCAAGGCTGGTCTGGCGACATACGTGAATGGACCAATACGCGGTCGACAAACGGAGGTTCGAGGCCGGGCTGTGGCCTATGTGGTCGGTAGTGGTGACCGACGGGGCTGCTCTTCTGCCTCTTGGCGCACCTATCCCGTCCCGGCAATCCGGGCCTACACGACGATCCGGCGCCTCCCTGGAGGAGGCAAGGCGAAGAGCCTGTCTTCTCCAGTAGGCAGTAGAGGGTGAGGCCAACGGGGAAGACGGAGTTCGGCCAACACCTGGGCCAAGACCTGCAAGATGGCGACCTGCTCTTCGTTTATCGGGACCAGTCGGATGAGGTGGCTGCCATCCCAGCAGAAGGTCTCCACGACATCCAGGCTCTGGAGTTTGGCGATGATGCGCCGTGTGGTCATCTGCAGGCCATTCTGACGAGCCTGACGTTCGAGCAGGCTGTAAGCCAGCAGGGCAAGCATGTTGATGAGGAGCATGGCTTCAATCCGCTTGTCCTGGTGGAGATAGATGGGTGAGACCTTCAAGTCCTGCTTGGAGACTTGGAACCGCTTCTCGACCCCATCCTTCTGACGATACAGACTGAGCATCTCATGCGGAGACAGGTTCCAGTCGTTGGTGACCAGCAGGTAGCGACCATCCTGCTGCATAGCCTGCCAGAGAGAATAGCGGTTCACCCACCCGCGGAGGCGAACCTGGCCGTTCTCATCCACATAGGCTCGAGCCTGCATGAACTTGCCCACAGACGATTGCTTGAGTTGGGTCTCGGCCCGCTTCTGCACGGCCTTCACCGTCCGATAGTGAGGCCGGCCGATCTTGGCCTCCACCTCTCGCAAGCACTGGCGCAGTTCCCGCAGTCGGGCAGCTCGTGCCCGCCGATGAGCCGTGCGCATCGGGCCGCTGAGGACGACCAAGCCTCGGTGGCTGACTCGCCGGTCATCATGTTCGAAGGGTACCAAGCACGGAATACCCCAGTAGCCTTCAGGACCCCCTTCGTCGGTCAAGGGATGGGCATAGAACTGCTTTTCCGGAACAGCCAGCAGCAGTTCACGGTGAACCTTCTTCTGCGTCTTGAGGCCGGCCAGATAGCGAATCTGCCGGTCCTCGTAGGCCAGAGCCAGTTCGTCATTCAAGTTGGCCCGGTCGCCCACGATCATCACCTCTTCTATCGACCAGCCACGGTGAGCCAGAAAGCGGCGTAGCTGCTCCATGTTCTCCTGGACGGTGGCCAGGTCGGCGGTTTTGCCCGACCAGGGCGCATACACGCTTGGGATATTGCCGTCAGCCGCTACATTCAGTCCCTTCTTGAACTTGCGCTTGTTCATGGGCGTGTTGTGGGCAAAGCCGAAAGTGGCATATTGGCTGTCCTTGTAGTCGCCGTGGAGGATGTAGGCTGTCAAGTCGTAGAAGATCAAGTTGAGGTCGACTTCTGCCTGGACCAATGCTCGCTGGACAACGTCCTGCCATATCTCTTGGCTGTGGGGTTGGATGGCATCCAAGGTACGTCCTAACCGGTCATCATTGAATTTGGCGGCGGGGACACCCAGGACCTGGACCAGCACCGTCCGAGCCAGCCAGTCGGCGATGTGGTACAACGGCAGAGGCATGGTCAGACGATTGAGAATCAACACCAGGGCCACGGTTCCATGGTCCACTTGGGCGCGGGTCGAGCAGTGGCGGTTGATGATGTCGCGAACCTGCAGTGTTTCCAGCCATGCATACAACACCGGCAAGGCACCCAGATGCCGTCGTACCTGGGACTTCGTCACCAGATCCACCAACTGGGCCAGGGTCAGAGCTCCGGTCAGGGCCAACCGGGCCAAGCGCGCGGTCCACACAGCACGACGATGCGCTCGCCGCAAGGCATAGTACCGCCGCCGGGCCCATTTGCGCCACCGGCGTCGAGGATGCCAGGGAAACAACGGACCATTTCCAGGATCATGGGTGACGATACCCGGCAAAGCGGGCAGATCGGGCACAGACCAGTCACCTACAACGGCTTGTTCGGGCCATGCCCAGAACACCAGGCAGGCAATGGCCCAAATGAGCCAGACCAAGATTTGCGTTTGTCGGCGCTTTGTGGCAAAGTACATCGGGAATCGCTCCGGCAAGTTTGGTATAGACACCGATACTTTGCCACAGAAGGAGCGATTCCGCTACTTCAGCTCTCTATTCGATTCTCAAAGTGCAGAACTCTAACTGCGAAATGTAGGCTAAGCGGCAGTATCCGCCGCTTTACGAAAAGATCCTGCCGGTCGCGATGGCCCTGATCGCCATCGCAATCGTGATCGTCCTACTTGTCGCCATCAGCGTGGCTCTGGGCCTGTTCCCAGGAAGCTGACAACTGTCAAAAGGGGAGGGATTACTGTGAGTGCAATCAACATCGTATTGCCGTTCACCTCGGCAATCATCAGCTTTGTCTTTGCCTTTATGCTCTTCCGGCGCTACCTGGTGCGCCGGGGCCCCCATCTGCTGTTGTGGGGCATCGGCATGGTATTCTATGGCATAGGCGGCTTTTGCGAGGGCTATTATGGCGCCCTTGGCTGGAACCCCTTCATCTTCCGCCTCTGGTATCTGGCTGGGGCCATCCTGGTGGCGGCCTGGTTGGGGCAGGGCACCGTCTACCTGTTG
>Ga0209536_100009010_pt1 | contig 14864 bp, 24 predicted proteins | sample DeeMarSeWOR28_12_FD_187461 | JGI IMG/M metagenome (GOLD analysis project Ga0209536, IMG submission 187461) | Marine sediment microbial communities from White Oak River estuary, North Carolina - WOR-2-8_12 (SPAdes) (version 2) | ecosystem: Environmental > Aquatic > Marine > Intertidal zone >...
TGGTGGTGGATGGGGCGAAGGTGGCACCATTAACACACAAAAACTAGATGATTTTGGTGGTGTAATTGGAACTAGTGACCTAGATGCTAATGGCGGAGAAGGTGGTTCATGGTATTATGATGGACCTTTGTTTAGTTTGGATACTGGTATCTTAAATCCAAATGAATATGGTTCTGCTCCTAATACTGATGGATTCCTTGTTCTTGGATATCCACCACAAGATACTGTACCTGATCCATTCTCATTTACTCCTTTGACTGGTATTGAACCATCAACATCTGTTGAGTCTAATATTGTACAAATCACTGGTATCACAGGCACAGTTATTGTTAGTGTAACAAGCAATGGATTCTCTCAAGGAATTAGAGCAAACGCTAGTCCTACCCTTATTTTAAGTGAATCATATCAAAATGGTATTAGTGTTGAAAATGGAGACTATATCCAGTTACAAATGACCACAGGTACATTGTTCTTTTCAACATATACAGCTGAGGTTATTGTTGGAGATGGTGGTGTGGTATACTGGACTGTACAAACTGGACCACCTCCTGATACAGATCCAGCGGCAATTGTATTCCCTCCGCTAGTTGATCAGGAAGTTAGCACTCTTGTTGAATCTGCTCAAGTTGATGTTGGTGGCATTAATGTACCAGTACAAGTTACAGCTTCTGGTGGTGCTGAACTTCGTATTGGTACAGAGGGTCCTCCTGGTGTTTGGACATACACTACTTACATTACATCTGATCCTGGAGCTCCAAACCCAGCAGCAACAATTGTTGGTGGACAACGATTACAACTGAGAATTTTAACATCAGCAGCTAATTTATCAACAGTTATCAGCACAGTTATTGTTGGTACTGGTGATGCAGTTGACTGGTCGGTAACTACAAAAGAACCAGCTGATACAGATCCAGATCCATTTATTTTTATTACAAAAACTGGACTAGATCCACTCACTGAAGTTTTCAGTAATTTTGCTGAGATTGAAGGTATTAGTGAGGATGTTACCTTTACAGTTGGTCCAGATGCTACATCTGGAATACAACCATTAGTTGAACTTAATGGTATTCAAACAGGATTATCTACTCTAACAGTATCAGACTTTGATATTGTAAGATTGTATTTCACCACATCAGCTGTCCCTGGTGAGACAAATGTATTCAATGTCACTGCTGGTGATTTCAGTACAACATGGACAGCAGTAAATGCTGGTAACTTTGGAACTACACCAGATCCATTCACATTTGGTACAGATACTACACCAAACCCAGGAGAATCAGTCAACAGTACAATTATTGTTACTGTAAGTGGTATTACAGATCCTAATGGTGTTTCTATTTACAGCACTAATGCTAATATGTTGTTGAGTATCAATGGTGGACCATTTACCTCATATACATTCCTTGCTCCATTTAATAATGCTGGCAACGGAACAACAATTCAAGCACAATTACAATCACCGGCTTTCCCTGGATTCTCTACTACTGGCGATGTTGTGGTTGGTAGTGGTGTTGGATCATTTACTCTGTTCACTACTGCTCCTCCTCAAGATCCTATTCTTGGACAGTGGTATAGCTCATTGAACGTAGTATCTGATGATGGTCTTGGTAATGTATTTAAATTCAATACCAAGTTTGATGGACTCCCTGTTGGTACTATGATGCCAGTATTTAAGGAAAATACTACACCCGACAGCTCTTCGTTTGGTGATCTTAGTGGTAGCCCTGTGTCTAGATTCCCTGGATTCATCTATTGTGATGGTCAAATGGTATTCCCTGAAGATTATCCTCTGTTGTATGAAGTTATAGGAAATACATATGGTGCTGATATCTTAGGTAGATTTAGACTACCTGATATGAGAAATAAGAAAGTGGTTGGTACTGGTCCTGTAGATGGTAACAAAGCATCTTCACCATCATTGACACCTGATTTTGGACCATCTAAGACAAGCTTTGGTGCTTCTGTGTTTAATCCTGGATCTCATGGTGGCATGTGGTTTATTGATACTATTGATTCTCCATCTAATCAGAATATTGTACAGGTAGAAGAACCTGCCCAGGGATTAGAACCAACAGAATCACAGTTCTTTGATATTGGATCTATTAAAACCACAGGATACACTACAGTTAGTGATACAGTTGAGTTTATTACTGCTGGTAGTGTTAAAGCTCAGGTATCTTTAGGTAAGCATACTCAATATGAAATTCCACTTCACCGTCATGATCTCCTAGTAGGTCAAGGTGATCCACCATTTAAATCTCAAATCTTCTGGGGTAACACTGGTGGTATTTCATTCAATTGGCCTGTAACTAATAGACTTGGTGAAGGTACACCTCAAGTTGAAACTACAGGTGTACAAATTAACATTTGGGGATTTGCTTTACAAGATATTTCTCTTACTACAGCTAATACTATTGACTCAACTACTCCTCTTACAGCATCTGAAGGTGGTGGAAATCATGTTTGGATTAGATCTACAGCAACATTTGATCCTAACCCATTTACTGATGGATTCTTAGGAACATATATTAGCCAAAACTGGGCATCTGTTAACTATGTCCAAAATGGATTAGAACCAGGCACTGGTAATTATAACGAGATCAATAGCTACATTGATGTAGATAATACACCTTTCAGTGGTACAGCTCAGGGTAACAACTACAAGTGGATTGGTGCTATTGATATTCCACCTAGAAGTATTCCTATTGATCAATTCAAACCAATTGAAAAACTAGATCATAGACACTATGTTACTCTTGGAACATTACAAGAAGATCCTGAAATCTTCAGTTATGGTAATGAAAATGGACATGGTACAGCATTTGGAACAACACCATCTACTACCAGTGTCGAAGTTGAGTTCACAAGTGATCAGCTTGGATTAGAAGTATTGCCTGGTGTATTTACATTGAGTCAAACTAAACAGTTGATTCCAACACCATCACTTGCCCCACAAACACAAGTAGGATTACTTACTGAATATATGTGGACCAAGTGGGTCATCAAAGCTTATTAAAATAAATAATAACAAAAAGAGCAATGGCATTTAATCCTGAAGATTTTGTATTTGAGAAAGTTTCTCTACCAGAACACGATCCTACTATCTTAGAGTATGATGCAATGGCGGGTCTCATTGTTGTTAGAGCTGAGGATCAGTACGGAAATGTAGAACACCAGTGCTGTTCTCTAACTAGAAAGTTGAATGAGAACTTGTTATCAGGTCTTCCTGATAAATTTACAACAAGAAATGATCGTATCATTCAGTTCTACATCAGAAGAAATGGTAAATATAAACTCACTAAAGAGAAATTGAAGTATGATTTCAAGAGGAAAGAGTCTAAGTGGACTAGATATGAGTATACTACTCTCACTGAAGAAGAATTAAAAGAACTATTTCAAGCTTTTAAGACAGCTATCTGGGTACAAAATACTCTCAATCAAGAAGAAATTATTCAAGAAACTATTGAATTAGCAAAGAAACCAGCTTACATGAACTCAATGTATGCTAAAGATAGAGATGAAGTAGATAGAATGCTACGTTCTAGTGATTGGAGAGTTTTACCAGACTATCCTGAACAATATGAAGGAGAGCAGAAAGATTGGGTTACATGGAGAGACCAACTAAGAAACCTTGTTAGAAATCCAGCAGAATTTGATACAGAATTAGAATATCTTATCTACAAAGAAGAGTTGAGATGGCCATACAATCCCGACACTGTGTGGAATCAAATTGATATTCAACGAGAGCATGAATACTTACAGCACGAATCACATTGGTCTAAATCTAGCAGTGTTAATACTACATCAGAAAGTATTGAAAGAATTACAGCTAATGTAAATGCTTACATTGCTGCCATTAAAGAGAGAAAGGAAGATGGTATTCCTATTACAAAACAAATGTATGATACTATTAATAAATATCGATTGATCGAGTCTATCGAGAATATAGGATTCAACCCAAGACCAGATGAAGTAGACTTCAACCCAACATTAGAAGAATGATGAATATTACAACTAAAACGTTTCTACAATATATTGAGACTACAACTGAAGCAGCAGGAACAGTTTTAATGGTGATTAGAACTGTTGGTCCTGATGCCTGTACTGATACTGACAAGGTTAATGAAATCTATTCAGCATACAAGACAAATATGGATGAAGAGAATACAGAGGTGTTCCCTACATTCTTAGCAAATGAATGGACATTCTTGGAGTTTGAGACAGAGGATGATGCCATGGAGTTTGGACGTGATAACTTACCTGTCAATAATCAAGTAGATCCTGATTACTTTGTACAGTGGTGGGTGTTCAATAGTGGTGCTCTGGCATATGGCAATGACAACCTCACCAAATTGTCACACCGTGTAAAGATTTCTACAGGGGCTTGACACTGGTCTGATCCAGTGGTATATTAGGTCTGTTGGTGAGAGACATCGAGTCCTCACCACGTCCTAAGCAAAATCGCTGGATTATTATGACATTTAAGAAAATTGATGCCCCCTGTGGGATGCCTGATGCTTCCTGGTGGGAAGCAAACTGTCCTCTACGGACATTTAATTGTGTCCTTAGCAAAGGATATCGTGTCATCTGTATTGATGACCTTAAAAACATTAACAAAGCTGGATTGTTAATGAATCCTGCTCGTGCTCAAGGCATTGACCAGAATAATGTTCGTGGTCTTCAAGAGAGTTATTTGAAGTATGGATTTGATACTACCAAGACTCCTCCTATTGTTAGTCTTGATGGTGTTGTATTTGATGGCAACAATCGTGTACAAGCTCTTCGTAATCTTGGATACCAATACATCTGTGTTCAGATGGTTGAAATCAAAGAAGGATTCACTGAAGATGATGTATTTGATGAAGTTGGTCTTGGTATGAATAACCATATGGTGTCCAAGTCAATTAGTATTCATGATGCCAAAAAGCGTCTCATGGCGTATTTTCAACGTTCTGGTCAATTCACTGAAGAATCTGGTATTGAGTGGTTTTCTCGCTTTGATCATCCTTGGTCTCATACTCGTGTCAAGACTATGGTAAAGGAAGCTATTCAAGGTCAATTGACTAGCGAAACCATGTCTCCTTATACCGCATCATCTGCTGTTAAGTGGTGGAAAGATTATTCTTATCTTAATGATAATGATGAGCCCACTCCCTTCTTCTTCCCATGGTCAAAGAAGAATTGTGACACATATGTTGCTCGTGCTCTCCTCAGTGTACTTGAAGAGTTTGATGACACTTCTACTATCCGTCCTATTGTTGGATATCTTACTGGGTTTGATGCCGAGATGACTCCATCTGAGAGGGAGAAAGCATGTCGAAAGATTCGTAAGATTAACAAGTCATTGAATCTTCTTGCTCCTAAGATCAAGGAAGCACATAATAATGGTGAAGACTTTGAGTTTATCCGTCTTGATGGATGGTTGCCTCAGATCACTGGCGTCGAAGAAGACGTAGTGCCAGCTTAATAACTGACACAGGGGGCGGCAACGCCCCTTTTTTATGCTATAATTACAAGGTAGTCAGCGAGGCAGCGATGTTCAAACTTCGTCCCCACCAGCAGCGTGCTCTTGCTGCTCTGGAGAACAACACTCATGGTCAGGTCATTGTCCCCACTGGTGGTGGCAAGACTCTGGTCATGATCAAGGACGTTGAGCGTCGTCTGCTGGCAGCTGATGCCCCTCAGACCATTGTTGTGGTTGCTCCACGTATCCTACTGGCAAACCAACTGTGTGATGAGTTCTGGGGTGCTCTCAACGGCACTGTAGACGCTGCTGTGATGCACGTCCATAGTGGTGAGACTTCTTTCAACAGCAGCACCAAGGTCCAAGAGATCCAGTGTCATGCTGCTGTGTGTGCTGCTGCTAATACTCACCAGTTGATCTTCACCACATACAATAGTCTCCGTCGTATTGTAGAGGCAGAGATCTCTATCGATGTCATCTATTATGATGAGGCACACAACAGCACTCGTCGTGACTTCTTCGAGTCTGTTCTCAACGTTGATGCCAAAAACTATTATTATTTCACTGCCACTCCTAAGCATACCAATGCAGGTCATGGTCGTGGCATGAATAATACCACTGTTTATGGTCCCGTGCTTGAGACTGTGCCTGCTCCTGAGCTGGTGAACAATGGTAGCATTATCTTTCCTCAAGTCATTCCTCACGAGATTGACATCGAACGTATCAAGGGTACTTACTCTTACGAGTCTGACAAGGATATGCTCGTCAATCTTATGAATGACATTGACACTGATGGTGCTAAGATCCTGGTTGCTGCTCCTAGCAGCCGTATTATGTTCAATCTTCTCACCAAGACTGACATCCTTTCGTTCTTTCATGACATGGGTTACGATGTGCTTCACATCACCAGCAAGTATGGTGCCTATGTCAACAAGAACAAGGTCAACCGTGAGCAATTCTTTGACACGTTCAATGCTTGGGGCAAAGATCCTGACCGTAAGTTTGTGATCTTTCACTACAGCATCCTGTCTGAGGGTATCAATGTTCATGGTCTGACTCACACTGTATTTCTCCGCCAGCTGGACGTGATTCAGATGGCACAGACTGTTGGACGTGTCATCCGTCTTAACAAAGACGACGCTTCCGACATCGCTTGTGGTAAGATTATCCCTGGTCAGTTCCAGATGTATCGTAAGCCTGTTGGCAAGGTCATTGTGCCTGTCTACAAGAATTACGGTGGTCCTACCATCAAACGTCTTCAAAACCTTGTCAACACTGTGTTTGTCAAGGGTCTCCCTGCTGTTTCTGTCACTGCCTAATCATGTCTAACTACACACGACCCGAGGTTAATCAAAGCCTCAATTATGAGCAAGCATCTGGTCTGATTGCCAATGCTGATGTTCTCCTCACTGAAGATATCCAACAGATTCTTGCTGCTGTGGACTATCAGCATGTGAAGAAGACTGAAGCAGAGAAGTTCTACTACACATTCAAACCAGCAGATCGTAACATGATCCGTAAGTCTGGTCAGCAAGGTAAGATTGGTTGGTATGATCCTGCTACAGGTACAACCACAACCAATCCTACTGATGCTCGTGCTATTGCTATTTGTCAGCTGTACCTAGGTCAGAAGCGTAAGTGTGCTTACACTCATGTTCAAGCAGACATTCTAGACATGCAGGTGGAGCATTTTGTTCCCAATGGTGGTGACAAACCAGATAACTGGTTGCTTGTCCTGTCTAATGTCAATATGAATCGTAAGCAATCTAGCATGGCAGACTTCATTGATCGTCACAGGCATGTAGAGGACAAAGAAGCATTTATTGCTAAAGAGGAGAAGCGTAAGGCAAAGAATGAAGCAAACAGAGATCGTAAAGAAATGATCCTTGACATGACTGAGGATGAGCTTCGTGCTTTCACTCCTGGCAATGCTAAAGAGTGGGAGTATGTTCATCGTGCTGTTGGTATGTCATCACTACAGAAGTTTCGTTTGACTACTGATGGTGTACAACGTTCTGGTGGCAGTCAAGGCAACTACAAAGAGGTGCTGAACACTATTGCTCTGGAATATCTTCATGGTAGTAAGGAACTAGCACGACAGATCTATGATACATGTCGTGCTGGTGCTGACATGTATGTCAATGGTAAGATCCAGAACGATGCATATGTCAATGTATTATGTGATGCCATTGAGTTGTCAAATCACCAGTATGTGAAGTATAATAGAAAGAAGTTCACAAAACGTCTCCTCACAGGTAAGAAAGCACTATACAAATGGCCAAACGTAAAGTAACAAACCATTCACTCTACCGCTACGCTGGTGGTAAGAATCGAATGAAGAAAGACCTGATTGATATTATCAGGCATGTGAGTGGTGGTGCCAACTATGTGGTATCACCATTCTTTGGTGGCGGCAGCACTGAGATGCTCATGGCATCCCAGGGCATCAAAGTCCAAGCATATGACATTTTCCGTCCGCTTGCTGACTTCTGGGAGATCATCACCAGTGAGGGCGGAGAGCGCCTTGCAGACGCTGCTGAGAAGCATCATCCACTAGTTGATAGCGATCACTATAAATCCTTCTTGCCACTGTTAGATAGTGAGGACAAGTTCGTCCGAGCACTAGGATTTTACATTGCAATCAAGGGTTCATACTCAGGTAAGATCGGATGTTCTACTGTTCGTAGTAGAGCAGAGTTCAGACTTGTTGGCATTGATAAACTTAGGAATTTTCATGCTCCGAACCTGTCATTCTCCTATGGGTCGTGCTTCGACACGATTCCAGCACACCAAAATAACTTTATGTACTTAGACCCACCATATTATGACACTGTTAGTCATTATTATGGTAAGGACGGTGAGTTACACAAATCATTTGATCATGAGAAGCTGGCAGAGATTCTAAAGGATCATCAAGGCGGTTTCGTTATGTCATATGACAATAGTCAGGGTGTCCGTGATTTGTATCAAGGATGGACTGAGTTCATGTATCTTACATTTCCATATCAAATGTCTGGTACTAAACGATATGAAAAGACAGAACTTGTTATCTGTAAAGAAGCAACAACAGATAGACAAGTAGCAAATAGTATGTTAAACTCGTTTTTAGTTGGAGGAATTATCTAATGACCAAAAGAACATTTGTAACTAAATCTGGTGATACTTGGGAGTGGGAAGAAACACCTGAGTTTGTAGCAGCTCTTGCTAAGTATTGGCAAACAGTAGAAGAGAATAAGAACAATGTATGAGGAACTAAATTGTTTTGAGGAAGCATTAAAACACTTCGGAACTCGTGTTGAGATCATTACTGCTATGGAAATGGCACGAAAGATATCAGCTGAGGATGCTTATCAGATGATTAAGGATGAGCTTAAAGAAGTTAAGAAATGCCGTAAATTTCTTAAAAATCAAGCAGATCTCTCTAATGTGTGATTAAATAATAGAAATGGAGATCACTATGACAGAATCATACTATCTGACGATAGTGTCAGCAGCTGCCATTGTAATGGCGTTGATTATTATTGATCCTAACGTAGGAACATGGATTGATCTCCAATTTAAACTATTTTCTGTTAATCTTAGACGATGGTGGTTCATAACAAAAATATATCCACGACTGAAATATAATCAGTGGATAATGCAAAGAGAACTTGCTAAGATTAGACAAGAATTTAATCTACCAGAGGAGAGTAAAGATGGGGATGTTTGATAGAATACATTGTCAGTATGATGTAGGAACAGGGTTTTGGAACCGTACTCTACAAACTAAAGGTTTAGATAACCTAATGGATGAGTATTGGTTAGACCCAATTGGTCAACTATTCATCATTGATTACTCTGGCACACAAGATTGGGAACCAGACTCTACATGGGGATATAAAATGGTTCCTAATGGTAGTAAGGGTAAAGTGACACCAGTATATTATCACGGAACACTCTTAGTATATCCAGAAAAATGGGATTGTAAATATGCTCCATATCCTGTTAAACTCTTGACATTTACCCATGGTCTGTGTCAAGATGTCATTGATCCACCAAGACCAGAATTTCCATGATTACATATGTAGATGATGATGGCAATCTCATTCTTCCACCACAGGTTTTAGAAGAGCTTGACTGGAAGGAGGGTGATACCCTAGAATGGATTGACCTCGGTGATGACAAATTTCAATTAAGGAAAGTAGAAGACGATGGCACTAGCACAGACAGTGAGTGATTCACTCAACGAAGCACAAACACATTTACGAAATGCTTTAGCATTTGCAGCAAGAGGTGAAAGACCACTTGTTTGTAAGCAGATTGCTGGCATGATTCATCAATGTGAAATGATTAGTGGAATTGATGATGTACTTGATTCGCTAGATGATGTTCGACGTAATCTAGACAATAATTAAATAATAATTAAATTGTCTTGATTTGAGCACATACTGATATAAAATACTATGTGAGAACCGCTTGAATCTATGACCTCGCCTCGCATCAAGTCTAATGCTCTGTCTCTTGACGAATACTCAGAATACAGGACACTTAGAGAACTGGCATCCTCTGCCCCTCAGACGCTTCATCATGATAAGATGGAGTTGTTGACCCATTACATGATTAGATACGAACAATTTGGACATGAACTTTGATGCTGATGTTAATTTAAATGTACATGAGATAGGTATTCTCCTCAGTGCTCTGCAACTGCTGAGTTTGAGAGATGAGAATACTATTGCTAGAGAGTATGGTTCATCACCTGCTCTCTATGCTAAACTTTACTCTGTTTACCAGACTATGGATGACAGTGAAACTGGCATCCGTTACGAACCATCAATTCAACCATCTTTCTAATGACTTACGTATACGAATCACCTGATGATGGCGATCATGTGTATCGTCGTAAAATAGGACAAGATCCTAATGAACGAGAATTGCTAAATGATGCTGACATTGATGAGATTTTCATGGCAGCTCTTGAGGAAGAGGCATCAAAGCACGAGGTTACAGTTGATTACTACATGGATGAATTTCTCTAAATACCTTGAAATGTATCACGAAGAACTATGACTAACCCAATTGAAGATCATATTGAAAGAGATAAGCAAATCCTTGAAGATCCTACCATCTCACCACAACAACGTCGTCACATTGAAGGCGAACTACATGATCTAGAAGAATATCATGAAAATCATCCAGAAGATACTCACGATCCAACTCCACTAGAGATGTATTGTGACACTCATCCTAGTGCCCTTGAATGTCGTGTATATGATGACTGATGCTGCCAGAAGGAACTGAAGTATGGTATGATGGGTTTCGTGGGGTCATTCGTTTCGTAGATGAGACATATATGACCATCTGTATCCAAACGTTTGACAACGAACCCAACCGTGATGTATGCTTAATTGTCCCACCAAACAAGTGGGATTCCATTGAACTTGTTAATTCTAAATGACTATGGACTATTTTGACGATCCTGCTATCCGTGAACATCTGATTCGTGACATCACTGATGATGATGACCTACTAAACTTTGATGACATTGTAGAAGAACATCTTCCCTGGGACATTCTTAACGAGTTTTGATTATGAAGTACAAAATTGAGTGGCTCAAGTACAAGAACAAAGGAACATCTAAACAAGTAATTACTGTGTTTAATCCTGATGATGTTGAGCATATTGTGAGAAACTTGAAGGAAGACACACAAATTGTTGCAGACTCCGTTGACTTCTACCCTGTGTTCGGGGACAGTTGACGGACTGTCCACCAACCGTCCTAGAGGCGGTTTTTTTGTGCCATACTATGTTCATACCAAACGAGGCAACCCCTTGAAGATCCAACAGTCCGCCGTCACCGTCGATTTCTTCCCTGTCGGCACTGGCAAACGCTTTGTCCAACGTGTTGTCTGGCACCCTGGTGCTGAGACTGAGATGACTTCCTTCCGTACCGTAACCCGCTCCGAGGCAATGTATGATGCTAACCAACGTATTAACAACGGTGGCACTCTTATCGACTTTAACCTTGATGAGTACAGTGGTAAAGATTACTCCCCACTATTCTGTTGATAGTGTTTGTTCTTTTCTTCCACAACCACACCCTGACTGTAAATGATCACTGACACCACACAAGATAAGCAACTCCGCCGCACCATTCTCGCTAGTATTGAAGAGATGGACATTGAGTTACTCAAGCGTATTGCTTACGAGTGCCGTTGTGAAGAATACGGCATCTATCCCGACCACACCTACACTTCTCTCGCCTGATGATTACTAAAGAAACACAAGCATACTTATTGTTGACCAATCTCTTTCTAATTGGGGTTGGTCTTATAGCAATCATATTTGTACCACGAGCAATTACATCCACGAGCAATGACTGTATCCCAAGAGAACATTCAATTCGTTAACATGTTATTTGATAAGATGATCAAGCATGTGGACATGGACATGGTAGACCTCCATGATGACGACACCGCTGGCATCGATGCCATTCAGCTGTCACTTCTAGAACTGTCATGATCTCCCTCCCAAACCCCACCAAGACCATCTATACTGACATCAGTTCAGACAACGACATGACCACCACCTTCGCCCAGTTCGCTGCCCAGCAAGACGCTAGGAACACCATCCACCTTAACATTGTTAAGTATGGTCTGATGCTGTGTGATGCTCTCCAGCAGACTGCTCCTTACGGTTACTTCTTCTCTCTTGATTCTTCGGGTCGTAAGTATCACAAAGTGTTCATGCACATTGGTGATCGTCGTGATAGCATCCACGCTTTCATTGACAAGAAGACTGGTGAAGTGTACAAACCTGCTAGCATCAAAGCACCTGCTAAAGGTGTTCGTTACAATGTGCTCTCTATTCCTTCCCGTGAAGAGATGTTTAAAAAGTGTGACTGGGCAGGTTGTTATCTCTACAAGCGTTGACATATCACCATCTCTCTGGTAATATACATAAGTAACAATCACACACGAATGATGACTGCTCCTACTTTCTATTTGGTTGCTGACGATCACGCTTTCGCTCTCGATGATGATGGCATCACTGTCTATGGTGCTCCTGTTAATCATGATGGCACTGTAGAATGGGATTGTGCTTATGACTTCGATCCTAATGATGAGGATGTTGAGTACGTTGCACACATGAGTAAACTTGTGCTAGATTTAGCAGCACTTCACACTGAACATAACTATCAGGTTTTTATCAAATGAGCAGACTATCACAAGTTGTAGTTGAACACATCGGAGAATTGATGGCACCCATCAATCTCAAGGAAACTCCTATCAAGGCACGTCCACTGCCTACTGTATCACCTCGTGAGCTCACATTGTTCTGGCGTTATCAAGGACGTTTTCCGCAAGAGTTTACTCAAGCAATCATTAATAAGCTCCCACAAGAGTGTGAGTTTGTGTCGTATGATCACTTGAAGAATCAAATTACCATTAGTGGTGGGCAGTAGCTCACCTTTTATCATGCAAAATATTATGTATGAAGTGTATGATACCAGGGATGGTAGACGTATTGCACACTGTGGTTGGTTACAGGATGCTATTAACCTAAGTAGAATGGGTGAGTTCCGCAACTACAGAGAATATCCTGTCCCAACACTACAAGATCAGGTAATTGATGTCACTAATTTGTACAATCCACAAATCATGCCATCTCAACAGCGACTTGACCCTACACCCCATGACCACAGACTCCTGACAGAAAATGACCAAATCCCCCTCAATCTCTATTAATTTCGAGAAACTCTACAATATCCCATACATTGCTAAGTTTGACAAAGAGTTATTTGAACAGGATGTCAACACTGCTCTGTTAGAATGGGAACAATATGAGCAGTATTATGATCAAGTTGCTCTCATCAGGGCAGTTGAGTGTACCAATGGTTGTGTACAGTATGCATACAGGGATCAAGAACCCTATGCTCTGTCATTAGAACAGACACGAGCATGTATGAAACTATCAATGGGATTCATTCTATCCAAAGAGATTACACTACCAGGATCAGAACTATCACCATCTGAACATGTTGTTATCAGCCCTAATGTAGCACCAATGGTTGATAAGATGAGAGAATTGTATCTCAATGGATTTAAATACCATGATCGTACAGCTCTCCGTCAATTCTATGCTCACTCTGTAGCAATGCTTAACCTCATTGGTAGAGAACGTATTGATCGAGCAATCTTCACATTACAAGAACATTTTAAAGATGTCTTCACTGAATTCTTTATTCAATTTGGTCAAGGATACATGGCACAATTCCTAGAATGTATTGATGAATCAGAACGTGCTATTGATGACCCAGATGCAGATAGACAACTAAGAGATACTCTCATTAATACCCTACAACTACAAACACAGACAACAGAATCAACTGTCTCATTGAATGACTGAAGAACAACGTGTAGCAAAACTAGTTAAACAACAACTTAATCATGCTCATACTATGTTCAAAGAACATATGTCACATGAGCAAAATGAAAATGCAATCGCTATTGGTGATGAGTATCTAGAGTGGATTAAAGATATTGACGCAGAAGAGATCTTCTACTATAATCAAAATGAGATTGAAGAACTCTATCGGTCACTACGAAAACAACGACGTAAAAAACGTGGCTAATCTATTCATCTCTATACAAACAGATCTACCATCTATCCCATCATTCCAACCATTAACAGATAAAAGCCCAACACCATCTAGATGCTCCTCATTATCATACTATGTACCTGCGTCTCATTGGTTAGCAGGCTTTACATGGTATTATATCCAACAAGTGAATCGTACTAATTATAAGTACAACATCACATCATATGATGAAGATAAACTGTGGTATCATGAATATCACCCATCACAACAATATAAATGGCATACAGATGCATCTAATCATACACAGTATGCTAATACTCAAATAGACTCATCTACTACACCATCACCAAATAATCATCTCATCCCATTAACAGAGCATGATCGTAAACTATCATTCTCCCTACAACTATCAGATCCTGACACATACCAAGGTGGAGATCTACAATTCCTAAGACCACCAGCACTTAACCAACCAGCTAAGTTAATCACTGCTCCAAAAACAAAAGGAACAATCATCATCTTCCCTCCATCATTACAACATAGAGTGACACCAGTATCTAAAGGTATTCGTAAATCAATCGTAGGATGGGCAATAGGACCAAGATGGCAGTAACCAACAATTAATCATTAAAACCATGACTTACGAAGCAGAAGTACAATTTAAGTTTGATGCTACGTTCACTCCCACCTATGGGACATCATCCTGGACTGATGATGATTTTATCCCTGAAGAGCATTACAAAATCACAGCACCTGCTGCTGATCTCAATGCCAAACAGTATTTCAAACTGTTTGAGAAGTTCATGCTATGTGTAGGCA
>Ga0209536_100009012_pt1 | contig 14863 bp, 12 predicted proteins | sample DeeMarSeWOR28_12_FD_187461 | JGI IMG/M metagenome (GOLD analysis project Ga0209536, IMG submission 187461) | Marine sediment microbial communities from White Oak River estuary, North Carolina - WOR-2-8_12 (SPAdes) (version 2) | ecosystem: Environmental > Aquatic > Marine > Intertidal zone >...
CATTCAATTCGTCTTTGTAATTACTCTTTTTCTATCCTTTATAGAATCCAGTATAACGCATTATGATCAGCTTCAAAAAAAGTTCCTCTTGCTTCGTAATGGTTTGAGCTTTCCCATTCTGCAATAACGAATATTCCTCTATTTGCTTCATCCCTCTTACGTTGCGAAACGATAGTACATGCTTTGTTTAAGCCAGAATACTTGTTAAAATCGATTTTTTCTTTCAGGCTTAATTTTTCTTTTGTCAGATAGATTGTTTGAAATTTTGGAAAATCAGACATAACTTTTCTGACCCATAAGGCTATAGGGTTATCGCGACAGTGGCTTGAATATCGAGAATCGCGAAAAATAAGGAATTTCTTGATTTAATTAATATAGGACAATCCTTGGCTCTGACAGGAGCAAATAACTCGCCCCAATCCCCCCGTATTTCTCGGGCAGAAGCGGTGTTAAGATGCCGTTTTCGGTAAATATTTTTACAATGGGTCTGAATTGTGCTAGGAGCAAGATGGAGCTGTGCAGCAATCTCCACACTGGTCATATTAGTGTCGAGAAGACACAGAACCTCGATTTCACGTTCACTGAGTGGCTCTATCATTTGTAAAGAAGGGCTCATTTTTTCCTTCTGTCTGGACTCCGATCTCTCTACCTCGAAATCAGCCAGTAATTTCCCCACATACTCTACCGTGATCCCACGGTCAGCTGCCGTACGCAGCAAGTCTTCCATTGGGGTACCTTCGTTCAAGAAGCTGCGGACATACCCCTCCGGTTCAGCCATTGAAATCGCCCGTGCTAGAGTATCTATGGCCGGGTTTTGATCCCCATTCTGAGAGAAAGCAATTGCCTGTAGAGCAAGGACTTCGATCACCCTACCATCAGCACCCGAAGACTCTACCAGATCAAGAAGGCGAGCCAACACCTGCAGAGCCTCATGTGTTTTACGCTTAGCGACGAGAATCCGAGCGAGTAGAAGATATTGATTGAATCGCATGGATTCATACTGGTTATCAGGCTTCAGCTCTAATTTGCTCACCAATCGCTCGGCTTCATCGATATCGCCCTGAGCTAAATGTAATTTACATTCAAGGAGCAGTACATCAATACTTGCCCAAGGAGATACTAAGCCAGCAAAATTTCGGGCGTTTTGGATTTCCCGCTTTGCGCTGGAATACTCGCCCAATTCGATCAGAGCGCTTATAACAAAGAAATATCCATCCATAATCGCATAAGCGTGACCCATTTTCTGACTCAACTCGAGCCCATTTTTGGCACTGGCCAAAGCAGCTTCAAGGTCATTCCATTCGATAAATACCGCGCATAGAAAAGTGTGAGCAAGTCCAGAGATGGGGGGTTTCCAGCCAGATTTTCTACTCGATTTCTCCGCAAATTCCAATGCTCCTCGTATTGTTTTAAGGGCTTTATGTAGCCGTCCCATCAAGGTCAAAACGTATCCTTTATAACAGGTTGCAAAGATGGATACATAGCTGTCTCCGGATTTCCGACCAACAGTTTCGGCTGATGAGAAAGCATGTACCGCTCCAACCAGATCGCCATCCCAACGCAATGCCAATCCCAATACCAGATATGCAAGTCCGCGAGCCATTTCATCTGGCTCATATAAATACTTTAGGGCCCGACGGGAAAACCTCAATGTGCGGGGTTGATCACCACTTAAAGCCCCTTGACAGGCGCGAATGGTTGCTATATGTCCTTTCACACGCATTATTTCCCATAATTCAACTTCTCTAAAATCAGCCGACTGGCTTTTTGGTATAGTTTCCTCTGGCTGAATACAATATGCTTCTGAAGACATACTATTCTGAAGTGAACTCTCAGCCTGTTGAAGTATTGGCTCAATAGCATCCAGCCGACCTGCGCTCAGCATTATCCAGGCTTTATAAACACTAAGCCAGGGCCGAGACTGGACCAGATCAGATGGTAACATCTCTAACCATCCTGTCAGGGTCCCTACCTCGCCATGACCCATCAACTTAACCGCGTTCTTCTCAATTAACGCAGCTGTGCGTGGTATCTCATTTGCGGCTAAAGAATGCCTGATAGCTTCATGCGGCAGGTCATGCTCTTCATACCAACAGCTGGCTCGATGGTGCAATAATTTCAGTTCTTCTGATTTTCTATGACGGAGTCTGGCACGCAGTAACTCTGCAAACAAGTGATGGTAGCGGTACCATTCGCGATGATCATCAAGCGGGATCAAAAAGAGGTTAGAACGATCCATATATTCAATTATCTCTTGACTCAAAAGATAATTAGCAGGGGGAGAATGCATAAATGATGAAGAGAATGAGGCTGGTGAGTCCACAGAGGCTGAAGCATCCCTATGCGAGTGTTGACCGGGCAGGTCTATCTCACATTTTGACTCAGTGCTACCCATTCTCAATACCGCTTCACACAGCTCAGCATTGAATCTGTCCAAGATTGATGTCTGCACCAGAAAATCTTGGACAACCTGTGGATGACGTTGCAGTACTTCTTCAACCAGAAAATCTGCGATATATCGGTCATCTCCGGTAAAGCCCATCACAAAGGTATGCCGATCCGAACATGATTGCATAGAAAGACCAGCCAGTTGCAGCCCTACAATCCATCCTTCAGTACGCTGACACAAAGCAGCGACATCATCTAGCGACAGTTCAAGATCCATGACACCATTAAGGAAACGGTCTGCTTCCTCCATATCAAAGCGCAAATCATCTGGGCGCAGCTCAGTCAAGAATCTCTGTCCGCGCATCCTGCTCAGCGGGATGGGTGGGTCAGATCGTGTAGCGATGACAAGATGCATTTGTGGCGGTAAATTGTCAAGCAGATATCCAACAGATTGATGAATAGATTGTGTATCTATCAGGTGATAGTCATCGATGATCAATGCAATACGCTGAATTGTTCCATCGATCTCATTGATCAAGCCGGACAAAATCACTTCTACTGGTGGTGATTGGGAAGATTGGAAAGCTGCCAGCTCGGCTTTACCAAAATCTGGTTCGATAGTTTGTAGCGCTGCGATGAGGTAAGTCCAAAATCGGATGAGATCATTGTCATGTTCATCCAGTGAAAACCAGGCGAACTTAATAGACTGGGAACTACCAATAGATCGACTGCTTGCAATCCATTCGCTCAGCAATGAAGTTTTACCGAAGCCAGCGGGTGCAGATATGAGCGTTAGTTTCCTGAACAGTCCAGCATCCAATCGCTCCACCAGATGAGGGCGGGAGACAAACTCATCACGCTGCGGTGGGACATATATTTTGGTCGCCAGAATTGGTGTGGACACGAGCACTTCTTATTTACGGGATTTATCGATCCAAATTTGATGGGTTATCAACGATATTAATTATCTCGAGGTAAGCATTTCTCGGCCAGGCATAACCAAAACCAAAAAATGGAAATCCCCAACTTCGTTTCTTAATGATTCTTTTGACGGTTAACTTGGCTACGAGTTCAGCCCCGCACTCACCGGTCATCTCCTCTGTCCAGGCATAACCATACCCCAACCAGGGAAAATCCCATCTCCGTTTACGAGACACTTTCCTGGCCGTCAAAGTTAGTTCTATCCCCATAATGGTCCCTTGAATTTTCTTTTCCCATGCAAATCCAAATCCAAAATATGGGAAGGTCCATTTCTTCTGTCGGCTGGTCTCGATTGTTTTAAGATCCACCCAGATTCCGTTAGAGCTGCCTTGAAAGCGTTTTGACCAGGCGTAACCATACCCTAAAAATGGAAATCTCCGTTGATGCTGGCGCTCGACTCCAGTGCTGGTCACGTCAATGCTCATCCGTCCGTTGTTCTTATTCACCAATTCGACCAAGTTCTCATAGGTCATTGTTTTTTCTGTACTTTGAATCTCGGGCGGCACATGATCCACTAAGAACACGCTACAATCGGGGCATTTCTTCCACCAACCAACAAATTCAACCCGACATTGAGGGCAAAACATCTCTCCTCCTTCCCACAGTTAGGGAATATTCCAAAGCTGTATTTATTTAGCAAAATCCATCCATCGCAGAAATATTATGTGGATAAGATTGGGTATTTGTCATCCCCCAATTAGGGGATTGTGTACCGGGAAATCGATTTACCCGCCGGAGATAAACTATTCATTGTCAAAAGCCATTGCAGATATCACATCATCCATCCCGGTACGATCACTCAGTAACCACTGCCTCACTACCAAACATCTGATCCCAGGTGTTAGGGCCTACCACGCCATCGATCTCCAGGCTGTTGAGCTCCTGAAAGCGTCGCACAGCCTGATCGGTTAGCGGCCCGAATACCCCATCTGCAATACCGACTTCGCTATATCCCAAAGCTAACAAACGTTGCTGTACCAATAGGATGTCATCACCCTGCATAGGAGGCTCGTTGAGAAAGAGCACTCGATCGAAGGGGGGTATGGTAGGCGAAGGCGTTAGTGTGGGAATCGGTGTGGCAGTGGAAATTGGGGTCGCGCTGGGTGGATGAGTTGGTGATAGTATGGTTGTTGCGGTAGAGGTTTGAGTGGGAGTCGGTGTGGGCAGGGCAACGAGTGATCCACAACGAACCTCTGGATTTTCCATACTGGCTGGTGTATCCAGACCACCCGGCGCACCCAGGATGCCCACATGACCGCCATCACTACCCCCGGCCAGCAGGTATCCATCAGGACTGAAGGACAGGCTGGAGACATTACCAGTGGATTCTATGAAACTCAAATAAAAATCACCTGTATGGATATCCAAGAATTCGAGGCTTGAGCCGCTGACTACCAAAGTACACTGGTCAGGGCTGTAGGCAACAAAATCATCACCAGATTCAGCCTTCCAACCGCGAATCCAATCGCCGCTCTCTGCATCCCACACCTGGAATCGCCTGCCTGCAAGTATCGCCAGCTGAGTCCCATCAGGGCTGAACGCCAACCCTACCACCTCGCTATCAGCTCTGGTGTCCATTTTCTCCAATAGCGTAAAATGCTCTAGACTCCATAAGTAAACCACTCCTTCTGGATTCCCAACCGCCAGGATTTTGCCGTCACCGCTAATCGCCAAGCCAGTGTTCTCGTAGCTCGTGGTTCTCAACGAATGAATGATGGTCTGTGTGCTGAGTTCCCAAATATCCACAAGCTCTGAATCACCGGCAACAACCAGGTTGTTTCCCTCCGGATCCAAACCAATCGCATAAATCTCATCCGAAGTTTCAATCTCAGCCTGTAATTGAGGTGTCTCGTTATTAAAATCCCATAGCTGGACAGCTTTTGATAAGCTGCTCACCGCAAGAAGGCTTCCATCAGCATTAAAAGACAAACCAGAGATTCTATCAGGAAGATCGACCAACTCGGATGCTTCCTGACCCTTGGACACATCCCAGAGCTCGACTAATCCGTCGCTTCTACCAATGACCAGCTGACGTCCCGGAGCTGCAGGATTGAATGCCAATCTGGTCACGGGGGCAATAGAGCCGGGTTCATCGAACTCAATCATCAGCTGCCCATTGACAATATCCCAAATTTGGATTGTACTGTCCGTCCAAACCGCCAGGGTACCAGACTCTGCCGGATTGAAAGCCAGACCTTTACCCTGAACATTCGACAAGGTGTTTATAGGATAGCCACCTACCGCGTTCCAAACCTCGAGATCTTCACCAGCGAACACCGCTAGTCTCTGACCGTCCGCACTGACCGTAAAATGATAGAAATTACGATCGGAATTTTCCTGAGTGCGAATATATTTCCGATTTTGTACCTCATCTGCATCCCATAACCAGATTTGGACATTGTCCACACCATAATCACTAGTCGGCGAGTGGCAGACGACCAGCAGATTGCCACCAGGTGTACCTGCTATCGCGCCTGACACCTCACAGAAGTACAATTCCGAGGGGATTGATGGAAAATAGGTGGGGGCTCGGTAGCCGGAATTCACATCCCAGGTCTGGACATCTCCATGATCGCTGCCTGCAATTAATGTTTTACCATCTGCGCTGAACGCCAGATCAGATACCGCACCGGAATTCATATCCGCATCCAGCGTACCTATCAGCTGGTCTGCCTGCCAATCAAACAATTCCACATCGCCTCCCCTGGTAGAAGCTAACAGGTTACCAGCTGGATTGACGGCAAAGATCCCATCAACCCCCACTTCATGAAGGATCTCTCCCTGCTCTAGATCCACAATGATGGCATAACCATTCCCTGCGTCGACAGTCAGCATACGGCTGTCAGCTGTGAACATCAACTTTGGGCGCGCAGAGGATAATGGTATGCGCCAGATTATTTCCATCGAAGCTGCTTCAATCAGGTTGAGGTTTTGTGAACCGATCACTCCCAAGTATTCGCCATTTGGGGACCAGGCAACATCTGTGATCACGCCAATCTCACTTCCACCAAGGCTGACAAGTTCCTGAATGTCATCAGCATTTTCTGAGGCAATCATCAGAGGCGATACAGTCGCAGGCAATGTGGATGTGGCCGTCGCAGTAGATTCAGGCACAGGTGTGATTGAGACTGTGAGTGAGGCAGTCATTGAAGGCTCAAAAACCTGTGTTGTAGAAACAGCTTTGGTTGATTCAACAGCCAATTGAGGTGTCGCACTCGCAGCCGGCGACGGGCTTGGTTCCGGACCTCCGTTTTGACAAGCTGTAATCACCATAAGCAGCAGCAAGACGCTGGCTAGGATGTAGGGTTTTGACGGCATCTTGTTTTGTCCTTTCATACCGGATCTATACGAACTGAAGAAAATGATTAAAACATCCGATGGTAGAATTAAAGACGAAGTGAATCCCACAACGTGTAAGCCCACATTTTCTCTATTATCGCATAAAAATTTTATTCGCGATGTCACACTTGTCTCGAATTTCATCCTCATCACTTTGAGCGGAGAGGAGAAGTTTGTTTCTGAGGCGGTGATATCTTGAGAACATCATGTCGATTAACGATAAAATGGATACATGCACTCTGCACGTATTCGAACATACCGAACCTAGACAACGCATAGATGAGCAAGGACCGTGAGTATAAAAAACAAGGTACAGTTGATCACATATCCCGACTCGTTGGGTGGGAACCTTCCAGCGCTCAACAGACTGCTCTTGAAACATTTTTCTGACATATTCCTGGGCGGCATACACATATTACCGCCGTTCCCTTCAACCGGAGATCGAGGTTTCGCGCCCACAACCTACCTGGAAATCGAACCATTGTTCGGGACCTGGGCAGACATCCGCCAGATTGGCGCGGAATTTGATCTGATGCTCGACCTGATGGTCAACCATATCTCACGCTACTCACTTTACTTCCAAGATTTTGTCCACAAAGGCCGTGACTCACAGTACGCCGATATGTTCATCACACTGGACAAAATTTGGCCTCACGGGGATCCCCCACCTGAGGACTTAGCCAAGATTTTCCTGCGCAAACCGCAGCACCCTTTTTCTGACATCCAGATTGAAACAAATGGAGAAATTGAACGCATCTGGACCTCATTTGGTCCAAGAGTTGATTACTCCGAACAAATCGATCTGGACGTGAATTCAGCGGTCACAAAAAATTTTTTCGCCGATGTATTCACCCACTTCAACCAACAAAAGGTGAAAATTTTACGTCTTGATGCCGTTGGATACGTGATCAAGAAGCCTGGTACATCCTGTTTTATGGTCGAGCCGGAAGTATATGGTTTCATCGATTGGTTGACTGAGTTGGCAGAGCAGGTCAATCTTACACTTCTCCCTGAGGTCCACGACCACTATAGCACACAGTTCAAGCTGGCGGAGCACGGGTATTGGGTGTATGACTTCGTTTTGCCTGCACTCATCCTGCATACGCTCTACAACCGATCTAGCGCCAAACTTCTTGACTACCTAAGAATTTGTCCCCGCAAACAGGTAACCATGCTGGATTGCCACGATGGCATCCCGATACAGCCAGATTTGGACGACATCCTGACGTTCGATGAGTCGAAGAAGATCGTCAATATCTGTCTACAGCGCGGCGCCAACCTGAACCGCCTGCTGTCAAGCGACAAGATCGTAGATGGTTTTGACGCTCACCAGATCAACTGCACATATTACTCAGCCCTAGATTGCGACGATGATGCCTATCTGGCAGCGCGCGCCATCCAGTTCTTCACGCCAGGTGTACCGCAAGTATATTATGTCGGCTTGCTGGCAGGGGAGAACGATTACGAGGCTGTTGAACGTATTGGGGAGGGCAGGGCGGTCAACCGTACCAACTATTCGGTCGCCCAGGTTGAAGAAGCTTTACAAAAACCAGTTGTACAAAGGCTACTAAAATTAATTCGATTCAGGAACGAGCACCCCTCATTTGCAGGAGTCTTAGAAGTGCCTGAATGTGAAGACAGTGAGCTAAGTTTGGATTGGCAAAATGGACCGCACTACTCTAGACTGCGAGTCGACCTGCGAAGCATGCAAGCCAACATCGATTATACATTGCCATCCGGCGAGATGAAAACATTCCAAGCCTGAAAAGGAAGTGAGGATTACCCTATGATTCTCTGCTGTGGTGAAGCCTTAATTGATTTCGTGCTGCTGGCAGATGTGCGCGCCTACCGTCCCTGCCCCGGCGGTTCTGTCTTCAACATTGCTGTTGGTTTGGGACGATTAGGTACACCGGTTGCCTTTTTTTGTAAAGTATCAAACGATTTCTTTGGAGATATGCTGGTGGAAACCCTGCTCCAGAATAACGTTAACATCGAACACTGCCCGCGCGCTCCGGGAGAGACCACACTCGCATTCGTGAGTTTACCGAACGAAAGACATCAAGAACCTCAATTCATGTTTTATGCCAATGACACGGTGGATCGCAATCTTAACCTATCTGACCTGCCCTCGAACCTTCCGGACGAGATCATGGCATTACACTTTGGTTCCATATCGCTGGTTATGGAACCTTGTGCGACATCGTTGGAGTCCTTGATGAAACGGGAAAGCAGGATGCGGATCATCTCCCTCGACCCGAATGTCCGGCCCAGCATAATCTCTGATAAAGCTGCCTATCGAGATCGGTTTGAAAAATGGGTTGGGCTGGTTGATATCCTGCGCCTGAGCATGGCTGATTTAGATTGGTTGTACCCGGCAATAGAACCAGAAAAACTCATCCAAAGCTGGTTTGCCCAGGGGATCAGCCTTTGTATTCTGACCAGGGGCGCTGAGGGCGCTACAGGTTATACAGACAATGGCACGATTGCCTCTGCGTCCGCACCCCAGGTCGAAGTAGCAGATACGGTTGGAGCAGGAGATACTTTCATGGCTGCCGCCCTGACCTTCCTTCATCAAAAGAATCTGCTATACCAGCGGGAATCACTACGCAATCTGAGTGAAGATCAGCTGAAAGCCTGTCTGGCTTTCGCCAACCGGGCTGCCGCCATCAACTGCTCACGACACGGAGCTGACCCACCCACCACTCTTGAGATGGAGGCCTCCGATAGTTAACCCCTTCCGTTTAGAAGACCCCTATTGTGAAACTAATCTTAAATCAGGGGTGCAGATCTCAAGCAGGACTTGTTTGAAATCCGCACTCCTTATTTATTAAATTTGACACTTTAATAAAAGAAAAAACTAAGGTTGGATAGCCCGTTGGAAGGTCGCCACGATCGATCCTTCTGACGTACGCATTTCCATATTGAGACCAGTGATCTTGTAGGTGGCAGCGGTCACCAGTGCAGCCAGGTATTGCTGCTCCTGGTCCATGATTTCCTCCGGTTCTGCGCAGAACATCTCAGTTGCGCCTGCAGGTCCAATCGTGATGCTTTCATCCTCAGTTTCATAGGAAGCAAAATAATTGTTGCAGCTGGCATTGCCAGTCACCTGGCCATCCTCACCGAAGTTCGCCGTGATCTCTGTATCAATGATCACACTGACAACACCACCCTTACCATTGTTATAACTGATCACCTCCCAGGCTGTGCCCTCAAGGGATTGGGAAAGCGCCTTAAAGTTGGCTACTGCATTACCATCAGCATCGTACAATCTGAGGTTATCATCAGCGATCTCAAAGGTAGCAGCAGTGGACAGGGCTTCTAAATAGTCGCTCTCCTGTTCCATCACCGGATCAGGGCAGGCCATCATCGTCAGGGCTGACTGCTCACCAAAAGTAATACCTTCTCCACTCACTGAATAAGTCGTGTTGTAATTATTACAGCCAGATGAGCCGCCAACTCTGCCATCCTCGTCGAATTCAGCCGTGATAGCAGTATCCGGCAGAGGCTTGTTACCATTCAGCTCAGTGAGCATCCAAAGATTGTCAGTCAACCCTTGGCTGGATCCAAAAATGGAGCAGGCAGATAACACCAACACCATAGGCAGGATGAGTATGAATAAAAATATTTTCGTCATTATCACCTCATGCGAGATATCATTTTCTAATCCGCAGTACCAGATTTTACTTTCATAGACGCTACTTGAGATATGAATGTTCCCAAAATTAGTAAACTTGACCTTACGAAATCCCCTTGCCCAAATCAAACACTGCCCCCTCCTTTCCAGGTGTTACCTGAAAATCCGGCTCCATCTCCGCAACTTTTTGTGAGATCATTTGATCTAGGAAATCATCGTCATGATCTGGATCATGATGGAAAGGCACGAGATGGGCTGCGCCAGTCAGTTCGGCGAATTGAAATGCGTGATCGATGGTGCTGTGACCGTATCCATAGCGAGTTTGGTATTCCTGCCGAGTATACTGCGCATCGTGGATCAGCAAATCCACATCCCTCCCAAGCGCATAACCGGAGACCCATTCCTTATTAGAGCGAAAACTGAGACCGCCAAGTGCCGGTTCGTGGTCAGGTAGATAAGTCATGGTGGCTTGCGGCCCCTGGATGCGGAAACCCACAGTGGGGTTATAGTGTATGACCAGTTGAGCTGACACACTAAACTCATCAATTTCGAATGTCCCGGATGGAAGTTCATTAAATTGCACGTCAGAGACCAATTCCCGCAAACTCACTGGGAATAGCGGCGGGGAGAGGTAGCGCAAGAGGCGTTTCCTCAAGCTCCGGGTCGTGCTGGCTGGACCACATATCTGAACTTCAACGCCTTGGCGACGCAGAGGTGCAAAGAATGGCAACCCTTCTATGTGATCCATGTGCAGGTGTGTGAGCAGGATGTTCACCCGTTTCAGGTCTGGTGGCAGGCTGCGACCCAGAGCCCGGATGCCTGTGCCCGCATCCAGCACAAGTAGAGTTCCATTCTCCCCTTCTACGGATACGCAGGATGTGTTCCCGCCGTAACGAATAGTACCTGGTCCCGGGGTAGCCAGCGAACCACGCGTCCCCCACAGCTTTACTTTCACTCGTGTACTTCCCAGAAAATAGCAACAGCTCCCAAAAAACGATGCGCTTGGGCGTTCAGTGGGAAGGCTGTTACATCGATCTGACGTAAAGCCCCATCCAATCCACGGATCCAGAAGCGTTTATGGGCTGGATGGCGCTGCGTTAAAGCGATCATAATAGGTAAATCATCAGGGTTCATCGGGTTGCCATCCTGGTCCACCGTCTGAAAGATGTTTGCTAATTCACTGGCCGGCATCACCCCAGTCTCGTCGTACCTGCAGCCCAAGATCGGTTCAGCGGACTCATTGTAAAATAGCAGGTCACCTGACGGACTGACGATAAAGATGGGCATTACCAATTGCTCGGCCAGATGCCGGGCTAGGATGACTTCGATTTCATGCTGAGCCATGCTTGCTACTCCTCCTTAGGTCAAGTCAGTTTCCTGACGAAGTAAAATTCCTTGAACCTCAAAAGTAGCCTATAACAATTAACAAAGATAAAGCCACTTAAGGAATTGAAATTAACGCTGGTCATTTGATTGGCTATAATAAATAGGCAGATAACCAAGATTATAGCGTCAATCAGGATATAACTTGACAAAAACTACCTATATAATACCTGAAAATCCAAATCTCAACAATTGATTTTCAAGCTTATTTTTCTCGTAACATTACAGAACCATACCAGTGATGATTGACAGAAAGGAGAAAACAAGAGAATGCGTAGAACAGAATCCTATCGCAGAGATTATATACTTGCCACAGTACTAGGCGCTCTGGGGGGTGGGCTGGTGGTCGCACTTGCCACCAGGGCTGTTCCCAAGATCATGTCCGGGATAATGTCGGGGATGATGCGCAATATGATGGCCCAAATGGAAGCTGGCGGATGCGATCCAGCCGAGATGTGACAGCGGATGATGTCGGGCTTCGGTGAAGCCCAATAAAGGAAATCACATAAGGCAACGATGACATTCGTAATTATCTGGACACAAAAAATCCTTCTGGCATACCCTATGGATGAAGAGATCAATAGTCACCTAAGGTTGATTTACACATCGAAACCCTAAGTAATCCGGGCCAAATTGCTTCGATCTTGGCCACACCTGTCCATTGTAGACAATCATGTAGGCCTGTTCCTCATTCACCTCTGTGGCCGTCCACCAGTAGATCACCTGGGAATGGATATTCCACAACGGGGACTCCTTATCTGGGGTTATATCGTAGGTGGCTTTTGCCATTTCTGCATCCCATACCCCAGCGCTGTTCTGCCCATGACGAGCCATAGAACGCACGGCTTCCTCCACAGTTGGCAGGCGCCAGATGCCCTGCAGCGTTGAGGCAAGGGTCAACCCATCTGGGCTGAGAAATTGGCACACACGCTGGGCTTCGGTCCAGGTTATCCCCGTGCGCGGCCAACCGGGCCCGTCAGGAGCCCAGATGAGACTCACCCCGTTTCCTTGCACCAATCGGGCTTGAAGGTACCCATCATCCACGCGTTGGGACACCCGAAGGACCGGTTCAATGCCTGCGATGATGAGGGTCAGCAGGGGGAATCCAAACGTTAGCAAGATAGCTAGTTTACGAGGTCGGGGACGACCAAACCAATATAGCGCACCCAGCCCAATCAGAGGCACAATCAGGAAGAAGATAACCGTGTTCGTGAAAGCCTGAAAGAACCAGGCAATCAGCAAGGCGAAGATCACATGCAGTCCAAAGCCGATCCGAGGCCAATAAATTGATATCAGCGTGACACCCATGAAGATAAGCATCGGACTGAGATACTGTGCGAACATCAATACCACATTCGACAGCCAGGATTCATAATACCAGCCTTCATGGAAATTCTCAATAATGCCCCAAAATGCCCATATGCAGGTAATAGCAGAAGAGAAACCCACTGCAATCCATCCTGCTACCTGAGGCTTGTCAAGGTGTTTCATCGTGGGATAACTTAGTGGCATCATGGCCGCGAGGTGAAGCCATCAGAGTGGTAAGTATAGAATTTTTGTGACATTCAACATCCGCCATAAGACGTTTACAACAAAGTTTTTTTCACTCCACATCGCAATATCAGTCAATTGCTTGTTCGACAAGGATTTGAAGAATCTTCAAGATCAGGGGGAGTGCTATGGCAGTAAGTGTGAATCGAGCGGTTTCCGATTTCCATGGCCATGTCGGGATAGCCATAATTCTCTTGCGTTGGATCTCCAAGCCGGACATCTCCTCATTTAGCCTTTCAATTGCAGTGTAATCTGCATCACGGAACTGTTGATCAAACTTCGAAAAGACAGCTTCGAAATGAAGATCAATATTATGAAGCCTGCTTTCCTTCTCCACTTCCATGAGTCTATGAACACCAATCAGAGGCCAGACGAAGACTGCAACAGCTAAGATCGTAATTAACGCTGAGAATCCAAAGAATATTGGATTTGTTACTAATTCAGGATTAAGCAGCATCCATCCATAAACACCAACCACTAATCCCACCGCTGTTGACGCAGTGAGCTTTGAAAAGGCGCGTAAAGGCCGTAAATTAAACAGATTTATGGAAACATGATTCAAATAGATGGTATTGACCAATTGTAGCTGCCTGATGGTGTGGTAGATAAATCCACCAAACAGGAAGGCGGTGCTCTTGTCAATGATATGATACACAACTGAGAAAATGGGTAATTGCTCAAGAGCGGCGTATCTGATTGGTGAAATCGACATTTGTTCAATAAGCACTGCAATGGCTACCATGATCAAACCAGAAAGCAGCGTCATGCCGGCAGGCATATTCGAGAGCTTGTATAGATATTTTTCAAAATCTGGTTTAGTCAGTACAAGCGATGGTCTCATGGCATTCAAGGCAGTCACACATTGATGGTCTAAATAGTGAATCAATACCAATAGGTAAGGGATCGCCAACCCGTTAAAGAGGATCACAGGTAGGAGCACCTCCGCTTGTAGACCACCATTCACCCAGAGAAAAATAATCTGGATAAAAATCAGAACAAGTCCTAAGCCAGCATAGAAGACCCACTCACTTATCGGTAGTTTCGCAATCCAATTAGTGAATCGATCGATCCAGCTGGGTTTGTATAGTTGCTGAAATCCATTCGCAGTTTTTGTGTTGCTCATTCGGACGCTTCTCCAATCTCGAAATGGATGTGAATCCTCCTGTCCAATGTCTCAAAGGTAATGTTTGTCAGAGGATTCGCCCAGCTCTTTCGAAGGAGCTCTATGGGTTCAAGCACCAAAGATATCAAACAAGTTGTGACCGCCGATTTCTGTGGCGCATAGCTATACTCGGCGGGGGTGGATGTTGGACAGCCTATACAGGATCTCTCCTTTCAAGGCATCTCCTGTACACCCCAGACCGACCGGATATCGTTCCAGGTAACCATCTGTGGTCTCACAAAACGCCGTCTGACGCTCGAAATTGATTCGCCTCGAACTTCGATCATGTCTAAGCTGTGCGGCTGCATTCCAGCCTTGTTCGCCCAAATAAATGTTGGTATCTCATCCGGCTCAAAGCCCATTACATTGGCCGCGACCATGTCCGTCGCCAGCGGATTGGTACCAGCAATGATGACACCCATTGG
>Ga0209536_100009013_pt1 | contig 14862 bp, 13 predicted proteins | sample DeeMarSeWOR28_12_FD_187461 | JGI IMG/M metagenome (GOLD analysis project Ga0209536, IMG submission 187461) | Marine sediment microbial communities from White Oak River estuary, North Carolina - WOR-2-8_12 (SPAdes) (version 2) | ecosystem: Environmental > Aquatic > Marine > Intertidal zone >...
TGGGTTTAGACCGTCGTGAGACAGGTCGGACTTTATCTGCTGGGAGTGCTGGCTGCCTGAGGGGAAAGGGTTCCTAGTACGAGAGGAACGGAACGCTGTGGCCTCTAGTTAACCGGTTGTCCGACAGGGCAGTTGCCGGGCAGCCACGCCGCTGAGGATAAGAGCTGAAAGCATCTAAGCTCGAAGCCTCTCCCGAAAAGAGGCAGCCGTTTCCGTTTTACGGAACGAAAGCCCCCATAAAAGATGGGTTTGATGGAGCTGGGGTGTAAGCTGGAAGACTTTGGTCGACCAGCTCAGCCTGCAGCCCCCAATCGCTTGAGGTGAAGGGTCGGTGGTGTCTGAGCGATATTTGGTGATCCTTTCAAGGTGTGAGTGATTTTGCCTGTGTATGGTACATTCTTGTTGTATGATTCTAAGAATTTGGTTGCATGAAAGTTTGGTTTTTGCTTTGTCGTTTGAATGGGTTAGAATTGTTTCTTTTTTATTTTTCTACTTATGGCCTGAGCTTAAAATTCATTTTTAGTTTATATCATGGGACATATATTTGTCAATAATTTACAATGGCGGTTGCCGAAAAAATGTGTGAAGTTGCATAGTTTTTAAACAGCAATTTACAAAGAGTATTAGACATATAGGTGATGTTTGTTTGAATGGTAAGCCTATTGTTTCAATAATCAGTGCAGGTCTTTCAAAGTTCGGCAAGAATGAAGGTTTGTATAGTAGAGAGCTGTTTGCCGAAGCCGCTAAAGAAGCTTTTGATCGTTGCCCAAAACTGGAACCCAAACGTGATATCAAAGCGATGTTTGTGGGTCACATGGGTGAGTCATATGAGCACCAAGGTCATATGGGCGCAACAACAGCAGATTGGACAGGACTCCTCAATATCCCAGCTATCAGAACGGAGGCAGCATGTGCCAGTTCTGGAGCAGCATTGCGAGCCGGCGTTTACGCGGTGCTCTCAGGTTTAGTTGATATAGTCCTTGTTGGTGGAGTGGAAAAAATGACACATAGAAGCACAAAAGAAGTTACCGAATATCTTGCCATGGCATCAGATTACCCGTTTGAGCAATGGCATGGCATCACCTTCCCTGGATTATACGCTTTGATGGCAACAGCTCATATGCACAAGTATGGCACTACAGAAGCGCAGATGGCACAGGTAGCCGTGAAAAATCATCACCACGGGACCCTTAACCCGAAAGCCCACTTACAAAAAGAAATAACAATTGAAAAAGCATTGGCCAGTCGAACAGTAGCCACTCCCCTAAAAGTCTTTGACTGCTCACTAATCACTGACGGCGCGAGTTGCGTAGTTCTATCCAAGCCTGAACTTGCAAGCAAATTCACAGACCAGCCTATACATATTATTGGCACAGGCCAAGCCAGTGACACCATTGGCTTATACGAACGAGAAACCCTCACATCCTTGAAAGCGGCAAAAATAGCAGCAAAAACCGCCTATAACATGGCAAAAGTAAGTCCAGAGGAGGTTGATTTAGCTGAAGTGCATGATTGTTTTACCATCGCTGAGTTGATAGCCTACGAGGACCTTGGCTTCTGCAGTCCGGGGGAAAGCGGCAAACTCGCGGAAAATGGAGAAACATGTCTTGGAGCACGCTTACCAGTCAATGCAAGTGGCGGACTCAAATCTAAAGGGCATCCTGTAGGTGCCACTGGAACGGCTCAAGCCTACGAAATTTATTTGCAATTGACAGGACAGGCAGAACAACGACAAGTCAAAAACGCTTGCATAGGTTTAACGCATAATGTTGGCGGGTCAGGTGCAACGGCAACTGTACACATTTACAGGAGACCTCAAGAATGAGCAAACAAGATCCCTTCACGATCGAGCAGTTCTACAAGTTTGTAGCTCAAGGTAAACTCATGGCAGGTAAATGCAAAAAATGTGGAAAAATACACCTTCCACCCAGACCTCTATGTGACAAATGCTACAATCAAGATTTCGCATGGATCCCAATCCCAAAAAATGGCAAACTAGTTTCTTATACAGTCATCCACATCGCTCCACCACAATTCCAAGAAGAAGCGCCCTACGCGATAGGCATCATCCAATTTGAAAACGGTCTTAAACTGCCTGGCATGATAACCGACATACCGCACGATCAACTCCAAATGGGCATGGACTTGAAAGTAGATTTTACTGCACGCAATAACACCCAATCATGGCCTCAATGGCCACGATACTGCTTCAAGCCGATGTAAAATTCAGTAGGACCGTGGCTCTTTTCTCATTTTCTGTTTCGGCAATTTGCTACTTGTTCACGCGTTCTTAGCTCCATTATTTTCAGTAACATTGATACATCCTATGGTCTGGAAAATTGAACGCAAGAGTAATTAGGCGGAATTTTCTCAAGCTATGACAGTATATTTTAAATTGACAGAAGTACGAAAAACTATTTGCTCAGCTTTACATATGAAGCAGAGAGCGTTTGGAAACAAACTAGTATTAAAATTAGGTGAATTCGTTGTCTGGATTAAAAAAGCTATTAAACTCAAATGAAGCGGTTCTTTGGAGTGGTAAACCCGTTAAAAAAGCATTTATAGTATCAGGTTTGGTCTCTATCCCGTTTGGACTAATTTTTTTGGCTTTCTCCATCTTTATTATGTGGACTATGACCTCAACTGGAGCACCAGGTTTCACTATCCTATTTGTTTTGCCCTTTTTCCTCGCAGGATTCGCTATAGCCTTTGGCCCAGCCTTATTTCAATTGCTAAGATACCGAAATACAGAGTATATGATCACAGATAAGCGAATAATCACCCAGACGGGAGCAATCGGTTTGGACACAAGGTTTGTTGACCTAGAAAAAATACAGGAAGTCTACGTTCAGATAGGTTTGATGGACAGACTTTTAGGCACCGGAACCTTATATGCTATGACAGCGGGTTTCTCTGGTTTCGTTCCTCGTAGTGGCTATGGTTACAGATATGGAGGCTTTTATGGTAATCGACCCAGTTTTGCAGGCTTAAAAGAGCCGTATAAAGTTCAGAAGTTGCTACAAGAAGCAATAGAGAACTTAAGAAGAGATAAGGCAGAATTTTAGTCATTCTCACTAACTTGCATTTTTTGTCCTTTCCAATTCAGAAGGCAACCTATGCCACGCTGTTTTGAATGTCAAAGGAAAAACGCGTTACAGTTTTAGAAATTTTTTCAAAATTTGACAATATATACTCCAGTTGAAAAAAATGGGAATTGGTGCGAGAGAAATCTCCAAACAAAATATTGCTTCAAGCCGTTGTGAAAATTCGGTAGGATCATAGCCTTTTCTTTTTTTCAAAAAAAGAGTGTATTAAACTTAAACTAACATCTCTCAACTGCTCAGGGGATTGGACGAATTAGAAGCAAACTAAAAAAGGTGGACTATATATCACTTCACCAAACCGTCAGAATAATCCAACTCAACCTCAAGATATGCAAGAATACTTATTAGGAAAATCCCAGTCCTTAAAACTCCAGTACAATGCAAACAAGCTTGTGCTAAAGCCCGGTGGTGTAGTGGCCAAGCATAGTGGCCTTTGGAGCCATTGACGAGAGTTCGAATCTCTCCCGGGCTACCATATCATAAACTCGGTAAGGAGAAGCAAATGGCTGATTTGAAAGGTTGTCCATACGGGCAAAATATGAGAGACGACTGCAAAACCTGCGATTATGGCAAAAAGTACCATTTTGACGCGACTAACGGAAAATGTGTTAAACGGTAACTTCTTGCTCCTGCAACACATTTGTATTATCTAAATTCAAAAATTAAACTTGGACAGAAGCACCAAATAATAGAAAAAGTTAAAGATGCAGAACACGAAGGCAAATTATGAAATTAAGCTTGCATACAAACCGAGTGTTCAAGCTTGACCTTCAACGATTTGCGACACGACTGAGCGAAAGTTATCCTCTGGCAGGTATTCTGATAGGAGCAGCAATGGTGTCGGCTTCGATTGGTCCATTCCATAATGTAGACACCCAGCTTGAATTTGGCGCTGCGCTGGGAGTAGTCAAATGGGGAATGCCCTTTATTAGATATGGTCACGTAATCAACCAGCCACCATTGGCTTTCTACCTTGCAGCGTTATTCCTCAGAGTATTTTCTCCATCATATGACATTGGCGTGGCTATAGTAACAGTAATAGGACTTGGATGCACCGTCTTGGTTTACAAAATCGGAAAAACCTTCTACGGGAAATCAGTAGCCGTATTGGCAGCTACACTCTTTGCGATGACTCCTTGGCATTTATCAATTTCAAGAAGTTTCTTAATCGATGTGCAATGCTTGTTCTTTAGCTTGCTTTTTCTGCTTGTAGGAATTTATGCCATACGTAGAGACTCGGTTAAACTTCTTATGGTCTCGGGAATGCTTTTTGCCATAGCATTTCTAACAAAGTTTTTTGCAGTCTTCACATTGATTCCACTGACTTATTTCTACTTTTCTTATCGACAAAAAAAATTGAAATCCAAACGTGTCATAGCAGGATATTTCTTACCGGTGCTAATCCTTGCATTCTTGTGGTATCAAGTAATTACAGGGCGTGGATTGCTTTCAACTGGAGCCATCGATGATTTCATAACTTTTAGTCCTGTTGGTACGGTTCCTTCCCCGTTTTTTATAATCAACTTCCTTTTAGTTGGATTAGGAGCTCTTTTCTTGCTTGCAATAGTGTTATCCTTCATTATTAGTTTTGTACGTAGAGATTTTTTCATCAATTTTATCCCTTATGATTTGATGAGTTTGGTAACCATTGTTGTAGTTGGTAGCATAAACGCCTTCTTAGGAGTCGGTTTGAACCTATCCGCGCCTTATAATAACCCTATCAAATACGATTATCATTTGCTACCCTTCTTTAGCCTATTAGCTGCCTCACTAGTAGGAAAAAGCTCAGTGCTCTTCGATTCCGCGAAATCAAAGCAGAAACCAAAGAAGGTGCTCTTTTCTATTGTTTTGATTAGTATAACTCTGCTGGCTGCTTCAATATGTCTAAATATGAAATGGGTGAATCAATTTTCTACATGGGATCATTGGTTATTTGAAGTGGACGCAGATGGCGGTTATGCTTTTCTGAATTACAATCCAATGAGCGAAGGTAGTTTCATGATGAACATTCAGTATTTAGGGTTCACTTTCGTTTTATCGGGAATAATATGGCAATGCAGACACAGACTCAGAGATTTTCTCTGCGGGTTGTATAGAAGGCTACGCCTTTGGATTGAAACAAAAAACGCATTTAGCTACGCAAGAAGAAAAAACGGGCTCATTACTCTCAGTGATTGATGGATGTTTCAGCGGATTCTTGGCAAAAGCCTGTCTGTTGCCAACGTTTTTATCTATGTTAAATAAAGAGTATCTGTGATGGATGATGAAGCCCAAAGTCAAGAAACCATCTAAAAAAGAACAAGAAGAAGCCCAATCTTGGCCAGTATGGGAGAAAGAAGAATCGACGTTTCCTTGGGAATATACCGTTCAAGAAGTATGCTTAATTCTAGACGGAAATGCGATTGTCCAGACGGAAGAGGGAAACGTTGAGTTCGGTGCAGGTGACTACGTGATTTTCCCAAAAGGTCTAAAGTGCACTTGGGAAATCAAAAAGAAAATCAGAAAACATTACACTTTTGGCTGAGGACAGCGGGCATTTAATCTGAATCTTAACAGGTCCAACCCCAGCTTTGTTGCGTCAGGGAAAAGCCTAATAGCTGTTGAATGTTCTTTACCTTTTTCTGCCCAATCTACTCCGATCTCAGTAACGGGAAAACCCAGTTTTTTACACCATAAAATCATTTCTGTGTCAAAGAAAAATCCGTCTGATGCGGTTTTATCCAATACAACATCTGCGACTTCACAACTCATAGCTTTGAAACCGCACTGGTGATCATGAACTCCATCGCAAAAAAGTATTCTCACAAGCAGATTATAAGTCAAACTGAAAAGCGTCCGGAAAAAACTCCGTTGCACTCTAGAGCTATTCACGTGTCGAGAGCCAATTGCCATACCACGCCGCTTTCTTGCTAACGCCACAATCTGTGGCAGGTATTTAAGGCTGGTGGATAAGTCAACATCCATAAAAACAATTATATCACCTTTTGCTGAGGCGAGAGCTTTTTTGATTGCTTTGCCCTTACCCAGACGGGCGGGAGAATGTAAAAGCCGAATTTGAGGATTTCTCCGTGACTGATTTAGCACTAGCTTTTCTGTGCCGTCGGTGCTTCCATCTTCAGCCACAATGAGTTCATAGGAAACTGAAAAGGAATGAGCAACCCGCTTGACTTCGTTTATGCATCTTTCAATACTGGAAGCTTCGTTATAGGCAGGCAGTATGATTGAAATATCCTTTTCAGCCACGAAATAGCTTCCTCCCGATATAGAACAAATGCATCACCCAATCATAAATGATTTTGGTCTTTTGCTGCAATACCCAAATACGTCACCATCTATCAGAAAATCTTTTTTAGGCTTTCCAAATGAAACATTAAAGGGGCAACTCCTTCCCATCAATAATCATCGTTAACTGGAAGTGCTTAGCAAGTGGACCTTAGCCTTTGGCTCAAAACCAGATTAAGTAAATGGCGATTAGCATTAATAGTTTTCATCGCTGTCTACGCCTTTTTTCTGTTGCTTGACCTGGGATATATGACGGTGCAGTGGGATGAAATGCCACATCTTTATGGCGGATTGCTACTTTCCAGAGGACAAACAATTGCTTACTTGACGACTTACGGCTATTATCCTCCACTTTACGATGTCATAACAACCGTTTTTTTCCATGTTTTTGGGGTAAGTGCTAACTCAGGAAGGCTGACAGCTGTGATCTTTTCTTTGCTTTCAATCTGGATAACGTTCAAATTCGCTAAGCGAACGTACGATTCAAAAACTGCTTTGATATCCAGCGTGTTATTGGGGGTGATGCCTGGATTTTTCTGGCTTTCGAGAGTTACGATGCTTGAAACTATGTTGATTTTCTTCTTCACGGTAACTTTGTTCTTTTTCTTCACTTGGCTAAGCAAGAATAAGGACAAGAGTAAGTCTTTGATTTTAACTGGGCTTGCGCTTGGGATTGGAATTCTCGCAAGGTACCAAGTCTTCGTTTCGGTTTTTGTCATGATTGCCGGTATCCTATTGTTGAACAGGAATAAACTCAAGTTGAGGTTTTCGAAATTGCTACTAGTTATGATACTAGCTGTTGCGGTAGTAGTTCCTTGGTTCACAGCAGTTTATATAGCAAATGGCGCGGAAACTTTTCAAGATCTACTCTATGTGATGCAGGAAGGTGGCCAAGATAGAGCTCAATATAGCGCTCGATTTCCCGCGCCGATATTCTACTTGATTGAGATGACTTGGCCATTTAATGATATCCCAGTGCATCCTGTGTCACTTCCACTTTACGTTTTGGGCTTGCTGGGATTGGGATTATTGGCGTGGAGAAGAAAACCCGAAGACAAGCTCCTACTTTCATGGTTCATAGTAGTTTACGTTTTCTTCACTATTATTCCTAACAAACAGTGGCGTTACATTATTCCAGTTTTTCCTGTTCTGGCCATATCGGCAGCTAGTCTTATTACGTTCCTTTATGGCAAAATAAGCGATTGGAAGCTTAACCAAACTAACCTTAAAGCACAGCGATATAGAAAAATTGCAGCACTACTTCTCATTGGTCTAACATCAGCAGCTATTCTTTACAGCAGCTATGAGGCGTATCAGATGACAGCAAGAGATCAAATTCACGTTCCAATCGAAGAAACTGCTAACTATTTGGCTAATCACATGAACATGAACGAGTCAGCAGTTATCGTTTGCGCTTTCAACCTTCTAAACCAAGACATGATTAGATTCTATTTACCTGCAAATATGTCCTCAGAACAGGTTTGGCAGTACCCTGATCTACCTGTAGACGCTTTCAAACCCGACTTCAACATTACAGAGTTCATTAGCCTTTGTGAACAGCGAAATGTCAAATATCTCATTCTTTATGATTACGGAGTTGATACACCCTTTTTCAATACAACTTTGACTTATGCCAATGTTACCAGGCTACTTTGGGAATCTGAAAGATTTGGTTATACAGGAGATGAACCCTTCTTCGGCGATATGCCCTACAGAACCTTCCTAGTTGGTTTTCACCAATCATAAGCATAGATTGGATTTGACTAGTTTCACCGCTCACATTATCATTTTGCAACTATCTCAATTATCTCATGGATTTTTGATGAAAACAAATGTATTGCTATCGGCATTTTCTTTGCTATTTGATAAAGAAGACTACCTATGGCAATGGCGAAGGCTGGGAAAGCTGGCAGGATATACCATTCGAGTTTTGTTTGTATCAGAGTAAATAACAGAAGCACAATTGTCATCCAAACAAGTATTAAAGTGTCTTCTTTCAAACGCTTGATAACAGCATTGAAGACGCAGAGCCCCGCTGAAAAGGGTAGAAGTGCGACCCAAAATAGGTTGTCTTTATTAATCAAATAGTTGAAGTAAAAAAAGTAGCCTCCCGAGTGCCCCTCAATAGGAGTGCTTGCCCTCATAATGCCGGAAAAGACAAAAAAAGAGTCCCAGAAGTAGAATCCAAAGCGGAGAGCCATGTAAATAATCCAAGGCGCAACAACTAGAATGCTAATTCCCCAAAAAAGAGAAAAGTGTTTTTTGAAGAGATAACTTATACCTCTGCTGGTTGTTGCGTAGTAGACAATAATAATCAACGGAACTAAAAATGCTGCCATCTGCTTTGTTAAGAATGCCAAGCCAAAGAACAAACCGCCCAAAGCTATGTATCGATTTGGATTTTCTGCTTTTTCACTCAAAAACAAAAAGTATATGCTAGCTAGAATGAAAAAAACGAAAGTTACATCAAGCATAGCATGTCTTGCAAAAACGTAGAAAGTTGTAAATGTTCCTAAAACCATTGCTGAAACAAACCCAACATGCAAATTGTAAAGTTTTTTTCCTAAATGGAAAACAAGGACTAATGATAACGCTCCGAATACTGCACTCCAAAACCTGGCGGCAAAATTAGTAATGCCAAAGATTTGGTAGGCAAGAGATATCAACCATATGAACAATGGTGGCTTGCCAATCCAAATTAGAAAGTCGCCAAAAGCCCAAGGGGTTATGTAGTCTCCAGTCTTAAGCATATGGAATGCCCATTGGGAGTATGTTTGTTCGTCAGCAACCCAAAGGGGTTCTCTTCCCAGATTGACAAAGAATAATGCAGAGAAACCTAGAATAGCCAAAAGACAAAAGAAATTGACATGTTGTGAAAGCCAGGGAAGTTTTTGTTCAGAAGAAATCTTTCTTGTTTCATCACCTCGCTTAATTGCTTTAGTTGACTGGACAAATCTAATTACTCCTAGAGTAATTGCGGCCATAACAATGCATGTGATTACATCAAATACAATAGTAGTCCATGCTAAGGAGTTGGTTGATTGTAGGTGTGAAGTATTAGTTGCATCGCTTAAGGCAAGAGCGTAGACATGATGATCGCTCGAACCAAAGTATATTATGCCATTCACTATTGCCGGGGAAGAATCCACAAAGCTTTCAGTTGCATAACTCCATTTCTTGGCTCCCGTAGAAGCATCAAGACAATACAGGTTGTGATCTTCAGAACCTATGTACACATTTCCATCTGCAACTGCAGGGGAAGACCTTACCCAATATCCTGTTGGGCTCTGCCAAATTTTCTTGCCGTCCAAAGCATTTAGGCAATAAACGTTGTTGTCGTCGGAGCCTATGTAAACACATCCGTAGGCCACAGCGGGTGAAGAGGAAATTGAACCTCCTGTAAGATATTCCCAAATCTTTTCACCTGTGGAAGCATTGAGACTGCAAATATAGCCGTCAGTAGAACCTATGTATACAGCCCCATTGTGCACACTAGGTGAGGAAATCACACTTCCAGTGTGGGTTCGCCATATTTCAGTGCCTGTAGAGGCGTTAAGAGCGTAGACATGAAAGTCATCAGTGGCAAAGTACACTAGTCCATTTGAAATAGCAGGTGATGAACGAACACTATGTGAAGTTAAGTACCTCCAAATTTCAACTCCATCTGAAGCATTAAGACAGAACATGCCGCGGTCTCCAGATCCTACATAAACGTTACCGCCAGAAATTGCAGGAGACGATCGCACAAACCCTCCAACTGTTGATTCCCAAATAGGTGTACCAGTAACAACATCTAAACAGTAAATGTTTCCATCATGTAAACCTACGTAAACAGAATTGTTGTAAATTGCAGGAGATGAATTCACTTCGCTACCATTTGAGTAGTAATACCATAATAGCTCTCCATTGGAGCAGTTATTACAGTAAACTGCACCATCCTTACTACCTACGAAAACAGCGCCATTGGCTATTGCAGGAGAAGACTCGACAGGTTTCATCGTTGAAAAAATCCACAAGAGTTCGACAGAATTCTGTGGAGTGCTACAATTTGCATAGCCACTGCGGCTTGGGTCACGACGGAACATCATCCATTTGTCTCTGCCAAAGCTGACACTATTACTTGAGGCTAAAGACAAAAGGTATGACTGAACTAGAAAAGTGAGGAGGATGATCAGCATCCACTTGTGTTTTTTCACTGTCACCCACACAGTAAAACACATGGTTGAATATGATATATTAAACTAGTTGAGTATAGAAATTCTCGCAAAATTCAGAAAGTTCAGCAAATATTTGTTTCCTTGATATGTAGAGTACCCAATCATACAATTTGGAACGTTCAAGCGATGGGGTGACTTAGGTGGATGCAGATCTAATTATTGGACTTCTAGGAATTCAAAACCTGTTGTTTTGTCTTTGGATCTTAATGCAGTAGCTCCTAATAATTCTAAAACTACCACTTCACCTATCTGCCACACTTCAACTCCCATACGAACGCATCCAGTGACAGTTTTTTCTATCCTTCCAAAGCTTGAGTGCATATGAAGCTTGGGTTTTCCTTTTTCATCATTAATAATAGTTCCTACCCCACAGGCTTCATGAACTCCTTCAAGGAGCATAACCATAGGTTCAGGTGGAAAATCATAGCTTTTTTTGGGACCTACCACAACGCGGCTGTTTTCCTTTGCTCCACCTAAGAAGAAGCAAATTGCATTAGAAATCTTGTTTTCAGCTGCGAACGATTCGATAATATCCGGAAGCCGATCACCATCATGTAGTCTCAAAATAAATGCTCTTCCCAACTTTGCTTCAGTAAACTGCAACATTAACTCCTCTGAGCTCTTGAAGTTAAAATGGGAAGTAAATCAGGTATAAAAGTTATTTCTTTGTCTGAGGGAGAATTATGGTAGAATTGGGGTTTATTGTTAAATTCTCTTAAGGTAAAGTGGTCTATCTGCGTCTTTTTTTCTTTCTTTAAGAGAGATTTCTATGTAACACTCTGCCGCGGTGACAGTGTCTTCTTCGGCATCTTCTTGCAATAGTTGAAGAGGAGCATCTGTGTAGATTTTAGTTTTTTCTTTTTTGGAGCGGCTCATTTTATTTCCTCTTGTTCCATCATTATACAAGTATTAAGACTTAATAAACATTGTGAACACCTAATAGAATTCGATAGCTTTCGAATACTAAATGTCCAAAAGCCATGTTACAAACACTGCAAAAAATCGAATGTTACATCTTCGCTATTCCCATTCAAGTCTCCTGAAAAAAGCTAGTAAGCCTTTTCTGTTCAACTTCTTCCTTAGCGAAATTGGAGATTTTCACACCGACTCTTCGGATTTCTAGCTCAGATTCATCTAGAAACTTCTCGAACAGCTCTCGAACAGCACCTCTGAGAACCTCTATGTTGCTTGTGGCTTTCTCCAGTGTTTTCGACCGACTTCGAACTCTCAGATTAGCCATGATAGCGATTATGCTAATCTGTTTGAAGGTAATGTTTCTTTTCACCACATCTTTGTGGAGGTCTTCAACTAATTCAGTAGCTTTCTCAAGAACCATCACAAAGTCACGGGTATTCTCTTTCAACGTGGAAATTCGGCTAATTGATTCAGCTCCAACTGTTTCTTGAACAGGCAAGTTATCAATCCCTTTAGCCGCGTTATGAAAGTAAACGCCAAGCTTCCTACCAAAAACACTCACAAGTCTCTGCACATCGTAACTGGCCAACTCGCCAAACGTGCTTATACCCAGCTCGCTCATTATTACGGTGGTCTTTCGCCCCACGCCCGCGAGGAGGTTAACAGGCAACGGTGACAAAAAGTTCTCCACTTCACATTCTTTGACGACCGTTAAACCGTCAGGTTTCTGACTGTCTGCTGCGATTTTAGCCACGAGTTTATTAGGGCCAATGCCAACAGAAAAGCTAATGCCCGCATCGTTTCTCACTTTGCTCTTTATTCTCTGAGCCAGTTCTCTCGCAACTTCAAAACTTCTGTTTACCTTTTCGGTAACATTTAGATAAGCCTCGTCAATACTTGTTTGCTCAAAGCTATCCGCATAGCCTCTGAGTACCTGCATAATTTTATCTGATATTTGCGCATAAAAAGCCATGTCAATAGGCAGAAAAACCGCTTCAATCCCTTCTAACCGCTTCCTAGCCAAGTATAGAGGAATCCCAGATTTAACGCCGTATTCTCTGGCAACATAGTTAGCTGTACTTACGACACCGCTTTCTTCAGTGCGACCAGAATAAACACCTACTACCACAGGTTTATCCTTAAACGCTGGATTTCGAAGTTCTTCACATTGAGCAAAAAAGTAGTCGAAATCCACCAGCATAATAATTCGTGTTTTCATAACCTCACATTCAACTTGATTTGGCGTTTAAGATTCTTATATTCATTTACGAAAAGCACGGAATGTAATCTCTAATCCTCAAAGGCACACCAAGTGAGTCAGCTATCTTCTTGATTTTTTCAATATTTACTTCAGGCATTCTAACCGCTGAGATTTCCACGTCCATACCAGCCTTCTTCGCTTTCTCGATGAATTTCAACACAGCTTTGAAGCTATCCCTGAATACTGGTCTGCAGTTCTCCTCATAACTCGCTTCGTCGTGACCATTTAAGCTCACACTGACTGTACTCACGCCTGCGCTTTGCATTTCTTCCACAACGTTCCAACCCTTATTCAACACGTAACCGTGACCATTTGTATCAATGCGAATGGGAATTGAACATCGTTTCCGTATGTATCTAACAATCTCTAGGAGAAAATCTAACCGTTCTGTTGATTCGCCAAATCCGCAGAAAACCACTTCATTCCAACGTCTTAATCCCAAAGCTGTTTCCAATTTTGACTTGACTTCATTAATTGTTGGTTCCTTTTTTAGTTTCAGGTTGAAGCCACCAACCCCTTTTTTATATCTTCGAAAGCAGAACCAACAGTTATTCGAACATCGATTAGTAATATTCAAATAAAGACTGTTATTGAGCCAATAGATAATTCTAGGGTCTTCTTGGCGAATCACTATTTAGCACCCGATATTACAAATCATAAGAAGCGCATGAGCTATATAGGCTATAGTTTCTATAGGGGTAATGTTTTAATCTTAACCTTTCTTTTCTGCTAAAACTGGAGAAGCGAAGATGAAGAAAGCTCCTTTGTTTGAATACGAAATTCGACGCTACCACAGAAAAAGATGTTCCATTGATCCAATTGAACCAAAACTAAAAGCTGCAAAATGCTTTTCATAATATAGGGAATAAATAGAACCAATAGTAAGACGTATTCAATGCTTAAATTGAGCGCAAATTCAATTCAAGTTTCATTAGCATTTTCTTTTGTAGACCATAGTCGCCAGAAAAAACGCAACCACAAAAATCGGAATTGAAAAAAGCCAATATGGGAACTCCTCTTGAACCTGACTTGCAGAATCATTGAAAATTACTACTAAGTCACCCGCTAATGGCTCATCCTTCACAGAACGAATATTGATTATTATTGTTTCCTTATCATTCTCTTTACTTAATTCAAAATCCTTCGGCTTCCAAATAGCATCAATCCCTGTTGTGTAAGCATGAATATCCGAGACCTCAGTTTCAAATTGTATAGTGAAGTACGCTATGGAAGTGTTACTCAAATCACTTAGGTATTCGCGTATATTAAGATCGTATAGGAAAAGGTAGCTTCCGTTGACAATCTCAATTGGATGCTCATAATGAATCGTGAGCAGAAAGGAATTTGAAACAGGTTCAACATCACAGTAAATCATTTCCCAATCACCAATGTCAGTATGATGTGTATCGTACAACCAGTTGCTCCACGCAAGTTCCGTTCCATTCACCCTTATGTAAATATTAGTTGAGTTTGGTGGAGTTGGATAGACCATAGGCAACTCAGTAGGAATACAAGACGCAACATCACCAGAATTAGCAGCAAAGTGGATAGGGTACATTCCATCAATTCTTGCCCACCAAGTTCCGTTGACACAGGCAATTCTATATTCAATGTATTCCTTTGGCATCGCGAGAACTGGCAGCGTTTCCAAGTTGGGATTAGCAACCACTCGGTTACCTAAACCCGCTACTAATAACATAAGAGCTATGACTAAGGTTATTTCAAGTTTTTTCGTCGCAAGCATTAACTAACAATAAGGAACACTTATCAATAATCTTTTTTGGGTTTCCCTCTTTAAGAAAAAAGTTCCTGAACAACTTTGTTGCTTGTTTGGTTGGGCTTTAACGTTAAAGCTTCGCTTCCTTGCTCCTCCAGAAAGGCAAATGTTCTTTCTTAGGAGGTGATCCGGCCGCAGGTTCCCCTACGGCCACCTTGTTACGACTTTTCCCCCCTCACGAAACTCAGATTCGACACAGCCAATAATGACCACGCCTCACCCAAGAGTCGCTCGGGTGGAACGACGGGCGGTGTGTGCAAGGAGCAGGGACGTATTCACCGCGCGCTAGTGACACGCGATTACTAG